>Ga0126307_10003982_pt1 | contig 10188 bp, 9 predicted proteins | sample Plot28_FD_89955 | JGI IMG/M metagenome (GOLD analysis project Ga0126307, IMG submission 89955) | Serpentine soil microbial communities from UC McLaughlin Reserve, CA, USA - Plot28 | ecosystem: Environmental > Terrestrial > Soil > Grasslands | place: USA: UC McLaughlin Reserve, Lake County...
GAGCACGTGCTCGAGTCGATCCGGCAGAACGGGACGGCGCTGAAGGGGCCGATCACGACCCCGGTCGGCGGCGGCTTCCGTTCCGTCAACGTCGGCCTGCGCAAGTCGCTCGACCTCTACGGCCAGGTCCGCCCGTGCAAGAGCTATCCGGGCGTCCGCTCCCGCTACGCCAACGTCGACCTGATCGTGATCCGAGAGAACACGGAGGATCTCTACGCCGGCGTCGAGTTCGAGGAAGGCACGGAGGACGCCGACGAGCTGCTCGACTGGCTCGGCCAGAAGGGCTATCCGACCATCCGCCGCGACTCGGGCATCTCGATCAAGCCGATCTCGGAGACGGGGACGCGCCAGATCGTCCAGTTCGCCTTCGACTACGCGCGCCGCAACGGCCGCCGCAAGGTCACCGCGATCCACAAGGCGAACATCATGAAGTTCACGGACGGGCTGTTTCTCCACGTCGCGCAGGACGTCGCGGCGGAGAACTCCGACATCGAATTCGACGAGCGCATCGTCGACAACCTCTCGATGCAGCTCGTGCAGCGGCCGGAGGAGTACGACGTCCTCGTGCTCCCGAACCTCTACGGCGACATCGTCTCCGACCTCTGCGCCGGCCTGATCGGGGGTCTCGGCCTCGCCCCGGGCGCCAACTTTGGCGCGAACGCGGCGGTCTTCGAACCGACACACGGCTCCGCGCCGAAGTACAAGGGTCAGAACAAGGTCAACCCAATGGCGATGATGCTCTCGGGCATGCTGATGCTGCGCCACCTCGATGAGAGCGCAGCTGCGGGCCGGCTCGAGCATGCGATCGCCGAGGTGATCGCCGAGGGCAGGAGCGTCACGTACGACATGAAGCCGACGCGCGACGACCCGACCGCGGTCGGCACGAGCGAGGTCGCGGACGCGATCATCGAGAAGCTGGAGGTCCAGCCGTGAGGCACAAGATCACTGTCGTCGGCGCCGGGAACGTCGGCGCCACGTGCGCGCAGGAGCTCGCGCGGCGCGACTACGCGGACGTCGTCCTGGTCGACATCAAGGAGGGCCTGCCGCAGGGCAAGGCGCTGGACCTCGACCAGGCCGCAGCGGTGCTCGGCTACGAGGCGAGCGTCTCCGGCTCGAACGGCTACGAGGAGACGGCCGGCTCCGAGGTCGTCGTGATCACGGCCGGCCTCCCGCGCCAGCCGGGCATGAGCCGGGACGACCTCGTGCAGACGAACGAGAAGATCGTCGGCTCCGTCATCGAGCAGGTCGCCGCGGCCAGCCCTGATGCGATCGTCGTCGTCGTCTCGAATCCGCTCGATGCCATGTGTCACGTCGCGAAGCGCGTCTCGGACTGGCCGAAGGAGCGCGTCTTCGGGATGGCGGGGATCCTCGACACGGCGCGCTTCTCGACCTTCATCGCCTGGGAGACCGGGATGTCGATCAAGGACGTGACCGCGATGGTGCTCGGCGGCCACGGCGACCAGATGGTGCCCGTCGTCTCGGCGACCACGGTCGGCGGGATCCCGCTCCGCAAGCTCGTGTCCGAGGACCGGATCCAGGCGATGGTCGAGCGCACGGCCAAGGGCGGCGGCGAGCTCGTCAACCTCCTCGGCACGTCGGCCTGGTACGCGCCCGGCGCGGCCGCCGCGCAGATGGTCGACGCGATCGTCCTCGACGAGAAGCGCGTGCTCCCGTGCACGGCCTACCTCGAGGGGGAATACGGGATCGACGGTCTCTACATGGGAGTGCCGGTCGTCCTCGGGTCGAAGGGGATCGAACGCATCGTCGAGCTCGATCTCGACGAGGCCGAGCAACAGGCGCTCGAGACCTCCGCGGACGCCGTCCGCGAGGTCGTTGCCGTCCTCGGCGCCTAGAAATCATGAGCCGGCAGATCTCACGTCGACAGCAGGGCCGCTTGCGGCCCCTTCAGGGGTATTGCGCGATGCGCATCCGCTTCTGCGGATGCTCATCCTGCGCCGACTGAATGGACACGGGCCTCGCCGGGCGCACGGCGATCGTCTGCGGGGCGTCTGCAGGAATCGGCCTCGGCTGCGCCGAGTCGCTCGCAGCCGAGGGCACGAACGTCGTCATGTTCGCGCGCCGGGCAGAGGTGCTCGAACGGGAGGCCGCGCGAATCGGCGGGGTTCCCGTCGCCGGCGACGTCCGCAACTCCGAGGATCTCGAGCGGCTGGTCGCGACGGCGATCGAGCGTTTCGGCGGCGTCGACGTCGTCGTCCTCAACTCGGGCGGCCCGCCGCGCACGCGCTCGTTCGAGTTCTCTGACGAGCAGCTCGAGGACGCCGTCGACCTCCTCCTTCTCTCGGCGATCCGGCTCGTGCGGCTCTGCCTCCCGCACCTCGAGGCGAGCGGCCACGGCCGTGTGATCGCGATCACGTCCAGCGCGGTCAAGGAGCCGATCGAGACGCTCGCGCTCTCCAGCGCTGTCCGCCCCGGCCTCGTCGGCTGGCTCAAGACGGCGGCGCGTGAGCTCGGCCCGAAGCGCGTGACCGTCAACTCGGTCGGACCCGGCCGGATCGACACCGAGCGGATCCGTGAGGTCTACCCGGACGGTCCCACCGAGGCGGATCTGGCCACGATCCCGCTCCGCCGCCTCGGGACGGCGCGTGAAGTCGGCGACGTCGTCTGCTTCCTGGCCTCCGACCGCGCCGCGTACATCACCGGCACCGCAATCGGCGTCGACGGCGGCCTGCTCCGAGGAATCCTGTGACGCCGGACGCCTCGTGAGGGTCGGCCGGCTGCTCGCCGCCGGGCTCGCGCTGTGCGCGCTCGTCGTCGGCGCGCTCTGGGTGCTGCCGGCGGACAGCTACCTCGTGCTCCCGGACACGGCGAAGCCGCTGGCGGACAAGGTCGAGGTCGCGGGCGAGAAGCCGCACCCTCCCGGCGGGATCTACTACGTCGATGTCGTCCTGCGCAAGGCGTCGCTGCTCGAGGAGCTCGTACCCGCTGCGCGGCCCGAAGGCGCAAGCCTCGTCTCCGAGCACGCGCTCGTGCCGCCGGGATCGAACTTCGGCGAGCGCAGGCAGCAGAACCTGCGGCAGATGGACCGCTCCCAGGAGGTCGCCGCCGCCGTCGCGTTGCGCGAGCTCGGCTACGACGTCGACGCCGACCCGGAAGGAGCGCTCGTGGTCGCAGTGGCCGACGACGTGCCGGCAACGGGCAAGCTCGCGCCCACGGACGTCATCGTTGCGGTCGACCGCAAGCCCGTCGGGACTCCAGACGACCTCCGTCGCCTGATCGGCTTGCACGAACCGGGCGAGACGGTGAAGCTCCGGGTGCGCCGTGGTGACGAGACGCGGACCGTCGAGGTCGGGACCGTTGCGAGCTCCGAGGAGGACGGCCGGCCGATCGTCGGCATCCAGGTCGAGCAGTTCGCCGACATCGAGCTGCCGGTCGACGTCGAGATCGACCTCGCGGGCGTCGGCGGGCCCTCGGCAGGACTCGCATTCGCACTCGACATCATCGAGGAGCTGCGCGGAACGGTCGACCGCGGCCACAAGGTGGCGGCGACCGGAGAGATCGAGCTCGACGGCGACGTGCTGCCGATCGGCGGCGTGGCGCAGAAGGTGATCGGCGCGAAGCGGGCCGGCGCCGATGTCTTCCTCGTCCCGGCTGGGGAGAACGCGGCCGAGGCACGCCGCCATGCAGGCGATTTGCGGATCATCCCTGTGGAGAACTTTCGACAGGCGTTGCAGCAGCTGGCAACGATGTCAAGAAAGGCTAGTTAGCAGCGGTTTTCGCGCCCGCCGAATCCTGCGGAAATTGCATGTATTTCCTCGAACGGGGGGTTGAACCCGGTTGACCGGATCGCCACAATTCGCCGAGTCCGGAGGGGACGGGATGCGACCAAGAGGGGATATGAGCAAGCGTACTGAAGCAAAATGCAGTGATTGCTACTTCCGCCGCGCGGGGCTGTGCGCTCTCCCCGGCGACTCCCCCTGCCCGACGTTCCGCCACGCGACGGCGGGTGCGCTCGAGCCACCCTCACAGCCGCGTCTCGTCCCCCTTCCGGCCGTCGCGCCCAGCTTCGCCGCGGCGTAGGCTCTCCTCGTGAGCTCCGATCGAGAGCAGTTCGAGCGGAGCTGGCAGCCACGACTCTGGATCAGAGTCGGGGCGCTGATCCTGATCGCAGCCTGGCTGATCGCCTTCATCGCCGGCAACGACGAAGAGGCGTCGGTCGACTTCGTCCTCGGCGAGGCGCGCACCTCGCTGATCTGGGTGATCCTGCTCTCGCTCCTCGCCGGCCTCGTCGGCGGCGTCCTCCTTTCGCAGCTGCACCGGCGCCGTCAGGCGCGGAGCAGCGAGGCGAGCGTCGAGACTCCCGAGCCGATCTCCGACGGCGACGAGTAGCTGAAGGCGAGCCGGGCAGCACGTCGGCGCGCGCGATCGGCATCCGCAGAAGCGGACGCCGATCGCGCGGAAACCCCTGAAGAGGCCGCTTCGCGGCCCGCCGCGGGATAGAAGTCCTCTCCCTTGACGAACGTGACGCCGGCCGCCTCGGCTCGCATGAGGAGCTCGCCAGCGTCCGCGGGTAGGTCGACCCAGAGGAAGTAGCCGCCCTCCGGCTCGCTCCACGTCGCCTGGCCGTCCAGCTCGCGCGCGAGCGCTTCGAGCATCGCGTCGCGCCTGGTCTTGAGCAGGCCCTTGATCCGCTCGAGGTTCGGCTCGAACGCGCCCCGATCGATCAGCTCGAAGACGGTCGCCTGCGTGAGGAAGGGCGGCGAGATGTAGTTCGAGACGGCCCGCGCCTCGAGCCTCGCGGCGAGCTCCGCCGGGGCCGCGAACCAGCCGACCCGCACGCCGGGCGCGACCGTCTTCGAGAACGAGGAGGCGTACGTGACGAACTCGCCGCCCTCGAGCTCGTGCAGCGAGGGAGGCGGCTCGCCCTCGTAGCGGACGAGGCCGTACGGGTCGTCCTCCAGCACGGGCACGCCGTGAGCGGCCGCGAGCTCGACGACCCGCCGGCGGCGCTCGGTCGAGAGCGTGCGCCCGCTCGGGTTCTGGAAGGTCGGGATCGTGTAGAGGAAGCTCGTCGGCGCGCGGGTCAGCTCGCGCTCGAGCGCTTCCGGGTCGAGCCCCTCGCCGTCCATCGCCACCGGCACGACGTCGGCGCCGAGCCCGGCGAGGATCTTGAGCGGGCGGTCGTATGTGGGCGCCTCGACGAGAACCCGGCCCGGCCGCTCCGCGAGCAGCTCCTCGGCGTAGAAGACGAAGCCCTGGAGGCCGCCGTTCGTCACGATCACCCGCCCGGGATCGATGCCGTGCCGTGCGCCGAGCCATTCGCGCAGGGGCCCGTAGCCGCCTCCCGGCCCGTAGGCGAGCACGCCGACGTCGCCGAGCACCGCCGACCTGGCGCAGTCCGCGAGCAGCTCGGAGTCGAGGCACTCCGGCGCAGGGGCGCCTCTGGCGAGCGAGATCACGAATACACCCTATTTCTCACCGCAGCAATGAGCACCCGCGAGATGCGGATGCTCATTGCGCAAGATCCCTAAAGGGGCGGACGCGGAGGTGCCGACCCTGCTGCTACGGTGTTCCACATGGACGGCGTGGTGTCGTCCTGTGAGGTTTGTTCTTCTTCGGTTTTCCCTGCGCTTGAAGCCAGGCGGTCGAGGCAGGCGGATCTCGACTTAACACGAAGGAGTCAACAACTCGATGCAGTCTTTCCTTGAGCTGGGTGTGTCCCCGCGCGTCGCGCAGGCGCTCGCCGAGCGGGACATCCATGCGCCATTCCGAATCCAGGGCCTCGTCCTCCCGGACGCCCTCGCCGGCCGCGACGTGCTCGCGAAGTCGCCGACGGGCTCCGGCAAGACGCTCGCTTTTGCCGTCCCGCTGGTCGAGCGGCTAAAGGGATCGGAGGCACGGCCGTCCGGCCTGATCCTCGTCCCGACACGCGAGCTTGCCGCGCAGGTCACCGCGGAGATCGGCACGCTCGCTCCGGCGCACGACCTCCGCGTCGCGGCGGTCTACGGCGGCGTCTCGATCGGCTCGCAGGCGAAGGCCTCGCGGGACGCGCACATCCTCGTCGCCACCCCTGGCCGGCTGCAGGACCTGATCGAGCGGAGGATCGTCTCGCTCGACGGCGTCCGGATCCTGGTCCTCGACGAGGCCGACCGGATGCTCGACATGGGCTTCCAGCCGCAGGTCGACCGAATCGTCGCACGGCTGCCGAAGAAGCGGCAGACGATGTTCTTCTCGGCCACGCTCGACGGCAAGGTCGGCGAGCTGGCGCGGGCGTACACGACGAACCCCGGCCGCTACGAGGCGCAGCTCACGCCTGACCAGGAGCAGGGCGAGATCGACCACCGGTTCGTGCCCGTCACGGCCGACAACAAGGTCGAGACGCTCGCCGGGCTCCTCGCCGAGGAGCGCGGCCTCGCACTCGTCTTCGTCCGCACCAAGCGCGGCGCCGACCGGCTCGTGCAGAAGCTCGCCCGCCACGACGTCTCGGCGGTCGCGATGCACGGCGACATGAACCAGAACCAGCGCGAGCGCGCCCTGAAGCGGTTCGAGAACGGCACCATCAAGACGCTCGTCGCGACCGACGTCGCCGCACGCGGCCTCGACCTCGACGACATCACGCACGTGATCAACTTCGACCCGCCGGAGGAGCACACGGCGTACGTACACCGGGTCGGCCGCACCGGCCGCGCGGGCCGGAACGGCACGGGCGTCACGCTCGTCCTTCCCGAGCAGCAGGCCGACGTGAGCCACGTCGCGCGGATGCTCGGCCACACGGAGACGTTCGCGAGCCAGGGCCTGAAGGTCGCCCCGCCGCGCCTCGTCTACCAGTCGAAGCGGCGCAACTCCAAGTGGGGCCCGAGCCGGCCCCGCCGCAAGATCTAGCCCGGCTAGATTCACGCGCGTGGACACCGCCGCGCGCTCCCGCATCGCCGATCCGTCGCTCGCCTCCGAGGGCGAGCAGCGGATCCGGTGGGTGGCGAAGCATTCGCCGGTCCTGAACCGGCTGGCGCGCGAGCGGCTCGCCGACGGCGCGCTGCGCGGGCGCCGCGTCGCCGTCGTCGTCCACCTCGAGGCGAAGACGGCCTACCTGGCGACGCTCTTGGCCGAGGCCGGCGCCGACGTCGTCGCCGCCGGCTCCAACCCGGGGTCGACGCAGGACGCGGTCTGCACCGCGCTGGTCGCCCGCCGGATCGAGGTGCACGCCCGCCACGGCGCCTCGCGGGACGAGTTCGACGCCGACCTGCTCGCCGTCGCCGACACGCGGCCCGAGATCGTCGTCGACGACGGAGCCGAGCTGACCGCGCGGATCGTCGCGCACCGTCCCGACGCCGCCGCCGGGCTCGCCGGCGTCACCGAGGAGACCACGACGGGCATCGCCCGGCTGCGAGCGCTGGAGGCCGACGGCCGGCTCACCTTCCCGGCGATCGCGGCCAACGACGCGCTCTGCAAGCATCTGTTCGACAACCGCTACGGCACCGGCCAGTCGACGCTGGCCGCGATCGACCGGCTCACGAACCTGACCTTCCCCGGACGCGAGTTCTGCGTCGTCGGCTACGGCTGGGTCGGCAAGGGTCTCGCGCGCGCCGCCCGCGGCGCCGGGGGCCGCGTCACCGTCGTCGAGGTCGACCCGGTCGCCGCGCTGGAAGCGCACATGGACGGCCATCGTGTCGCGTCGCTCGAGGAGGCACTTCCGCTCGCCGACGTGCTGATCGCCGCGACGGGCGCGATCGACTGCGTCCCCGCCGAGGCGCTGCGCCACCTCAAGGACGGCGTGGTGATCGCGAACGGCGGGCACCACGAGCGGGAGGTCGCAATCGACGGGCTCGGCCCCGGCGAGGAGGTGCGGCCCGGTGTCACCGAGCACGAGCTGGCTGCCGGCGGCCACGCCTACGTGCTGGCCGGCGGTCGCCAGACGAATGTCGCCGGCGGCGACGGCCACCCCGTCGAGATCATGGATCTCTCCTTCTCCGTGCAGGCGCTCGCCGCGCACCTGATCGCCCGCGGCGGCCTCACGCCGGGCCTGCACCGCTTCCCGGACGAGCTCGATCGCGAGATCGCGCGGACGAAGCTCACCACGCTCGGCCTCGCGCTCGCCGAGCCGACGGCGAAGCAGCGTGAGTTCGAGTCCCGCTGGTCAGTCTAACGAGGCCGCGCGCAGAAGCGAGCGACCTCGGCGAACACCTGCTCCGCTGCCTCGAGGAACGTGAAGTGGCCGCAGCCGGACAGAACCGAGAGGCGCGCATGCGGGATCGCGTCCGCGATCCGCGCGGCCAGCTCGACGGGGATGAAGTCGTGTTCGCCGTGGAGCAGCAGGGTCGGCACGTCGAGTTCTCGGAGCGCCGGGAACAGATCCCAGTCCGCCGACCGCGAGGTCTCGTCGTAGAGCCGGTGCTCGATCGCGCGCGCGAGGAGGACGCCGTCCTCCGTCCACCCCGCCCGCAGCCGCGTGACGAGCGCCTCGAGGAGCTCGCGCCGTGGCAGCGTCATCCCGAAGTGGATGCGGTAGTCCTGGGCTTCCGCTTCGAGCTCGCCTCGCCGGAACGCGTCGGTGGACGCGATCGCTTCGATCGCCTCGGCGTCCTCGGCGGGACGCCGGCGCACGAGCTCCTCACGTAGGGCCTGCCAGTCGCCGGCGGACGCGGGCGCGGTGTCCAGCAGGATCAGCTGCGAGACGCGATCGGGATGCCGGACCGCATACTCCATCGCGAGCACGCCGCCCCACGAGTGGCCGAGCACCGCGATGCTGTCGAGCCCGAGCCCGCTCCGCACTCGGTCGAGGTCGTCGACTTCGGAGCGGATGGTGACGTCGTCGGGACGGACGCCCTCGGCCGACCTGCCGCGGCCGCGCTGGTCGTAGTAGACGAGGCGGAAGGCGTCTGCGAGCCGGTCGAGCTCCGGCAGGAGGTAGGCGTGGTCGAAGTCGGGCCCGCCGTGCACGACGACGATCGGCGGGCCGTCGCCCACGTCGCGGCAGAACAACCGGTTTGAACTCACTCAGTTTCGCGCGACGTCGGCCACGAGCTCGGCGGCCTCGGTCGGCGAGGTGCCGACGCGGATGCCCTTCGACTCGAGCGCTTCCTTCTTGCCCTCCGCCGTGCCGGAAGAGCCGGAGATGATCGCGCCGGCGTGGCCCATCGTCTTGCCGGGCGGCGCGGTGAAGCCGGCGATGTACGCCACGACCGGCTTCGTCATCGATGCCTCGATGAACGCCGCGGCCTTCTCCTCCTCGTCGCCGCCGATCTCGCCGACCATGACGACGTACTCGGTCTGCGGGTCGGCCTGGAACTTCTCGAGCACGTCGATGAAGGACGAGCCGACGACCGGGTCGCCGCCGATGCCGACGATCGTGGAGTTGCCGAGGCCCATCTGGGTCAGCTCGTGGCCAATCTGGTACGTCAGCGTCCCCGAGCGGGAGACGAGGCCGATGTTGCCCTCGGCGAAGATCTCGGCCGGGATGATGCCGACGTTCGCCTTGCCCGGCGACAGCGCGCCGGGGCAGTTCGGCCCGAGCATCGTCACGCCCTTCGGCCGGATGTAGTTGTAGATCCGCAGCATCTCGTGCGCCGGCAGGCCCTCGGCGATGCAGATCACGGTCCCGATCCCCGCGTCGACCGCCTCGTAGATCGCGTCGGCGGCGAAGCGGGCGGGGACGAAGACCATCGTCGTGTTGGCGCCCGTCTCGGCGATCGCAGCCGCGACGGTGTCGAAGACCGGGATCCCCTCGACGTCCTGCCCGCCCTTGCCTGGCGTGACGCCGGCGACGACCCGCGTGCCGTAGCGCTTGTTCCGCAGTCCGTGGAAGGACCCCTCGGAGCCGGTCAGGCCCTGGACGACGAGCTTGGTCTCCTGGTCGACGATGATCGCCATCTAGGCCTTCCTCCCCTTCAGGACGAGCTTCGTGTCCACGTACTCGTCGCCCTCGATGTGGCCCGCGAGCAGCTCCTTCACACGCGGCCGGTCCTCGCCGGGCGTCTCCGAGCGGTCGAGCCACTCCTCCAGCGAATGTCGCTTCTCGAACGCCTCGACCTGCTCGACGTCGAGCCCGGCCGCCTCCAGCAGCGAGCGCCACTCGTCCTCGGAGTACGAACGGACGTGCGTCGGGTCGCGCAGCTTCTCGGCCTCCTCGACCTCCTCGCTGACGTAGAGCGTGTCCGCGACGACGACGAGGTCATTCGAGACGCGCGCCATCTCGGCGACCGCGGCGGCGACGTCCTCGAAGTGGTGCGGCGC
>Ga0126307_10003983_pt1 | contig 10188 bp, 13 predicted proteins | sample Plot28_FD_89955 | JGI IMG/M metagenome (GOLD analysis project Ga0126307, IMG submission 89955) | Serpentine soil microbial communities from UC McLaughlin Reserve, CA, USA - Plot28 | ecosystem: Environmental > Terrestrial > Soil > Grasslands | place: USA: UC McLaughlin Reserve, Lake County...
CTTGCCGTAGGCGTCGACGAGCGGCGGCGCCAGCGTCCCGGTCACCTCGACCGGCTTCGCGACGCCCTTGATCGTCAGCTCGCCCCTCGCGCGAACCGTCTCTGCGTCGAGCGCGATGTCCTCCGCTGTGAAGCGAAGCTGAGGATTCCGCTCGGCGTCGAAAAAGTCGGGCGACTGCAGATGCGCGGCCAAGTTCTCGTCTTTCACGTCGACGCTTGCGACCTCGCCGGCACCATCGAGTCGCGTTTTGGCGTCGTCGACGACGAGCTCCGCCTGGACGTCGCGGAACTGCCCCTTGAACGTCCCGACGAGGTAGGGGACCTCGAAACCGACAGAAGAGTGGACGGGATCCAGCTGCCAGCTGCCCGTCGGAGTCGTCTGCTGAACTTCGATCGACGTTGTCATTGTCGAACCTCCTTGAGTTCGCTATAGTTGAGTGCGCAAGGAATAGTATAGAGGAAAGGTTGAGTCGTCAAGTGTTGTCCACGCAAGCTTCTGTGAGTCTGGATGCCTGGGCCCGGCTCCTGTTCGCCCACGCAGCGACGACGCGCACCGTCACCGGCAGGCTCCTGGCCGAGCACGGCTTGACGCTGAACGACTACGAGGCGCTGCTGCGGCTCGCGCGGGCCGACGGCGGCCGGATGCGCCGCGTCGACCTGGCGGACCAGCTCTTGCTGACGGCCTCGGGCGTCACACGGCTCCTGGACGGGCTCGAGGCGGCCGGCCTCGTGGAGCGCGCAGCCTGTTCAACCGACCGCCGCGTCGTGTACGCCGTGATCACAGAGCGCGGGCGGGAGCAGCTCGAGGCCGCGTCGCACTCGCTCTTCGCCGAGGTGAGCGCGCTCTTCGAGCAGCGTCTCGACCCGGACGAGCTCGCGCAGCTCGCGGAGCTCCTTGGACGGCTCCCCGGCGGCGAGGACGCAGTCGGCGAGGATTGCTCCGTCTAACCGGGGTCTTGCTCGTCGGGCTTGCCGTCGCGGCGGGCGCGGCCGCGAACGGCGGTGACGCCGCGGGCTGCGAGGCGAATCTCGCAGCGGCGATCGAGGTCCCGCGCCAGACCGGGCAGCTGATCACCGTCGAGGCGTCTCGATTCAGGACGACGTCGGCGTCGCTTCGGCTCTGGCAGCGGGCGGGTGATTGTTGGGTGCGCGCCGGCGGCCCCTGGACGGCACGCGTGGGCTGGAACGGCATCTCGCAAAATCGCCGCGAGGGGGACGGCACGACGCCGGCAGGCGTCTTCACGATCGGCCGCGTCATGTACGGCAACGCCGCGAACCCCGGCGTCCGTTATCGCTACCGGCGCCTGGCCTGCGGCGACTGGTGGAACGAGGATCCGCGCTCGCCGACCTACAACTCGTTCCAGCACGTTCGTTGCGGCATCCGGCCGCCGTTCCGGACGACGACGCCGGGGCTCTGGCAAGAGCAGCGCGCCTATCGCCACTTTGCCGTGATCGAGTTCAACATGCGGCCGGTCGTTCCCGGCCGAGGGTCGGGGATCTTCCTTCACGCGAAGACCGGCAGCTCGACGAACGGCTGCGTCAGCCTGCCGGCGGACAAGCTCGTCACGGCGCTGCGGTGGCTGCGCCCCTCGGCCCGGCCGCGGATCGCGATCGGGACCACGAGGTCAATACGCGGGTAGCGAGCGTCAGAGTCGCGCCGGCAGCGTGCGCTGCGCGCGTGCTGATGAGAGTCGGATGACGAGAACCCCGCGGAGCGGGGCTCTCGTCTACTTCTTCTTTTTCTTCTTTTTCTTCGGGCAGGCGCGGATCTTGTCGCCCTGCTTCATGTGCCGCTTGTGGGCCTTCGCACCGCGGACCTTGAGCGTCCGTTTCTTGCCGGCCTTCGTCTTGTCGCAGATCGTGAAGACGGCACGCGAGCATGGCCCGATCCCGTCGCCGTGCCGCAGGTGAGCCTTCAGCGCGCGGCGGGCGATGCGGATCGTGCGGTACTTGCTGTTCTTGAGCTTCCGTCCGGAGCGGTGGCAGATCGTGATCCGCTTCGGATACGCGCTCTCGGCTGCCGGCGTGCTCGTTCCTGCGGGCGCGAGCGACGCGCCGACCGACGCGATCGCGGCCAGGATCAGCGCGCCGAGCGCCGCGAGGATCGCGACGTAGCGGATTGCGAGTCTCATCGTTTTGTGACCCCCCTTTTCTCTGCTACGCGGGCGTGTTACCCCCGCGACCTGCTTTTGAACCCCAGCTCGGTCAGGTCGGGACTGAGCGGGTTCAGGCGGTGTGCACGCTCGAACGCTGCTTGGCGCGCGCGGCCCTCGCTGGCGAGCCCGAGACCGATCCAGAGCTCGAACTCATCCGGGTCCTCGCGGAGCCCGCGGCGGAAGTCGCGGCGCGCACCGGCGAGCGAGCCTTCCGCGAGCTCGACCTCGCCGAGCACGCGCCACGGCTCGGGCGACCACGGCTGGAGCGTGCGCGCGCGGCGCGCCTCGCGGCTGGCCTCGCGCCAGTCCAGGCGGTCCATCGCGCTGATCGAGCGCTCGAGGGCATTGTTGCCCGCAAAGGCGGCGACAGCGAGCACGCAGAGCGCCGCGGGAAGCACCGCCGCGAGGCGGGGGAGGCGCGGCCCGACAGGTCCCGCGATCGCCGCGGCGCCGCACGCCAGCCCGGCCGAGGTCACCGCCGGCAGTTCCCAATCCCAGTCCTGCGCTGCGTGCGCGAGGAAGGCGGCGTACGGACCGAAGACGATCGCCGCCCACGGGCTGGGGATGCCGGCGAACGGCGCGGCCAGCGCCGTAAGCAGGAGCGCGAGGCCGAGCGGTCCGAGCTCCGCCAGCGCCTCGAGGTAGAGGCTGTGCGCGTCGGTGACGGGCTGAGGCACGGGCCGCTCGCGTAGCCAGGTGCGGGCGTAGGTGCCTGCGCCTGCGCCGAGCAGCGGCTCGTCTTCGTAGCTCCGCCAGGCGACGCTCCAGTACTCGGCGCGGTTGCGCCCGGACAGGTCGAAGACGCGCTCGCTCGTCGTGCCGTGCGTCGGGGTGGGCTGAGCCTTGAACGAATCCCACGCGTCGCCGGGGCCGCCGACGGCCACGAAGGCGGCTGCGACTACGAGCACCGGGATCGCCGCGAGGACGACGGCGAACGCGGTGCGGACGGCCTGCGGCGGAGGCGGCGCGGCGCGAAGCCCGAGCGGGATGGCCGCGGCGAAAGCACACACCGGCAGGACGACAGCGAGCTGCTCTGCGAAGACGGCGCCGACCGCGGCCGGCACGACCAGCGCGAGCGCGGTAGCGGCGAGTGAAAGTCGGCGTGGCCCGATCGCAACGGCAGCGGCGAAGCCGATCCCCAGCGCGAGCCACGCCCCGCGGCTGAACGTCAGGTAGAGGCAGGCCGCCAAGAGCGGGGCGGCGGCCGCCGCTGCACACGCGTGCCTCGCACGCGCCGCTCGCGCGGCGAAGCCTGCCGACAGGAGCAGCCCGATCACGGCGAGGATTCCGGCGCCGTTCGCGTAGCCGATCGGCTCCGAGAGGCGCGCACCGCCGTCGAACTCGATCAGCCCGTAGGCGCTCAGCACCGTCGCCGCCGCCAGCACGCCGGCCGGAACCGCGGGCGTCGAGCCGACCAGGACGAAGACGGCGGCCGCGGCCACGTACGTGACCGTGCGCTCGACCTCGAGCACCGAGGCGGAGACGTGGCTCGACCAGGAGAGCGACGCCGCCTGCCATGCAGCCAGCGCGGTCAGCGCGCCGACGAGGACGAGAGCCGCCGTCCGCGGCCGCTGCGCCCCGCGCGCGAGCAGTACGGCCAGCACGGCGAGCAGGACGACGCTGCTCCAGCCCCAGGCCGTCGCGGCATAGCCGCCGCCGTCGAACCCGAGCGCAACGATGAGCGCGAACACGCCCGTGCCCGCCGCCCAGTCGCGGCTCATGCCCGCCGGACGGTCACGGCGGCCAGCAGGCCGAGGACGACGGTCGGCACCATCGTCAGGAAGCGGTAGACGAGGACGGCGGCCACGACGCCCGCATTGTTCCCCCCGAAGCCGACGAGCGCACCGCTCAGGCCGAGCTCGACGATGCCGATTCCGCCGGGCGTGATCGGCACCGACCCGAGGATCCGCGCGAGCGACCACGCTGCGAAGGCCTCGACGATCGACACCTCCGACGCGGGAACGTCGAAGGCGCGGAGTGAGACGACGAGGAGCAGGAAGACGGTCAACGTGCCGGCGTAGGTCGCGATCGTCAGGACGTGCCAGCGACGGCGAAGGAGGTCGACGGCGTCGCGCCTGAACTGCTCGAAGTTCATCCCGCCCCAGAGGACGGGCGCGCGCCCGAATCTGCGCCGCACCCAGCTCACGAACTGCGCGGTGAGGTCACCGATCTCGCGGGCCGTCCGGTTGCTGACAAGGACGGCCGCCAGAGCCGCAACGGCGACACCGAGGATCGCGACGCCGACGAACGCGGCGGTCGCCAGGAAGGGGGAGTCTCCGCCGGACGCCGTCAGCAGGAACACCGCGATGATCGGGTACGAGAGGTTCGCGAACTGGTTCCACAGGCTCGCGACGGTCACAGCGCGAGCGATGTCGCGCGACGCGAACCCCCAACGCCGAAGAATCCCGTATGCGCCCGCGATCCCGACCGCGGCGCCGGCGGGCACCACGATCGAGAGCGCCGTCGCGACCTGCGTCAGCACGAGAGCGGAGCGAAAGCGAAGACCCGGCAGCGCAACCATCCACGGAGGGGCGAACGTGATCAGGTTCAGGGCCGTCGCCGCGAGGAGCGCGACGACCCACTGCCACGAGAGCTCGCGGACGACTGCCCAGACGTCGCGGTAGTCGGCGATCTGCGGCAGGAAGTACGCGAACGTGGCGACGGCGAAGAGGAGGCCGAGGCCCCCCAGGACGAGCCGGCGCCTGTTGAAGCTCAGACGGCGGGTCGCGGGCGGCTCAGGCGCCGCGGCAGATTCCGCACTTCGAAGGCGATCAGGCATTGCCAGATCCCCGTCACGACCGCCCACGCGCCGGCGAGCGTGACGATCACGGCGAGCGTCAGTCCGGGCCTGCGCATCGCCCAGATCCCGATCGGGACCTCGATCAGGCCGAGCACGAGCACGAGCCACCAGTGCGGCGCGTGCCGGTTGACGAACGCGCCGACGATGTGGAGGAGGCCGCTCGCGACGACCCACGCGCCGATGAAGACGCCGAGGGTGTAAAGGCCCTTGTCGGGCCAGGCGAGCAGCACGATGCCGGCCGCGATCCCCAGCAATCCAAGCACGACGTTCGTGGAGCGGGTGCCGCCGTCGAGCGGCGGCGTGATCAGGTAGGCGGCGCCCTGAAGGATGAACAGCGTGCCGATGAAGGCGGCCAGGCCGTTCAGCGACCAGTCGATGCTCAGGATCAACAGGCCGAAGACGAGCGAGATGATCCCGCTGAGCAGGAAGATCCACCAGTTCCGGGCGACCATCTCCGCATCGTCCACCTCGAAGACGTCACGGTTGCTGAGGGGGTTCAGCAGCATGCGCGCCGAGTCTAAATCGGCGCGCTAGTCCTCGCCGAAGAAGGCGAGCACGTAGTACAGGAGCAGCGAGATCGCGGCAAGCGCTCCGGCGACGTACGTGAGGGCAGCGGCGGTCAACACACGCTGGACGCCGGCGCCCTCGTCGGCTCCGACGATCCCGAGCTCGCGGAGCTGCGCGCCGGCGCGGCGCGAGGCGTTGAACTCCACCGGCAGCGTCACGACGTGGAAGACAACGGCGACGGCGTAGATCACCAGCGCGAGGGCGACGAGGTTCAGCGCGTTCAGGATCACGCCGAGGACGAGCAGCCAGATCCACGCGTTCGATGCGAAGGCGACGGCGGGGTAGATGGCCGACCGGATCTTGAGCGGCGCGTAGCCGCCCGCGTCCTGCAGCGCATGTCCAGTCTCGTGGGCGGCGACGGCGGCCGCGGCGACCGTCGGCGGGTTGTACACCGGCTCCGAGAGGTACAGCGCCTTCTTGCGGGGGTCGTAGTGATCCGAGAGCGCGCCGCCGGGCGAGACCTCCACAGGGACCTCGTTCAGGCCGTTCCGCTCGAGGATCTGGCGCGCGACCTGCGCGCCTGGCAGGCCGCTCGCGAGTTCGACGCTCGAGAACTTCGCGAACGTCCGCTTCAGCCAGGCCTGCACGACCAGGCCGAGCACGAGCGGCGGGATCATGAAGGCGAGGTAGAGCGCCCAGTCACCCATCTGCGCGGATCCTAAGCGAGGCGAGCAGCGGAGCGACGGACTCGAGCCGCTCGAAGAGCGCGTCCGTGCGGGCGCGGTCCTCGTCCAGTTGCGTCATCAGGTTGACACCGAGGTAGAACGTCACGAAGGCGTAGGCGAGGTCCTCGCGCGGCATGAGCTCGGGCAGGCGGAGCCAGCGGAAGCCTTTCTCGATCGCGTCCTCGCAGAGCGTCACCCACGGGTCCATCCGCGCCACGAGCGCCGGCTTGAGCTCCGGGCGCGCCGCGCTCCCGGCGACCATCTGGGCGACGACCGTCATGTGCCCACGCTCGCGGTCCTCGGCGTAGAGGCGCGCGACGGCGGCGACTAGCTCGTCGACGGACGCAGCGTCGCCCACCGCATGGCGGTACCGCTCGAACCGCTCCTCGCTCGTCTGGTCGAGGGCGGCGAGCAGGAGGCCGTCGAGGCTGCCGAAGTGGTAGAAGATCAGCGCCTGGTTGAAGCCGCCGGCGCGCGCGATCGCGCGCGAGGTGGCGCCGGTGAAACCGTCTTTCTTCAACGTCTCGAGCGCCGCCTTGACGATCTGACGCTTGGTTGCCGCGGCGACGGTTGACCTCTCAGCCGTCTTGGTCATATGATTTAATCAATCGATCAATCAACGGTGTCTACTCGGATCATACGGACCGCGTCAAGACCGCCCGCCTGGCTCGTCGCGCAGCGATGGGAGCGGCTCCTCTTCGTGCACTGGCCCGTCGATCCGGCGCGCCTCGCGCGGCTGCTCCCACCGAAGGTCGAGCCGGACGTTCGTGACGGGAACGCGTGGGTCGCGTTCGTCGCGTTCGTGATGGTCGGGACGCGCGCGACGGGGCCGCCGTGGTGGCCGGTGCTCGCGCCGATCCCTGAGCTGAACCTGAGGACCTATGTCCGCGTCGGCGGCGTGCCGGCGATCTGGTTCCTCAGCCTCGACGCGGCGAGCCCGGTCTTCGCGGCGATCGGCCGCGCGCTCTACGGGCTCCGCTACCGCGTCGCGACGATGAGTGCCGACGAGGCCGCGGGCTGGACGCGATTCCGCAGCGTCGGCCCGGGCGGCTCCTTCTCGGCGGACTATGCGCCGACGGGATCGGTCGCCCAGCCCGCGCCCGGGTCGCTCGAGCACTTCCTCGTCGAGCGCTACCGGCTCTTCGCGGAGCGGCGCGGCCGCCTGGTCACCGCCGAGGTGGCGCACGAGCCGTGGCCGCTGCAGCAGGCGGCGGCGGAGATCGAACTCCAGGGCATGGCGCCGCCCGGCGTCGACCTCGGCGGCGAGCCGCTCTTGCACTTCTCGCGCGCGGTCACGGCTGTGATCAGCGTCCCGTCTCCGGCAGCTACCGTGGTCGCCGATGAGTCGGCTCGCTTTGATCGTCGCGGTGCTCGCCGGCTTGGGTCTCGCGGCCTCGTCCGGCCCGGAGGCCGCGCCCGCGTGCCGGCCGACGCCGCCTGACGCGCTCGGGCCGTTCTACGAGCCCGGCGCACCCGTCCGATCGAAGGTCGGAAGCGGGTACGTCCTCTCTGGACGCGTCCTGGCGGCGCGGACGTGCCGCGCGATCCCGCGCGCCCGCATCGAGCTCTGGCTCGTCAACCCGCAGGGCGAGTACGACGACGCGCACCGCGCGACGGTGATCGCGGGTCGCCGCGGCGCCTACCGCTTCGAGAGCAACAAGCCGCCGTCCTACGAGTCGCGGCCGCCGCACATCCACATTCGCGTAACGGCCCGCGGCTACCGCACGCTCGTCACGCAGCACTATCCGAAGGCGAGCCGCTCAAGCGCGGTCTTCAACCTCGTACTGGTGAGGCGCTAACCCGCCGATCCGCCGCCCAGGCGGCGACGGCGCGCCGGGAGCGTTCGATCAGGCGCTCCTGCTTCTCCTCGGGCTCCTCGGTCCGGATGATCTGCACGATCAGCTCGTCGAACTCCGAGCTCTCGACGTACTCGACCATCGTCTCCTCGAGGTGCGGCAGCGCCTCGGCGCGGAACTCCTCGAACTCCTCGACCTGGAAGTACGCGTCCGCGAGCGCGCGGTAGCGGTCCAACTTGTCCTCGTAGGAGAGGTCGCTGTCTCCGATCGCGAAGTAGTCCCGCGTCGGCTGGTAGACGCCGATCTTCCGGTCGGTCGCCGTGCAGAACAGGCACCAGGCTGCGAGGGACTGGATCGCCCACGGGAAGTAGTAGTGGAGGCTGACGAGCGCCATGTCCGGCGATGCATTCGCATAGTCGATCGGGTGGGCGTGGCCATCCCTGACGATCACCTCGCAGGAGTTGAACTCCCAGCGGAAGAACGCGTTGACGAGCCGCCCGATCGTCTCGACCTCGTCCATCAGCTCGGGCAGCAGGAAGTCGTCGCCGACGAGGTAGCGGTAGTGGCCGTCGGCGGAGGGGTCGTACTGCATCACCTTCGTCTGTGGCCCGATCGAGAGGCTGCGCGTGAAGACGTCGAAGTCGTCGACGGCGGCCTGTAGGTGCATCAGGCGCTCGCCCGACGCGTCGTAGCTCGCATGCAGCTCCTCGCCGGACTCGATGCGCGTGACGCCGACCCACATCCCGCCGTCGAACGGCTTCATGTAGAGCGGGTAGCCGACCTGCTCGGCGACGAAGTCGAGGTCGAACTCCGGGCTGTAGCGCTCGGCCATCGGGATGTAGCGCGGGTTGTCCGGCGGCAGCTTGTGCGGGATCAGCCACGTCTCGGGCACCTTGATCCCGAGCCGCATCAGCGCGCAGTAGGCCGAGTGCTTCTCCATCGCCTGGAAGGTGAACGGGTTGTTCAGGAGGTAGACGTCGTCCATCAGCGCGAGCTTCTTCAGCCACTCGCGCGGAACGTCGTACCACCAGGCGAGGCGGTCGATGATCAGCTGGTAGCGCGGCTTGTAACGCAGGTCGAACGGCTCGTGGGCAACGCGCTCGCTTACGAACTCGTGGGTCTCGCCGCGGAAGCTGATCGGGCCGAAACGGCCGAGCAACGACTCGAATGCGGTCGGCCAGTCTTCCTCCGTCGCCAACAGCAGCCCGATCAGATGCCGCCTCGCCACGATTTGCGGCGAGTCTACGCTGGTGCCCGTGGAATTGCCGCCTGCTGCGCGTGCCCTCGTCGAGTCAGACGCCCTCGCGCACCTCGTGACCCTCAACGCGGATGGCTCGCCGCAGGTGAGCTGCGTGTGGGTGGGCGTCGACGACGACGAGATCGTCTCGGGCCACCTGAGCGACAAGCAGCAGAAGCTGCGGAACGTGAGACGCGACCCGCGGGTCTCGCTCTCGATCGAGGGGACGGAGGTTGAGCCGCCGGGAATGAAGCAGTACGTCGTCGTTCATGGGCACGCCCGGCTCGAACCCGGCGGAGCGCCCGAGCTCCTGCAGCGCCTCGCGCACGTCTACCTCGGCCCGGACGTGAAGTTCCCGCCGATGGACGACCCGCCGCCGGGATTCGTCATGCGAATCACGCCCGACCGCGTCGGCGGCGTCGGGCCCTGGGCCGCTTAGGCCGCGGCGAAGCGCTCGGCTGCGCGCGCCCGCCGCTTCGCCGCCTCGACTTCGCGGTCCTTCGGCGGCGCCGTCGTGACGAGCGACTCGAGCAAGCGGCGTGACGCGTCTGCGACCTCGGTCACTGCCCGATCGAAGGCCGCCTCGTTCGCGTGCGAAGGCTTGCTGAACCCGCTGATCTTGCGGACGTACTGGAGCGCGGCCGCGTCGATCTCCTCGTCGTTCACCGGCGGGTCGAAGTTGAAGAGCGTCTGAATGTTTCGGCACATGCGCCCTACCGTAGCGCGGCCAGGATCTCCTCCGCATGTGACCAGAGGATGAGGTGACCGCCGCCGGCGACGACCGTGAGCGAGCTGCTCGGGATCGTGCGCGCGAAGAACTCTGCGACGGCGAAGGGCACGGCCGCGTCACGGTCGCCGTGCCAGATGGCGGTCGGCACGGCGATCTCCTCCGGCGCGAAGCCCCACGGCGAGACGAAGAGCAGAAGCAGGTCGTGCGCGTAGCCCTCGGGCGTCGAGTCGAGCGTGGC
>Ga0126307_10003984_pt1 | contig 10184 bp, 6 predicted proteins | sample Plot28_FD_89955 | JGI IMG/M metagenome (GOLD analysis project Ga0126307, IMG submission 89955) | Serpentine soil microbial communities from UC McLaughlin Reserve, CA, USA - Plot28 | ecosystem: Environmental > Terrestrial > Soil > Grasslands | place: USA: UC McLaughlin Reserve, Lake County...
AGCAGCGTCTGCAGATAGCGGAGCTGCAGGGTCGCCGGGTTCGTGCTGATGATGTCCGCCGCCTGAGTCAGCTTCTCGGCCGCCTGGAACTCACCGTCGGCGGCGATGATCTTCGCCCGCCGCTCGCGCTCGGCCTCGGCTTGGCGCGACATCGCCCGCTGCATGTCCGCCGGCAGCTCGACGTCCTTGACCTCGACCGTCGAGACCTTGATCCCCCAGGGCTCGGTCTGCTCGTCGATGATCTGCTGCAGCTCCGTGTTGAGGCGCTCGCGCTCGCTAAGCAGCGCGTCGAGCTCGGCCTTGCCGAGCACGGAGCGCAGCGTCGTCTGCGCGATTTGCGAGGTGGCCAGCAGGAAGTTCTCCACCTCAGTGACGGCCCTGTTCGAGTCGATCACGCGGAAGTAGGCGACGGCGTTGACCCGCACCGTGACGTTGTCCTTGGTGATCACCTCCTGGGGCGGGACGTTGAGGGTGATCGTCCGCAGGTCGATGCGGACCATCTGGTCGATGAACGGGATCAGGAGGATGAGGCCGGGCCCCTTCTGGGCGATCAGCCGGCCGAGGCGGAAGATGACCCCGCGCTCGTACTCGCGCAGAATCCGGATCGACGCCGCGAGGATGATCAGGATGAGGACCGCGACTACCCCGATAATCGCGAGGGCGACTCCCATTAGCTCGCTCCTTCCACTGGCTCGGCTTCGCGCTCCAGCGGCCGAACTCGGAGCGTCAGCCCCTCGACCGCCTCGACGCGCACTCTAGCGCCGCGCCTGGAGACCCGCTCGACCTCGCCCGCGGGCGCGCCCTCGGCGGGGACCGCGCGCCAGAGCGCCCCATCGACGAACACCTGCCCCGCCGGCACGAGCGGCTGGCGGACCTCGCCGACGGCGCCGACCATCTCCTCCCAGCCGGTCATCACCGGCCGGTGGCGCGCCGCGACCACCTTCTGCACGGCGAAAGCGAGGGCGCCGCCCAGAAGGAGCGCGACCACGATCACGACCGGGGCCGAGACCTCGAACGCATCCGACCCGGTGTCGAAGAGCAGGAGCCCGCTCAGCGCCAGCGCGAGCACCCCCACGGCCCCGAGGACCCCGTTCGTCGGCAGGTGCGCCTCGGCGATGATCAGCCCGATCCCGACCACGAGCAGCGCGATCCCTGCCGCGGTCACCGGAAGCTGCGCCGTTCCGTAGGCGCCGAGCAGGAGCGAGACGAGGCCGAGCGTGCCCGGGAAGATGAGGCCCGGGCTGAAGACCTCGATCCCGAGGCCGACCAGGCCGACGAGCAGGAGGAGGTAGGCGACCGTCGGGTTGACGAGCAGCGAGAGCAGCTCGTACTGAAGGGGGGTGTCGCGCTCTGAGATCTCGAGGCCGGCGGTGTGCAGGATGGTCGCCTTCGGGCCCTTGACCCGGATGCCGTCGAGCTCGGTGAGCAGCTCGTCTTCGCTCGCGGCGATCACGTCGATCGCGCGCTGATCGAGCGCCTCCGAGGCCGTGACGCTCTCGGCGTCGGTGACCATGCGAGCGGGCAGCGCGCCGTCGCGCCCGTGGCTCTCGGCGAGTGCCCGGATGTAGGCCGCGGCGTCGTTCTCGACCTTCTCGCCGAGCGTGCCACCGATGTCGCCGCCGGTCGCGGTGACCGCGCTCGCGGCGCCGATGTTCGTCTGTGGGGCCATCGCGGCGACGTCGCCGGCCTGGGTGATGAAGGCGCCGGCCGAGGCGGCTCGGGCGCCGTCGGGCGACACGTAGACGACGACTGGCATCGGCGCGTCGATGATGTCCTTGACGATCTCTCGCATCGACTCGTCGAGCCCGCCCGGGGTGTCGATGCGGATGATCGCGAGCGGCGCGCCGTCGTCGGCCGCGTCATCCAGCGCCGAGGAGATCCACTTGGCGCTCGCCGGGTCGATCGTCGTCTGGAGCTCGATCGACGGCACCGTGTTCGAGCTCTGCGCCTGGAGCGCGCCCGGTGCGAGCAGCGCGCCGGCCACGAGGCACCAAAGCGCGAGTTGGACCCGGCTACGCATAGGACGATTATCGACCTCCGAACGGCCGGGCCGGGTGGGCTGGCATCGCGAGACCGACGTTCAGGACGCTATTCGTCTCAAACGGCGGCCTCGTCGGCGCCCGTCGCTGGACGACCGTCCTCGGTCAGCTCGCGTGGCGCTCGATGTCCGCCTCGATCTCCTCCGCGGACCGATACGGGCCCTGCTTCACGTAGGTGCGCTCGCCTTGGGCGTCGAAGTAGATCGTCGCCGGATAGCCGAGGAGGCCGAACTCGCGCTTCGCCTCGGCGTCCGGATCGGTCACGCTCGGGTACGGCAGCGGCAACTCCTCGAGGAACGTCTGGGCTGCGGCGTCCGAGTCCTCCGCGTCGAGCCCGAGGAAGGCGACCTCGTCGCCGCGCTTCGCCGCCACCCTCTGAAAGTCCGGGAACTCGAACCGGCACGGCCCGCACCACGAGGCCCAGACGTTGACGACCGCCGGATATCCGCGGACGGCCGCAAGCTGTGAGTCGAGCTCGGCGATGCCGCCGGGGATCAGCGCGTCGCCCTTCGCGTAAAGGCCGGCGAGCGGCTTCGGCGCGCCGGCGAGCGCCTTCTCGTAGTCGATCGTCGCCGCGTCCGGATTGCCGGCGTCGCCATCGCCGTCGCCGTCGTCCCGGCTCGTCAGGGCCAGCACGACGAGCAGCACGACCAGCGCGCAGCCGGCGGCGATCAGCCACCAAGTCAGTCTCTGGTGCCGCCCGTTCTTACTCAAATCACCCCGGGCCAACGCGCCCGCCGGACCTGAGCTTAGTCCGGCGCCGGCGGTCGTCTCTTCCCCCTACTGTGCTGTTGACGCAGTTCAATCGAGCGCATCTCAACGCCGAAAGGGCTGAGTACGCAGGCGTTTACCTGCGCTCTGAGCGCGGCACAGCCCATCGTCCGAGCCGGTGTGGTGTAATTTAGGTCGGTCCCGAATCTTGGACCGCAGGGGGGCGGTCGGTCCACCCGGAGGGGGTGGAGCCCGATAGGCCCGCCGCAGCCGAGCTTCTTCGCTCGCCTTGGCATCCGAGGACCGCTGGCGAGCGCGGGACCGAATTTTCCTTCTCTCATGTCCAACCCCACTGACGTTGCCGCAGAGGCGGCGAGCGAGCTGAGCGAGGCCGATCTCGATCGGGTGCGCGAGTTCACTCGCGAGCCGATCCTGCTCGAGGGCGAGAGGATCGCCGACCTCACCGAGGGCACGGCGAGACGCCGCGCCGTCGACGCCGCGCTCGAGGAGATCGAGGCCGGCCGGGATATCCCGTCGTTCGAGTGGCGACGCGACTACTCGCTGTTGCTCGGGCTCGAGCGGCTCCTCTCCGAGGAGCGCCCGAAGCTCCTCGACGACGCCGAGCTGAACGACCACCAGGTCGACGCGCTGTCGGGGACGCTCGCCGCGATCACCTCGGAGCTGGAGGGCCCGGAGGGCGTCGCGCGCCGCAACGGCCGCAACGGCGGGCGAACGAACGGGGACGCGGCGTCCGAGGCCGCGAACGGCAACGGCACCGCCGACGCGCAGGCCTCCGACGACGACGACCTGCTGGCGCCCGACGAGGAGCCCCAGGACTGGGAGGAGCCGGCCGACGAGGAGGAGATCCCCGAGGCGCCGGAGGACCCGGGCGCGAGCCGGCGTTTCTGGTTCGAGCATGCGACCGGCGCCGGGAAGACGGTGGCCGCGGTCGGCTTCATCGAGTCCTCGCGCACCGGGGGCGTGCTCATCCTCACCCATCGGCGCAACCTGGTCGACCAGTTCATCGGCGAGATCTCCGACCGCGGCTACAAGGAACGGCTCTCGCCGCCGCTCCTCGACGGCGCCGATCACCCCTACGGCCCGGTGACGGTGGAGACCTACCAGTGGTTCGTCCGCAACGCCGGCAGCGTCTCTGACGCCTACTCGATCGTGATCTGCGACGAGGCCCACACAGCCCTCGGCGAGAAGACGAGCGCCTGCATCCGCGCGTGGACCGGGCCGGTCTTCATCGGCATGACGGCGACAGGCGCCCTGATCGCACGCCACGTCGCCGACCTCTTCCCCACCCAGACCTCCCGCTTCGATCTCGCCCAGGCGGCGCGCCGCGGCGTGATCGCGCCGCTTCGCTGCATCCGCATCCCGCCGGGGCCGGGGGTGCGAACGATCGCCAAGGTGCCGCTGCGGCGAGGCGAGGTCGACCAGGACTTCGACCAGGAGGAGCTGGCCGCACTCCTCGACCAGGAACCGTTCAACGTCGCGGTCGCCGACCTGTACCAGTCGCGCTTCAAACGCGTGCCGGGCGTCCTCTACACGGCCGGGGTCAAGCACGCCAACAACGTCGCCAAGGCGTTCCAGAACGTCGGCATCAAGGCCCGCGCGGTTTCCGGCGAGACGCCGAAGCGCGAGCTCGCGGAGATCCTCGCCGCCTTCGAGCGCGGCGAGGTCGACGTGCTCTGCAACGCGATGCTCCTCGCCGAAGGCTGGAACTCGCCCCGGGCGACCATCTGCATGCACCTCGCGCCGACCGCCTCGCGGCGCGTCTACCAGCAGCGGGTCGGGCGCGTGACGCGCCGCAACCCCGGCAAGGAGGCCGGGCTCGTGATCGACTTCGTCCACCCGGCCACGACGCACGACGAGACGATCGTCACCCTCCACAGCCTGCTCGACCGCGACGTCTACCGAGGCGGCGCGATCGTCGTCGGACCGGTGCGGCGCGGGCGCGGGCGCCGGGTGCGGGTCGAGCGCCGCGTGCTCCCAGTCTCCGCCGATCCCGAGCGCCGGCTCGCCGTGCTCGAGCGCGAGCTCTGGCGCATCGCCGTCGAGCACCTGAACTACTCCGAGCAGCACGCCTGGGCCGCGCTCGCCGGCGCGCGCGTCACCGCCAACAACTGGCGGCGCGCGAAGGCGATGATCCAGCACGACCAGGCGAAGGAGCTCCGTCGGCGATTCCTGCTCACCTGCCTGCAGCGCAACCGCAACAACCAGCTGCGGCTGAAGGCGCTGGGCGAGATCGCGGCCCTTCGCGAGGCCGAGCCGTTCGACGACGCGGTCGACGTGGTCGCAACCTGGCCCCGCGACGAGCGGCGCGCCGGCGCGAAGATCCTCCTGCAGGCGCTGGCGGAGAAGCGGATCGGCCGCCGCGACCAGGCGCAGGCTTGGGTGTGGCGGCTCGCCGAGACCACCCGCGAGCTCCACGAGGAGTACGCGGTGCAGCGCTGGCCGGAGACGAAGCGCCTGCTCGGCCTGTTCGTGAACAGCTCGGGGCGGGCCCACGGCCGTAATGCGCGGCGCATCGTCCATGCCGCCCGCCAGCAGGACCGGCGGCTCGCCGTCGCCCTGCTCGCCGCCGCGGTCGCCCACACCCCCGAGGCCGAGGAGGTCCTGCGCGGCGCGCGGATGCGGATGGCGAGAAAGCCCTCCGCCGTGGCTCGCGAGCTCCTTCGCAACTTCCCGAAGGGCGGCAAGCGCCGGCGCCGGCGCTCCAAGCGCGAGGCCCGCGGCGACGCCGAGGGCGAGAACGGTCGCGAGCGCGAGCGCCTCGAGGACGTGGAGGCGGAGGCGGCGGAGGGATCGGAAGAGCGTCGCGAGCCGGACGCGCAGGAGGAGGACGCCGCCGCGTAACCGATGTGGGGTTGTGCCGCTCATAGCGGTCGAACCACACATCCGTCAGAGGTTCCGCAGGGAACCGCGACTACTACGGTTCTGAGCGTGCTCGACCACGTCGGCATCAATGTCAGTGACTTCGCGGCGGCGCGCGCCTTCTACGTGGCGGCGCTGGAGCCGCTCGGTATCCGCCCGCTGATGGAATTCGCGACCTCCGCCGGATTCGGAGATGAGCGCAAGCCGTACTTCTGGATTCACGAGCGCGGCACGCCGACACCGTCGGCGCACATCGCTTTCGCCTGCCCCGACCGCGCCACCGTCGACGCCTTCCACGCGGCGGCGCTCATCGCCGGCGGCCGCGACAACGGGTCGCCGGGTCCACGCGACTACCACGAGCATTACTACGGCGCGTTCGTACTCGACCCGGACGGCAACAACGTCGAGGCCGTGTGCCACCGCCCCTACGGGTGAACGCCCGCGACGCCGGCGATGAGTTTCCGCGCCGGCGGTGGTCACTACCGCCGGTTTCCAAGAATGCACGCGAAAGGTGGATGAGATGGCCCGTTACGTCGATGGATTCGTGATGCCGCTGCCGAAGGCGAACCTCGAGCGTTATCGCGAGGTGGCGAGCGAGGCGGGTGCGCTCTGGAAAGAGCACGGCGCGCTCGGCTACACCGAGTGCATCGCCGAGGACGTCGCGGTCGGAGAGGTGACGTCGTTCCCGCGCAGCGTCAAGCTCGAGGACGACGAGACGGTCGTCTTCGCGTGGATCTCCTATGAGTCCCGCGAGCATCGCGCCGACGTGAACGCCAAGGTGATGGCGGACGAGCGGATGAAGGCGTTGATGGACCCGGCGGGCGACATCGCCGACTACAAGCGGATGATCTACGGCGGGTTCGAGGTTTTGGTCGACCTCTAGAACGCGGGCGCGCCCGGCGGTTGACCGGGCGCGCCCGCTGTCGCGTGTGTTTGCTGCGGTCGCTAGGCGAGCCGATGGCGCGCGCGACGATGCCCGAAGGTGAGTGCGGCTCCGGCACCGACCGCACCGAGGGCGAGCATCCCGGCGGCGCCGATACCGGCGTCACCCCAATCGAACCCCCCGGCTGAGTCGCTGGACGTCGACACGACGGGCGACCGCGGCGTCTCGGGCCGGGCGATGGCGGTGACGCTGCCGACGTAGCCGTTGTCCGACCGCTGGTCCTGTGGGACGTCCGCTCCCGGAATGGGCGGGTCGGCCACCGCGGCCGACCCGGCGGGTGCCGCCACCGCACCGATCACTGTGGTGAGTGCGAGCCAGCGCCGCAGTTGGTGACTTCTGCTCCTCATGAGAGCTCCTCTCCGAGTGGGGATCGCTCCAGCGCGATCCATTGCGGCGAGCCTCTACGAGCAGGGGAAACGCGCGGCTGCTGGAGGTTGCAAACGAGCAAACGCGCGGTAGGTTCGCCTCGAACGGAGGACCGCTGATGGAGTTCCGGCTCTTGGGGCCGGTCGAGGCCCTGGTCGAGGGACGGGAGGCGCCCCTGGGGGGAGCGCGTCAGCGAGCCGTCCTCGCGATCCTCCTGCTGCACCGGGGCGAAGCCGTCGCCGTCGATCGCGTAGTCGACGAGCTCTGGGGTGAGCGGCCGCCCGAGACGGCGGAGAAGACGGTCCGGGTCTACGTATCGCGTCTTCGCAAGGTGCTCGGCGAAGGCGTGCTCGTAACGCGCGGCGGCGGCTACGCGCTGCTCGCCGGCCCCGATGAGGTGGATGTCGACCGCTTCGAGCGGCTCGCGGCGGAGGGGCGCGAGGCGCTCGACCGCGGCGAACCGCGTGAGGCGGCGGAGCGCCTGCGGTCGGCGCTGGAGCTCTGGCGAGGGGAGCCGCTGGCCGATTTCGCGTATGAGGAGTTCGCGCGGAGGGAGATTGGCCGGCTCGAGGAGCTGCGCCTCGCCGTCCTGGAGGACCGGATCGAGGCGGATCTCGCGCTCGGCCGGCACGCCGTGCTCGTTCCCGAGCTCGAGAGCCTCGTCGCAGGGCATCCAGCGCGGGAGCGTCTGCGCGCCCAGCTGATGCTCGCGCTCTACCGCACGGGCCGCCAGACAGCGGCCCTCGACAGCTACCGCGATGCGCGGCGGACGCTCGACCGAGAGCTGGGCCTCGAGCCCGGGCCCGAGCTTCAGCAGCTCGAGCGCGCGATCCTCATGCAGGATCCCGCGATCGCCGCGCCGTCCCGCCGCCGGGACGCCGTCGGTGCGGCGCGGGCTCCGCGGGGCGGGGTCCTCCTGTTGCTCGGCGGCGGCTTGCTGCTCGCGGCGGTCGCCGCGGCGATCATCGCCATCAGCGGGGGCGGGAAGGCGGCGGAGGCCGCCTCGGCGAACTCACTTGGGGTGATCGATCCGAGCACGAACGGAGTCGTCGAAACGGTGCCGACCGGCGTCGCACCGACCGATGTCTCCCGCGGCGGCGGTTTCATCTGGGTCGCCAACACCGGCGACGACACGGCGACACAAGTCGACCCCGAGCTCAGGACTGTGCTCGGCACGACCTCTCCGCCCGCGAGCGTTGCCGGCCTTGCGGCCGGCGCCGGTGCTGTTTGGATGGCGGCCAGTCGAGGCGAGGAGCTGGTCCGATTCGATCCGTCGCTGGGGGCGAGCCGGTCGATCCGGCTCGCGGGGGCGCCGGACCCCTTCCCGATCTACGCGCTGAGCCCGGTGGCCGTCGGCTACGGCGCCGCGTGGGTCGTCAGGGCTGGACGGTCAATCGCCCGCGTCGACGCCGACCGCGACGTGGTGGTAGCGAGAATCCCGGTCGGGAACGGCCCCAGCGCGATCGCGGCCGGATCAGGAGCCGTTTGGGTGACGGACGACGTCGACAACACCGTGACCCGGATCGATCCGCGCGCGAACGTGGTGACTGCGACGACACCGGTAGGGCAGGGGCCGGCGGCAGTCGCCGCCGGCGAGGGTGCCGTCTGGATCGCGAACACCCGCGAGGACACCGTCGCCCGCCTCGATCCGAGCAGCGGCGCGGTGACCGCGACGATCCCGGTCGACGGGCGGCCCACCGGTGTCGCGACGGGCGAAGGAGCCGTGTGGGTCGCAAGCAGCCTCAGCGGCACCGTCTCGCGGATCGATCCTGAGAGCAACCAGGTGGAGGCGACGGTCGACGTCGGGCAGGCGCCACAGGGGGTCGCGGTGGCGAACGGCCTCGTCTGGGTCAGCGTCCAGGCCGAGCCGGCGGCGCCCGAGGCTCCCGCGGGTGAACTGCCTGCGGATACCGCGCAGCTGCTCCCAAGCGACCCGGGCCCGACGGACCCGGCACTCGATAACTACGTCGCCAGTCACGTCCCCTACGCCACCTGCGCCAAGCTCTACAACTACCCCGATCGTCCGTTCCCGGAAGGCGCCGACCTGCGGCCTGAGGTCGCGAATGGTCCCCCGGTCATATCGGACGACGGCAAGACCTACACCTTCGAGCTCCGGTCCGGCTACCGCTTCTCGCCTCCCTCGGACGCGCCCGTCACAGCGGCTGCCTTCGAGCGCGCGATCGAGCGCGTGTTGAGTCCGAGGATGAACGCGTACGGACGCAAACTCCTCCGGGACATCGTCGGCGCGAAGGCGTACGGCGCCGGACGCACCCGCAGGCTGGCCGGGGTGAGCGCGCACGGACAGACGCTGGTGATCCGGCTTACGAGACCGGTGCCGGACCTGGCGGAGCGATTGGGCGACGACTACTTCTGCGCCGTTCCTCCGGAGACGCCGATCGACCCGGAGGGAATCGACGAGCTGCCATCCGCCGGGCCGTACTACGTCGCTTCTCGCAACGCGGAGAAGAGCCTCGTCCTTCGCGAAAACCCCAACTACGCGGGGCCACGTCCGCACGAGCTCGCGGAGATCCGGCTCACCTTCGGCGTCAGCACCGAACGAGGAGTCGCTGACGTCGAGGACGGACGCGCCGACTACGTCGACCTCCACCCGGACCTGGAAGCAGGCGTGACGATGAGTACCGAACGCCGGCTCGAGGCGCTCTATGGGCCGCGAAGCGAGGCCGCCGAGGCCGGCCGGCAACAGCTCTTCACACAACCGCTGCCGTCAGTCTTCTCGTTCATCTTCAACACACGGCGCGGTCCCTTCCTGGACGCCAGCCTGCGCCAAGCTGTGAACTACGCGATCGATCGGCGGGCACTCTCGCGAGACGTCGGGCTCGGGCCGCCCGGCAGACCGACCGATCAATACATCCCGCCGGGGATCCCGGGGTATCACGATGCCGCGATCTATCCGCTCGGCGGGCCCGATCTTAAGAGCGCCCGCCGGCTCGCGGGCGAGCACAAGCGGCACGCGGTCCTCTACACGTGCGATACGCCCGGCTGCACGCGCAATGCCGAGACCCTGCGCTCGGACCTGAGCGCGATCGGGATCACGCTCGACGTTCGGCAGTTCTCGCTCCAGGAGATGTTCACGCGTGAGTTCCAGCGCGACGAACCGTGGGACATCGGGACGTGGGGTTGGATCGTTGACTACGCCGATCCGTTCAACTACATCAACAGCCAGTTCGCAGGCGGCGCTGAGCATCCGGGCGGGTTCTACAACCCGGCTTTCGAGCGGCGGATGG
>Ga0126307_10003985_pt1 | contig 10184 bp, 14 predicted proteins | sample Plot28_FD_89955 | JGI IMG/M metagenome (GOLD analysis project Ga0126307, IMG submission 89955) | Serpentine soil microbial communities from UC McLaughlin Reserve, CA, USA - Plot28 | ecosystem: Environmental > Terrestrial > Soil > Grasslands | place: USA: UC McLaughlin Reserve, Lake County...
CACCACGGCAACGGCACCCAGGACATCTTCTACTCCGATGCGGGAGTGCTGCACCTCTCGGTTCACCAGAGCCCCTTCTACCCTGGAACCGGCGCTGCTCGTGAGGTGGGGGAGAGAGAAGGAAGAGGCTTCACGGTGAACGTACCCCTGCCTGCGCGCTCGGCGGAGGACGTTTACGCAGCGGCATTCGCCGGGGTCTTCGTTCCCGTCCTGCGAGAGTTCCGTCCGGGCTTGATCATGATCTCGGCCGGCTACGACGCTCACACCGCCGACCTCATAGGAGGAATGCGGCTGCAGGCGGACTCCTTCGGGCGCTTCGCGGCACAGCTCGCCGCCGTGGCCCGCGAGATCGAAGCGGCGCCCCTCATGCTCCTGTTGGAAGGAGGCTACAACCTGCACGCACTCGCCGACAGCGTCGCCGCCACCGTAAAGGGTGTCGAGGAAGACGAACCTCCCGAGTGGGAGTACTCGGGGGATGCAAGACCTGTCGAGGCAGCCCGAAAGGCCCTGGCCCCCTTCTGGGGAAGCCTCTCATAGAGCAGGATCATGGTGATGCCCGCCGATGAGATGTATTCACGATTCGATCGCCAAGAGCTGCTGGCGCGGCTACGAGATCCCCAGCCCGATGACGTGACCCTGCCCGCCAAGGCAGACGAATACCTGCGCCGCAACCCGGATGACGCGGAGGTAAGAGAAGCCCGCGAGAGGCTCCCCGAGCTCGACCAGAGCGAATAATAAGCCTCTAACCAGCTACCGGATTATCGAAAGCGAACACGTGCTAGGAGGGGACATCTCGAAGGCCGTACTGTTTAGCACTCCGAGTTGTTCTTGGCGCCGCTATATATAGTATGTATTCATGTGATACATACAAGTTCCCTCCATCTACCCAGCGCTGTAGAGAGAACCCAAGAAAGGGAGGCAAGCGGAAGAATGTGGAGAAAACGCCCACGCTACGTGTTTCGGAAGCGAAGTAGACGTGGTCGCCTTTTGTGGCTGGGTACCGGTATCTTGGTAGTATTAGGGCTGGTTTGGCTCATACCGTGGCTATCACTCTTCTCAGAGAACGTAGAAGATGTGCCCAAGGCAGAGTTCTCAAAGGACCAACCTGAGCAGGCTTCTGTGGAGGATCAGCCTAAACAGCCGGCTACGAGCCACCAGCCCGAGCAGGACACTACAAAAGACCAACCTAAAGATGAAAAAAGGTTAGAGAATGCCCCTCCTGAGAAGGAAGAGATACCGAACAACCTGCCGTCCCCTTCTCCTCCTCCTGTCCAGCCCCCTTCTCCTCCTACCCAGTCTCCCCCTTCTTTTACACCACCCCCTTCTTCTCCTAAGGAGGAAGAGGTTACGAAGAACTTTCTGCCTCCAAATAGCTATCGGAACTACTGGCCCGACTACTACTGGGACTACGACCCTGACTACTGGGATTACGACCCTGGCTACTGGGACTACGACCCTGACTACTGGAGCGGCTATGGGTCTGGCTACTGGGATTACTAGCCTTGGTCACTGGCTACCTTTGATGGAGTAGACAATTCAGGGAGAGAAGGAGGAGCACTCTACTTGGTAGTAGAGCGCTTCCGAGAGCGTTGCGCAGAGGTAACACCTGTCATGCTGCGATGCGCCTGATTTGACAGTTATCTTAGCGTGGAGCCGATCCATGAAGTCCACGTTAGATAAGAGAGGAAAGGTGGGCCTAACTGCAACCTTTTTCACAGTTTGCCTCTCGCAGCGGAGTATAGTGGGTCCGGCAAGCTACACAGGAGGCTGGTTTTGGGCACGGGCAAAAGCATATACATCGGGGGCACTCTGTTCTCTATACTGCTCTCTTTGGTGCTGTACGCTAGCGGGCGGCGGGAGACAGCGATCTTCGTCGGGCTGTGGGCCCCGACTATCCTCGACCTGGGCCAGAGCTTGGTAGAAGAAGAGTAACTAACTCTCCCGAGCTCGGGGAGGTGCTCCGCCAAGTTTATACGCTCTACTATCGGTCTGCCGTGTGGGGAGACCTTTCTATATATTGCGCAGGTTTCTTTACGGCTCGTCCGCATCGCCCTCTTTGCGGCCTACACTCAGTATCGAACCAGCACTGCCGATACAACGGATGCTGCCAGCGCTGCCGATGCTAAGATCGAACCGGCGCTGCCAATACTCAGATTACTGCCCGCACTCCCGATGCTCAGAGTGCCTAACAGGCTCCTGATGCTGTATAAGCTCGTGCGACCGTCGATGTGGGCCCCTTTACGTGCTAACGCGCGCTTCGACATCGGGCGCATGGCTCCGTATATACGTCACCGTCTTCTCGCTACTTCTTTGCTTGACGCGCCTCCTCGTTGGCGCAGCCTACCACCGCCGACAAACCCGCTCAACGCTACACCATACGTGACTACGTGATCGCTAGTTTCTAAGGATGTAGCGCTTTAAGCCCACCTTCCGCGCCCTGCTAGATACAAGATCCCCAGTTCTGCCGTAACGCTCGCGCGAAGTTAAGTCTTCAGTATCGCTTTACAGATGAGAGGAGAGGCACAAAGTAAGCCTTGGCTAGGCCTACAGGTCGACATTGGTACACGTTGCAGTAGCTAAACGAGGGTGTAAATTGAACTACAGGGTGGCCTAGTAGAAACGTTTCTACCAGGCCTTGAACAGAGACAACTGCTTCCTCTAAGGAGTGTTGTCTTATTCCACAAAGGCGTTTCTACCACGCGTGTGGAGGCGTAGAGTTTTACGGCCAGCGCGGGGTGCGCGTCAGCCATAGGAGGGGAGGGAAAGGCCATCGTAAGCGAAGTCAGGACGATCCAAGAGAAAGCCCGTCGGGTTCTGCAGGCGGCGGCCGCGGAGGCCTACGGTAAATCTGGAGTATATGTATACCGCGACCTTGTTCTACGGCGAGCCAACATCTCTGACCCTGAAGAGTTTTGGTCGATAGCAGGATATCTATACGGGAAGGGGTGGATAGCAGAAGCCGACGACGATTTCGCAAGATTCGTCGTTACGCCCGCAGGCGTCGAGGAGGTCACGAGATAGCGACGACTGTTCTGGAGGAGGATCGGCGCCTAGACGAGAAGGCCGGGGAAAATAGTAGAGAGGGCGAGTACTTCTCTTGTCGGCCCGGCGCTCGGCAGCAGTTGATAGCGACCGGTTCTGAGGGCAGGATATTGCATTTTCGGTAATACCCGAAAAAGAGGAAGAAGTTCTATTCAAATCCTGGGTCGTCGGTTAGACTTAGCGGCGTGTTAGCTCACGCGTGAAGGGCGGGCTGTTGAGCCTCAAGAATCGAAGAGACAGGGCGAACTTCAGGAAAATCCCCGGTGGCTTTTCGAACGATCATCGAAAAGGTGGTTGGCGGAGGGTCTTCGTGCCTGTGCTCGTCATCTGCGCTGTCGTGGCCGCGGCGCTGGTGGGGGTGGACTACTTGATGAACCACGGCAGGATCTACCCGGGCGTGGCGATCGAGAGCGTACCTCTCGGGGGTAAGACGCCCGAGGAGGCCCGCAGGATCCTCGAGGAGCGTACGAGCGCGTTCGAGAAGGTTGAGCTGCTTACCGACTCCGGAAAGTTCACCGTCTCCTCCGAGCAGATGGGGGTGGATTTCGACGTCCGAGGAACTGTAGATCGGGCCTACGCTGTCGGACGCCGGGGCAACCTCCTGGAACGTATCGACGAACGGCTGGAGAGTACCTGGGGCACAGTGCGCCTCCCGCTCGCGGTGGATCACGAGCGAGAGCGGTTGCGGGACGGTCTATCGAGCGTGTTCGCCGCGCTTGCGGTCGAGCCGGTCGAGGCCGAGTTCGTGGTCAACGGCTCCGACGTCTCTGTCACAGAGAGCCGGGCTGGGCAGAAAGTAGATGAGGAGAAGCTGCTCGACGACCTCGAGGCCGGGCTCTTGGAGGGGAAGGTTCAGTACGAGGTGCCGATCGTTACCGAAGAGCCCGTCCTGACGACCGAAGAAGCCGAGGGGCTCAAGCCGACGACCCTGCTCGGGAGATACCGGACCGATTACCGGGAGACCAGCGACAAGAGCCGTGAGCGGGTAGAAAACCTCGATATAGCCTCCAAGGCGATCGACGGCACGCTCCTGGCTCCGGGTGAGATCTTCTCGTTGACCGAGAAGACCCGCTCGCTGGACTATAACAAGACAAAGGTCATCTACGAGGGCAAGGAGGAAAGAGCCGACGGCGGGGGCCTCTGCCAGGTCTCTTCGACGCTGTACATGGCCGCCAACTACGCGGGTCTGGAGATCGTGGAGCGTCACCCGCACTACGCGCAGCTGCCCTACATCCGGCCCGGCTTCGACGCGACCGTTTGGTTCGGGGACGCGAGGAGCAAGCCCTTAGACATGAAGTTAAAGAACGACACGGACGCCTACTTGCTCCTTCGGGAGTATGTGGCCGATGACAGCTTCATCTACGCCGAGATCTGGGGCCAGCCTACTGGCGAAGAGGTGGAGATGGACTCCGAGCCTGAGTACCTGGGCCCCGATTATTCGAAGTGGACCACCTACAAGAAGGTGACCGAGAACGGCAAGGTCGTCTTCGACGATGTCTTCCACAAGGACGTCTACAAGCCGTTAGTGGACGAGAAAGGGAAGACCATCCGGCCCAACTCTGAGGAGGCCAAGCCGGCACCTGCCAACCCCTAGACTAGAGTCTTGGCCTATCGTCTTTGGTCGCTCGGGATAGATATTCTCAAGCTCACAGGCCTTGCCCCGAGGTCTAAGCTCGCCCGAACTCGCGTAGCGGATCTAAACGATACAGCCGTTTTGCTATTGGCCGACCGTGAAGACAAATCTCCCGCCGCCCGTTCGAAGCGCACGTCTCTTGCACCATGTTCAGCAAAGCGCGGCATCATAGCTTAGAGTGTTTTGTATCTTAGAACGATGATGAGGAGGGACTTACTGATGACGGGCGCAGCCTCACACGAGAAAGGCGCTACCAGGTTAAAGGCCGCGCTTACCGCAAGTGACATGAGCCGCCGGCGCTTCCTGCGGCTCCTCGGCAGCGCGACAGGCGCAGCTACAGCTGGGACACTGGTGTCCTGTAATAACCAGGGCGCTGGCAGTGAAAGCGCTGACGAAGCTGAAAGCTTATCCGCCGCCGGGGTCGCTACACAACCCTCCCAAGTTCGTCTCTTCTCGGTCGTAACCCCGCAAGATGGCGGCCTCTATGACGACCTTCTCCCCGACTTCGAGCAGCAAACGGGGTATCAGGTCGAGCTCACGACTGGGGTAGACGTCTACGGCCCGGCGCGCGACGGACAAGCCGACGTGGTAGTCTCCCACTACGGCCATACAGGCGCGCAAGCCTTCGTGCAGGACGGCTTCGGACAGTGGCCTCAGACCGTCTTCTCCAACCAATCGGCGCTGCTCGGGGCCTCCGACGACCCGGCGCAGGTCCAAGGTCTGAGCAATGTGGTGGAAGCCTTCCGTCGCATCGCTCAGACCCGATCACCCTACATCGTCAACAACAACGAAGGGGTTAAATACCTGAGCGATGTTCTCTGGCACAGCGCCGGTCGTCCCGAGAAGGGGGAGTGGTATTCGGACCAGGGGCTGGCAAACCGAGATGCCATCGAGGCGGCCGCGCAGCAAGGTGGATATGTCATCTGGGGGTTGACCCCTTTTCTTAGGACCAAGCAACAATATCCCGTCGAGCTACAACCACTCGTTTTGGGCGATCCTCTGTTACAGCGCATCCTAGTGTCGATCGCGGTTAACCCCGATAAGGTGTCGGGGTTAAACGTAGAGGGAGCAAAGGCCTTTCAGCAGTACCTACTGGCCCCGGCCACACAAGTCCGGATTAGGGCCTTCCGCTTGCCCGGAATCGACCAACAGATCTTTTGGCCAGCCGGCCGCAACAACGCGGGTTATGTTTTGTCGACACTCTAACTAAACCTGATACGCGCATGGCGTGCAGCCGCCTCGTTTCATCAGCTTATATAAGCGGGGAACAGGTTGCCTCCAAAGACCATTCTCAGAGGGAAGGGGTTTAGAAAGGGGCAATAGGTCGCCTAGATGTCTATTGCATGATTTACGAGTCTTCCTTCCACCGCTGCGCCCATAAGCTGAGGCGTTTTTCGAATCCTTGCGGCGAGGCGTTGTAGCGGAGTTGATCGACGACCCGGAGATCCTTAAGGAGATGGCCGGTATGCTCTTGGTGACGAGCACTCTCAACAGGGTGGCAAGAGGCAGCAGGTAGAGCTTGCGTGCTCAAGCTTGAAGAGGGTCTTCGGGATAGGAGAAACCTTGGCTCTACTACCCTTGTGGGTTCGCGAGCAGGATCGTGGCAAAGATCTACGCCTACGCTTACTCTTTCTGGACAACCGTCACCCCGAACTATCGTAAGGACGACCAAAGACCTGTAGGCCTAAAATTCAGGGTTATCTACAAGGAGTATCTCTATTCGTTGCGCTGTATTTAGCTGGAGGGTACAAGAAGAGGGCCGGGGTGTAATGACCCCGACCCTTCTCTTCTTGCGCTCTTTTCTCTTAGTCTCTTGATCTAAAAGAGAGAGCGCGCTCGCTATACTCTCTCTACTTATTGCTTTCTCTTACCAGGTGGAGCTGGAAGCAGACGAGGCCTGCTGGACCGCCTGCTCACACGCCGTCTCATTCTCAGGCGCGAAGCTGTACGATGGAGCACCAAAGCCCTGTGAGAAGTCTGTGTCTGGGCCAATGTCGTACTGCGAAGTACCCTGCTGGTTGCCGAAGTTACCGCTCTGGCCGAACTGCAACAACCCGGCACACTGGTTGTTGTTATTCCCCTCGATGGAGATCGAGGTCTCAGTATTGATATCGCCGCTCTCTAGTTCCTGATCGTCGAACTCTGGCCCAATCTGCGCTAGGACAGGGGCGGCAGCCACCACCACCATAGCCAGTATCGCCGCCAACAGCATCAACTTTTTCTTTATTACCTCCCCCTCCTAAAGTCTTCTTTATAGGACTAGGAAATACTCACACCTTAAGCTCTTATCGACATCCTCCAAAAGGAGAGTTTCGGCCGCCCGAAAGTATGAATCTCGTTTGGAGAAAAGGATGAGATCGCCAACAAAGTAGTGGGCGGACCCCAAAGGAGGAGTCCGCCCACTATAAAACTCGCTATCTGGCGTAGAGGTGGTTATCCTAAGCCCACACCCAGAAGACGAACTCCCATCCCCAGTGAGGCCACCAGCACCAGTACTCCCACCACCGCTCGTCGGGATCATCCCAAGACCAGTTCAGGTACCAGTCACACTGTGGATTATCGGGCCGGCCCGCTGGATCCCCCGTCTCCTCATGCCAGGCCAATGCCGGCAGGGCGCTGCCGATCAGCAGCATCGCGGATACCACTAGAGCTAACAACAAGCGCTTCATTGTGCAAAACCCCCCTTCTTCATCAATTTCGTTTGCCGCTTTTACCTGTATCGCTAGAATATCCCGAGGGGAAGATAAGTACATCCACCGGAAGAAGGAATGTAGGCGCCTGAAAGGAGGGTTGTGGAAGCCTGAAAGTATGATTACGAGAGACGTTGAGAAGCTTTTGAGGATATACTCGTTACCTACCCTTCTACTACCTCATCCGGGCGGGGCTACAGGGTTTTAAGCAGTATAACTAAGGTGTCTATATGCCGCGGGGCCGGGACAGCCCGTTTGTACAATCTCCCATTTTGCACGCCACGGCCCCTTTCTACTTTGTAGTAACGCCGCTTGATACACGCTGTGGGTAGCTAAAGGGTGTGGGGTGCTACCACTAGCCTCGAAGCCCTACAGAGGGGCACAAACGAATCTCCTGGAAGCTAGTATTCGCGTGAACTCGGCAGCCTTTAGATCAAAAGGAGTGTCAGCCCGCGACCCGCTGCCGCGGCCGCTTTACGGATGTTCCGACAAGGCTATGAGTTCTTGGAGGACCTCGTCGGCCGGCCGCGCCTCGGCCTCAATTTCGTGAGCTTCCAGCGCGACCTCGCCGTCGTCCACCACGTGCTGCACTTGCCCGGCTGGCTCGGTGATGTCAACTTCGGCGGCCCGACGCAGGCTGGACCGGGGGACCCGCAGCCGGTTCGACTCGTCAGCGTGGCGGCCGGCGGCTTCTACGCCGTGCCCCCGGTGGGCACTCCTTTCCCTGGCGCAGAGATCTTCGCTCGGGAACGACGCGACGGTTGAGCCACCCAGGGCACTATTTCGACGGCGTCGGGGAACCCTGGCATCGTTGTGAGCTCGCACCGCCTACACGGGTGGTCCCGCTGGTCTCCGCGCTCACGCTGCGACGAAGATCCCTGTTGCCGGTGCTCGTGGGGCAACAGTCGAAGTCCTCCCTCCGACACGAACCTGACTACCGGCTAGGGCCGCAGCATCCCGGAGCCGATCTGGAGCTAGGCTTCATAGTCTCAGGTGCAACCCTGACCAAGATCATGACTGCCAATAGTCCGGAGCGCCTCATGTCCTACGGTCGAATACAGAACAGCTACCGCAATGATAAGGACGGCCAGTAAATAACCTCGTTCATGATTCTGCCATCGTTATGGTTGGACCGTACATCTTCATGGGGGCACGACTTCCCATAAGCCGAGTGGGAGTAGCGCTTTGACCCCTCGAGATTGGCGAATGAAGATCCCCCTGCAAAACGTAGACCAGTCTGATACTGATGCTCTAAATTGTTCATTCGATCCCCTGAGAGCACTTGTCTAAACACCTACAATCCGCTAGATTTCTGGTTGGTTTGAAGCCTACTTACGAGGAATTGGAACCCTTTTTGTCATTAGCCTCCCTACCTTCGGGCCCATCGCTCACGCTTCGGCGACGCCCCGCTAGCCCGCATGCACCACGGTTACACTCGGCCGAGAACGCGTCACTCACCCGCCTGGACTCTCCATCGAACGTTCGCCGCTCCCTAGTACCCTCGCTCGTCTCACAGACATCGTCGCTGCAGGAGGGAGCTCCGACGAAGCCCTCCCTCTGCGGCTGCCGTTCGCAGGTACCGCACTCGACATTCACAGGAGAGAACGACTATGCTCTATGAAGATCAGGCCGCAGGCTTCGACGAACGGGCGGCGATCTCGGCGGAGGTGGGGGAATCGGTGGCCGCGGCGGTAGCCGAGATCGCGGGATTGCGGCAGGCAGATACGCTCCTGGATATCGGTGCCGGCACCGGCATGTTGAGCCTCTACTTCATCATGCAGCCGATCCGCTACGTCGGCTTCGATCTCTCCCCGGCGATGCTCGCGGTCTTTCGCGAGAAGGTAGAGGCGGCGCGGCTGTGCGCTGAGCTCCTCGTGGCCGACGGCAACGGTCGCTGGCCCATCGAGGACGGGAGCGTGGCGGCGATCTTCTCGGCGCGCGCGCTCCATCACGTCAGCGTGGACCACGCGGTTGCTGAGACCAGGCGCGTGCTCCGCCCCGAAGGGGGCTGGCTCATCCTCGGCAGAGTGCGCCGACCGGACGATTCGGTAAAACCTACGCTCCGTCGCCAGATGCTAAAGCTCCTCGAAGAGGAAGGCTACAGCGGCAGGAATCGCGACACCCACGCCGAGGCGCTCTTCTCGGCGCTGGAGGAGGCGATCGGCGGGGAGCGCGCGCAGCCGCGCGTTGCGGGACGATGGACGCGGGGGCACGCTCCGCTCGACTCGATCGTGGCGTGGCAGGGAAAGGAGGGGCTTGCCGGCTACAATATTACAGAAGAGGTGAAGGAGCGTGTGCTCGCCCAGCTTCTCGTCTGGGCCAAAGCGCGCTACGGAAACCTGGAAGCGCCGCTTGAGCAGGAAGAATACTTCCAACTCGAGGCGATATACGTGCAGGCAGCATGACCGCCGGACCAACTCCATACCTGTGAGGTGCTTATGCAGAAACCTATGCGGAACGAACTACTGACCGAACTGGGGCAATCGCTAGTCACGGGAAACCTTACCGAACAGGAGCTTCTGGCCCACACGGATGACAACTCGCTCATCCAGATCCTCCCCGACGCCAACGTGATCAAGATCGGCGGGCAGAGCTTTATCGATCGCGGCCGCGCGGCGGTCTTTCCTCTGATCGAAGAAATTGTCGAGAACCTCGGCCACCATAAGATGATCATCGGCACCGGTGCCGGCACCCGCGCCCGGCACGCCTACAGCGTCGGTATCGACCTCGGTATGCCCACCGGCGTGCTGAGCGTTCTCGGCACCTTCGTCAGCATGCAGAATGCGCGTATGCTCCACTACCTCCTGGCAAAGCAAGGC
>Ga0126307_10003987_pt1 | contig 10181 bp, 11 predicted proteins | sample Plot28_FD_89955 | JGI IMG/M metagenome (GOLD analysis project Ga0126307, IMG submission 89955) | Serpentine soil microbial communities from UC McLaughlin Reserve, CA, USA - Plot28 | ecosystem: Environmental > Terrestrial > Soil > Grasslands | place: USA: UC McLaughlin Reserve, Lake County...
CACCGCGCTCGGCGGGAAGCCCCCGATCAGCCGTGCCGCTGCCAACGACCTCACGGGGCACTACAGCTAGCCTCCGCAGATCTGGGGGACGGTGCCGCCGTTGGTGTTGAGGATGGCGGTGATCATGCCCTCCTCGAACCCGTGAGGGTTGGCTACTGAGCCGGCCACATCGAACATCCCGAACGCGGCGTTGGGGTTGGTCATGTTGCACGCGCCGGTAAGGCCGTAAGGGGGTGTGGGCCCCGGGGTGGCCGCCGCACCGCTGGCGCCTACGCCGCTTGCTGCGACTGCAAGAGCCGTCACGAGTAGCGCCGTGCGAACTCCCAATACTTTCCTCATCGCGTCGACCTCCGGTCCGTCAAGTGCCGGGAGCCGCTGCCGCACGCCACCTGACTGCCTGACAGTGTTCCCGCCAGTTCGCGGTCGCCAGGATCCGGAACGCCTGGTCCATGCGCTCTTATGACGCTAGGCCCGGCCCGCACCCTTTTGCATAGTCACTTCGGGCCGTATGCGCAGCGATCTGAAGTGATGACACTCCGTGCACGTCGGGTGGGGCAGCAATGGCGCCGGGCCGCCGTCAGCCGACCTGGCTGACGACCGGGTTGATCTTTCCTCAGCGCTGCCCCTGGTAGGGGCTCAGTTCGTCACACCAGCGTCGAGCAGTGCCGGATCAGTTCGTTCGGGAGCGGCCCCTGTGCGCGGCTTCAACGGCGGCTTCCTGACTGGACAGGCTCAGGAAACCCGGTGCCAGGTATAGCCGGGATACGCAACTGCGACACTCCACCCGGCCTTGGAACACTTTGGCGCGCACTTCGGGAGCACGGGTGTCAGCCCAAGGGTGTCCCCGCCGGTGATCCGATAGTGGAACGTCACCCCGCCGATGACGACGGTGTCGTCACCGACAAGCCGGTAGGGGTCTTCATCGACCTGTTGGCCCTGGGCGTCGAGGGAACCGAATTGACCAGCCTCGGTGAAGAAGTGCGAGTGCTTGCGTGCGACGGAACCTTTGCAGGGATGGGCGGGGTCCCGGATCTGGTCAACCGACGTCACGTCAGGAATCCAGGCGTCCCCGGCGACGAATTCCGGTAGCGCGGCGCGCAGGCCAGCCTTGGCAAGTACGCGTTCCAACTCGGAGCATCGCTGCACCCGCCGCCACTGCCCGACCAAGGACGCGGCGGCACTCGCGCTGGCTGAGGATGCCGAAGGGGAACTGGCGGGTGTGCCGCCCGCCGCGTTGCCGGGCCCCTGATCACTCGGACCGCAGGCCACCAGACTCAAGGCCAGGGCTAGCAGCGTAAGGCGAGGCTTCCACACGTCGGACCTCCCGCGGGACACGGCCATGCGATTCTCACTGACCACCGAAGCCTGCCTCCGTACAGCGGGCAGAAAAGGGCTCGGAGCACAAGACGGCATGGTGCGCGGCTGCTCGGTTAGTGCCGGTTCAGTCCGTTCAGCAGCGGCACCTCGGCGGGTCCATGATCGTGAGCAGAGGACGCTCACTACGCACGCTTGGTCGCTGCTCACGATCATGACGACAGGTGGCGGACTGCGCCCGCCGCCAGGCCAGAGCGCGGCGCGCAGAGTTTCGGATCAGCTCACCCTGCACGGCACCTCTGGTCGGGTGGGCGTTTCCGCGGAAAGGTGCCTGAGCGGAAACGGCAGCCGTGCGGACGTTCGGACCGATTCGTCGACGCTGAGCCGAAGATCGTCCCCAGGCCCCACAGTGCCTCGGCGGCCGCCGTGGCCGGCCGGCGCGCCGCGCTTGATGTCTCTCGTTTGCGTGCCGAGGGTCGAGCCATTGTGGGGCCGGGCGACGATCTTACGAGCGAGACCGCCGGGCATTGACTCATCGCGCAAAGGCCCGGTACCGAGCTCTGGCCGGCAGTCCGACGTCACGTCACGAGGCACCGCGTCAGACCAGCGGCTTCGTCGTCGCCTCGAGGTCGAGCAGGAAGCTCGCCATCTCGCACCGCTCCCGGGTGACCCGCACCGCCTCGTCGTCGGGCGGTCCGCCCAGCAGCTCGAACGGCATGGCCGACAGCCCGTTGAAGATCAGGGCCAGCAGCACATGCGTCCGCTGCACCACGGCGAGATCCACGTCGGCGCCCTCGGCGGCCAGCCCGGCGACGTACGCCGGGACGACCACGGCCTCGAGGCCCGCCAGCTCCGCCGCCGACCGCTCCCCGGTCTGCACCTCGCCGAGCAGCAGCTGGCTGAGGTCGAAGCCGAGCGGCGCACGACCCCAGAACCCGAAGTCGATCAGGACGAACGACCCGTCCAGGCAGCCCTGCCGGACCAGCAGGTTGCGCGGGCAGGCGTCGCCGTGGCTGGTGCCCAGCGGCGCGGTGTCCAGCTCGGCGAGGAGCCCCGGCAGCCGCGCGGCCGCGTCGCGCAACCCGTCCCGCACCGCCGGGTCGAACCCGGCGGCCAGCACGGGGTGGCGCCAGAAGTCGTCGTCGTGCAGGGCAGGCAGCACCTGGCCGGCGACCCGGCCCGCGGCGTAGCGCCGATGCAGCTGCGGCGTCTCGCCGATCGCCCCGAGCGGCGCGACCCGCTGGCTGGCCGCCAGCCGACCGAGCAGGTGGGCGGCCCGCGCGAACCTCGGCTCGTCCCAGCGCACCAGCTGCACGTCGACCGCGTCCAGCCAGACCGCCGCCGACATGTCGTCCACGTCGGCGACCCGGCGAGCAGCGGGCATCGTCAGGCCCTCCGGCAGCCGGTCACCGAGGACGGAGCGGTAGACGGCGGGCTCCCTGTCCCACGGGATCATCGCGAGCGCCTCGGCCCGCATCGCCTCGGGCACCATCTGGAAGACCGGCGACCGCTCCCACGACTGCACCACCTTGACGAAGAAGCGGTACGGCAGCGGGGTGCCGTCCGGAGTCGTCGCGGTGCCGTGCACCCAGTAGCGGCCGGCTGTCGTCAGGGCGTCCAGGTCGTACGGCGCCACCTCGGCTGCGACAGAAGCCAGCTGCACCTCGCTGACCCCGAGCTGCGCCGCGACCATGCCGGCGAGCACCTCGTCCTCGACCGCTGCCGCTCCCAGCACGTCCTTCACGCCGACCCCCACTGGTAAAGTGACTTTCTCGTATCGAGAAGGTAAGGTTGGTTTATGACTTCCGTCAAGGCCGGCGCAAGTCTGGCTCCGCTGCCGGAGTGGGTCGACCGCCACGCGGCCGTGCTGGTCGGCCGGCTGATGGAGGAGATCCGGCTGGCCTTCGACGGGGAGGACTGGGGCGGGCTGCGGCAGTCGCACTTCCGGCTTCTCGCGCAGGTGCCACCCGACGGGATCAGCGTCACTGACCTGGCGGCCACGCTGCGGATGACCAAGCAGGCGGCCGGCCAGTTCGTCACCCACCTCGAGGGGACCGGGCACCTGACGACTCGGACCGACCCGGCCGACCGACGGGTCCGGCTCGTCGTACGCACGCCGCTGGGCGACCGGACGTCGAGGGCCGTGACGGCGCGGATTCGACGGGTCGAGCGGGCCTGGGCGCGGCGGGTGGGCGTCGAGCGCTACTCGGAGTTCCGCGCGGTCCTGGAGGACCTGGTGGCGACCGGCGCGCGTTGAGTGCATGGACCGCGCTGAGCCACACCGCCACGGTGCCGGTCAGCCCTGCGGCGCCGGGCCGGTGCTGCCTCGCACCACCAGCTCGGTGGGGAGGACGACGTGCTCGGCCGGCTGCACCCGACCTGCCTGGGCGGCGTCGATCGCGGCGGTCAGTGCGGCGGCGGCCACCTGACCCTTCTCGGCGATGGGCTGCCACACGGTCGTCAGCTCCGGCCGGATCCGGCGGGCCAGCGGGTTGTCGTCGAAGCCGACGACCGACACGTCGTCCGGGATGGTCAGCCCGAGGTCCTCCGCTGCCCGCACCACCCAGTGCGCCATGACGTCGGAGTGGCACAGGACGCCGGTCGGCCGGCCGTCCCGCTCGAGCAGGAGCCTGGCCCCCGCGTAGGCCGCGTCCTCCGGGGTCATCGGCTCGCGGACGATGACGGGCTCGACGCCGGCGGCCCGCAAGGCGTCGGTCCACCCGAGCAGGCGCTGCTGGGAGACGTAGTGCCCGCTGACCAGCTCACCCTCGACCTCGCCGTGCGGGCCGGCCTTCTCCCCGGTGAGGATGCCGATCCGGCGGTGCCCCAGGTCGAGCAGATGCTGCGCGGCGGCGCGCGCACCACCCCGGTCGTCCACGTTGACCGTCGGCCGGTTCTCGGGAGGGTCCTGGTCGACGAAGACCAGCGGCAGGTCGCGGCGGACCAGCCACTCCACGGCCGGTGAGAAGCCGTCGCAGGAGTAGACGAGCGCGCCGTCCAACGGGACGTCGCGGGCCGGCACCACGTCGCCCTGCGAGCTCGACGTCAGCAGCGTGAGCGCCCTCCCGGTCGGGCCGATCTCGTCGGTGATGGCGCTGAGGAACCCGGTGGACACCTCGTCGGTGAAGGCGTAGCTCAGCGAGTCCGTCATCAGGACTCCCACCGACCCGGTGGCCCCCTTGGCGAGGGCCCGCGCCGAGGGGTCCGGCCCGACGTAGCCGAGCTCGTCGGCCGCGGCGAGGATCTTCGTCCGCAGGGTGTCGGAGAGCTGGTCCGGCCGCGAGAACGCGTTGGACACCGTCATCCGGCTCACGCCGACCTTGTCGGCCACCGTCTGCAGGGTCACCCGGCCCATCGCCCGCCCTCTCTCGTCGCTCCGTCACTTCGCCGCCCCGGTCAGGCCGGCGCCACCCGGTGTGCGGCACGGTGCAGGGCGGCGGCGGTCACGCTACGCGTGCGGCGCAGCCGCGGCCGGGTGGTGGCGGTGTGCGGGACGACCGGGGCGTCCGGCCGGGCGCTGTGCAGCTCGTGCAGCGCGGCCTGCCGGCCGACGAGGACGGAGCCGAGGGCGGTGGTGTTCATGGCAGGTCCTTCCTGGCCTGGTGAGCGGCATCTGTACCGCTCAAGTTCTGTACCGCTACAGTAACCCGGCGTTCTGTACCGGTCAAGCCCTGATTTAGGCTGGCCCGGTGACCGCCACCGCCCGCGTCCGGGCGCCAGAGCTGCGCGGCCGGGGCTGGCTCAACACCGGCGGCCGGGCGCTGTCCCTGGCCGACCTGCGCGGCAAGGTCGTCCTGCTCGACTTCTGGACGTTCTGCTGCATCAACTGCCTGCACGTCCTGGACGAGCTGCGCCCGCTCGAGGAGCGCTATGCCGACGTCCTGGTCACCGTTGGCGTGCACTCGCCCAAGTTCGAGCACGAGGCCGACCCCGCCGCGCTCGCCGCGGCCGTCGAGCGCTACGAGGTGCACCACCCGGTGCTCGACGACCCCGACCTGGTCACCTGGGCGGCCTACACCGCCCGGGCCTGGCCGACGCTGGTCGTCGTGGATCCCGAGGGGTACGTCGTCGCCCAGGTCTCCGGCGAGGGGCACGCCCACGCGCTGGACCGGCTGGTGGCCGGCCTGGTGGCCGAGCACGAGGCGAAGGGCACCCTGCACCGGGGCGACGGCCCCTACGTCCCGCCCGCCCCTCCCGACACCGACCTGCGGTTCCCCGGCAAGGCGGTCCGGCTGCCCGGCGGCACCCTGCTCGTCTCCGACAGCGGCCACCACTCCCTGGTCGAGCTGGCCGAGGACGCCGAGACCGTGCTGCGCCGCATCGGGACCGGGACCCGGGGCCGGACCGACGGCGACCCGACGACCGCAACCTTCGCCGAGCCGCAGGGCCTCTGCCTGCTCCCGCCCGAGGTGGCGGCAGAGACCGGCTACGACGTCGTCGTCGCGGACACCGCCAACCACCTGCTGCGCGGCGTCCGGCTCGCCGACGGCGCGGTGACCACGGTCGCCGGCACCGGGGCGCAGTTGATGCAGGGCGACCCGCAGCCGGCCGCGGGCGACTCGCGCACCCCGCTGTCGTCGCCGTGGGACGTCGTGTGGTCCCCCGTCGTCCACCAGGTCGTGGTCGCCATGGCAGGCGTCCACCAGCTCTGGGCGTTCGACCCGGTGACCCGCGCGATGACCGTCTGGGCCGGCACCTCGAACGAGGGCCTGCTCGACGGGCCGCTCGCGGACGCGTGGTTCGCCCAGACCTCGGGGCTCGCCGTCGACGGCGAACGTATCTGGCTCGCCGACTCGGAGACCTCGTCCCTGCGCGCGGTCGAGCAAGGGGCGGTGAGCACCGCGGTCGGCCAGGGGCTCTTCGACTTCGGTCACGTGGACGGGCCCGGGGAGACCGCGCTGCTCCAGCACCCGCTGGGTGTCACTCTGCTGCCCGACGGCTCGGTCGCGGTCAGCGACACCTACAACGGCGCGGTACGTCGCTACGACCCCTCGACCGGCGAGGTGACCACCCTGCTGGCCGGGCTGGCCGAGCCGAGCGCCGCACTGGTCGCCGGCGAGCACCTGATCGTGGTGGAGTCCGCCGCCCACCGGCTCACCCGGCTGCGGCTGCCCGCCGCCGCTCTCGTCGTCGACGGCACGGCCCGGCGCACCTCCCGCCCGGTCACCGAGGTGGGGCCGGGCGACGTGGACCTCGAGGTGGTGTTCACTCCCCCGCCCGGGCAGAAGCTCGACGAGCGCTACGGCCCGGCCACCCGGCTGCTCGTGTCGGCCACCCCGCCCGACCTGCTCAAGGAGGGCGACGGCACGGGGACCGACCTGGTCCGCCGGATCACGCTGGACGGTCAGGTCGGCGACGGCGTGCTGCACGTCGCAGCCCGCGCGGCATCCTGCGACGAGCCCGGTGAGGGCGTCGACTTCCCGGCGTGCCACGTGCACCAGCAGGACTGGGGCGTCCCGCTGCGGGTCGTCGACGGGGCACCGAGCTCGCTCACGCTGCACCTCGCCGGCTGAGCCGTGCCAGGGTGGGTGCCGTGTTCGAGACGGCGGAGGAGCTGGCCTGGCTGGACGACCTGCTGACCCGCTCACTGCGCGGGTCCAGCGAGCACCTGCGGGCCATCATGACCGAGGGCGAGCGCACCCTCGACGCGGAGCAGACGGCGACGGTCCTGACCGGGATGCGCACCCTGTCGGTGGCGACGGTCACGCGCGGCGGCGAGCCGCGGATCAGCGGCGAGGACGGCCACTTCCTGCACGCCCGCTGGGTGTTCACGACCTCGGGCGAGGCGGTCAAGGCGCGGCACCTGAGGGCCCGGCCGGCGGTCTCGGCGGCCCACATCGTCGGCGACGACCTCGGCGTCTTCTGCCACGGGCAGGCCGAGTTCCTGGGCCCGGACCACCCGGACCGGCCGGCGGTCGAGGAGCACCTGACCGCGCACTACGGCTCCAGCCCGAGCAGCTGGGGGCCGGACATCGTCTACCTGCGGGTGCAGCCGCACTGGATGGTGTCCTACGCGTTCGCGAAGGACCGGCTGCTCGGCGAGACGTCCTGAGCCTGAGTCAGCGGTCGCGCACAGTCGGCAGGCGGCTGGTCTCGCCGGCCCAGCCGGGCCGGTGCACGTCGTTCTCGTACCACTCGTCGGTGCGGTCGTCGTAGACGCGTTCCCGCCGGGGTCGCCGGTCGGCGCGCGGCGCGCGGTTCATGACCAGCTGCATGACCAGGACCAGGACGCCGGCCCAGACCAGGATCAGGCCCAGGTCGAGCACGTCGACGTACTCCTCGATCTCGGCGGGCGCGTCGACCGCGAAGGCCAGCACCGCTCCGACGGCCATCAGCACGACGCCGGTGCCGACGGAGGTCCGGCCGTCGGGGGGTCGCGAACGGCTCATGCGGATCCTTTCCTCCCTGGGAACCTGCGAACGAGAGAGGCCGGCCGCCCCGTGCGGGGGGCAGCCGGCCTGGTCAGGTCGTCAGACGCGGTCGTCGTAGACCCGGCGCTCCGCGACCACGTCACCACGGGCGCGGTTGCGCGGCCCCCAGATGAACGCGGTCATGATCAGGCCGATGGCCCCCACGACCATGAGGATCCAGCCGACCACGGCGATGTCGAGTCCGGAGACGCTGACGTTGACGGCGAAGGCAAGGATCGCGCCTAGCGCGATCAGGAAGATGCTGACCCCGATGCCCATTGGTGAACCTCCCGGCTGAGCTGGTGGACGACCGGGCGGGCCGGCCTGGCGCCGGCGGCGGGCGCCGCCTGCACGTTTGCTTGCATCGTGGCTGTACCCCGGTCTGCCGAGCAGCAACCTGGCGCCACCCGATCGGCCGGTCGTCCACCCCGACCCAACCGGGACGGATCCGGACAGGCCGCCCTCGAACTCAGCCCTAGAAGGCCTCCTCGGGCAGCTCCATCAGGGCGTTGTCGATGCCCTCGGCCACCGCGCGGTGCGCCGCGAGCAGCGGCAGCGCCTGGCGGGCGAAGAAGCTCGCCGCTGCCACCTTGCCCTGGTAGAAGGCGGCGTCGCGGCCGGTGGCACCGCCGTCGAGGGCCCCTTGGGCGACCGCCGCCTGGCGCAGCAGCAGCCACCCGGTGACCAGGTCGCCGCAGGCCAGCAGCAGCCGGGTGGTGTTCTGGCCCACCTTGTAGACGTTGGTGACGTCCTCGGCCGACGCCGTGAGCGCGCCGACCATGGTGCCGACGATGCCCTGGACGTCCTCGAGCGCCTTGGCGAGCAGGTCGCGCTCGGCCCGTAGCGAGCCGTTGCCCTCGTCGCCCTTGGCGAAGTCCTGGATCTCGGTCATCAGCTTGGTCAGCGCCTGGCCCTTGTCCCGCACGATCTTGCGGAAGAAGAAGTCCATGCCCTGGATCGCCGTCGTGCCCTCGTAGAGGGTGTCGATCTTGGCGTCGCGGATGTACTGCTCGATCGGGTAGTCCTGCAGGTAGCCCGAGCCGCCGAAGGTCTGCAGCGACTGCGACCCGAGCAGCTCGTAGGACTTCTCGGAGCCGAAGCCCTTGACGATCGGCAGCAGCAGGTCGTTGAGCCGCACCGCGAGGTCGTGCGCCGCGTCGTCCTGCCCGTCGGCCTCTGCGAGCGCGACCTCGTCCTGGATGGTGGCGGTGTAGAGGATCAAGGCGCGCATGCCCTCGGCGTACGCCTTCTGCAGCATCAGCGAACGGCGCACGTCGGGGTGGTGGGTGATCGGCACCCGGGGCGCGCTCTTGTCGGTCATCTGGGTCAGGTCCGGCCCCTGCAGACGGGTCTTGGCGTAGTCCAGCGCGTTGAGGTAGCCGGTCGACAGGGTGGCGATGGCCTTGGTGCCCACCATCATCCGGGCGAACTCGATGACCTTGAACATCTGGGCGATGCCTTCGTGCACGTCGCCGACCAGCCAGCCGACGGCCGGCTCGTCCTCGCCGAAGGTGAGCTCGCAGGTGGTGGAGGCCTTGAGCCCCATCTTGTGCTCGACGTTGGTGACATAGACGCCGTTGCGCTCACCGAGCTCGCCGGTGTCCCAGTCGAAGTGGGTCTTGGGGACGATGAACAGCGACAGGCCCTTGGTGCCGGGGCCGGCGCCTTCGGGCCGGGCCAGCACCAGGTGGACGATGTTGTCGGACATGTCGTGCTCGGCCGAGGTGATGAAGCGCTTGACGCCCTCGATGTGCCAGCTGCCGTCCGCCTGCTGGACCGCTTTGGTGCGGCCGGCGCCGACGTCGGAGCCGGCGTCGGGCTCGGTGAGCACCATGGTCGCGCCCCACCTGCCGTCGACCATCCGCTGGGCGACCTTGTGCTGCTCCTCCGTGCCGAGCCGGTAGATGACGTGGGCGAAGGCCATGCCCGACGCGTACATGTGCACGGCCGGGTTGGACCCGAGCACCAGCTCGGCGACCGCCCAGCGCAGGCTCGGCGGGCAGACCGTGCCGCCCAGCTCCTCGGGCAGGTCGAGGCGCCACCACTCCGCGTCCATGTAGGCCTGGAAGGACTTGGCGAAGCCGGCCGGCATGGTCACGCTCCTGGTCGCCGGGTCGTAGACCGGCGGCTCCCGGTCGGAGTCGAGCAGCGACTCGGCGAGCTCGTGGGTCGCCAGTCGCTCGACCTCCTGCAGGATGCTGCGCGCGGTCTCCTCGTCGACCTCGGCGTAGGGCCCGCTGCCCAGGACCTGCTGGCGGCCGAAGACCTCGAACAGGTTGAACTCGATGTCCCGGAGGTTGCTCTTGTAGTGACCCATTTGCGGCGTCGCCCTTCCGTCCGGCGGTTAGCTACTCGTCGGTAACAACGATGATGCTACTCACCAGTAACGTTTGGCAAGGGCTTCCGCAGTCGGACCAGAGGGCTTCCGCAGTCGGACCGGCCGAACCTGACCCGGCG
>Ga0126307_10003988_pt1 | contig 10181 bp, 10 predicted proteins | sample Plot28_FD_89955 | JGI IMG/M metagenome (GOLD analysis project Ga0126307, IMG submission 89955) | Serpentine soil microbial communities from UC McLaughlin Reserve, CA, USA - Plot28 | ecosystem: Environmental > Terrestrial > Soil > Grasslands | place: USA: UC McLaughlin Reserve, Lake County...
GACCGCCGGGCTAGCCCCGGGGCATGACCTCGATCCTCCCTCCGCCCGTCCCGCTCAGCCAGGTCGGCCGCGCCGCGCACGACCTCGGCCTCGCCGGCCTGCTCGGCGGCAACCTCTTCGGCCGGCTCGCGCTGCACCCGAGCGTGACCGAGATCAGCGACGAGGCGGAGCGCGGAAAGGTCGTCAACGCCGCCTGGCGCCGCTACGGCGCCGTCAACTCGCTGTCGCTGCTGGCGGTCGTCACCGGCTGGGCCGGAGCGCGCGCCGCCGAGGCGCGTCCCGGCCGGCTCTCACACGCCGAGCGGCGCCTCGCCCTGGCGAAGGACGTGCTCGTCGGCGTCGTCGCCGCGACCGGGCTGGCGACCGCCGCCCAGGGCGTCCGGTTCGCCCGGCAGGCGCCGGGCGGCGCCGTCCCGCTGGCCGACGGCGACCACACGGCGGCCGCGGCGAACGACCGTCAGCGCAGGGCGAAGCGGCGGCTGAACGCGCTCGGGCTCGTGTCGCTCGGCGCCGAGGCCGGGCTCGTCGGCGTGAACGCCGCGCTGGCCCAGGAGGGGTTCCGCCGCCCGCCGCGGCGCCGCCTGCTCAGGCGCTGACGTCGCGGCGCCGGATCATGACGATCCCGGCGACCAGGAAGACCGCCGCGTAGGCGGCCAGCACCAGCCCGCCGGGGATCTGGCCCAGCGGGTCGTCGAGGCCGCTCGTCCCGGCCGCCTCGTTCGACGCACCGCCGGGGAACCACTTCTGCACCACATCGTCGAAGCCGGGGATGACGCCGAGCAGCGGCTCGACGACGAACAGGTAGCCCAGCGCCCCGATGATCGCGCCGACCTGGTTGCGGATCAGCGCGCCGAGCCCGACGCCGAGCCCCGCGAACAGCGCGCAGGCGGCGGTGTTCCCCAGGATCAGGTTGATGATCGTCGTGCTGTCGCTGCCGGTCCCGGCGTCGCGCGCGGAGAGGATCGGGAGCGCGATCACGGCGCAGAGCGCCGCGGCGGCCAGGCCGAGCAGCGCGCCGGCGATCAGCGCGCAGATCAGCTTGGCGAGCACGAGCCGGGTGCGGTCGGGCACCGCGAGCAAGCTCGGCGTGATCGTGCCGTGGCGGAACTCCGTGGCGATCGCCAGGATGCCCAGCACGAGGGCGAAGAGCTGGACGAGCCCGGCGATCTCGAGCAGGTCGCGGCCGGCGTCGTCGGTGACGGAGAAGCTGCCGGTGGTCGCCGCCAGCACGGAGATCAGCACGACGAGCCCGATCGAGCCGAGCACGACCGCCCACGACGTGCGCGTGGTGCGGAGCTTGAACAGCTCGGCGGAGAGCGCGCGGCTCACGACGGGCCGCCCTCCGCGCCCGTGAGCTCGAAGAAGATCTCCTCCAGCGAGGAGCCGGCCGGCGCGAGCTCCGAGATGACGATCCCGCCCGCGGCGATCACCCGCCCGATCTCCTCGCCGCTGCGCCCGCGGACGAGGATGGCGCGCTCGCCGTCCGCGTGGACCTCGGCGCCGCCGGCGCGCAGCTGGTCGCCCAGCCGGGCGGCGTCCGGTCCGGCGACCCGCATCCCGCCGCCCGACCGCGCCGTCAGCTCGGAAAGCGGCGCCTGCGCCACGGACTTCCCGTGCGCGATGACGACGACCTCGTCCGCCGTCTGCGCGACCTCGGCCAGCACGTGGCTCGAGACGAGCACGGCGCGGCCCTCGCCGGCCAGCGTGCGCAGGAAGTCGCGCAGCCAGCGGATGCCCTGCGGGTCGAGCCCGTTGGCGGGCTCGTCGAGCACGAGCACCTCGGGGTCGCCGAGCAGCGCCGTGGCGAGTCCGAGCCGCTGGCGCATGCCGAGCGAGTAGCCGCCGGCGCGGCGGTCCGCGGCGTCGGCGAGCGCGACGAGCTCGAGCAGCTCGTCGACCCGGGCGTCGGAGACGCCCGCGGCCCGCGCGACGCCGCGCAGGTGGTTGCGGCCGCTGCGGCCGGGGTGGAACATGCCGCCGTCGAGTACGGCGCCGACGGTCCCGACCGGGTCCTCGAGCGCGCCGTAGGGCTTGCCGTCGATCGTCGCGGTGCCGCCGGTGGCGTTGACGAGGCCGAGGAGGATCCGCAGCGTCGTCGTCTTGCCCGCGCCGTTCGGGCCGAGGAAGGCGGTGATGTGCCCGCGGTCGACGGTGAACGACAGGTCGTCGACGGCGAGGGTGGAGCCGAACCGCTTGGTGACCCCGCTGACCTCGATCGCCGGCACGTGCCGCCACGCTAGCGAGCCGGGCGGCGGCTCAGACCACGAGGCCGTGGCGCATCGTGTTCTCGCTGACCACGCGCGGCTCGACGAACTGCAGCAGGTAGCCCGGCCCGCCGGCCTTCGTGCCGGTCCCGGAGAGGCGGTTGCCGCCGAACGGCTGGCGCGCCACCATGGCGCCGGTGATCGCCCGGTTGACGTAGAGGTTGCCGACCGGGGTGCGCTCGATCACGAGGTCGACGGTCTCCGGGTTGCGGGCGAACAAGCCGCCGGTGAGCCCGAACGGGGACGCGTCGACGCGGTCGCAGGCCTCCTCGACGTCGCGCACGCGCTCCACGGCGAGCAGCGGCCCGAAGATCTCCTCCTGCAGGACGGGCGAGTCCTCGGGCAGCTCGGTGGCGAGCGCCGGGGTCGCGAACCAGCCGGCGTCGGGGACGGACTCCGCGGTGGCGGCGAGCCGGCCGGTGCGCTGCGCCTCGGCGGCGTAGCGCCCGACGCGCTCCTGCGCGTCCTGCTCGATCACCGGCGGGACGTCGATGTCGAGCCGGTCGGCCTGGCCCACCTCGAGCACCGCGATGGCGCCCGCGAGCCGCTCGACGAGCGGGTCGTGGATGGCCTCGTGACAAAGCACCCGCGCGGCCGCCGAGCACTTCTGGCCCGCGTAGACGAACGCGGACCTGACGAGCGCCGGTACGACCTCGTCGAGGTCGGCGTCGGCGTCGACGATCACGCAGTTCTTGCCGCCCATCTCGGCGATCACGCGCTTGAGATGGCGCTGCCCGGGCGGCGTCTCGGCCGCGGTCCGGACGATCTCCTGCCCGACCGCCGAGGACCCGGTGAAGGCGATCGTGTGGACGCGTGGGTCGGCGACGAGCTTCGCCCCGACCTCGCCCTCGCCCGGCAGCAGGGCGAGCGCCTCGGGCGGGACCCCGGCCTCGCGCAGCGCCTGGACGAGCACGTACGCGCAGCCCGGCGCCTGCTCGGCGGGCTTGAGCAGCACCGCGTTGCCGGTGGCGAGCGCCGCGGCGGTCATCCCGCACGGGATCGCGACCGGGAAGTTCCACGGCGCGATCACCGCGGCGACGCCGCGCGGCCGGTAGCTCAGCGTGTTGCGCTCGCCGGGAACCTGGAGCAGCTCGGCGCCGGCCTCCAGCTCGATCGCCCCGCGGGCGTAGTACTCGAGGAAGTCAATCGCCTCGCAGACGTCGCCGTCGGCCTCGGGCCACGGCTTGGCGCACTCGCGGACCTCGAGCGCGGCGACCTCGAGCCGGCGCTCGCGCAGCCACGCGGCGGCGGCGAGCAGGACGTCCGCGCGCCGCGCGGCCGGTGTCGCGGACCACGCGCGCGAACCGGCGGCCGTGGCGAGCGCCGCGTCGACCTCGGCCTCCGTGGCGGCCGCCGCGCGCGCGACCACGCGGTCGGGCCGGCCCGGGTCGGTGGAGACGAGCGCGTCACCGGCACGCGTGTCGGCGCCGATCCACACGGGCACGGCGAGCGGTCCGGCCGCGTCGCGCGCGGCGATCGCGTCGGCGAGCTGCGCGCGGACGGGCGCCCGCCGCAGCTCGAGCACGGGTTCGTTGGCGAACGGCTTCATCGCGGCGGCGCCAGCAGCTCCGCGAGCGGGACGCCCTTGGCCTGGTCGGCCAGGAAGCTCTCGTTGCTCGTGTTCTCCAGCAGCCGGCGCACCAGGTACGCCATGCCGGCCACGAGGTCGCCGACCGGGCAGTACGTGCGGACCCGCAGTCCCTGCGCCGCGATCGCCGCGCCGAGCGGGTCGCCGAGCCCGCGCAGCACCTGCAGCTCCAGGTCGCGGCTGTCACCCCCGCGCAGCTCGTCGTAGGCGACCGCGTGCGCGACGGAGCGCAGGTTGTGCGACGCGATCGCCACCCGCAGCGCCGGACGGTGGTCGAGCAGCCGCTGCGTGAGCGCCTCGAAGTTGCGGTCGGAGTCGGCCTTGACGTCGAACACGGGCGCGCTCCAGCCGTGCTGCGCGGCCTCGACGATCTCGTGGTCCCAGTACGCGCCCTTGACCAGCCGCACCGTGAGCGGATGCGCGCGGCCCGCACCCGCCCCGGCGGTCCAGTCCAGCACCGTGTCCAGCGTCGCGGGCGAGTCGCGCAGGTAGGCCTGGAGCACCATGCCCGCCGACGGGCCGTCGCGGAACTCCGGCTCGGCCAGCAGCTCCAGCACGAGCTCGAGCACGGCGTCGCGCGAGTCCAGCGACTCCATGTCGATGTGCAGGTGCGCGTCCAGCTCGCGCGCGCGCCGCAGCAGCCCCCGCAGCCGGTCGGCCGCGTCGTGCTTGCCGCGCTCGGGCGCATCGGGGCGCAGCAGCGGCGTGAGCGCGGACACCTTGACCGACAGGTTCGCCCGCGGCAGCGCGCCCGCGCCGTCCTGCTCGAGCGCCGGTCGCTCGGGCCAGTCGCACGCCGCGCCCGCGATCGTCGCCAGGGCATCGTCGCAGCGCTCGGCGTAGCGCTGCGCCTCGCTCTGCGTGACGGTCGCCTCGCCCAGAAGGTCGACCGAGCTCGCGATCCCGCCGCGCCACAGCTCGCGCAGGGTCCCGAGCGCCGCCCGCGGGCTCTCGCCGACGATGAACCGGTGGGCCATGTGCCGGACCCCCGTCGCGGCCGCCGCGCCCAGCGCGGCCCGCCCGGCGCGCGAGTTGCCCATCCGCATCGCGACCGCCACCGGCGGCGGGGGCTCCTGGACCTCGCCGAGGAAGCCGGTCAGGTGGCGGGCGAGGTCGTCGAGCGAGCGGCACGCCGGCACCACGTCGACGAACCGGAACAGCGCCGCCTTGAGCTCGGCGTCCTGCGAGGCGAGCTCCATCGCCTTGTCGTCGGCCGCCTTGAGCGGGTTGCGCATCCCGGCGGGCAGCGCGCCGGCGAGGCGCTCGCCGACCTCCAGCAGGCGCGCCTCCAGCAGGGCGTCGTCGATCCCGTCCTCGATCACGACATCAAGCCTACGCAGCGCGTCTCGAGCAGCGCGCGCTCCGGTCCGGTCAGGGGCCGCGCCGCGTGGGCGTCCTGATCCCACGCCACCACGACCGTGCGCGCCTCGGCCACGAGCGTTCCGGCCGGCGTGCGCATCTGCTCGTGCGTCCGGACGCTGCGGGTCCCGAAGCCGGTCCCGCGGCAGCTGACGATCACCGCCTCGTCCTCGTAGCGGAGCTCGGCGCGGAAGTCGAGCTCCAGCCGGATCACGGCGTGGTCCCACATCGGCGCCCCGGGCGCGCGCAGCGCGTCGAGCCAGAGTCCGCGCGCCTCGTCGATCAGCTGCACGTGGACCGCGTGGTAGATGTGGCCGAGCGCGTCGGTGTCCGCCCAGCGCAGGGGGATCCGCGTCTCGATCACGGCGTCCGTCATCGGCGCGAGTGTAGGGGCGACTACGCTAGGGCCGTGCGCGAGCCGGGTCTCCTGAGCGTCGTGGCGCCCATGCACGACGAGGAGGACAGCGTGGGTCCGTTCCACGCGCGGACCGTCGCCGCGCTGGCGGGGCTGGACTTCGAGCTGATCGTCGTCGACGACGGCTCCCACGACGCGACCGGTGATCGGTTGCGCGCCCTCACCGGGCAGGACGAGCGGGTCAAGCTCGTGACCCTGTCGCGCAACTTCGGCCACCAGGCGGCGATCAGCGCCGGGCTGGAGCACGCGCGGGGCGACGTGGTGGTGATGATCGACGGCGACCTGCAGGACCCGCCCGAGCTGATCCCGGAGATGCTCGACGCCTGGCGCCGCGGCGCCGACGTGGTCTATGCCGTGCGCGAGTCGCGGGCGGGGGAGACGCAGTTCAAGCTCGCCAGCGCGCGCTGGTTCTACAAGCTGTTCGCGAAGCTCGCCCGGATCGAGCTGGCGCCGGACTCGGGCGACTTCCGGCTGATGGACCGCGCCCCGCTCGACGCGCTCCTGTCGATGCCCGAGCGCAACCGCTTCCTGCGCGGGATGACCGTCTGGGTCGGCTTCACCCAGACCGCGGTGGCGTACTCGCGCGAGGCGCGCAGTGGCGGCCACACGAAGTTCACCCTCCGGCACATGCTGCGCTTCGCGTTCGACGCGATCACCTCGTTCTCGCACGCGCCGCTGCAGGCGGCCACGCTGCTCGGCTTCGTGTTCTCCGCCCTGGCCTTCCTCGCGATCCCGCTGGCCATCGTGGCCCGCTACGCGGACATCTACTCGCGCGGCGTGCCCTCGACGATCGTGATCATCCTGCTGCTCGGCGGCATCCAGCTGATCACCGTCGGCATCATCGGCGAGTACGTCGGGCGGATCTACGACGAGGTCAAGCACCGGCCGCTGTACGTCGTGCGCGAGCGCGTCAACGTCGAGGCGCCCGACCCGCCCGAGCGCACGCCGCAGACGTGAGGATCGCGGTCATCGGCGCCGGGGTGTGCGGGCTCACCGCCGCCCACCGGCTGACGCGCGCCGGCCACGCCGTCGACGTGTTCGAGCGCTGGCCCGGCCTCGGCGGGCAGGCGGCGACGCTCGACGTGGGCGACGGCCACCGGCTCGAGCGCTACTACCACCACCTGTTCACCTCCGACACCCACATCGCCGGCCTCTTCGCCGAGCTGGGGATGCCCGACGCGATCGAGTGGCGACCCTCGAGCGTCGCCTTCTTCGCCCGCGGGGCGCTCCACCCGTTCGTGACGCCGCTGGACCTGCTGCGCTTCCGCCCGCTCTCGCCGGCGGCGCGCGTGCGAATGGGCGCCGCGGTCGTCGCCCTCCAGCGCTTCGCCTCCGACCGGGCGCCGTACGAGGGGATCACCGCGCGGGCCTGGATCGAGCGGCGGATGGGGCGCCAGGCGTGGGCGGAGGTCTGGGGACCGCTGCTGCGCGGCAAGTTCGGCGAGCGGGCGGACGAGATCGCGATGGTCTGGCTGTGGAGCAAGCTGCGGCTGCGCCGCTCGGTCAAGGGCGAGGGCGTCCGCCAGGAGCGGCTCGGCTACCCGCGGGCGTCCTGGGAGGCGCTGTTCGCCGCGCTCGCGGACTCCGTCGCGGCGGGCGGGGGACGGGTGCTGACCGACCACCCGGCGGCGCGGATCGAGCGCGCCGGCAGCGGCTTCCGCGTGCGCGCCGGCGGGCCGGGCTCGTACCGCCACGGCCACGATCCGCGCCGCTTCGCGACCGCGGGCGACGACGTCTACGACCGGGTGCTCGCCACGGTGCCCAACGACGTGTTCGCGCAGCTGCTCGAGCCCGCGCTCGCCGCCGAGGTGGGGAAGGACTACCTCGCCCGCGCCGCGTCGATCGAGTACTTCGCCGCGCTCTGCCTGCTGCTGGAGCTCGACCGCGGCTTCAGCCCGTACTACTGGACCAACGTCGCGGACCGGACGCTGCCGTTCGTCGGCCTGATCGAGCACACCAACTTCATCGAGCCGGCGCGCTACGGCGGCCGCCGATTCCTCTATGTGGCCAACTACCTCCCGCACGGGCACGAGCTCCTCGGCTGCGACGCGGACACCCTGCTCGACCGCTACGCGGGCGGGCTCCGCGCGGTCAACCCCGCCTTCTCGCCGGCCTGGGTGCGGCGGGCGTGGCGCTTCGCCGAGCCGGCCGCCCAGCCGATCGTGACCGTCGGCTACGCGGGGCGGATCCCGGCGCTGCGCACGCCCGCCGGCGGCCTCGCGCTCGCCAACACCACGCAGATCTATCCCGAGGACCGGGGGACGAACTACGCCGTGCGGCTCGGAACGGAGGCGGCGGCCGCCCTGACCGCGTAGCGCGGGGCGGGCAGGAGTGTCGCGGCGAGCCCGGCGCAGATCAGTGCGGCGCCGCCGAGCTCGAGGCCGCTGGGCCGCTCGCCGAGCAGCAGCGCGGCGCTCGCGATCCCGAACACGGGCACGAGCAGCGCGAACGGCGTCACCGCCGCCGCGGTGTGGCGCTTGAGCAGCGACGTCCAGGCGGCGAAGCCGAACAACCCCGCGGCGAGGGCGACGAAGAGCAGCGCCGCGATCCCGCCGGGGTCGACGCCGGCGAGCGCGTCGCCGATCTCGCCTGGGCCCTCGAACAGGAGCGAGAGGCCGAGCAGCGGCAGCGGCGGGACGAGGCTCGCCCACACGAGCAGCGCGAGCGGGTCGGGCGGCTGCGCGACGCGGGTGATCACGTTGGTCACGCCCCAGGCCGCCGCGGCGCCGATGATGAGGACGAAGGGGAGGAGCGGCGCGCTCGCGGCCCGGTCGACGCCGATGACGGCGAGGCCGCTGAACGCGATCCCGGCGCCGATGACCTGCCCGCGCCGCGGGCGCTCCTGCAGCACCGCGGCGGCGAAGCCGATCGTGAACACGACCTGGAGCTGGAGGAGCAGCGACGCGAGGCCGGCGGGCATGCCGGCGTCGAGGCTGATGAACAGCAGCCCGAACTTCACGACGCCGAGCAAGAAGCCGAAGGCGAGCACGATCCGCCACGGCACGCGCGGGCGGCCGACGAGGAAGATCGCCGGCAGCGCCATGAAGGTGAAGCGCAGGGCGTTGAAGAGCAGCGGCGGGAAGTGCTCGAGCCCCGCGTGGATGACGACGAAGTTGACGCCCCAGACGGCGGCGACGACGACGAGCAGGGCGAGGGAGCGGGCGGGCATGTCGGGCATCGTCCCCGAGGGGACGCTTCAGAGCCAGTAGACATTCCGCGCCGTACCCGTAAGATTGGCTGCATGATCGACGTCCGCCGCCTGCGCGTCCTGCGCGAGGTCGCCGAGCAGGGCACGGTCGCGGCGGCCGCCGACGCGCTCCACCTCACACCGTCGGCGGTGTCGCAGCAGCTCGCGGCGCTCGAGCGCGAGGTCGGCCAGCCCGTCGTGGAGCGCAACGGCCGCGGCGTGCGGCTCACGGGCGCCGCCGAGGTGCTCGTCGGCCACGCCAACGTGGTGCTCGCCCAGCTCGAGGCGGCGGCGGCCGACGTCGCGGCTTACGCCGACGGGCTCGTCGGCACGGTCCGGATCGCCGGCTTCGCGAGCGGCATCGCCGAGATCGTCGCGCCCGCCGCGGCGGCGCTGCGCGCCACCCACCCGGGGCTCGACCTCGCGATCACCGAGCAGGAGGCGCCCGGCTGCTTCGTGGCGGTAACGCGGGGCGACGCCGACATCGCCCTCTCGATGGCCTCGCGGCTCGCGCCGCCGGTCGACGACCCGCGCTACGAGCGGCTGCCGCTCCGGGTCGACCCGCTCGACGCGGTCCTGCCGGCCGCGCACCCGCTCGCCGGCGAGGCGGCGGTGGAGCTGACGGCGCTTGCCTCCGAGCCGTTCGTCGGGCCGCCGGACGACACGTCGTGCCACGACGTGACCGTCAACGGCTGCGCCTCAGCGGGCTTCATGCCCGCCTTCGCGCACCGGTCGCTGGACTACTACGCGATGATGGCGCTCGTCGCCGCCGGGCTGGGCGTCGCGCTCGTGCCGCGCCTCGGCCAGGCGGTCGTCCCGCCGGGGGTCGTCGTGCGCCCGCTGGCGGGCCCGGTGCCCGCGCGCCACGTCTTCGCGGCGACGCGTTCGGGCTCGGCCCGGCGCCCGACCGTCGCCGCGGTGCTCGACGCGTTCCTCGCCGCGAGCGGGGCTGCCCCGCCGCCACATCGGGAGGCCGCCACCAGCCGGTAGCGTGCCGCGGATGCCGCAGATCCGCGTCTCCGCCCAGCTCCAGCCCCAGCACTCCGACTGGTCCCAGATGCGGGCCGCGTGGGCCGACGCCGAGGCGCTGGGCGCCGACTGCCTGTTCAACTGGGACCACTTCTTCCCGCTCGCCGGCGACCCGAACGGCAAGCACTTCGAGGCGCTCACCGTGCTCGGGGCGATGGCGGAGGTCACCGAGCGCGTCGAGATCGGCTCGCTCGTGATCTGCAACGCCTACCGCAACCCGGACTACCTGGCCGACGCTCACCGCACCATCGACCACATCTCGGGCGGGCGCGCGATCCTCGGCATCGGCGCCGGCTGGTTCGAGAAGGACTTCGACGAGTACGGCTACGAGTTCGGGAC
>Ga0126307_10003990_pt1 | contig 10180 bp, 8 predicted proteins | sample Plot28_FD_89955 | JGI IMG/M metagenome (GOLD analysis project Ga0126307, IMG submission 89955) | Serpentine soil microbial communities from UC McLaughlin Reserve, CA, USA - Plot28 | ecosystem: Environmental > Terrestrial > Soil > Grasslands | place: USA: UC McLaughlin Reserve, Lake County...
ATCTCGAAGACCCCGACCTCGCTGGTCGCGCCGAATCGGTTCTTCAGGGCGCGGAGCGTCCGGAACGTTCGCTCGCGCTCGCCCTCGAAATGCAGAACGCAGTCGACCAGGTGCTCGAGTGCGCGCGGCCCCGCCAGCGAGCCCTCCTTGGTGACGTGCCCGATCAGGATCAGCGTGACGTCCAGGCGCTTCGCGGTCTCGAGCAGGGCCGAGGTCGCCTCGCGGATCGCGCCGACGCTGCCCGGCGCGGAATCCGGGATCGCCAGGGTCTGCACGGAGTCGATCACGCATGCCGCGGGGCGCTCGGATTCGAGCGCGGCCAGGACGGATTCCAGCGAGGGCTCGGCGAGCATCGGCACCGAGAGTGCCGCCTCGCCCAGCCGCTCCGCCCGCCGCCGCACCTGCGCCGCCGACTCCTCACCCGATACGTAGAGAGTCTCGTTCCCCGCACCGGCGATGTTGGCGAGCGCCATCCCCGCGAGCGTGCTCTTGCCGATCCCCGGCGCGCCGCCAAGCAGGACGAGCGATCCCGGCACCAGCCCGCCACCCAGGACGCGGTCGAGTTCCGCGATCCCGGTGCCCAGACGAGCAGAACGCTCGGCCTTCACGTCCCGGAGCGGCACCGGCTTAGGGCCGGCTGCTCGCTTCGCCGGCCCGCCGCGAGCCGCGCGTGCGGCCGGGGCGCTCACCTGCTCGAGCGTGTTCCACGCCCCGCAACCGGCGCACTGCCCCGTCCAGGTGAGGGCGGAGTGCCCGCAGTCCGAACACCGATATTGGGAGCCCTTCGCGGCCATCCATCCAGGCTAGGGATGGCTCCCGACGCCTCGCACCCGGTTTGGGACGTGGGCGGAGCTACTTCGTGCCGGGATCGATCAGGTCCCCGAAGAAGAGATCGAAGAGCGGCACGTAATCGCCGAGCGGCGCTTCATCTGGGTCGACCAGATGCTGAACGGCGAGTCCGACGTCGAGCGCGATCATCGCGGTCGCGAGCTGCTTGGTCGGCAGCGGCGGCTCGCGTCCGATCTCCTCGAAGGTCGCCCCGGCCTGCTCGGCGAGGATCGCGCGGTTGCCGCTCCAGAAGCTCGCTGCCAGCTTGCGGAAGTCCTCGTCGCGGGCCGCCTGGGTCAGACACTCGAGCCAGAGCCGGAAGAGCCACTTGCCGCCCTCGTCCTTCTGGACGTCCCGGACCCTCTCGATACCCCAGCGCAGGCGCTCGCGAGGGGTCCCGGGTTGCTCCTGGGCCTGCTCGGCCATCTGCGCGTACTGCCTGTAGACCCGGTCCTGGAGCAGCTCGACAAATAGCTCGTCCTTGCTCTTGAAGTTGGAGTAGAAGGCGCCGCGGGTGAAGCCCGCCTCGGCGGCGATCTCCTCGACGCTCGATCCCTGCAGACCTCTCCTCAGGAACACCCGCTCGGCAGCGTCGAGCAGCTTCCTGCGAGTCTCGGCCTGCATTTCCGCGCGAGTCAGCCGCCTGGGCCTGCGGCGAGCCGGCGCGGTCGCCTGTGCCGCGGGCGTCATCTCAGAACGCGGGCTGATTCGGGAGCGGCGACCCGGCGAAGAAGAAGAACCAGACCTCGAAGGCGATGATCCCGAGCACGCCGACGATCACGAACAGCCGCTCGACAGGGTCGGACCCCTCGTCGCGCGTATGGGGATCCTCGTCCCGGAAGCTGCGGTTCCATGACATCCGCCGGACCTTCGCCTGCTGCTGGGCATCCGATATCCAGCGGCCGCGGAGGTGGCTTCCGAGCACGAGCGCGACCCAGTAGCTGATCAGGATCCCCGTAGTGATCAGGAGCGCGAGGGACGGGGTGAGGTCCCTCTTGGTCCCAGCGATCTGGGATGCGATCCAGACCCAGACGAGCGGGATCCCGAGCGCGACAACCAGGGCGACGATCAGGCCCGTGATGCCGCTGAACGCACTCCTGGCGACGAGGATCGGGCTGCGCTTGGGGCCGTCGGTCTGCATCTTAGATACAGAAGCGTATCTGCATACAGGTTCGTATGTCAAGCGTGGTGCCTGCGAGGTCAAGATCGGCGCACGAACGGCCGATGAACCGGCAATGGCCTCAAGGGGAAGGTTGGCTCGCGCATGGAAGCGCCACGGGCTTCCGCCCGCGGTCCGGGCACTTGCCCTGATCACACTCGCCGGTGTACTGAGCAGCCTGGTCGTGGCGCTCTTCCCGGCAAGCCCGAACGCCCCAGTCGATCTCTTCGGGATCGTGGCGGCACTGGCATTCGGCTGCTCACTGCTGTTGTGGGGACTCGGTGATCGGACCCCGACCTGGCTCCTCCACACCGCGGTGGCCGGCGGGACCCTCGCGATCTCAGTCCTGATCGCGCAGGCCGCAACGGGCGTCTCGACCGTCGTCACCGCGACCGACTACATCTGGATGGGCGTCTACGTCTCCTTCTTCTTCCCCCGGATCGCCGCCCGCGCACACCTGGCGCTGATCGCGGTGGCCTTCGGCGTCGCCCTGCTCGTCAACACCCAAGCCGTCCCTGCCGAGGCCTGGTTCCTGATGACCGGTTCTATCGTCGTGGCCTCCGAGACGATCGGGCGGCAGAGCTCTCGACTCCGCCACGAGGCCCACACCGATCCGCTCACCGGGCTGCTCAACCGCAAGGGCCTGGCACCGGCCGCGGAGCGCGCATTCGCTCTCGCCGACCGCACCGACCTCCCTCTGACGATCGGGCTCGTGGACCTCGATCACTTCAAGCAGGTGAACGATCGCAACGGGCACGCCGAGGGCGATCGCCTGCTCGTGCAGATGACCCGCACCTGGAGCGAGGAGCTCCAGCCCGGCGACATCTTCGCGAGGCTGGGCGGGGACGAGTTCCTGGTCATCCTGGTCGGCTCCGGCGACGAGGAGGCGAAGCGATTCTTCGAGAAACTCCTGTTCATCTCGCCCGCCCCATGGAGCGGCGGCGTGATCAAGCGTGCCGCCCGCGAGGACCTGAGCGCGTGCCTGGCCAGAGCCGACAATGCTCTTTATGAATCGAAGCGCTCGCGCACTGCTCCGAGGGAGCCGGTCCGCTCAGTCCGCGCTCCGGAGCGCGAGATCCAGCTCGAGCCAACGATCTGAGCGCCGGAGCGGCCTGATGCCCGCTTAGGGGCTGCTCGGGAAGGGCGCGCCGGCGAAGAACGCGAACCAGACCACGAAGGCGATCATCGAGACGATCGCCGTCGCGACGAAGAGCCGCTCCACTGGATCGGTCTGATGCTCGCCCGGCTTGTAGGGGGTGTCGCGCATGCTGCGGTTCCAGGGGTCGCGCCGGCCGCGGGAACCCTGCCCCATCTGACGCCGCAGGATCCGAGCGCGAGCATAGGAAGCGATCAGCAGGAGGCCGTAGTAGGAGACCAGGATGCCCGTGCCGATGAACGCGGCGACCTGTCCGTTCACCGCGCCGGTCTTGTCGTAGAGCTGCGACGCGATGAAGATCCAGAACAGCGGCACGCCGAAGCCGATCAGCAGGGCGCCGACGAGCGTGAACGCGGTGGAGCCCGTGCCGACGAGAACTCTCCTGATCGCTGTCAATACAGCAGTCATCTTGGTCGGCCGAGGCGGACGAGCGCCTCGGATTGAGGTTAGCGGGCAGGCTCTGCAGTGAGATGGCGCAAGTCCCGCTCGGGGTCGATCCCCCACTCCCCGGCAACCTCGGCCAACTCGGGGCTCACGGGCCAGCGGTCGGGCCTCTCCTCACCCGTGTGGTCGGGTGTCGCGCCCTTGAGCGCCATGGACCCTGAGTTGTCGCCGATCTTCCTGACCTTGACGACCTCTCCCTTGGGCAGTTCCTTGTCCGCGGGAAGCGCCGCCAGCTCCGCACGCTTCTCTTCTATCGGCCGCGCGTCCGGGCCGATCTCCTGGATCAGCGTCGGGACCACGCACTCCACGGCGTCGTGCGCGAGGTTCCACTTGCAAGCCAGCTGCAGTGGCGTGAGTCCCGACCATTCCGCGATCGGCCGCATCCGATCGAGCTTCGCGCGCCCCTCCTCGATCCAGCCCGCCGGCCGGAAGGAGCGGTGATCGCCCTTCGGCAGTTCGGTCTCCGGCGTCACGTCGTCCCAGAAGATGCCGCCGTAGTCGACCACCCTCGTGATCACCTTGATCTCGTTGCGAGCGGCGGCCTCGAGGCAAAGCTCTCCCGGCCACGGTTCGAGGGGGTTCAGGATGATCATCGCCCAGTCGATCGACTCGCCGAAGGTCTCGAAGCAGCGGATCAGGTCGAGAGTGAAGCCGTTCGCGGGACCCGGGGCGATGCCGATCGCGCCCGCGAGTCCGTCTTTGCGGAGCGCCGTCATCCCGTTCCAGACCTCCTCTCTCTCGTAACCGGTGCGGTCCGGGTTGTGGAGGAGCAGCAGGTCGAAGCGATCCTGGCCGAGCCTCTCCAGGCTCCGCTCGGCGGCCGTCCTCAGGTACCCGGCGTAGGCGCCGGGGCCGCGTAGAGACGGGTCGGTGAACCGCGGGAAGCCCTTCGGCCCCTGGCGCTCACCCTCGTAGAAGTCATGTCCCACCGCCCCAACCAGCGAGTACGAATCGCGGTCGACTCCCTGCAGCGCCCGGCCGAGCAGCGAGTCGGCCGCACCGGCTCCGTAGACGTCGGCGGTCAGGACTGTGTCGATGCCCTCGCCAGGGCGGACGAGCGCCTCGAGCCGCTCGGGCTCGATCTGCTCGCCGAAGCGCAGGTAGCGCCCACCGCTCCAGGTGCCGACGGCCTTCTTTCCGGGCTCCCGCATCGCCCGGAACGCTAGCGGTCGAGAGAGGGGTCACCCGCGTGCGCAGCGCGGGCAGAGCCCAACCATTGGAAAGTGGGTGAAGCCGACCTCGTAGCCGAAGCGCTCCTGGACGGCCTCCCGCACGGGATCGAGCTCGCGCCGATCGATCTCCTCGAGCGCTCCGCAGCGGTCGCAGGTCAGGTACTCGGGTACGCCGCTGCGGTTCAGGGCGTACCGGCCGGGACCGTGGCCCGCGTGGAGGTGGCGGACCACTCCGACCTCTTCGAGCTTCTCCATGTTGCGGTACACGGAGGCGAGGTCCAGAGGGGTCCGATCCATGCCGATCGCGATCTGCTGCGCGGACATCGGCCCGCTCGCCTCAAACAGGAAGTCGACGATCATCCGCCGCGCGGTGGAGATGCGCAGGCCCGCTGAGCGCAGAGCGCTGAGCACCGCATCAGCGCTCTCGAAGTGGAGGGACTGGCCTTTGGACTGGGAGCTCAAGATCGCCACGAGTTCTCTCACCCTGAACTGCGCCGCGGCCCTCCAGTCGGATCAGTCGAGCCCCTCCAGTGCCCGCTGCGCCCGCGGGCCGTAGAGAGGATGGAAGTGTGGGCTCTGCGTGACCAGGCGAGTCAGGAACGAGTGCGCCCGCTCCGATTGCCCGGACCGCAAGGCGACGATCCCCGCGTGGTAGAGGAACATCGGATCGCGGGAACCGAGTCGCATCGCATGCTTCGACAGCGCCAGAGCCTCGCTGTCCCGCCCCGCGCTGCTCAGCGCCCATGAGTAGGCGTCGGCGGCACGCACACTCGGCGTGTAGTGCCACGCGAATCGACCGAGCTCCACCGCCCGCGCCGGATCTCCGTGGCCGGCCTCGAAGACGGCCCTCTCGGTGGCGGTGTTTGCGCCCTGGGCCGCCTCCGCGTCAAAGGCGTCGCGCGCCGCCTGGTAGGCGCGATCTGCGGCCGCTCGATCGCCCGTGGCCTCCTCGGCCTCGCCGAGCAGGGCCGCGTGATCGGGCGCCGCGATGCGTTGCTGCACGTCGCGGTAGAGGTCAAGCGCCGCTTCGGTCCGACCCCTGCCGAACTCGATCGTGGCCAGGCCGAGCATCGCATCCGGATATCCGGGCTTGAGCGCCAGCACCCGCTGGAATTCGCGTGCCGCGGTCACGTAGTCGCCCTGATCCGCGTGGAGCTTGCCGAGCAGGGTGGTCGCGTACACGGCATTCGCGGAACGCTCTTCGCCGGCGGCGGATGCCGCCAGCTCCATCGCTCTAATCGCCCCTCCTGCGTCGCCATGCAACTCCCTCAGATACGAGATGCGGGCGTAGGAACCGAGCTCGGGCCGCCGGTCGACGTAGTGCTGAAGGGTTCGTGCAGCTGCGCCGTAGCGCCCCAACTCGACCTGTCCATCTGTGATCAGGCTGTCGTACTGGACGTTGGAGGGGTTGAGGCTCCTGGCGCGCTCGGCCAGGGCGAGGCCCTGCGGGAATTGGTGCCGTGAGAGCTGGAGCTGCGCCATCCCCGCCAGTGCCGAGGGGTCAGCGGGCGCGAGGCCGAGTGCGGTCTCGAACGCGCGCTCGGCCTGTGGATAGAAGCTTGGGTCCTCCGTCTCGCCGAACCGGGCAAGGTACGCATGGCCGAGGTCCACATGGCCCTGGACGTCGGAGGGCGACTGCTGGACGTGGGTCTCGAGCGCTTCGATCCGATCGGCCGTGCTGGAGGAGGGCCGCAACCCGCCGCTCAGCTCGCCCGAGCTGCTGTCGACGGACAGCGAAGGGGCTCCGCTGTCGATGACGCGAACCGCGGTGAAGGTCGCGATGAAGACGAATGCCACGGCGGCGAGCTTGACTGTCACGTTTTCTCTGACCAGGTTCATTTCTTCTCCCCTCCACGCCACGGCGAGGGACCGCCGCCGAAGCGACGGCCCCTCGCTGGACGTTGGGCTCAGGTGGTGGCTACTCCCTTGCGCCGCGTCAGGCGGAACACGAGGGCGGCCAGCAGAAGCGCTCCGGCCGCGATCGCGACCCATCCGAGCGCGCTGGGGCCACCGCCATCGCCTCCGCTACCGCCAGCGCTCGTGCCCGAGTAGGACGGGAGCGTGTCGGTTCCATCCGCGTTGGCGATCGCCTTGAGCTGCGATCCATACGCGGCGTCCGGGTTCGCGCCCGGCTTCGGCGGTGCGACGTAGGGGAACTCGCTCAGGTACTGGACGTCGTTCTGATTGACGCCGTCCCCGAGCGGAACCTTGTTGTCCTTCAGAGCTCCGGCGACGACCTGCAGGTCGATGTCGACCACGTCGTCGGTGAGCCGGCGACCGTTCGGATAACCCTGGGTGTCACCGGCGAGCACACCGAGACGATTCGGCGAGTCCGTCGGTGGAGTACCGAGGTTGATCTTCAACGTGTCGGTCGCGTTCTTCCCGGCGGCGCCTGGGAAGGCGTTGAGGCCGGGGACACCCTGCAACACCGCTTGGACGATGTCCGTGCGGTTCTTCTCCGGGGCATTGATCTGATCCGGGAAGAGGGCGTTGAGCGCCGCGGCCAGCTCCGGCTCCAATACGTACTTGCCGTAATTGGTCGCGTCGTCCTTGGGCTGGGTCCGGTTGAACCTGTCCTTCTGACCCAGCGGGATGATCACCTCGTTGACCAGCGGGTTGCCGAGGCGTGAGATCTGCGTGTACCGGCCGTGTCCTTTTCCGGTCACCGAAATCGCCTGACGCTCCGTTGAGGCCCAGACGCCGACCACGGCGTTCCCGGCCCCCTCGTCGGTGACGGACTTGCCATCCCGGGTCACGTCCGACTCCGGGACCTGAAGCGCGATCGACTGAACCGCGTAGCCGGCGAGATCGTCGACGCCGCCGCCCATGTCGCCCAGGCCGGCCCCGGTCAGGTTGACCGTGTCGAAGATCCGGCCCAGCGCCGCGAAGAACGGGTCCTCGCGCTGACCGGCGAACACCTTGCCGCCGCCGGGCAGGTCCTTGATAGCGCCCGCTTGGGCCGCTTCGTAGTCGGGAACGGTCTTCGGCCCCACGTTGCTCGGGGGAGTCAGAACGTTCCGAGCGATGACCTGGGAGTGGCCCTTGGCCACCCGGGTCACCGAGTAGGTCTGAACGACGTTCCGATTCGGGCTGTCAGCCGAGTCGACCGGCTGCCCGTTCGTGTACAGGAAGGAATTCGGGTTTCGAACCTTCGTGTCGAAGTCGAACAGATACCGGACGTCAGCCACACCGTCACCGGTGTTGTCGACGTTCAGGTAGTAGTGCGCGTTGTCGTCGAACTTGTAGAAGTTCGGGCCACCGGCAGGGTCCTCGAACGGCACCCAGTTCCCGACGATCGTCAGAGAGCCGGGCGCATCCTTCGCCGTGAAGGCGTAGGTGTCCGTGTCGTCTCCCGTTGGATCTATCGAGGTCAAGGGCGCCTCTCTGTGCGAGGAGCCAAAGCTCAGTGGCGCCGCGATCGCCAGCGCAGCAAGCGTGGCGAAGAATGCGAGCTTCCTCATTTCGTCCTCCTTGCGCGGTCGACAATCCGGTCAACCGCGCGCTCGATTACTGGATCCGTCTACGCCGGACCCTCGGAGGATGGATCAGCAAATCCCTGCAAACGAGGGACTAATGAGGTTGGGTCGCAAGTGCGACCCGGTCGCGAAGAGTCAGTCCTTGGAGCTGTTCTCGGGCTCTGGATCGCCGCCATCGCCCGAGTCGTCGTCGCCCTTCTTGGCGCCAACGCCGACCTTCTCCGGCTCGGCCTTCTTGGCCGCGCGCTTGCGCGGCTTGACGATCTTCAGCTTCAGCGGATGGTCCTGCTCGTCGCCCTTGGCGTCGCGCTCGACCTGGACCGTGGAGCCAGGGGTCATCTGGCCCGCCTTCAGGACCTCGTCCGCCAGCGGATCCTCGATGTAGCGCTGGATCGCCCGGCGCAGCGGGCGTGCGCCCATGGCCGGATCCCAGCCCTTGTCGGCCAGGAGTTCCTTGGCGTCCTTGGAGAGGTCGAGCTGGAGCTCGTGCTCGGCCACCTGGGTGCGGACGCGCTCGACCATCAGGTCGACGATCTCCATGATCTCGTCCTTGGCCAGCTTGTGGAAGACGATGACCTCGTCGATCCGGTTCAGGAACTCGGGCCGGAAGACCTTCTTCAGGTCGCCCATGATCCGCGACTTCATGTCCTCGTAGGTGACGCCGGTCTCGTCGGAGACGGCGAAGCCGAGCGGGGTGTTGCGAGCGATGTCCTGCGCCCCGATGTTCGAGGTCATGATCACGATCGAGTTGCGGAAGTCGACCGTCCGCCCCTGGGCGTCGGTGAGCCTGCCGTCCTCGAGGATCTGCAGGAGGATGTTGAAGACGTCGGGGTGGGCCTTCTCGATCTCGTCGAGCAGGAGCACCGAGTAGGGCTTGCGCCGCACGGCCTCGGTGAGCTGGCCGCCCTCGTCGTAGCCGATGTAGCCCGGGGGCGAGCCGACCAGGCGCGAGACGGCGTGCTTCTCCATGTACTCGGACATGTCGATGCGGACCATGGCCTCCTCGTCGCCGAAGAGGAACTCGGCGAGCGTGCGGGCGAGCTCGGTCTTGCCGACGCCAGAGGGGCCCAGGAAGATGAACGAGCCGGCGGGCCGCTTCGGGTCCTTGATGCCGGCGCGGGAGCGGCGGATCGCCTTGGAGACGGCGGTGATCGCCGGCTCCTGGCCGATGACGCGCTTGTGCAGCTCGTCCTCCATGCGGACGAGCTTCTTGGTCTCGGCCTCGGTGAGCTTGAAGACGGGGATGCCGGTCCACATGGCGACGATGTCGGCGATCTCCTCCTCGCCGACCTCCGGGCGCTCGCCACCCTCACCGGAAGTCCACTCGTGCTCGAGCTCCTTCTTCTTGTTGGTGAGGCGGCGCTCCTGGTCGCGCAGGTTGGCGGCCTTCTCGAACTCCTGGGCATCGATCGCAGCTTCCTTCTCGCGCCGCGTCGTCTCGATCTCCTCCTCGAGATCGCGGTAGACCGGCGGCTGCGTCATCGACTTGATGCGCATGCGGGAGGCTGCCTCGTCGACCAGGTCGATGGCCTTGTCCGGCAGGAAGCGGTCTGAGATGTAGCGGTCGGCGAGCTCGGCGGCGGCCTCGAGGGCCTCGTCGGTGATCTTCACGCGGTGGTGCTGCTCGTAGCGCTCGCGCAGGCCCTCGAGGATCTTCACGGTCTCCTCGGTGGACGGCTGCTCGACCTTGATCTGCTGGAAGCGGCGCTCGAGGGCGGAGTCGCGCTCGAGGTACTTGCGGTACTCGTCGAGCGTGGTGGCGCCGATCGTCTGCAGCTCGCCGCGGGCCAAAGCAGGTTTGAGGATGGAAGCGGCGTCGATGGCGCCCTCGGCGGCGCCGGCGCCGACGAGGTTGTGGAGCTCGTCGATGAAGAGAATGATGTCGCCGCGCTGGGTGATCTCCTTCATCACCTTCTTGAGGCGCTCCTCGAACTCGCCGCGGTAC
>Ga0126307_10003991_pt1 | contig 10178 bp, 9 predicted proteins | sample Plot28_FD_89955 | JGI IMG/M metagenome (GOLD analysis project Ga0126307, IMG submission 89955) | Serpentine soil microbial communities from UC McLaughlin Reserve, CA, USA - Plot28 | ecosystem: Environmental > Terrestrial > Soil > Grasslands | place: USA: UC McLaughlin Reserve, Lake County...
CTCGGGGTGCGCGGCTTCCTGCCCGCCTCGCTGGTCGACATCCGCCGGGTGCCGAATTTGGACGAGTACCTCGGCCAGAACATCCAGTGCAAGGTCATAGAGCTCAACCGGTCGCGCAACAACGTCGTGCTCTCGCGCCGCGCGGTCCTCGAGGACGAGCGGAAGGAGATGCGCCAGGCGATCCTCGATCGGCTCAACCCGGGGGACGTCGTCGAGGGACAGATCTCGAACATCGTCGACTTCGGCGCGTTCGTCGACCTCGACGGCATGGACGGCCTAATCCACATTTCGGAGCTCTCGTGGTCGCACGTGAACCACCCGTCAGAGGTGCTCGAGATCGGCCAGACGGTACGCGTCAAGGTGTTGGACATCGACCGCGAGCGGCAGCGGATTTCGCTCGGCCTCAAGCAGACGCAGTCGGACCCGTGGCAGCAGGTGCTCGAGAGCCACGGCGAGGGAGACGTCGTCGAAGGCAAGGTGACGAAGGTCGTCACGTTCGGTGCCTTCGTCGAGATCCTCCCGGGCGTCGAGGGGCTGGTGCACATCTCGGAGCTCGCGCAGCACCACGTCGAGAACCCGCGCGAGGTCGTCTCGCAGGGACAGGACGTCAAGGTCCTGATCCTCGAGGTCGACGCCGATCGGCGACGCCTCTCGCTCTCGATGAAGCGCGTCGAGGGCGGCCAGCCGGGCGCCGGCGGCACCGATTCGGACGGGGACGAGGGCTCCCAGCTCACACCGAACCTGGGGCTGTCGGAGGAGGTCTTCGCAGAGGGCGCTCCCGCGCCTTCCGCCAGTGGGGACGGTGAGCAGGAAGCCGACGTCGAACCCGCCGCGGAAGCTGAGTCTCAGCGGATCGACTCCGAGGCGTAACCGCCCTCTCCACGTCGCGATCACCGGCGGCATCGGCGCCGGTAAGAGCGCTGTGCTGGAAGCGTTCGGGCGCCACGGCGCCGCCACGATCTCGAGCGACGCGATCGTCCACGAGCTGATCGCCTCCGACGCGGATGTGCGCGGAGCACTCGAGGACCGGTTGGGGACGACGGACCGCACAGAGATCGGGAAAATCGTCTTCGCCGACCGCAGCCAGCTCGAGTGGCTCGAGTCGCTGCTCCACCCGCGCGTGGTCGCGCGCTATCTCGACTGGCGCGAGCGGCAAGATGCGCCGTTGACCGTGTCCGAGGTTCCGCTCCTGTACGAGACGGGCGGCGAGACCCGGTTCGACAAGGTCGTCGTCGTCACTGCCCCGAAGGCGCTGCGCGACGCCCGCCGGACGCCTTTCCCCGGCGACCGCGAGCTGCACCTGCTCCCGGATCGCGAGAAGGCGAAGCGCGCGGACTTCGTCTACGTCAACACCGGGTCGCTCGAGGACCTGGACCGGTTCGTGGCCGGCGTCGTCGGCGAGCTTGCCGAGTCGTGACGCGCGGCGTCGCGGCGATCGTGGTGATGCTGGTCGGCGCCGTCGTGGCGCTTGTCTACCTCCAGAACCCGAAGGCGCCCGACTTCGTCCAACGGTTCCGCTATCCACTCAAGTACCGGCAGATCGTCCGCGGTCATGCGCGGAACTACGACCTAGACCCGGCCCTGCTCGCGGCAGTCATCTACCAGGAGTCGAAGTTCGACCCGCGGGCGAAGTCCGAGTCCGGCGCGATCGGCCTGATGCAGCTGCTCCCGTCGACGGCGCACGGGATCGCGTTGCACACCGGCGGCACGGGGTTCCATACCGAGGACCTCTGGAACCCGGAGATCAACGTCCGCTACGGCGCCTTCTATCTCCGACGGCTCCTGAACAAGTACGGCGACGAGCAGACCGCGCTCGCGGCGTACAACGCGGGCCAGCGGCGCGTGGACGAGTGGCGCGCGGCCGGGAAGGGAATCGCGTTCGCCGAGACGCGCCACTACGTGCAGCGCGTCGACGAGCTCAAGCGGATCTACCGCGACACGTGGGCGTCCGAGCTCGGGTACTCCGCGTCGTGGAGCGTGCCGTGGATCCGCGCGGCGCCGGCTGCGGCCGCCGCGTAGCCCCGCCGTCCGCGATTCACGGGCGGTGCCGGTAGTTCAGGGTGATGTCACGGCTGTCGAGCCATCTGGCGATCCAGATGTCGAGACGATGCCTCGCGCAAGTCACATAGACGCTTGACAGACGCCACAAGTGATGTCATAGTGACGTCATGCAGATGGCATCGTTTGTCGAAGCGCTTCAGAACGACCTCCGCGAGCTGGCGGCCCTGGGTGACGAGCAGGTGGCCCAGGCGGTCGACCGGCTCGCGACGGCCATGGGCCGTTCGGTCGGCCTGCGTCTCCTGGACGCCCTGACGCAGGCTGCGCTCGAGCTCTCGGAGCAACTGCCGAACGGCAACGTCGACGTTCGCGTCGCAGGGCAGGACCCGCAGTTCGTGTTCGTCCCGAGCGAGCCCGCCGAGACCTACTCGGCGCCGCTCGTGGGGGAGGACGAGCAGGCTCGGATCACGCTGCGCCTGCCCGAGTCGCTGAAGGCGTCGATCGAGTCGGCCGCGGCAGCAGAGGGCGTCTCCGTCAACAACTGGCTCGTCCGCGCGCTCACGCGCGCCGTCCAAGGCGGCGGCTCGTGGGGGCCAACGCGGACGGGAAAGCGCATTACAGGCTGGTCGCAGGCCTGAAAGGAGATGGAGCCATGGAGTGGTTTCCAATGCTCTTCGGACATGTCGAGGTGAGGATCGACTCGCGCCGCCCGCGCGGTGCGCGCCGGCCGATCCGCGGGGGTGGGCGGTGAGGCACGAGACCTTCTCGACGCCGGGGCCGCTCCGCCTCGACCTCCGCCTTCCCTCGGGGACGATCTCGCTCGAGTCGCACGAGGAGTCGGCGACGCGCGTCGAGCTCGATGCGACGCGCGACTCCGAAGAGCTTCGCGAGGTGATCGACAGCGCGCGCGTCGAGCTCCGCCCGCACCGCGACGGCCACGAGATCGTCGTCGACGTGCACCGCAAGCGGTTCAAGCTCTTCGACTTCATGGGGGGCGAGATCATCCTGCGGGTGTGGGCGCCGCGAGGCGCCGACGTCGCGATCACCACCGCGTCGGCGGACACCGACGCGCGCGGGACGTGGGGCGGGCTCAAGGTCGCGACTGCGTCCGGCGACGCTCGTTTCGACGAGCTCACGGGCGACGTCGACATCAAGACGGCCTCCGGCGACATCGAGCTGAATCGCGTCGGCGGCCGCGTCAGCGTCAACAGCGCGTCCGGCGACGTCGGCATCGGCGAGGTCTCCGGAGAAGTGACCGTCCGGTCCGCCTCCGGCGACGTCGAGATCGGCGAAGCGCATTCCTCGGTCACGGTTCAGACAGCTTCGGGAGACCAGAACGTCCGCTCGGTCATGTCTGGCCGCGTGACGATGCAGTCCGCGTCCGGCGACCAGACCGTCGGTGTCGCGCGCGGGTCCCGCGTGTTCCTCGACGTCAAGACGATGAGCGGCGACGCGTCGTCGGAGCTCGACGTCGCAGACGGTCCTGCCGGCGGCGACGGCCCCGAGGTCGAGGTTCGCGCGACGGCGATGAGCGGCGACATCCGCGTCGTACGCGCTTGATGGCCGCGGCCGCGGCATCCGAGGCTGCCGTGGCCGCTCCCGCGGCTCCGGCCGTCCCACTGCACAGGCAGCCCCTCTTCGTCCGGTACTGGACGGCGCGGACGATCTCCATGTTCGGCGACCAGGTGAGCGCGCTCGCGATCCCGCTCGCGGCCGTGCTCGTGCTGGATGCGTCGGCGTTCGAGGTCGGTCTGCTGACGACGATGGCGTGGCTGCCCGAGCTGCTGTTCGCGCTGCCCGCCGGCGTCTGGGTGGATCAGCGCGGCCGACGCCGTCAGGTGATGATCGTGACGGACCTGCTGCGCGCCGCAGCGCTGCTGACGGTGCCGCTCGCGTGGTGGCTGGCCGACCTGACGGTGTGGCACCTGCTCGGCGTGACGTTTGTCGTCGGTGCGCTGACCGTCTTCTTCGACCTCTCCGGAACGAACTTCTTCGTCGCGCTCGTCCAGCGGCGGCAGTACGTGGAGGCGCAGAGCCGGCTGAGCACGAGCCGCTCGGCCTCGTTCATCGCCGGACCGAGCGTCGCCGGCTTCCTCGTGCAGGTGCTCGGCGCGCCGATTGCGCTGCTGACCGACGCCGGCTCGTTCGCCGCGTCCGCGCTGCTGCTCCGCCGAACCGACGTCGCCGAGCCGCCCGTCGAGCCCGCCGAGGACCGTGCGTTCCGGCGGCTCGGCGCGGCGTTGACGCACCTGTTCCACGATCCGTTGCTGCGCGCGAGCCTCGGGTGCACAGCGACGATCAACTTCTTCAACTTCGTGCTGCTCGCGATCTTCATCCTCTTCGCGAGCCGGACGCTCGGCCTGAGCGCGGGGACGATCGGGATCGTGCTCGGCGTCGGTGCGTTCGGGGGCCTCTTCGGAGCGCTCGTGGCGCCGGCGATCGGCCGCGCCCTCGGGATGGGCCGCGCCGTCGTCGCCGGAGCCCTCCTCTTCCCCGCTGCGCTCGTGCTGATCCCGCTCGCGCACGGGTCCCACGCCGTCTCCGGCGGGATGCTGCTCGGGGCGGAGTTCCTTGCCAGCGTCGGCGTGATGGTCTTCGACATCAACCAGAACGCGCTGCTCGCGCTGCACATCCCGGACGCGATGCGCAGCCGGATCGTCGGCGCGTACCGGTTCGTGAACTACGGAACGCGCCCGGTGGGTGCGCTGCTCGGCGGCATTCTCGGCAGCACGATCGGCATCCGGGAGACGCTGTGGATCGCCGTGGTCGGGGGCATGTTCGGCGTGCTCTTCCTCGTCGGGTCGCCGCTGCCGCGCGTGCGGCAGGAGGACTACCACCAGTGAGCCGCGCGGAGATCCTGCGCAACCGCCCGCTTCGCGCGCTGCTCACGGCCGAGGTGATCTCGACCACGGGCGCGCAGATGACCTGGCTCGCGCTGCCGTGGTTCGTCCTCACGGCCACCGGCTCCCCCGCGCGGATGACGATCGTGATGGCGGCCGAGCTGATCGGGTTCGCCGTCGCGGGGCTCCCCTCGGGCATGCTCCTCCAGCGGCTCGGCGCGCGGCGGACGATGCTGCTTGCGGACGCGGCGCGTGCGCCGCTGATGCTGCTCGTGCCCGTTTTGCACTGGAGCGGCCACCTGACGTTCGCGGCGCTCGTCGTGCTCGCGCTGCTGCTCGGGATGCTGGGCGCGCCGTACTTCACCGCGCAACGCGTGATCGTTCCCGAGCTCTTCGGTGAGGACGAGCGCGCCGTCAGCCAGGCGAACGCGCTCGGTCAGGCGGCCTTGCGCGTGACGATGCTGCTCGGCCCGCCGCTGGCGGGCGTTTTGATCGGCGTGATCGACGCGGCGGACGTGCTCGTGATCGACGCGATCACATACCTCGTGTCGTTTCTGCTCGTCGCGCTGTTCGTTCCAGGGAAGCCGGGCGCGCCCGACACGGAGGAGTCGCGCGGGATCCTCGCCGGGCTCCGCTTCCTCGCGCGCGAGCCGCTGCTGCGCGTCTGGATCCCGCTTTTCGTGGCCGGCGACGCCGCCTGGCAGGCGTTCTTCGCGGCCGTGCCCGTGTTGACGATCGAGCGCTTCGGCGCCGACGCGAGAGTGGCCGGCGCCCTCTTCGCCGGGTTCGGCGCCGGTGCCCTCGTCGGCAATTTCCTCTCGTTCCGCTTCCTGTCCGACCGGATCGATGCGCTGCGCCTGATCGCGTTCTCGGTGCCGTTCCAGGCGGCGCCGCTCTGGCTGCTGACGCTGGACGTCGGGGCGCCGGTTCTGTTCGCGGCCGTGCTCGCGAGCGGGATCGCGAACGGCATCTGCAACCCGTCAATCCACGCGACATTCGCGCTACGGATGCCGCCGGCGATTCGCCCGAAGGCGATGGCGGCAGGGGGGACGATCTGGGGCCTCGGGATGCCGCTCGGGCTCGTCGTCGCCGGGCCCGTGCTCGCCGCGTTCGGCGCCGAGCCGGTCCTCGTCGGCTTTGCCGCGGTGCAGACGATCTGCATGCTCGGAGCGGCAGGCGCGTCGCTGCGCGCCCGCAGCGGGCCTTCGGCAGCGGCCGAGCCGGAGCCGGAGCCCGCATGACCCGCTCCGAAATGCTGCGCAACGGCCCGTTGCGCGCGCTGCTCGTCGCCGAGATCGTGTCGACGAGCGGCGGCCTGATGACGTGGCTGGCGCTGCCGTGGTTCGTCCTGACGACGACCGGCTCGCCGGCCCGGATGACGCTCGTGATGGCTGCCGAGTTGATCGGCCTCGCCGTCACGGGGCTCCCTTCGGGGACGCTCCTCCAGCGGCTCGGCGCGCGGCGTTCCATGCTCCTCTCGGACGCCGCGCGTGCGCCGCTGATGTTGCTCGTGCCACTGCTCCACTGGACCGGCGGCCTCACCTTCGGCGCGCTGATCGCCGTCGCGGCCGGACTCGGAGCGCTCTCGTCGCCTTACTTCGCCGCACAGCGGATGATCCTGCCGGAGCTGCTCGGCGAAGACGAGACCGTCGTTGGCCAGGCGACTGCGCTTTTCCAGGCCGCGATCCGCTTCACGTTGCTGCTCGGCCCGCCGCTCGGCGGCGTTCTCATCGCCTCGTTCGGCGCCACCACGGTACTCGTGATCGACGCGGCCACGTACCTCGTCTCGTTCGTGCTCGTCGGGCTCTTCGTCCCGCGCCGCGAGGTCGAGCCGCCGACGGAGGCCTCGCGCGGCGTACTGACCGGTCTGCGGTATCTGGTCCACGAGCCGCTGCTGCGCGTCTGGATGAGCGTGCTCATCTTCGGCGACATGGCGTGGCAGGCGTTCTTCGCCGCGGTGCCGGTGCTCGTCGTCGAGCGATTCGATGCGGATCCGCGGCTCGCCGGCATCCTCTACGCCTCGTTCGGCGTCGGCGCGCTGATCGGCAACACCGTCTCCTTCCGCTGGCTGATCGACCGTTTTTCCGGCATGAAGCTGATCGCCTTCGGCCAGCCGTTCCAGGCGCTGCCGCTCTGGCTGCTCACGCTCCATCTACCGGCAGGGGGCATGGCCGTGGCGCTTGCGCTGTCGGGGATCGCCAACGGGATCGTCAACCCAAGCCTCCACTCGCTGATGACGCTGCGCATCCCGGCTGCGATCCGGCCGAAGGCGATGACGGCCGCGTCGACCGTTTCCGCCTGCGCCTACCCGTTCGCGCTGTTCGCGGTCGGGCCGATGCTGGCTGCTTTCGGAGCACAGCCTGTGCTCGTGATCGTCGCGCTCGTGCAGTCGATCACCGCGGTGGCGCTCTCGATGACGACGTTGCGCGCCGCGGCCGCGGTGCCCGCCGAGACGCCGGCGTGATCCTTCGCAACCGGTCGCTGCTGGCGCTCCTCGTCGCGGAGGTCGTCTCGGGGATCGGATCGCGGATGACGTTCCTCGCGCTGCCGTGGTTCGTGCTCGTGACGACGCACTCCCCGTCGAAGATGGGCCTCGTCCTCGCTGCGGAGCTGCTCCCGATGGGCATCCTCGGCATCCCCAGCGGGACGGTGGTCGCAAGGCTGGGCGCGCGGACGTCGATGTTGGTCGCGGACCTGGCGCGGGTGCCGCTGATGGCGGCGCTGCCTGTCCTCCACGCCGCGGGGCTACTGACCTTTCCGCTGCTCCTCGGCTTGGTGGCTGCGTTCGGCTGCCTGTGGGCGCCGTACTTCGCCGCCCAGCGGACGATCCTGCCGGAGCTCCTCGGCGACGACGAGCGCACGATCGCGCAGGCGAACAGCGTCGTCGAGGGCGCGACGTACACGAGCGGGCTGCTAGGCCCGCCGATCGCGGGCGTGCTGATCGCGGCGTTTGGTGCGGCAAATGGAGCGCGAGATCCCCGTCACCGACCTCGGTGTTTCGAGCGTCGAGTTCAGCCCGAACGGCAAGCGACTCCTCACGGCCGACCGCGAAGGCGACGGCATGATCTGGGCGGTCGCGACGGGCGGACGGGTCGCGCGTCTTCCCGAACACGGAACGGTTCTCCAGGACGCCCGCTACAGCGCTGACGGACGCTGGATCCTCACGTCTGCGGCGGCCGCGGCCGCGCTGTGGGACGGGCAAACCGGCAAGTTCATCTCGTTCCTGCGCGGCCATACCGGTCCATTCCTGACGGCGCTCTTCTCCGGCGACGGCCGCTACATCGTCACCGGCGGCGAGGTCGACGGCACCGTCCGGAGGTACCGCTGCGAGTTCTGCGCGGGGCAGCGCGTGCTCGAGGTGATGGCGCGACAGCGGCTGAACGAGATCGAGAGAAACAGCCGTAACGCGCGCCTGCCTGCGCGCCGAGCCGGATAACGACGAGGGCCGGCTCGAGCCGGCCCTCGCACAGCAGCACACGCGCGCGCCTACGGCGCGCGGAAGGTCAGCCACGCGGCCTGCATCCGCGCAGCCTGGTCCTCCGTGAACTCGAAGTAGCACGAGTCGAAGGAGTAGTCCATGTAGTTGTGGATCGAGTCGACGCCGGGTTCGCTGCAGGTGTCCTGGCCGATCGGGCACCCACGCGTCGCGACGAGCTGCGGCGGCGTGTCCTCGATGTAATCGCCGTAGTTGTTACAGCCCCCCTGGAACACGTGGTACAGGTTGAGCCAGTGGCCTGCCTCGTGGGTCCCCGTCTTGCCGAGGTCGTAGCGACCTGCGTACCGGGTGGACGTGCCGGGCATCGATTCCCAGTCGACGACGATGCCGTCGAGATAGAGGCGGCTGTCCGACAGGTTCGGGAAGTACGCCCAGCCGAGATACACGTCGGCGTCGGTCGAGTAGATGTTCAGCGCTTCGCGACCACCCTGGTGGAGGGCGCGCTTCATCTCGCGTTCGTACTTGTCGCCGTACCCATGGTGCAGCCACTGCGCATTGTCGGTGCGCGTGACGCCGGCCAGCTCGAATCGGAAGCCGGTGTCGTAGCCGCCCTCGAGCCCGGCGAAGCCGAAGTTCATGACGCGGATCTGGTCGTCGATCTGCTTCTGGGTGAGGTTCGCGAGCGCTCCGTCGTGGACGACGTGGAAATACACCGGGATCGTCGCCCGGAAGTTCTTGCCGCCCTTGACACCGGCCGGCGCTTCGATCGCGGTTTCGGTCGACGCCGGCTCGCGTAGCTCGCGCGACTCACCTCGCGCGGCCGTTGCGCCGACACCGAGGCGTGAGAGCGAGGTGAACTGCGACGTGCTGGCGGCGCCACAGAACGCGCCGAGCGACGCGCGTGCCTGGACCGCCTTCGCCCCTGCGGGCGAGACGGCGACGGCGAGCACCGCCGCGAGTGCACAGGCGAGCGCGAAAAACACGTGCCGCCTATGCGGCGACGGGACAACTGACACTGAGGACCCCCTAGATCGATTGTGCGGCGTGCGGGAGGGTAGCCGCGACGGCGCGCCGCGCAATCAGGTCACGCGCCGGGCGAAGGTGAGGTGGGGGCGGGAGGATTCGAACCTCCGTAGGCTGAGCCGGCGGTTTTACAGACCGCTCCCTTTGGCCGCTCGGGCACACCCCCGCGGGGCGCGCATTGTAGCCTGGGCCTCGGGGAACGACCGACCCAGGCATTACGTCGTCTCCGTGCGTAGACGCTGCGCGACACCCTGCGCGACAGTCGCCGCGCGATGCCTCAGGCGCGTCGCGCTCGTGCTCGAGCTGGGCAAGATCGGGCTGATCATCATCGATCCGAACGGGAACCCTCGGCGGCGCTGACACGGACCAAGAGGGACTCGTACGCGAGGCGATCGCGCCGCTGAACGACATCGCGGACGACCTCAACTGCATGATCTTCGGCGTCCCGGTCGCCAGGCGAGCGACGACCTCGGCCAAGACGCCGAGCTGCAGCTTTCTGCAGGAGGCGCGTGCCGAGCTCGCGCGGATGCTGCCGGACGTTGCCTGGCTACCGCGATAATTGTCTCACAGTGATGTGCGCGAAAGCGCCGAACCGAAGGAGGTCTCATGAAGACCGCAGTCATCGGCGTCGGCAACATCGGGAGCGCGCTGGCGCGAAACCTCGTCCGCGGCGGCGAGCAAGTCGTGCTGGCTGCGCGTGACCAGTCACACGCGGACGAGCTGGCCAACGAGCTCGGCGACCACGCGGCCGCGGCGCCTGTCCGCGAGGCGATCGTCGGGGCGGACGTCGTCATTCTTGCAATCTGGCTGGACCAGATGAGAGCTCTTGTCCCCGAGATCGCAGACCTGCTCGAGGGCCAGGTCGTCGTCGATCCGTCGAA
>Ga0126307_10003992_pt1 | contig 10178 bp, 10 predicted proteins | sample Plot28_FD_89955 | JGI IMG/M metagenome (GOLD analysis project Ga0126307, IMG submission 89955) | Serpentine soil microbial communities from UC McLaughlin Reserve, CA, USA - Plot28 | ecosystem: Environmental > Terrestrial > Soil > Grasslands | place: USA: UC McLaughlin Reserve, Lake County...
CAGAGATAGCAGCATCTGGAAATAGTGTGTATGTAACATGGTGGGAGAGAAATGAAACAAGTGATACACCAGTAGCAAGAGTTAGTAATGATAATGGAGCTACATTTGGACCAATGTTGATGCTTGCTACTAATGGTACTATTGGAGGAGGAGGAGGAGGATGATAAGAAGAAATCAATCTTTTTCTCCTTAGCAATTGAGTGAGAGTCATGCAAACTTAATAGTATGCCGGCGGCGGCCGCAGCAGCATAGAGAGTCATCGGTCTATAATATGTTTACCTAAAAATGGTAACACTATGGGACATTGTTATACTATTAAAAGAAGTTTTGTGTATATGTATATATATATTAGTAGTAATCGCTATGGCTGTTGTTATTATTATTAAAGCTCCTTTCTTTAACAATTATATAACTGCTAAGGCTTACTGCAAAAGAACCTAATAAATACATATATATATATATATATATATATAAAGAAGATGTTGAGCATATATACATATAAAAAAGTAGATTAATTGTAGATTAAGACTATTATAAAGATGCTCTCTGCTGTTTCTAAAAATGTAACTCTTTTCGTATCTTATGTAGGATAATGCGGCCAATGATATTAGGCAAAAATCTCAACAAAACATAAGGTCCACCTACAAGATTCAAGATAAGTAAAATAAATCCTATGTACAATTGAGTATCAATATTGCCATTCATAATATTATGAATGACTTCAGTAAAAGTACCTGATAATGCATACAAGCTTATTGATAGCCAGACTAATATGGCAACTATCCTCGCTGTATTTATCAGATTCTTAATTGAGTTGAAAAGATTGTAGAGGCGACGTCTAAATAAATTATTAGCAAGATTTACGTTCAAGTTATGTAAAACCAAAAAAGTATTCGCTCTACTAATTATTAAAAAATCTGGCCTTAGTATCGTTAGAATATCTGCATCGAGCTCTATCCTAGTTCTAGCAAAAATAATTTCTCTAAATCCATCTTCTGTATCTATATTTAATACATGGGCATGACGAAAAATACTTCTGGCTGTTCTCAGTATTCTTATCATGTTATTAAATATGCTAATAAGTTGTTTGTAGTTAAGGATCTCTTTTTTTTTAGATTCGTGGTCGATGATTATGCTCTTATTTAAATTAATAACCAAATTATAATACTCAACTAGCAAGAGTGAAATCCATTTTTCGTCAATCTTGGCTAAATCAACTCTATTGCCTCTATAATAGAGATCTATTCGTGTAAGGAAATTATTGTTATCCTGCACTTTCATGTTGATGCTCATCTTTAGTTCTCTTATAGTATCTACACTTATGTCTGCACTAGCTTGATCGTCTGAAATAGTTAATTTTGATGATGATGATGTTGTTGTTGTTGTTGTTGTTGTTGTTGATTTAATCAATTTTAGCGCTTTATGTGATATTATAATAAATCGTTAGATTTGGCTTGTTAGCTATGGCCCTTTTATCGGAATAATATCCTTAGCTAACTGGCTAATATCTGGAGATGTTCCCCTAGCAATACTTACTAGTATATCAAGTGCTTTTAGCATATTTTGAACAAAACTGTTCCAATTTGCAACTGCAACATCCACATTCTGTTTATGTATGTTTAAAATATCATTTAATATGCTTAAATTACCGTCGTCTTTCGTAGGAACTATCATACCTATATCACCATCCAACTCTATTCTCGTTCTAGCTAAGGCACGTACTTTCTCTAAGCTTCGCAATGCTGCCACTATATCACGCGCATCATTATTAGGATCAATCTCAGTCTTTGGATCTCCTGCAGCGGTTACTATTTCAATGTATGAGAGATCGCTAAGCTCATTTTTTAGAGTATCCATGAATTTTTCCCAAAGGTTCTTTTCTTTTACCTCTTCTGACATAAGAACCCTTAACTGCTATATTTATAAATCTTATTATATCCTTAGGCTTCCTTAACCTGAACAGAATCTTTTGCAGTATAACTTAAAGCTGAAGTATGTCCTAATAATATTATGATGGTTTGTCTGCTATGTGTTATTAGGACAGACTCAACCATAACTACATAATCTCTCGTATTTTAATTGTAAAACTTATAGGTTTGTATATAAGAATATAGAACCAATAAAAAAGCAAATACACATGTTTCTATCTGGAAGTTGATATAAAATTTACAAGGCTGTCAATTAAATTTTCGGCACTAGGAAGACAAAAGAAGATAAGCCGTTTGAGCTGAAGAGAAATTCAAAATATTTGAAGAAAAATCATAACACTTTAAGGCTGTAAGCTTGGACTAAACGGAGTATACTATACTGGAAATACAAGTAATTAAGGAAGATTTATTCTTTACCTAATCCTAGTTTTAGGAATTTTTATGATCTTATACACACTATGAAGATGATTGATATTAGACTTAAATCAGATACTTCATCTACAAAATTTATAATAAATAGACTTGCAGATTAAGTTTATAATATTGATGATTTGAGTTGCCAAGAAAAGGAGCTGCTATTAATATTTACAGAATTATATTACAAGTTCAGGTCTAATAATGAGATAATATTATTTGACTAACCTGATATGTACTTCAACAATAATATGAGTACAAAAGAAAGAATATACCCATAGTGTTTAGAGACCTTGGCAACGACAATCAAATTTGGATAACATGGCATTCGCATAGAACTATAATAATCCTTCTGAATATAACAACATATTATTTAGAATTCAAAACTATTTGAATAATTAAATAATAAAGTAGTGATCTCAACCAAGCATGTAGATTTACTTAATTTCTTCGATTAAAGTTAGAGTGGGGGGTAAATTAAAAAATAGCCATATGGATGATAACGAAGTAGTTTAAATTATTGCATTCTACTACTACTAGCTTTCTTCTAACATAACCGATATAGGTAGATGATCGCTAAATCCATTTTCATTTAAACTATTATTAGAAGGTCTTCCAAATTTGATTGGAGCCTTATATTCGCCTTTTACCATTTCAGAAAATATTATGATCTCGGTTGAGTTTTCCTTAACTCTAATTTTCTTACCTAATACAATTCCCCTAGCTACCATGAATTGATCTAAAAAGTTTGGAAAATTGTTGAAATAAAAAGTTCCGACTCCCTTAGCCATTATAGGCCACATTAGATTGTATAGTCTAGGTGCTTCTTTAGATAGTTTGACTTTAAGTATACTAGTTGTAGCCAATGCATAGTCTGTTATGGACCTATTAAATGGTTCATCATTAAAATCTCCCATGACTAGAATTGGGGTATTTTGTTCTTGTTCTTCTTCTCCTTCATCTTCCTCCTCCTCCTTATTTTCTTCCAAAATGCGTTTATGAAAATAACTGAGAGTTTCACCTGCCACTATTCTATATGGCTCTGATTCATACTGTCCGCCGCCCCTTGAAGGCCAATGATTTCCAATTAATACTAGCCTATTACCTAATGGCTTTGTCTTGAAATTAACTTGTAATATATCTCGTGTAGCCTCTCTTTTTACAATGAAATAAGAAAATATCAAATCTGCTCCTGTCTGTCGATCTTTTTCGACTTCAAACTTATTTCTATCGTATATGAATGCTACATCAATACCTCTTTCATCCTTTGTATCTGCATGAACTATTTGGTATGTATGCTGCTGCAAGTTGCTTAAATTATTTATCAATTTCTCAACAACTGATTTATTCTCTACTTCGCAAATACCTAGAATATCTGGCCCATTGCCATTATTCATCTTAGAAATAATCTTTGAAAGTTGGCTTATTTTCTTGTCAAGTATTTCTTTGGTCCAACCTTTTAATTCATTTTTGAGTGTTCTTCTTAGTTTATCACTTCTATTTGGATAGTCTTCTACTTCAAATAGATTTTCAACATTCCACCATGCTATATAATATTCATTCATTTGTATAACCTATGTTGAGATATATTTTTGCTCAATCATAACTTATGAGTTCAACTAAAACTTATATAACTTTCGTAAAGGTATTATGATTTCTGAAAAGTACCGTTTATGAATATTATATATATTATTGTTGATGATTTCAATGAAAGATTAGTTAGCAATCAATTAACAACTTTCCAGATTAAAGTTCCTTATGTAATCTTAGTATGAAATACACTGAAGTTTGGCTTTCAAGGATCTGAAGAAGAGAATAAGTAGCAATCAGGATTTATAATTACAACTAACCAAACTTAGATAGAGATTACTTAACAAAACATTGAGCTTGCAATGTTAGATATTATAAATCAAAAGAAATTGAGAGATTAATTATAATAACAAAACAATATAGGGTTCAAATATACGATTCAATTTAAGAGAATTATGAAATGTTCCAATGAGCCAGATTTGAAATATCTTCATACTTCTTTTAGCTCTTGACTATTGAGTATAACATGAGTATCTGAAATAATTGTTAATTATTCAAAGGGCAAATATTCATATTTTCTGTGACATTAAGAACTCTAGAATATCGATTTAAGCCTGAGGGACATATGAAAGTATTGATTTATCTAATAAGGGAAGTATGCTCTTTAAAATGTTTTTTAATGCCTTTTCGTTTGTTGTTATTTCGTGCTGCTACGAGTTAACTCTTGATGCCTTTTGTCTAAATATTGAGGGTATCAATCAAAATAATCTGTTCTAATCTATAGCCTTATAAATTTCATCCATTGTTAACTTTCTTCCTTCAAGATAAGCTTGTAATACCTTTTCTCTGCTCTCAATTTCTTTGGCTGCTCTCTTCACTGTGTCAATATATTCTTTAATCTGATTGACTTCCGGTTCAAATTTAAGCAGTTCAAACCCCCCATTATAGAATTGCAATATTAACGATATTGTTTTCATTCTTTCCTTTACATATGTCATAGATTCATCAACCAATCATACAAGGCTTCTTGGCAATTTTCACATTTTGTCGATATATTCAATTAACAAGAGTATTTCTACGAAATAAAAATTTGGATACTTCATATAGCATATATATTGTTTGTCTTAGCTAGGCATAATGGCGTAAAACTTGAGTATCCATGCGTGTTATTTTTCCAAAAGGTTTTAGAATACTTGATTTGGAGATATGATTTGATCAATTTCTCTTTGTGTTAGTTTTTCATTTTTGAGATGATATTCTAATACTCTTTTTAATGCTATTTCTCTTCTGCTAATCTCTTGTTCTCTTAGTGTATTAGCCTCCTGATCGCGTTTTACTTTATCTGAATCGTCATAACACTGTTTCATAAACGCTTCAGAGTCTACTAATTTTAATCGCATATATTGACACCGCAGCATCAACTTCATTGCCTTGATTCGTTCTTTTACCTCTAGTTTTGGATTATCTATGATCAACCACAAATTCTTCATTAGTTCCCCTACTCCATCCAAACCATTCTGTTGTTCATAACACATACGGTCAGCAAGTTCTTTTTTTGCAGCTCTACTAGTCTGATTTCTGATAAAATCGATGTCTCTTGAAATAGTAGGCTGACTGATGTGCAAAGTATTAGATATTTCGTATTGAGATAGCCTCTTATAAGTAATTCAGGCACTTTATTTCTGCGCCAATCTATCTGTTTTCTATATTTCTTATGTGTAATTTCTGCTCTAGGGTTCTTTTGTGTGATAGAAGAAAAATCTTCCAATTTTAGATTATCCCTTTATTTGCAATACAGATATTAAAACTTGTGATAAGTATGATGAATATATCTTGAGATTATTAATAATGTTTATTCATACTCTATTCATACTCCAGCTTTTTTCTCTATCAATCTGAGCACAAAAAATAATCCTATGCAAAAGGGACCCGCCCAGTCCATCGCCATTAAGATGTAAGGTTGCGATAGGTTTTAAATTCAAAAATAGTAAATCTATTCTTCTATCGTAATTATAAATAAAAATGTCAATATAGTTGTCTAAGTATATCCTAAACATCAGTTAAACAATTTTCTAAAAGCATAATATTATAATTCATCCTCTATAATTCGAATGAGAAGAGTGATCATCGTCCGATCCATAGCGATCATCACTATTATTATTATCTAACTGATCACTTTGTTCTTCTGATGTATTAGGAGATGTAGTAGTCTTTCTATAGATAAAATATCTTGATGGTTGCATTTTCTGCTGCTGATGCTAATGCTGCTGCTCTTGAATCTTTGATGCAAGTTTAATATGATATACTCCCTCAAGAAATTCAATGAACTTATCACGTGCTATTAATGGAATATTATTATTTTCAGTTGCAATTTCCTTAATTGTATTAGTATTATTTTTAATTCTCTAAGTCCAAGCCTTCCAGTAGACATAATAGATGCAACAAGCATAGTTGCCTTTGATAGTTATCTGCGCAAAACAGTCTTTGAAGATGGTTGCCGTAGTAAAGGATAATTTGTGTAATAATGTTAGCATTAATAAATCAGAACATGTAATAGAGTACTGTATTGAAGAGCTTTTCCAAAGTTAAAAGACTCGACTCTTAAATAACAATGCCTCTAAATAATGGTTTCATTGCCCATCTCTTAGTAGTGGTATATTGAAGGTTTGACACTAAACATTTCGTTTTGTGTATTTTGAAAAAAGAAATACCCAAATATAGATTTGAAGCACTCAATATCATAATCATATCTCCGTTCTTAGAAAAAGTAACAGAATTAATATATGAATCAAATTATAGCTAGAAGAATACTTTATTTTATATTCTCCCATATCTTAATTGTTTCATCCCAAGATCCTAATACAATTTTGGTGTTATCTGGACTTATTGCAACTGAAATGGCATCCTTTATTTTTCGGTGTCGAGAAGGGACACGGAGCATGAGATATCATCCTCTTGCTGGTTGTTGGTATCAGACTGGAAAATGGTTGTCTTGGATCAACACTTAACTGCGGCCCGCCGCAGCCAGACATTGTTTTCATTGTGTTCTTACATTATTGATCGGCTTTAATAATTAACAAATCGGATTCATAATAGCTATTTTTAGAAGTTTTTAAATATTTCTAATGAAAATATTATAACATATGGGCAACGAATCAGCATATCCTAATACTTATAATGATCCGACTCTACCTGAATATAGACCGCGAATGCAGAATTATAAATCTGGTGAACCGATAAAGTCTTTACGAAGCTGATTTTTTAACCTTTAAAGATGACGAATACCGTATACAAATCAGATATCCTAAAGATTGGAGTTACTCATCTGATCACATCGTTCGATACATGATAGTTTCTTTCAGTCCGCCACCAACTATATCTACATTGCAATCAATTATCTCGGCGGTAAAAGACCTTGATGAATTATCTGCCGAGAGGAAGCTGTCCAAATACCTAGGAAATGCAAGTGTTGCAATATACGTATTTCCTTCATTCGAAAAATCATTAGATAAGTATGTTCAAGACGAAATCAATGAAATGGAACGGGATATGCCTGATTTCGCCATATCTTCTTCTCGGTTGCGTCGCATAGGAGATAGGATTTCTGCATATGAAATTATATATACCTTTGTTCTCAGCGGAGAGAGAAAAAAGGTTATGACAATATGGACAATAAAAGATGGTAAAACCTACCAAATAACATATCTTGCTCATACGGAGATTTTCTCATATTATTTACACACAACAAACATGATGATTGACTCATTTGCGTTCACATAGTTTTTTATTTTGTATATTACCACAATTTGGAAACTATGCAATAACAATAGCTCTAAATACAAATTATTGCAACCAATAAGGCTTACAAGAATCTTATTGAACCTATGATTTTTTCTATCGTATCTAAATAACGATAATAATTTGATTCTCCGGCAGAATAGTGTATGTAATATACATTTAACTTATCTGTTGTCACCATAATCAAATGTTGTTCTTGTATATCTATTGGATACTTTATTCGTAGTTGTATTCTATGAGCAGGGTTATCTAACCATGAGTTTAATTTCACATCCTTATCATGTATTATCTTATTAATGATCTGCTCATTATATTTAGCTGTTTGAGTTATACTATTAATGAAGTCGTTGGAGTAATAAGATAAAGAATCACTAGTCGGGTTTCGTGCCTTAAAAGTAATTTTGAATTTGACAGGTAATGCTATATCAAGTGAAGATTCGTCTTGTGAAATTGAAATAGGAATTTCATTTCTTTGCGGAGGAGATATTTCGATCGTATTTACGGCAATGTTTTTCGACCAGTCAGATGGATATTCAAAAGTAATATCAAATTTGGGATCATCTGATGTTGGGAATACACTTAATGATGGTTTAATGGGTTTAACTCGAATTTGTATAGTAGTGCTATCTTCATCTTCGCTTTCATTCGTCACTTTTAATCGAAAGGTAAAAACTGTTTCATGATCTACCATTGGCGCAGTGAATTGGGAATTAATCGCATTATGATCAGTTAAAATAGTTTGTTTGGGAATTTCCTCCCAATAATATCGTAACTCTTGTCCACTAGGATCTCTACTTTGATCCCCGTATAGAGTAACTATTTCTCCCGGTTTCACTACTGCTCTGTTTGGTTTTGCAACAGCTATGGGTTTGTTTAAAATTATTTGCAATATTCTTCTCAATCCTGCTTCCCAGTTAGTAGGCGGAAATAAATTGACATATTCAATATCTCTTAAATCAGTATAAGGAATTTTGCAATCATCCAATTTAACTGGTATAATAAATGTCATTCCTGGTGGATATTTTTCAAATTCATCCAAAGCGAGCTTTATCTCCCTCTGTACGACTCCTTTTTTTGTTACCGAAGTTGAAGAAAATAATGGAATAAAATATCTGCTTTTTTCTATTATTGTTTTAGTGATTTCCTCATTCCAGTTCTGTCCTGGATGTAGGCGTTCCGTGTCCAACCATGGCTTTAGACCTGCCGTCTTTAGATTATCGGAAAGCCTTTTTGCTGCTTCAATGTCTTCTCTGGCATAGCTAACAAAGACAAGAATATCTTTGCTAGAACGATCAATACTTCCCAGCCTATTACTTGCCTCGGGTTCTCCTATATGCAAGGCCAAGCAAGGATAGGTATAGACAATAAGCTATAAAAATTTGCAGGTAACTCTTATTCTCAGGGAATAGTAAAATGATGGTATAAAAGGGATTTTTGATAGAAGTAGGGGTAGTAGGTTACCATGACAATCACAACTATGAAGCTTTAGTGGGAATGGCCCGACGCAGACGTCGACCACAATCACTCGAGCTCGAACGAAGTGAATTCGCAGAGTACAGAGCCGAGTTTGAGTGGCCAACTAGCGATGCTCAGGTACTTCATTTGAAGCATGTATAGCAGATCGACTTGGATGACTCTAGCTGTGAATTTGGTCGTAGCATACTGAAAAATGGACCTGAGGAAATAGTTGTTAGTAAGCCATGAAGAGGAATTGTTAACAACACTAGTTTTCCGGAATCCTTGCAAAAGGAATAATACCATTTGCTCGTGGAAACGGAAGTAGCCGCCATAGTCCAAGGACCAAATTAATTGCTCAGATTCTAAATAAAGATGGTCTTGCTACTAAGGATTTTTAAATTGTTGATAGGTCTATTGTCTTAGATAATTTTTCCTTTTAAAGAAAAAGTGCCCTATGCAAGAGTGCTATTATATTGTAAGTAAATAAGAGTTCCTGTTTAATATCAGAAAATGAAAATTTCTTCTAATATCATTAATAATAAAGCCATTATCAAGAACGGAGGATAGATTGTAAACTGATTCAAATTTAATGTGATTGTTTTTAGAATTATTAACTTAGATAGGACCATATACAATGATTATAATAAAAGAAGGATTGGCAGCGCAGTGATATAGTAATACATGAACGAGGAAGAAAATTATTATACTTATTATTATTTCTATTATCTATAGCGGTTTAACTTTCTTGATTCTGGCTCAATGGATTATCCACTATTATAATCCCCGTGGATTGTATCATATATGAGAAGATTATTAAGGCTTGCTCTGGCATTACCTAATGCAGCAATAATTTTCTGGAATGTCATAATGAGATCAATTGCAGCTGCTCTACTGATATGATGGTAAGATAGACAGGAATCTAGCGGTTAGGGGTTTTCATTGAAGAAAGAAACTATCATTATTAGAGAATGGATTTAAGAATAAAAATTATAATAAACAATAGTAAGACAAAGCGTAAATAAATTAATAATAAATAAATTAATAAATAAA
>Ga0126307_10003993_pt1 | contig 10177 bp, 13 predicted proteins | sample Plot28_FD_89955 | JGI IMG/M metagenome (GOLD analysis project Ga0126307, IMG submission 89955) | Serpentine soil microbial communities from UC McLaughlin Reserve, CA, USA - Plot28 | ecosystem: Environmental > Terrestrial > Soil > Grasslands | place: USA: UC McLaughlin Reserve, Lake County...
CATGGAGCAGTTCGGCCTCACCGAGGACCAGGCCTACACCCGCATGCGCCGGGCGGCCATGGACCGCCAGCTCCCCCTGGCCGAGATCGCCAAGCGGGTCCTGGACGCCCAGCCGGAGACCCCCTCGGCCCCCTGACCCGGTCGGCGTCCATGCCACCTTCTGGCTGGGCGCTCAGCAGTTCGCCGCGGCCGGCCGGCCGGCGAAGCGGTCCTCCAGCCAGCGCACCACGTCGGCCTGGGCCAGGAAGGCGGCCTGCACGTGGTCGCCGTCGTAGCCGTTGAGCTGGGTGGTCACGCCCAGGGCGCACCAGCGGCGGTGGAGGCCGCCTCGACCTCCCAGGGGATGATCTGGTCGGCCCGCCCGTGGAACTGGAGCAGCGGCACCGCCGGCGGCACGGCGCCCAGGTCGTTGAGGCGCAGCACCAGCCGCCACGCCGGCCGGTCGATCGGGTTGATCCCGCCCACCGTGTAGTCCTCGATCCGCCGGCCGGCGAACCGCAGCAGGCCGTCGGCCACGCAGAGCGTGCTGAGCTCGCGGGCGGCCGCCTCGCCCTCGGCGGTCAGGTAGCGGTCGAGGTCGAGGAAGGGATAGGCGGCGTCGAAGCCGATCGCCGTCCCGGCCAGGAAGGCGAACCAGAAGCTGCCGTTGATCTGGGTGGCCACCGCCCGCAGGTCGGCCGGGGTGCCGCCGGCGGCCACGCCGACCAGCGGCAGCGACGGCGCGTAGACCGGCTGGAGCTGGGCGGCCCAGCCGGCCGCGCCGCCGCCCTGGGAGTAGCCGGCGACCGCGGCCGGGGCGGACGGGTCCAGCCCGGCCGGGGGCAGCCGGACGGCGGCCCGCAGGGCGTCCAGCATGGCCAGCCCCTCGGCGATGCCGACGTTGTAGCGGTGGGGGCCGGGCGTGCCGAGCCCGGGGTAGTCGGTCACCACCACCGCCCAGCCCCTGGCCAGCAGGCCGTTGACGGCGACCAGCTCGCCGAAGCTCCCGGCCGGGACCGTCCGGGACGGCGCGCACTGGTCGCCCCAGCCCTGCGTCCCGGGTGCGTAGGCGACCAGCGGGCGGCTGCCGGGGGACGGCGCGGCTGGGACAAGCACCATGCCCGACACCACGGTCGGCCGGCCGATGGCGGTGGTGGACCGGTAGCGGATGCGCCAGGCCCGCGCCGAGGTCAGCGGCGCGGGCGCCGGGGCCCACCAGACGACGTCCCCCGGCCGCCCGGACGCCACCGGGTCGGCCGCGCGGGCCGGGGCCGGCGTGCCGACGGCGGCCGCCGCGGCGCAGCCCAGCGCCACCAGCGTCGCTAGCAGGCGACGGGCATGGCGGGAGCCCCGCCGAGGGCCTCCTGGGCGCACCATCCTGGTCCTTCCCACCCGGCGATCAGACTGTTACCCACAGTAATAGGTAGACGGCGAGAAGACAATTGACAAGAGCCTCTTGTCGGTTTAGCGTCGCAGCCGTTGCGGCGGTCCAGCAGCGGTTCGAGGAGTTGGTCGATGGGCTTCTCCGAGTTCCGCGCCGGCACTGGGCGCGGGCACCGCGGCCCCGCCTCCTTGCGAGCGCGGCTGCTGTGGGGGGCCCAGGTGGCACTCCTGCGCGACGGCGTGGAGGCGGCCGAGATCGCCGATATCGCCGGCGCGGCGGGCCTGCCGGCAACCGCCTTCCACCGCTGCTTCGCCTCCATGGACTCCCTGGTCGAGGCCCTCGTGGCCGAGGTGGCGGCCGGCGACGGCGTGGCCGTCGAGCGGGCGGTCGGGCGGCACGAGGACCCAGCGGCGGCCGTGGCCGCCTTCGTGCGCCAGACCGTCCGGCTGACCGAGCGCGACCCGCTACTGGCCTGCCTGGCCGACCGCAGCCAGGTCGCCGAGGCCCTCGCCGACGACCTCGGCCGGCGCGTGCTGCGCAGCCTGAGCCGCGGGGTCTGGGTCGGCCGCTTCCCCGTCCCCTCGGCCCAGGTCCACCTCTGCGCCCTCCGGGGCGCGGTGCTGGAGGTCCTGCGCGGCCGGCTGCTCGGCCGGCTGCCTGAGGGCGCCGCCGAGGAGCTGGCCGCCGCCGTGCTGCAGATGCTCGGCCTGCCGGTCGAGGAGGCCTCCGCCATCGCCTCCCGACCCCTCCCTGAGGTGGAGCCTCCCCGCCCTGCGCCGGTGCCCGACGGCCCCGGCGGGCCGAGGGCCACCCTCACCTCCCTGAGCGGCCGCCGCTGATGCCTCCACCCGCCGCCGCGGCCGCAGCTCAGTGGTCCTGGTGGGCGATGGCGACGAACAGGCGGGTGAGCTCGTCGATCAGCTCCTCCAGGGGAGGCTGCCGCTCGCCCGACACCCAGGCCATGACCAGCTCCCTGGTGCCCCCGGCGGCCAGCAGGGCGGCCAGGCGGTAGTCGCGCCTGGCGATCACGCCCGCGTCGGCCTGGCGCTCGATCTCGGCCTGGGTGATGGCGGCGAAGCCCCGCAGCACCGCCTGCCGTGCCTGCTCCAGCTCGGCGCTGACTCCGGTCATCTCGACGTGGACCACGCGCGCGCGGCGCGGGTCGTCGAGCATGCCGTGCACGAAGGCGGCGAGGGCGGCCCTGGTGCGGCTGCGGGGCGGCTGGCCCTGGGCGCCGGCCAGCGCGTCCAGCACGGCCTGGGTGACATCGGCCACGATCTCCTGGCAGAGAGCCGCCAGCAAGGCCTCGCGGCCGGGGAACTCCTGGTAGAAGTGCCGGGCCGTCACCCCGGCGCGGGCGCACAGCCGCTCGATGGAGGTGCCGTGGTAGCCCACCGTGCCGAACAGCTCCAGGCCGGCGTCGAGGAGCCGCCGCCGGCGCTCGGCGCGCCGCTCCTCGGGCAGGCGGCCGCGGTAGCGCCGCTCCACAACCTGCTCCGAACGACCGGCAGTGCGCTCCATGGCACGCAGCGTACTCGACGGTGACTGCTCTGCTAAATGTTACTATTAGTAACACACGACGGGCACGGAGGTGCGGGGCGATGACCAGCTTCGAGGTGGGGACCATCGAGCAGCTGACCGCAGCGGTGGACTCGATGTCCAACGAGCAGCTCACCGAGGCCGTCCGCCAGCACGAGGGCGGTGCCGACCGGGTCCTCGACCAGGTCTTCGAGGGCATGCGCCAGGCCTTCGACCCAGCCAAGGCGGCCGGCCAGGCGGCCGTGGTGCAGTACGAGATCGCGGCCCCGGACGGCCCGCGCCACTTCCTCATGCGCGTCGCCGACGGCCGGTGCCAGATCGAGCGGGGCAGCGCCGAGAACCCCCGGGTCACCATCCGGATCGGCCTGGCCGACTTCCTCCGCCTGGTCGCCGGCCGGCTCAACGGGATGCAGGGGTTCATGAGCGGCAAGCTCAAGGTCTCCGGCGACCTGTTCTTCGCCCAGACCTACCAGGCCTGGTTCAACCGGCTGGCGGCGTCCTAGATGGACCCGGTCCTGGTCGAGCGTCGGGGGCAGGTCCAGATCGTCACCATCAACCGCCCGGAGGCGCGCAACGCCGTGGACCTCGCCGTGGCCCTCGGCATCGCCACCGCGCTGGACGAGCTGGACGCCAGCCCGGAGCTGCGCGCGGCCGTGCTGACCGGGGCGGGCGGCACCTTCAGCGCCGGCATGGACCTGAAGGCGTTCCTCCGCGGCGAGCTGCCGGTGGCCGGCGACCGGGGCTTCGCCGGCCTCACCCGCCGGGCGGCCCGCAAGCCGCTGCTGGCGGCCGTCGAGGGGCCCGCCCTCGGCGGGGGCCTGGAGATGGTGCTCTCCTGCGACCTGGTGGTCGCCTCCGCCGCGGCCAGCTTCGGCCTCCCCGAGGTGCGCCGCTCGCTGGTCGCCGGGGCCGGCGCGCTCATCCGGCTGCCGCGCCGCATCCCCTACCACCTGGCCATGGAGCTGGCCCTGACCGGCGAGCCGCTGGGCGCCGAACGTGCCGCCGCCCTTGGGCTGGTCAACCGGGTGGCGGAGCCAGGCCGGGCGCTGGAGGCGGCCCTGGAGCTGGCCGCCCTGGTGGCCCGCGGCGGGCCGTTGGCCTGCGAGGCGTCCAAGCGGCTGGTGGCCGGGGCGCCCTACTGGAGCGAAGCCGACGCCTGGCGGCACCAGGACGAGCTGGCCGCCGCGGTGGCCGGCTCCGAGGACGCCCGCGAGGGCGCCCGAGCCTTCGCCGAGAAGCGGGCGCCCGCCTGGCGGGGCCGCTGAGGGAGGGAGGGAGCAGCGCCAGCAGCGCCAGCAGCGCCGGCCGCCGGCTGGCGCCTGGACGGCGCGGCCGCGCTGGTGACCGGGGCCGCCTCCGGCCTCGGGGAGGCCACGGCCAGCGCCCTGGCCGCCCGCGGGGCCCGGGTTGCGCTGCTCGACCGCGACGTCGAGCGGCTGGAGGCGGTGCGCGACCGGCTCAGCGGGTCGGCCCGGGCGTACGTGGCCGACGTCACCGAGGAGCAGCCGGTCAAGGCGGCGCTGGAGGACGCCCGGGACAAGCTGGGGGAGCTACGCGTGGCGGTGCTGTGCGCGGGGGTGGGCTGGGCTCAGCGGACCCTCGGCCGCGACGGCCAGCCGGCCCCCCTGGAGCCGTTCGAGTGGGTGGTGCGGGTGAACCTCCTCGGTACCTACAACACCTTGCGGCTGGTCTCGGCGTCGATGCGGGGCAACCGGCCCGACGGCGGCGGTGAGCGGGGGGTGGTGATCATGACCGCCTCGGTCGCCGCCTATGAGGGCCAGATCGGCCAGACCGCCTACGCAGCCTCCAAGGGCGCCGTCGCCGCCCTGACCCTGCCGGCCGCCCGCGACCTGGCCGTGGTCGGCGTGCGGGTCTGCTCGATCGCGCCCGGGGTGTTCGAGACGCCCATGCTGGCCGCCCTGCCCGAGGCCGGGCGCGCGGTCCTGCGCGACGCCGTGCCCTTCCCCGCGCGGCTCGGCCGGCCGGAGGAGTTCGCGCTGCTGGCCTGCCAGATCGCCGAGCACCCTTACCTCAACGGCGAGGTCGTCCGCCTCGACGGCGCCCTGCGCATGGCGCCCAGGTAGCCGGTCCCGGCCCGATCCACCGGGGCACCCCCTTGGGGCCCCCCGGACCCCTCCGGCCCTCCCCGAGCGTCCCAGGCCGGATGCCCCGGCCCGGCCCGACCAACCGCCGCCTCAAGGGCGGCGGCGAAGGCGGCGGCCGAGGCCCGCCAGCTGAAGCGGCTGGCGTGCGCCCGCGCCGCCTGCCCGAGGGCGCGGCCAAGTTCAGGGCGGCGCAGCAGCCGCTCCAGCACGGTGGCGAACTGGTCGGCGTCGTCCACCAGCAGGCCCGTCAGGCCGTCGACCACCGCGTCGGCGACCCCGCCGGCCGAGCGGAAGGCCACCGTCGGCGTCGCGTGCGCCGCGGCCTCGACCACGGCCAGCCCCCAGCCCTCCTTCAGCGACGGCATGGCCAGCACCCAGGCCTCGGCGAGGGCCCGTTGCTTGGTCGCCTCGTCGACGAAGCCGAGGAACTCCACCGCGTCGCCGAGGCCGAGCCGCTCGGCGGTCGCCCGCAGCTCCGGCTCCCAGTAGCCGCGGCCGAGGACCTGGAGCCGCAGGCCGGGCAGATCGTGGCGGATGCGGGCGGCGGCCGCCAGCGCCAGCTCGACCCGCTTGTGGGGGACCAGCCGGCCGAGCACGCAGATGGACGGGTACGGCGTCTTGGCGGCCGCCGGTTGGGCGGGCACCGCCGCGCCGTTGTGCACCACGGTGATGGCGTCAGCGGCCACGCCCTGGACGATCAGCTCCCGACGGGTGGTCGCCGAGACGGCGACATAGCGGGCCCCGCGCTGGACGCGCGGGGCGAGGCGCGACTCGACCAGCCAGCCGAGCCGGCCGACCAGGGGGCCGAACACCACCCGCCACTGCTCGCGGTGGGCGTGGTGGACAAGCACCACGACCGGCCGCCGGCACCAGAGGCGGGCGAAGAAGGGCAGGCCGTTCTGCACGTCCACCACGACGTCGTGGCCCCCGAGCCGTCCCGTGGCGTGCCAGAGGAGCGCGTGGAGGAGCACGCTGAGGCGACCGCCGCGCCGCACCACCCGCACGCCGCCGACCAGCTGCTCGGGTGCCGCTCCCGGGTAGGCGGCACAGAACAGGGTCACGGCGCTGCCCCGCTCGGCCAGGCCGGCCGCCGCCCGCTCGACGTACAGCTCGGAGCCGCCGGCTTCGGGATGCCCGGTGTCCCGCCTGGTCAGGAAGAGGACCCGAGCTGGGGGTGATGTCATCGCGCCCCGCCATCAGACTGTTACTCTTAGTAACATCTGAACCTAGCAACCGCGCGGGATGCGGTCAAGGCGGGCGGCCGGCCAGCCGGAGCGGGCGACCAGCTAGAATGACCACCTCATGGCGGCATCGGCGAACCCCTCCCGACCGACGCAGGGACGTCGCGTGAACGCCGCGAACACCCTGCGGCGCGAGGCCCGCCGCCTCCAGTTCCTGGAGGCGGCCATCGAGGTCATCCGGGCCGTGGGGCCGGGAGCCTCGATGGACCAGGTGGCGGCCAAGATCGGCGTCACCAAGCCGGTCGTGTACCGCTACTTCGGCGACCGCAACGGGATGTACCGGGCGGTAGCGGAACGCTACTGCGGGGACCTCCGCAACAGGTTCCGCGGCGCCATGAGCACCACCACCGACCTGCGGACGGTGGTGGTGGTCACCGTCGACGCCTACCTCGAGCTGGTCGAGCGTGATCCCGAGGTCCACCGCTTCCTGGTCCAGGCCCAGCCGGGCCGGGGTGGGGAGCGGCCCGCCGTCGCCCCGTTCACCCGGCACGTGGCCGCCGAGATCGTCGAGGCGCTGCGGCTGCGGCTGGAGGCCGCCGCCCTGGACACCTCGGTGGCCGAGCCGTGGGGCCATGCGCTGGTCGGGATGGTGCAGGCGGCCGCCTCCTGGTGGGCCGAGCACCGCGGCGTGCCCCGCACCCGCCTGGTGGAGCAGCTCGTCACCCTACTCTGGGTCGGCCTCGGCAGCGCCACCGACGCCATCGACCTGGTCGAGACGCCGGCGCCCGAGGCGCCGGTGATCCCGGCCCGCCGCCAGCGCGCCCGTCGCGCCTAGCCACCGGGCGCGGGCGCTCAGGCCTGGGCCAGCGTCGCCGGCCGGCCGGCCGCCCGCAGGTAGACCTCCTCCTGGCGGGCGGCGATCTCGTCCCAGTCGAAGCGGCGGGCGAAGCGGCGGCCGCGCTCGCCCATGGCCAGGCAGGCCTCGGGCCGGTCGAGCAGCTCGACCAGGACGGCGGCGTAGGCGGCGGCGTCGCCGGCCGGCAGCAGGCGGCCGGCGCCGGGCGGCACCACCTGGCGCAGGCAGTCGATGTCGGAGGCCAGCACCGGCGTGCCGCAGGCGAGCGCCTCCACGGCCACGATCCCGAACGCCTCATAGCGGGACGGCATGCAGACCACCTGGGCGGAGGCGAGCAGGGCGAACTTCGCGGCGCCCTCCACCCGCCCGGGGAACTCCACCCGCCGGCCGATACCGAGGCGCCGGCAGCGCTCGACCAGGGCGTCGCGGTCCGGGCCGTCGCCGGCGATGACCAGCCGGGCCGTGGTCGACGGGGCGGCCATGGCGAAGGCGTCGACCAGATGGTCAAGGCCCTTCTGGTGGATGTCGAGGCGGCCGAGGTAGACGGCGGCGGGTCGGCGCTCGGCGATCGCCTCGAAGGCCTGGGGGTCCACGCCCTCGGGAATGACCTCCACGTGCGCGGCCGGGTTGGCGGCCCGCAGGCGGGCGGCCAGGTCCTCCGAGAGCGCGATTATGCAGCGGTGGCTGCGCACCCCGAGCCGCTCGACCAGGTGGACCGGCAGGTGGTACTTGCGGGCCATCTCCCGCGCGAACAGCCACTGCACCATGGCGACGCAGGGCGTCTTGCTCCACCACGGCGCCAGGGCGCTGGAGATGGGCGCGCCGAAGTCCTCGACCAGCAGGTCGTAGTCCAGCCGGCGGGCCAACCACGGCAGGGCCAGGAAGTAGCTGGCCACGCTGCCGACGTAGCCGGCCTCGACCCCGGCGTGCAGGTAACGGACCCCGTCCTCGGTCCGGTCGCGCCAGCCGGGGAACTTGGCGGTCACCGCGGTGATTTCGTGGCGGGTGGCCAGGCGGCGGTTGACCTCGCGGGTGCGCACCGAGCCGCCGCCGCTGCCCGGCCGGCGTGGGTCCTCGAAGGCCAGGTGCAGGATCCGCATGCGCACCGCCGATCGGGCAGATGTTACTAGCAGTAGCAGTTACGTACGGTAACATAGACTCTCGGTCTGGCGAGCGGGGTGAGCCATGAGGCAATGGGCGGGTCGAGCGCTGCTGGTGGCGGCGTGCTGGTTCGCGCTGGGCGCGGGCGGCCTCGCCCTGGGCCTGGGCGTGGTCGCCGCCGACCTGCTCTGGGCGCCGCGGCCGCGGCTGCTGCTGGCGGTGGCGGCGGCCCTGGTCGCCGCCCTCCCGCTGCTGGCCCTGGCCGGTGGCCTGCCCGACCGGCTGGGGATCGGCCCCCGGGTCGCGCTCGGCCACGGGCCGGCGAACCTGCTGGCCGGCGCCGCGGTGGTCCTGCTGGCGGTGGCGACGATCCGGGACGTGCGCGGCGACGCGCCGAGCTGAGGGGCCGGCATGCGAGACCTCTCCCTGCGGGTGCTGCTGGTGGTGGCGGCCGTGGCCCTCCTGGCCGCCTTCCTCACCTCCTTCGCGCTGGTCGCCACCCGGAGCGGGGCGGCGACTCTCTCCGGTGAGCTGTACGTCTACGGCGACCGCTGAGCATGGACCGCCGCCTGCGCTACGGGCTCCTGGGGGTCGGGCTGTTCCTCCTGCTGTTCGCGCTCATCGAGCGGGCCTACACCTACCCGCGGCTGGCCAAGGTGCCGCTCGGCGTCTACTCGGTGCCGGTGGCCGAGGGGATCGGCAGCTACTTCGACACCAGCCGGCTGGAGATGGTCCGCGGCGCCAGGCTCCGCACCACCAGGGTCGTCAAAGGGGACCGCGGGGCGGGCCGCCCACGGGTCGCGGTCTGGAACATGTTCCTCAACACCGTCGACCTCGACACCGGCCGGCGCCTCAGCCTGACCCAGGAGCGGGTGGTGTTCGACCGGGTCAGCGGCCTGCCGGTGCGCTGCTGCGGGGAGTCGCCCCGCCACGACGGGATCATGCTCAACTTCCCGGTCGGCACGCGCCAGGCCACCTACCCCTTCTGGGACCCGGTCGCGGCCCGCAGCGCCCCGGCCCGCTTCGTGCGCGAGGAACAGCTCGAGGGGCTGCGGACCTACCGCTTCGAGCAGCGCATCCGCGGCGCCCGCCTGCGCCCGGTCGACCTGCCCGGGTCACTGGGCGGCCAGCCGGGCGTCTACAGCATCGCCGCGTCCGTGGTGCTCGACGACGACAAGACGGTGTGGGTCGAGCCGGTGACCGGCCGCATCGTCAAGGGCCAGGACCACTCGCGCCAGATGGTGCGGGACGCCGCCGGGACCACCTACCTGACCGCGTTCGACGCGACCCTCACCTACACCGACGACACCGTGGCCGGCAACCTGGCCGCCGCCCGCGACGACCTCGGTGGGCTGCGGCTGGCCGGCGTGGTGCTGCCGGTGACGGCCGGCCTGGTGGGCGCCCTGCTGCTGGCCGTCGGCCTGCTGGCCCCGGCCTCGCGCCGTCCGCCGCCGGCGCCGGACCGGCCAGAGCCCGGCCGGGGCATGTGGGTGGTCGGCCGGGACGGTGTGGCCGAGCGGCCCGGCCCGGGGGCATGAGCATGGCCGCCGGCCACGCCCACGGCGCCCCGGGCGCGGCCCGCGGCCTGGGCCGGGCCGCCCTGCTGGTGGTCCCGGCCGTGCTCGCCGGCAACCTGGTCGGCTACCTGTTCACCGTGGTGGTCGCCCGCCAGCTCGGCCCGGCCGCCTACGGGGCGCTGGGCGGGCTGCTGGCCATCGTGATCGCCCTGGCCGTGCCCGGCATGGCCCTGCAGCTGGTGGTCGCCCGCCGGGTCGCGCTCGACCGGCGCCGCGGCGCCGGGATCCCCGAGGCCGCCGTCCTGGGCCTGGCCCTGCGGCTCGGGATCGCGCTGGGAGTGCCCGCCCTGGCCGCGGCGCCGCTGTTCTCGGGCTACCTGCACCTCGGCTCGCTCGGCCCGCCGGCCTGGCTGGCGGTCAACCTCGCCCTGCTGCCGCCGCTGTTCGCGGTGAGCGGCCTGCTGCAGGGCGGCGAGCGCTTCGGCGTCCTCACCGGGGTCCTGCTGCTGGTCGCC
>Ga0126307_10003994_pt1 | contig 10176 bp, 14 predicted proteins | sample Plot28_FD_89955 | JGI IMG/M metagenome (GOLD analysis project Ga0126307, IMG submission 89955) | Serpentine soil microbial communities from UC McLaughlin Reserve, CA, USA - Plot28 | ecosystem: Environmental > Terrestrial > Soil > Grasslands | place: USA: UC McLaughlin Reserve, Lake County...
CTACCTTTCCATAGCCATAGTCCACATCTTTTTCTATAGAATACGATAAAGATTGATCAAGTTGAGAAAGGAAATCCCCTGTTGATGATGTATTGTTAAAGTTACGGTTGCTATTGCTATTATTATTATTATTATTATTATGCTTTACAATGTCATCATAATGTCTTTCTTCAATTCTTGCCGTTTCTATTTAATCACCCCCTTCTCCTCTTCCTAGTGTCTGTAAATTTTGTTTTTCTCTCGAATCTAAAATATCTGTCTTTGGTACCAATGTTGAAGGTGTTAATACTGTAACATATTTTCTTAATTGTAAGAAACTGCTATTAGGCATAGATTCAATTGAATCACTTATTTTTTTTATCATGTTCTCTGAAGGTACTACTATTATTAATTTATCAATAAGATTCATCATACTTTTTATTATAATCTCATTTATTCTAGATTCAGAATAATCTTCAGTTGTTATTGTTGAAAGACATACAAATCCCATTCTCATATCTGGCAATGCTTCAGAGCCTAGTTTGAAGGTCCATAAAACATCTATGGGACCTGCCCCTTGGTCATAGTTCTCTATTACTTCAACTCCTATACTTTTTCCAAGTTGAATAATAGGAGCCTTTAATGTTTCTATTATTTGTCCCCTTTCTTGTGATCTTTCACTGGAATAAGACGAATCCAGATTTTGATTCATTATAGGATCATTATAGCCAACATAATATTTTAGAATTTCATATAGAATAGAAATATATAGAGTAATTTAGTTAACTTATTGTAATAGATGTTCTTTATTATTGGTAATTTAAACTATTGTAATCTATTAATTAATTTATCGAATTAGAAAATTTATATATAATTATTATTAAGTATAAAGTCTATGAATTTACTATCATCTGCAAACCTGATAATAAGTAGGTTAAATCCTATGAATTATCAGTAGTAGTGTATGAAACCCCTAGTAGCGTAGGTAAGAAGATTGCTCTGTAAAGAGTAGGTATCTTATCGAGGCTGCAGGGTATTGATTAACCTTGTTTTGCTTCTTCCATTTTTTTATTTGTAAATTTTGTAGATAGTTGATTTGATTTCGTTTATTTCTTTACTTATTTATATTAATTAATGGATTATTTTTGTTATTGTACTTTCTCATATCATCGATAACACTCTCTAATTCTAATATAGTCTTTGAGAATTTAGCCACAATATCTTGATATTGTGAATCTTTATCTTGAAAAGCAATAATTTGTGAATAGTAATGATTTAGTTCTTGGTGTATTTGTTCTATTCGTTTTATAGGGAACATTTCTCTATTAATCTGATATATTAATAGATCTATCCTTTTAACTTTATTATTTTTAATATCATAATAAGTGTAATAAAAAAATTTTATTGGTTGGAATAAGATCTTCTGACCTTGTTTACAAAGTTAAGGTAGTTTTGAACAGACTCGTTATAGTATTTTTGTGCAATTTCTATTAATTTTACTTAAGGTAAATTATTGAAATACTATATGATGTTTTAAATGGAGTTATGATGAATGGAAAAAAGATTCTTTCCTGTTAAATCTACATTATATATATTGGTTTTGAAATACTATGAATGTTTAAGTCCTCTATGACTGGTGAATTTATAATATTTCTAATACTAATATGATAATTGTTATAGGGAGCATAGATTAATGTTAATATTAATGCAAATATCCCAATTATCATTAAGGACGATACTGTGTAAAAAATTATGGTTTCATAGTCATGAATTAATATCATGATACTATTATAAGTTATACAAAAATTTCAATTTTGCTATAAAAAAATTAGTGTACATACATTGTTATTGCAGTATAGTGAAAAAATATAAGGGAAGAATAGAATCAATAAAAAGAAGATACAAAGGTAAATCCGAGATAGAAATTTAGATTCTTTTGATTTAGTAGTTTGATTTACATTAATATCCATATTTTGAAGGATTTTGTTCTTCTTTTAAATTATCATTTACTACTGAAGTATTTGTAGCTAATGATTGTGCTATGACATGTTGGACAATGTTAGTTTGTGATTGCATTGATAATGATTCTATTGCTATTAGAGATACAAAGCCAACGAAAATTACAGTAATGCATATCTATGAAAATATTTATGAGAATCAATCAATAACTACTATTTTTTATTGATATATTATAAATTCTTATTTTCCAAGGAAATTAAATGTAACAATAACATATATTGATTTGTGAATAAAATCTGGGATAAGGTTTATTCTAATGATTCTTCATTTTTTGGTAATGAACCAAGTAAATTTGCTTTAATGTGTGATGAAGATTTTATCAAGCATAAAGTTCAAAAGGTATTGGAATTGGGATTTGGTCAAGGCAGAGATTCTCTATTTTTTGCTTCAAAAGGATTAGAAGTTTATGCTATCGATTCTTCCAAAATAGCAATAGAGAATTTAACTGCAAAAACAAAAGAACTAAATCTTGATATAAATTTAAAAAATGTTAATGCATTAAAAGGCTTACCTTTTTCTAATGATTATTTTGATGCTGTTTATTCGCATATGTTTTATAATATGGGTTTTACTAATGATGAATTAAAATTTTTATTTAATGAATCAAAACGTGTTCTTAAGAATAAAGGACTAGAAGCATTTTCTGTTAGAAATGACAAAGATATCATGTATAGAAAAGGAACTAAAGTAGCAGAAAATATTTATGATATTAATGGTTTTCAAATTAGATTTTTACAAAACAAGATATAGAATTTTTTATAAAATATAAATTTGAAATTATAAAGATAATTGAAGATTATGAAGAACCTACCAAGTTATATTTTGTAATTTGTTACAAGAATGAAAATTGAAATCTTATATTCTATGGAGTTTATCTTTATTTTACTTTGAAATGTTCTGAATGTGTTTGTGATATAGAAGACTGTAGAGTCAGCCAAACACCATTTGAATGTCCTAATTGTATTTTTGAAATGTTGTTGTTGGGAAAATTTCCATTCTAATGCAAATAATGATAATAATACGTTGAATTCATTTTAACTATTAAAAGTCTTTTAGAATTAAAAATACATCAAGTTTAGATTTAAGTAATATCAAAAAACACGAATCTATAATTTTTAATAAAAACTATTTACTTATTACATTAACTTGATTATATCTTTACATGGTATCGCTAATTGATATGACCTTGGGTATGATTTCAGGAATGGCTCTAAGTCCTATAATGATGAGATTAATTAAAGATTTTAGACAAAGAATGAAAGTAAATAGAATATTAAAAGAATATGTAAAAAATAATAAAAAAGATTCTAACAAGAATAACAATAATAGTAAAATCTAATAAGTATATACAAATAGTTTAATTAAAAACTTTCAATAGTATGTAGAATAACTAATACTAATACCAAATAATAAAAATATTTCAAATAAGATAGAATACTCTGTTATTATTATTATTATTATAACATTCATTATTTAACTAGAAATTGAACAGTTAAAGATATACTTTATAATTAAATCAAGAGAAATTAAGATAATTAATTGAAAACTTTACAGATTGCTACTTTTGGTACAGAGGAACAAGAATCAATAGCATTTGGTATCAAAAATTTTCTTATTTACAAACTAATATTGATTTGTTTTCATGAGGATAAAAATAAAGCCGAAGAATTCTCAAGGAGGATTAAAAGCATATTAGGTCTTCCAATAACAATTACCTTAGTTACTAAAGAGAATGTAATTATAGATACGATGGATAGAATAAGCAAAGTTACTGCAAACACTAGCAGATCTCAATGATGCAAGAGAAAAAGGATTATTGACTATTGCTCCAGCCATGGAAGGAAAACATGTTGTTAATTGTCCATTTTTTGATCAACAAACAGTATTAAAACATACAAGCAAACAATAAAGGAAAAACATTTGCAATCATATAATCTCTCCTCCTCATTTTTTTATTAAATTTTAAACTTAAACTGTTAAAGATATTTTTGAACTATTGGAATATCTTGTTAAATATTAGAACTTTTATTTATATTTGTACATATATCATGATTAACATTACAAAACACACAACAAGTGATGAATTAAAAACACCGCTAGATTCAAGAGAATGCTCCCTTTAACACTCAATCAATAATCTTTTATTCTACCTTCTCCTGTATAATGCAACTCAACAAGTAAACCTTGAGCAATTATCTTCAAGGGTGTTATAGGTGTTGTATCCCTTTAACATCCATAATCAACACACATTTAAAACACTCAAAGATTCAACAGAACCTTAAATTTTAAAAAAATATTTAATTTATAAAATAAGACTTATAGACTTCTGTGGAATATAGAATCTATCTTTGTCTATAATACATTTTTCTGTAATCACGTAATCATGATCAATATCTTTAACTTCACCTAGATGACTTCCATCTGATACTCTTGCTTCTTTTTTGATAACATTATTCCAATGGATATCATTAGAATTCATAACCTTTACTACTTTATCATTTATTTAAAAATTTGAGACAATTTAATTATTCATATGACAATGAATAATTGATACATTATTAAAAATAAATATTAAAGAATTTAAAAGAAATAGATGCTAGACAATGATTTTACTCATTATCAACATCTATACACAATTATTTGAGATTTTCATCCCTCCTAGATGCGTAAATATTTGCGTTAATCAAAGTATAAAACAATTTGAGACAAATTGTCCTATTAAAAGCCATAGCCTTCATTTATAGATCGAATGATTGCCAAGAATGGAGAAGGCTATGACTTTAATTCACTTATTGACAGAGTGTAAAAAATATAAACTATGATAATATTTACAGATAAGTTAACAAAGTTAATTATAATGAATTATGCCACAGCCTATGAGTACAACTGTGACAAACAGTAAGTGGCTATGGCATTTCTTGGGGCTATTTTCTCAATATATTATTCATAATAAATTATATAATAATTTGCTACAAATGTTGTTAATGAAAAGCATAGCCTTCAAAGTAAGAATGAACCAACAATAGAAGGCTATCTAGTATGTTATCGTTTGGACTGAAAACCAGACTTGTACAAACTTATTAATGATATTATATAACACTTGGAGATAAATTATTAGTAAAAGAAGCATTCTTTATTGTATTAGAATGAGAAGTAATACAGAGCGTGTCTATGAAATAACCAACTACATTATAGCATTATTGTTACAGAATCTTGAGTTTCAATATATTCTTTGTTTGCAGCAGTAATAAATCTATATAATAGAGTAGGATCAATATTTTGCAATTTTTGAGATAATACTACACCATTCATTTGAGGCATTTTCAAATCGAGTAAAACAAGATCATATACATTTTTTCTAAAAGAATATAAAGCATATTTAGGATCGATAAAAGCATCTACTCTATAACCATCGTATTTTAAAAATGTTTCATAAAGATTAGTAAGATCCTCGTCATCATCTACTATCAATATGCTTTTACCTTTTAGAGAGGGCATTTTACATTCTCTAGTTAAAGAGCACTATTCTTTATTAAGATTACAGTAATTATTAATAGTTAATTAAGAAAAATTAACATTTTTAGTGTAGAATTGGGTAAAAGGTTATAGAATTATTAGTATTACAGCAAGATTAGCAAAATCTTCATAAATAATAAATATCTTTGATATAAATATACTCAAATGATTTCTAAATTAGTATTAACTTTTTTGTTAGTTTCATTTACTTTTATTTTCATAAATTTCTTCCCATTCAACATACTGGAAGAAGCATACGGTATTAATGAAACACAAAAAAACAACAATAATAATACTGTTAATTTTGAAAAACTAGTTTCTGAATATGAAAATTGGTGGATAAATGTGCCGGTTGAGGAGGATTCTCAAGAGGTAGATAATCCCTGTGTTATACATAATACTGATTCTGTCATATTCTTACATGATCCTTTTCAGATGGGCAATTTTGAGAATATTTGTGCAATTCCACACAAATCTCTATTTTTCCCATTTTATATCGGATGGTGTGATAATGGTAGTCCAGGTTACTATGGTACAGAATCATATAACAAATTATTAGAATGTGCATTAGATGCTAATCGTGGTCTTGTTACAATGAATGCTCATTTAGATGACAAAAAAATTGTGGATGTATTGATTGATAATACAGATGTTCATAATTTAAGAGTCCTTTATAATAAATCACTTGATAATTATTATAAGGAAATAGGACCAGACTTTTTTGATTTAACGCTAACTAACAAGACCCAATTTCAAACTTTTGAAAAACCAGAGGATTTTGCATTATCACCAGTAAAATATAAAGCAGTTGCTTATTGCTTCTGTGGTTTTATAGATAAAGATAAAATCTCTCCTGGAAATCATCAATTAAGTTATTATACAAAGATTGAAGGTTCTGGCGGATTAGATAAAACAAAGGGTTGGGATCATGAGTCTAAAATAACTTATATTTTAACGGTAGAGTAATAATTTAGGATAATCATCTAAAGAGGTCTCTATTACTTTCGTATCTTGCCATCATTTTTCACTATATTTTCTTTAACTGCAGATATAACATCATCTACTATTTCTTTTATTTCTTGTTGATTTAATTCATGTTGTGTATTATTTTGTTGCCATTGTGATGAGTAATCTATTAATGATTTAACATTTTTTTGTATTTCACTTTCACTTTCAGAATATGCAATATTAGTTAACAATGTTGTATCATTTTCTACCTTTTTACTAAGATATTTCCGAAGCCTGATATCGCGTGCTGCTATTGTTGCAATACTATAAATTCCAACTAGTAATAAGTAAGATGCTAAACCCATAAATGAAATTGCTACAATTCCTACAGGGGGATAAGAAAGTATAATTAGTGCACTTACATTTTTAGATCCAAAAAGGAACATCATTCCAATTGAGGAAATTATTAATGAATTCACTATTCTATGTCCTTTCGGAATTTTTTTGGCTATTGCTAAAAATGCTATAGCAAAAAATATCCCTCCAATTTGTAAGTTTGAATTTAAAAATGTATATACAATTTGATCTACTATTGGATTTAATCTAATAGAAGAGAATATTTCTAAAATAGCCGGATCCTTTAAAAAATAATATAATATAATCTCATATTTGGTCATAAAAATAATTAAAGGCACACAAACTAAAATCCAATATTTGATTTTACCTATACTACGAGAGTATTGTTTTAACAAGAAAATAGTTACGAACCATAGTGCTATGAAAGAGATAATGGAAGTTATATCATATAAATTACTTAAATAAATAGATAAACCAGGGTTTATATGAAAAAGAGATCCAAATAATACGCGACATGATGCTGGTTTTATTATATCGGGATGTGCTAACAATATCTGTGAAACGTATACTAATCCAATTATAGTATTGAGTATAAAAATTGAAATTGCAATACCATACATCAAAATAGAATAATTAGGAATAAGTGAAAACCATCGCAATAGTTTAATTGTTAAAATAGATAAAAAACCAATGGATGATAAAAATGATGTATACACTATTACAAAAATAAACAAATTAGAATAATTAGAATAAAGTATCATTTGTCCATAAATTGTTAATAAAGTTATGGATAGTAAAGACTGAAGAATCAATATTATAAAATAATAATATTTGTCCTTCAGATTCGACTTAATATTCTTTACAATATTAAAGATAATAATATTGCTTATTATAAAAATAATAGAATAGATCAAATATAACTCGGTATTTGAGATATTGAATATCCTATTGCTTTTAGGAGTACAAAAAATTGTTAAAGAACTATCCATTATAATTATAATTAACATTGAAATGATAAGTGTAAAAATTGATTTATTGCTAGATAGTAGTCTAAGTTTACTCACGCTATATTATAATAATTACTAGATCTTTTTAAAAACTTTCACGGTGATGTTATAGACATATGTCTTTTTAATTATGGGAATAAATTAAAAGAGATATTCTCGGATTGGGACTCGAACTCTCCAACTACATTCTAGGGTTTATAATATTAGAATTTAGAAAATAATGAGTAGTTAGATTGTGATATTGTCTTTCTTAAAATTATTGTTGCAAATTGGCATGGAGGGAATGGGATTTGAACCTCGTAGTTAAACTCAGGGATTCTATTTTTTAATTTATTAATATTTAAATTCAAGATTCTCTTATTTAATATAATGACAAAAAGTTTTGGATGTTCTGATGCTGGTGTCGATTGTAATTGGACAACTACTGGCGAAAATGAAGAAGAAATAATGGAAAAGATAAAAAAACATGCACACAGTGATCATGGCTTTACGGAAATTCCTCCAGATATTGCTCAAAAAGTAAAGACAGCAATAAAAGACGTATGATAATTATCCCTTCAATCAGTTTTTATTTTTCCAATACTTTTTTATACACTAATTATTAAATTAGTTTCTTATTTAATTTGCATTAATTATAATAAATAAAATTTTAAAGATTACGAAACTTTTCAATTGGATAAAGTAAATTAATAGTCTCTTTTGTATTGTTTTGATTCATCTTTGGTTATCTTAAAATAAACAGTATCTCCATCAAATCGTTCTATTAGATTTTTAGGAATATGGAAGATATCTTTGGAAACATTGCCTTTTTGTGTAATAATATACTCTCCTAAAATTTCCTGTACTTCACCAAAATCAGTATCATCTCCCAACCCTCTTGCTTCTTTTTTTATGATATCTTGTATATTAGAGTCATTTAGAGGAATATCGCTTGACATACTCTCCAAAGTTCAACATTTTATATAAGGTCTATTAATAAAAATAAAAGAATTAAATAATATAAATAAATGTGATTGTTCATTCCAAATTGAAAATAATTTTTAATAAGATTGCTATTCTCACATTATTTGTAATAATATTTTGTATAATAAAACAAGAAAGCCATAACCCTATAGTATTTCCCTCTAAGGGAGTAAAAGGCAAAGGCGCAGTGACTATAGTAGAAGATCCAACTACAATAGTTGCAGAAGGAGAGAAGATAAGTATGAAATATCTGGGTACACTAGATCATCAAATAGCAAAAATGGTAACAGAGAGTTCAAAGAAGGGAGAAAATGTACTTATCGAAATTAGTCCAAAATTCTATTCTACATGGGATTATGGTAAAGAGTAGACATGACTCCAAAGTTTGCTATTTCCGCTTTCCTTTACTTCTTTTCACATTTTACTTTATTCTATAAAATTGAGCATACTTTGTTGTTTTCCATTCTGATCAAAGATATGTAATGGTTGGTAATTTGGGATTGTTGTGATGGTTATAATTTGGTATTATTTAACAGGATTGAAATATAACAACAACTTTTAATATTATGTTACCAGCCATGTTATAATGAGAAATTGAAGCTCTCCGAGCCCGTATATTAGTAGAATTCAATAACATTTTACAAAAGACAAATAATAATATCAATCCAGAATATTTTTTGAAAATAAATATATAAAAACAATAGTGAAAAATTATTTTTAACTTTATTTGTTACTTTACTATAATATTATATATGCTACTAGTGTTTTGTTCTTGTTCATTCTTCAATTCTTCTCTTTGTTGGTGTTATATATTGTAGCCTCTGTATGACACCCATCTCTGTTATTATTGTCATGGATAAACTCTCTCTCTCTCTTGAATGAACAGTCTTTTATTTCAGATCTAGTATAAGAATTTTACCAATCAGTTGGTCAGTGAAGAGGTGGTATATGGCGTATCTCCTTATTTATGGATGTTTGAGGTTTTATTATTTATCCTTTAACATCCAATTTCATCTTTAGTCATTCTGATATTAGTATTATTAGTTAGATAAAATTATTATAAATTATATCAAAATTATCTATCATTAGGTATTCTTTTGGAACTACAAAATTGTGTGAAAACCAGTTCCTACATCTCCGAGCCCGTCAACCGATTAGGCTTATATATTACCAACTGGAACAATTCAAAAGATTTATGCTTCTTTGATTTTTATGTATTGATTAAATGTACAATATATATAATTCAACAATTAAAATAAGAAAAAGTAACCGAGAACATCTAAATTTTAGTTATATTATTTGAAGAAATCAGAAATATCAGTCTGTCTAGACTTTGAACGTAGCTGTTTATTTATTCTAAAACTTGATTTATCTTCTTCTTCAGTTC
>Ga0126307_10003995_pt1 | contig 10176 bp, 6 predicted proteins | sample Plot28_FD_89955 | JGI IMG/M metagenome (GOLD analysis project Ga0126307, IMG submission 89955) | Serpentine soil microbial communities from UC McLaughlin Reserve, CA, USA - Plot28 | ecosystem: Environmental > Terrestrial > Soil > Grasslands | place: USA: UC McLaughlin Reserve, Lake County...
GCAGGCCCACTGTGGTCGAGCGTCGGATGGCATCGATGCGTGCCGCCGCAACCCGCGCGGCGATGTGCCGGGCCGCGCCGGCCAACCTGATTTCCTCCACCGTGCCGCCGATCACCGGAATGGCAATGCCGGTCAATGTCGCCGCCACCGCCATGGTAAGCAGCAATTCGATCAAGGTGAAGCCGGCCCGCCCGATCCGACTGTTGCTCTTCGCTCCGGCCCGGGCATCGCGAGATGCCCGGGCTTCCGCCAGCAGATTCAACGCGTGGGCGCCGGCGCCGCGGCCGCCCCGATTGTCAGATACGGCTTCAGCTTCAGGAAAGTCTTTTCGCCGAAGCCCTTCACGTTCATCAGCTCTTCGATCTTCTTGAAGCCGCCGTTCTTCTGGCGGTACTCAATGATGCGCTGCGCCGCCTTGGGGCCGACACCGGGGAGCCCTTCCAGTTGAACGGATGTCGCGGTGTTGAGATTCACGGTCGCGATTGCGGGAGCGGCCTTGGCCGGCTTCTCCTGGGCGAACGCAGGAACGCTGCCGGCCGACAGAAACACGAACATTGCGAGAGCGAGAGCGAGACGGTTCATTCAATCCTCCAGTCAGGTTGATGGGCGGCTGCCGCCGGCAGTCCTCACGCGAGAGGTCGGGCCGCGTTGCATAAAGCCGGTTTACGGCAGCCGCGACCCGCAACCGCAAGCCGGGGGCCGATCCCGTCCCGTCCCGCCGCGTCGTTCGAAGTTCTTGATCAGATTGAGGATCGACTGGAACGAACGTCTGTGGGTAAGGCGCACATGCACTGTCGGCCGGCAGTTCCGTCAACTCCGGCTGACGACAGAGGACGTCGCCCCGTGAATTCGACGTGCACCCGAAGCATTTCCCGTGGTAACGCTAGTTGCGGCGCCGGTAGATGCGAATCGTGGGTCCGGGCCGTTCGACGGACGAGAACCCCGAGACTGGCACGAAGAACGCGTCCTGCTGGTCGTACATCGCTGGTCCGAGCCTGCTCCCGGTGCCCCGTATCACCTTGACGAGATCGTAGTTGCTTGCGGCCAGCAGCCTGAGAGCCAGGGGGACGTCGGTGTACGACGGCACCGCTGAATCTGGTAAGACCAGCCACTCGGGGCTGTCGCCGTTCGCATGTCCGAACGTCTCAGCGCGGGCGTCGAAATACCACTGGTGATATCGCAGTCCGCCGAGATCGAGACGGGCGTATTCTCCACCGGCGTCGTGCAGCGTGGAATCGGGTGTCAGCTGCGGCTCGAGCCACTCGCGTGCGATGACCCGCGTATCCTTTCGAGCCAGCACGATGTCGAACCACGCCGCGTTCACGGCACTCGGCGCCGCCACCACCAGCGTGAGAGAAGCGATCACCAGCCGCCGGCGCCATGCGAACCGTCGCGACACCCACTCGGCGGCGTGACGGACGCCGACCGCCGCGAAGAGGCACACGGGCGGCACGAGCGGCAGCACGTAGCGGAAGAACACGGTCCGCCCGCTGCCGATGCCGGCGTAAAAGACGGTGAAGAACACCAGCAGCACCCACGCATGACGGGGATGGTGCCGGATGAGCGGCACCAGTCCGACAATCGCCGCACCGAAGACAGTAAACCCGACCCCATAGGGAAGGGAATGCGTTGCATGGTAGATCCAGCCGACGCCGAGATCGACGGTGTGGCCGAGCGACAAGTGCGTGAAGTCGAAGACCAGATCCGCCTTGAAGGCTGGGTAGTCGAGAACGGCATACGGTGTCGCCAGCACGAAGGCGACGCAGAACACTGCCAGGTACACCACCGACGGCGCCCACTCTCGAGGCGAGATGACACTCCGCCACCCTCGCCACCACAACAGGAGCAACTGAGCGGCGCCCATGGCTGCGAAAATGGCAGCGCCGTTGTATTTCGTCGAGGCCGCAAGCCCACCCACTGCGCCGGCCGACGCGAACCACCAGAGCTGGCGCTCGCCGGCTGCGATCGCGCGCAGGATCAGCGCAAGCGAGAGCGTGACGAAGCACGTCATCAGCACGTCGGTCATGGCAAAGTGCGAATCGCGCACGTGCAGGACCGCGACTGCCAGGAACAGCGCCGCGATCAGTCCCGTTACGTCACCGTCGACCCGCCTGCAGATCCTGAACAGCACATACACGGTCGCCGTTCCCGCACAGGCCACGCAGGCGCGCGCGATCAGCAGTTGCTCCGCGCCCGTGAGCGCCGGATCAAGACCGGCAAGGCCTCTGAGCATCCTGGCGATCCCAAACAAGGCCGCGAACAGATAAAACGTCAGCGATGGCCAATGGAAGAATCGGGGGTTGAACTGGCCGTGCAAAATCACACCGACCGCCTTGCCGACCGCGACCTCCTCATCCGGACGGGTATAGAGATGCGGCAGCCCGAACCAGATCGGAAACAGCCGCAGCAAGGCGGCCGCGCCGAGAACGGCCAGGAGCAGACGCGTGCGATTCAATTCGCGATAGTCAGAGACCGTACTTCGATCGAACCGCACCGAACCACTCCGATTCAAAGTCGGCGAGCGTCACCCCGAGCACCCCGAGGGTGTCGCCGTTGGCTGCGATCAGTGCCACGAGCCGGTCGCGTCCCCACCGTTCGACAATGAACTCGGCGATCAGGTAGCCGACCTCATACACGAGTGTGTTGTCGAGCGAGTTGAGCCGGGTGAAGGCCGGCGGCTGCCCTGTCAGCAGATAGCCAAGCGTGCGCGGGTCGACGCTCTGTTGCGATTCGTAGATGGCGACCGACTCCCAAAGCCAGCGCGGATTGTTCGGAATCGTCGGCCTGACGCGGATCGAAACGCAGTGCGCGAACTCGTGGACCAGGTTCGACAGCGCCCGGTCGTAAGGGCCTGCAACCGCGGGCGACATCATGTGCACCTGGTCGACGGCCGTCGCAAGCCCGGTAGCCCATGAAGGAATCACGCCGGCGCTTCGACCGGCTCCTGCGACCAGTGCGTCATGAGAGCCATAGAAATACACGTTGACGACGGGCATCGACGAGACGCGCAGGTCGCTGACGATCCGGTCGAATTCCGCCTCGAGCCTGGTTGATGTCTGCTGCACCGTTGCGGCGTCGAGCGAAGAGTAGTGGAGAACGAAGTGTGTGGATCTCAGGGTCTCCGACGGACTCTCCCCTGCAGGGGACGGCGCGGAAATGCTGCTTCCGCACCCCAGCGTGCCGGCCCAGAGCACGACCATGGTTCGGGGCAGCACACGCTGAGCGCTGAGATGCATCAGCGAGCCGCGGCGAGTGCCTGGTTCGCCGCCTTGATGGCTTGCGCCGTGGGCGTCACATCCGCGTCCTGCAGAAGGTTGTAGGCGTTTTCGAGATTCGCCGCAAGGCGTGTCAGGGCCGCGCGGTCGCCGGTGCCGGCGGCGATCCGATTGGCAATCAGCGCAATCGCATCCGACAGCTGCTTCGACAATCTGAACTGCTGCTGCAGACCGAGGGCGGGTGTCTTCACCCGCGGATCCATGCGCACGCGCAGTGGACGGGTATGGCTCTTCCCATCGGCCGTGAGCTTCACGGTATAGGTGCCGGGAGGAGCCCACACGCCGAGCGGCTCCTTCACCGTGTTGTGATACACGGCCGAGATCCGATAGCTCGCACTCATCCCCGACGGTCTCGCGTAGTGCAGATCCCAGACAAAGCGATGCATCCCGGGCTCTATTGATAACGCCTGCGGCGGGCGGACCCAATACGCAGGGACGTTGCCTTCATCACCAATCGGGGCGGCGACATCAGTGCTCGAATAGGTTCGTACGACCGCGCCTGCCGCATCCAGGATCTCGAGCGTCACAGGTCCGCCGGCCTTTTCTTTCAAGTAGTAATTAAGGATCGCGCCGTCCGGCGGGTTCTCCCCTCCAGGTTCTTCCTGAGGCAATGGCGTATCGGTGTTCAGGTTCCAGCGCACCCGTGTCGCGCGTTGAGGCGCGAAGAGATGCACATCACCGATGTCGGCCAGCTGGCGCAACGGCGTGATGTCATCCATGATCCAGAAACCCCGACCGTGCGTGCCGACGACGAGGTCATCGTCCTTGATCACCAGGTCGCGGATCGAAATGGCCGGCATGTTCTGCCGCAGCGACTGCCAGTGGTCCCCGTCATCGGTCGAGAAGTAGACCTGCGTTTCGCTGCCGGCGAACAGCAAGCCTTTCCTGGCCGGATCTTCCTTGACTGTGTTGATCGTCGCGCCATCAGGCAAGCCGTTGGTGATGTGGGTCCAGGTCTTGCCACCGTCGCGGGTGCGGTAGACATGAGGACGCAAGTCATCCAGTCGAAGCGTGTTGATCGCCGCGTACGCCGTCCGCGCGTCGAAGTGCGAGGCATCCATGAGCGAGACCTTCGCCCAGGGCTTGAGCGCTGGAGGGGTGACGTCGGTCCAGGTCGTGCCTCCATTAACAGTGATATGAATCAGCCCGTCGTCGGTGCCCGCCCAGATGCGATTGATGTCCAGGGGTGAAGGAGCCAGTGTGTAGACGACCCCCCGCTGAGTGGCCTTCGCGGCATCGGTGCCGATGTACTTGCCGACGTTTGGCGGCACCTCCCACGTCTTGCGGGTCAGGTCGGGACTGATCTGCGTCCAGTTCGTTCCGCCATCACGCGTCTTCCAGACCACGTTCGACGAGAAGTACAACGTGCGCGGGTCGATCGGCGAGAAGAGAACCGGCTGCGTGCGCACCACCCGGTAGTCGGGCGTTCGGACAGGGACCGGCCCGACCTGCTGCACCTGCCCGGTACGGCGATCGAACCGGGAGACGCGGCCGCCATAGACAATGTCCGGGTTCAGCGGATCTGGAGCCACATAGCCGTACTCTTCGACGCCCACCGGAGTCCAGTCACGGAACGTGATCTGGCCGTACGGGCCGCGGCTCAAAACGCACGCCGACCCGCTCTCCTGCTGTCCGCCGCAGACTCGATACGGAAATGCGTTGTCGGTACTCACGTGGTAGAACTGCGCGGTCGGCTGGTTGTACCAGGAACTGAATGTTCGGCCGCCATTGACGGTAATGATCGCGCCCTGGTCCGCCGCCAGGAGGATCACCTCGGGATTGACTGGATCGATCCAGATGCGCTGGTAATCATCACCTCCTGGCGCACCGCGGAATGCCGCGAACGACTTGCCGCCGTCGGTGCTTTTCCAGGTGACGATGCTGCCGGTGAAGACGACGTCCGGATCCGTGGGATGGACCTTCACTTCCGCGAAGTCCGATCCTCGACTGGTGAACCGCGGGTCGGCGTTTGCCAGCCACCAATTCTCTCCGCCATCGTCAGAGCGGTAGAGGCCGGCCTTTCGAGTGGCGTCGACGGTTGCGAAGAGGCGCTTCGGAGCGCTCGGCGCGACGGCAATGCCGACCCGGCCGAGACCGTCCTCGGTAAACGTAGGCAGCCCCTTGTTGATCGGTTTCCAGGTTGTTCCGCCGTCGCTGGACTTGAACACGCCGCTGTTAGGACCCTGGAACGCACCGTTCTCCCATGGACCCGGCCTCGCTTCCCAGAGTACTGCGTAGATCGTGTTCGGGTCCGAGGGATCGAAGGCAACGTCGATCCCGCCGGTGTTCTCATCCTTGTAGAGGACCTTCGTGAATGTTTTTGCGCCATCGGTCGACCGGTAGATGCCGCGTTCCTCATTCGGACCGTACGGGTGACCCAGAACAGCGACGAACAGCCGGTCAGGCTCCTGCGGGTCGACGATGATTTGCGGGATCTGCTGGCCGTCACGCAGACCGAGGTGCGTCCAGGTCTTACCCGCATCTGTCGACTTGTAGATGCCGTCGCCGGTCGACAGATCGGGCCGCTGCAATCCCTCACCACTGCCAACGTAGACGACATTGGGCGCGGATGCCGAGACGGCGATGGCTCCAACCGATCCGGTGGGCTGGGCATCGAAGATCGGCGTCCACACGCGGCCGTAGTCCGTTGTCTTCCAGACGCCTCCGTTGGTTGCACCGATGTAGAACGTGCCGGGCTGGGAAAGTACTCCAGCCGCTGCCTTGGTGCGGCCGCCGCGGAACGGCCCGATCATGCGCCAGCACAGTTCCCCATATGGTGAGGGCGGAGGCTGCTGCGCGTGAACGAAGGCGGAAAGCAGAGTGGCCGTGCAGAGCAGCACGGCCACGAGGAGATGATGCCGGCGAACCATGCCGGCAAGTATACGTGGGCGCGGCTACAGGGTGACGTGCGCCGCTTTGTACCAGTCGATCGTGCGCTTGAGCCCGTCTTCGAACGACACAATCGGTTTGTACCCGAGCAGGTCGGCGGCCTTGGTGATGTCCGCCTGCGAGTCCTTGACATCACCCGGCCGTGCCGGCGCGTAGATGGGTTCCACTGTCGCGCCGACGATCTTCTTCATTTCCTCGAACAGCGCATTCAACGAGATTCGTCCGTTCGTGGCGACATTGATTACCTGTCCGCTCGCCTTCGGCGCTTCACAGGCTCGGAGCACGCCATCCACGACGTTGGCGATGTAGGTGAAGTCGCGGGTCTGCTCCCCGTCTCCATAGATGGTGGGCGAACGGTTCTCGAGGAGCGCGGTGGCAAAAACCGAGATCACACCCGAGTAAGCGGACGTAGGATCCTGTCGCGGTCCAAACACATTGAAGTACCGGGTGCTGACAGTTTCGAGACCATAGAGGGTGGTGAACATCTGGAGATACTGCTCGCCCACGACCTTCTGCAACGCGTAAGGGGAGAGCGGATTGTTCGGCATGTCCTCACGCTTAGGCAGCGTCGGCGTGTTGCCGTACGCGGAAGACGAGCCAGCGAACACGACACGCTTTACGCCAGCGTCGCGCGCCGCGACCAGCACATTCAGGGTGGCGTCGACATTGGCGCGGTTGGACGAGATCGGATCCTGCACCGAGCGCGGCACGGACGGGATCGCGGCCTCGTGCAACACGTAGTCGCAGCCCTGCACGACTGACCGTGCGAAGTCGAGCTCCGCAAGGTCCCCTTCATGGAATCGAACCTCTGGCAGGTGATCGAGGTTGCTCCGCTTTCCGGTTATCAGCGAATCAGCGACGCGGACGGTGTGCCCCCGGCGGACGAGTTCTTCCGAAAGATGCGAGCCGATGAAGCCGGCACCGCCTGTAACGAGATAGATTGACATACACCCTGAACCAAGCAAGTTCCGTGCACAGCTCGACTATGTGGATACGCGATGTTATCACCGCGATCCTGACCTACTCGAGCCGAAGCGCCTTGACTGGATCCAGGCGGGTGGCCTTGCTGGCCGGGACGAGGCACGCCAGCAGCGACACACCCAATAACAAAACTGTTGTCACCCCGAAGCTGACCGGATCGGTTGGTGTGATCCCCATCAGCTGTGACCGCAGTCCATAACCGGCCGCGATCGCGAGAACGGCACCGATCGCCAGGCCGGTAATCGTCAGGCTCATGCCCTGGCGAAGCACGAGCTGACGAATCTGTGCGCGGGTCGCGCCCAGGGCGAGACGCACACCGATCTCACGCGTCCGCTGCGCGACGTTGCAGGCGACGACGCTGTAGAGACCGACCACCGCCAACAGCACGGCGAGTCCGCCAAAGAGCGCGAGCAACGTGGTGGCAAGCTTCGGGATGAACACGCTGAGTTTCAGGTGCTCGCCAATCGTGCGAACGTCGAAGAGCGGCAGGTTCGAGTCCAGCTTCTTCACCTCGGCGTGCAGCGCCGGAACGACCGCGGCGGGATCACCTTCGGTCCGCACGATCAGGATGGCGTCGTGACGGAAGTACTGCGCGATGGGTAGGTACATGAAGTTGCGCGGCGCCTCGTTGAGCTGGCCGTACTTGCCATCCTTCGCGACGCCGACGACGGTCGCCGGTCCACTGCCGAATCGCAGCGTCTTGCCTACGGCATCTTGCCCCTGCCAGTATTTCCGGGCCATCGTTTCGTTGATGACAACGGCGAGTTGACGGCCGTCGACGTCCTGCGTGCCGATCGATCGGCCGGAGACGAGCGGGATGCCCATCGTTTCGAAGTACTGCGGGCCGACCCGGTTGTAGTAGACGTCGATCTCCTCTCCCTTCGCCGGTGTATAGCCGTCGATGTCGACGCCCATGTTGCTGCCCCCGCTGATGTCGAGCGGCATCGAGTACGCAACGGTAGCCGAAATGACCTGTGGCAGTGCGGAGACACGTTCGAGTAGTTGATGGTGAAATGCGGTTCCGCGCGCCGCGTCGTAACCGTTCGGGAGCAGGTCCAGGGCCGCCATCGCGCCGGTTCGCAATGAGAACCCGGGATCCACGCTTCGCGCGTAATTCAGTCCACGGGCGAACAACGCGGCACTCACCAGGAGGAGCAACGAGAGGGCGACCTGCGCCACGACCAGCGCGCTGCGCATGCGGCCTCGGCGCACGCCGCCGCTGACCGTACCGGACGCCTCCTTCAACGAACTGCTCACGTCAGGGCGTGATGCGCGGAGCGCAGGCAGGAGTCCAAATGCGAGTGCGGCCAGCAAAGTCGTCGCGGTCGCGAAGCCGATCACCCGAAGATCGACACCGCCGTCAAACGCAATCGGGTACGGCGTCGGCGGCATCAGCGCCATGAGTCCGCCCGTCGTCCATGACGCAAGCACAACGCCTGCAAGTCCACCGGCGACCGCGAGCAGCGAGCTCTCGGTCAGGAACTGCCGGACCACCCGTCCGCGGCTGGCTCCGACCGCCAGCCGTATCGCAACTTCACGCTGCCGTCCGGCCGCGCGCGCGAGCAGCAGTCCGGCAAGATTGGCGCAGGCGATCAGGAGGACGACAGCGACCACTGCCATCAGGGTGGCCATGACCGGCAGCAACAAGCCGGCCGCGCCATCACGCCAGAGCGGACGGACCAGGATGCCCCGGCCCTCGTTCTCCTGGTGATCCGTCGCCATCCGAACCGCGATCACGTCCGCCCCGGCTTGCGCCTGCTTCAGGGACACGCCGGGTGACAACCTGCCAAAGACCTGCAGGAAGGAGTTGCCTCGTGCGAGCAGCCGGTCGCCCGACATGAAGGCCTTCTGCATGGTGATCGGGACGAACACGTCCAGAGTCAGCCCGAGCATCGTTCCGCGGAATCCTTCCGGCGCCACGCCGACGACGGTAAAGGATCGGGCGTTGAGGGTGATCGGACGCCCGATGATGGCCGGATCTTCGTTGAACAATCGCTGCCACGCCGCGTGACTGAGGATGGCAACGGGCTCCCCTCCGATGGCGGCGGTATCGGCGGGGATGAACCCGCGACCGAGCGCCGGCCTGAGGCGCAGGACGTCGAAGAAGTTCGACGTCACCATCTGGCCCCACACCCTTCGCGGCTCGCCGTCGCCGCGCAGGTTCACCGCAAGACCGCGGAAGGCGATCACGTCCTCGATGCCGGCGGTTTTGGCGGCTTGCAGATCGAGGAAATTCAGGTATGAGAAGCTCAGGTCCTCGCGTGACGACGTCTTGCCATGGAACGCAACCAGCGGTGAGGCGTCAACGGCGCCAACGGGTTGGAGCACGACCGACTGGACCCAGCTGAAGATCGTCGCGTTGGCGCCGATGCCGAGGCCAAGGACCAGGATGGCAACCAGCGTGAAAGCCGGGCGCCGCAGCAGCATCCGGGCCGCGAATCTGATGTCATGCGAAATCATGTTGAGACTCCACTCGGAAATGCGGAGGAGAACGGCGTGAGGAAGGCTGCCGCCGGCGCGCCCCGCCAGCGCCGAAGCGCGCGCCAGCCGGGAAATGCCGGGATCCCGTGAGAGCCATTGCGAGTAGTGCCACAGATCCGCCCGCCACTGCGCCAGCCACGTGCTGCGTCGGGCGGCCGGAACGAGCGGCGCGACCACCGACAGGAGACCGAGCAGCGTGCGGAGCATCACGATGGATTTGGCTCCGGCTCGAGCGACCGCGGATCGATCTTGATCGGTCGCAGGGTCTTGTACCGGGCGAGCGCGTCCTCGAGGCCGGCAGCGCCCTTGCGGGTGAGCGTGAAATAACGACGTGCGGGACGGCCTTCCGAGTGAGCCACCGCCGCGTCCTCCCAGCGGGAAGTGAGCAATCCGTTCTGCTCCAGACGGTCCAGTGTCGGATAGACGGTCCCGCTGGTCAGGCCGGTCGCCTCCATGATATCGAAACCGAACCGGCTGCCGGCGGCAACCGCATGAAGGATCGAGACGGCGCCGTAGCTCAGGGTGGTTCGTGACATGGCTCTATAGAACA
>Ga0126307_10003996_pt1 | contig 10175 bp, 8 predicted proteins | sample Plot28_FD_89955 | JGI IMG/M metagenome (GOLD analysis project Ga0126307, IMG submission 89955) | Serpentine soil microbial communities from UC McLaughlin Reserve, CA, USA - Plot28 | ecosystem: Environmental > Terrestrial > Soil > Grasslands | place: USA: UC McLaughlin Reserve, Lake County...
GTCGATGTACTGGTCAACGCGCGGGTCTCGGTCATACGAGGCAGGCGTCATGGCATCGGACGGACCGTAGGTCCGAGTGTCGATCGAGTCAACGGCTACCGCCTCGAGCTGGAATGAGCGTCCTCCGGAGGATCGACGATGCGCCGCGCGCGTGCGAAGAATCGCTCGACGGTGTCCACGAGCGCGTCCTGATCCCCCACCCACCAGAGGTGGTCGGTGCCCGGGAGCTCGACGTATTCGGCTTCCGGGATGTGCTCGCCGAGATGGCGGCCGTGGCTGACCGGCACGATGACGTCGCCGCGGCGATGTGCGACCAGCGTCGGCGCTTGGATCGCCGTCAAGGCGGAGCGGATGTCGACCTCCTCCATGAGCTCGAGCCAGGTCACCGCGGCGGTCGGCGTGGCGCCGAGCCTGAGTGCGCGCGCCCACCACGTCCGCAGCTGCTCGTCGTCCTGGGCGTCCGGCGCCCAGTACCGGAGGAGGTAGGCGGCGTCGCCCCAGTGCTCGCGGACGAGCTCGATCAGCCGGCGGTGCTGGGCGCGCGTCGCGCCCGACGGGTAGTCCGGCGCCCACATCGTGCGGGCCCAGCCGCCGTAGAGGGCGAGCGTTGCCGTCCGCTGCGGATGCGTCGCCGCGAAGAGGGCGGCGAGGTGGCAGCCCTCGGACAAGCCGAGGATGGCCGGACGCTCGAACCCTGCGGCGTCCATCACGGCGGTGAGGTCGCCGGTGCGCTCCTCGAGCGTCGGGCGAGCGCCGGGAGCGATCCGGTCCGACAGGCCGGTGCCGCGCTTGTCCCACACCAGGACGCGAGCGAAACCCGCGAGCCGGTCGAGGAAGCGCGCGAACCCAGGCTCGTCGCGGAAGAGCTCGATCGGCAGGACCCATCCGGTGACGAGGACGAGCTCGGCATCACCGTGTCCGAAGACCTGGTAGGCGAGGCTGACGTCGCCGCTCGACGCGTAGCGGGTCACGCCCGCCGGCCCGCCGTCGACCCGCGTGGCAGGGCCGCGCGCAGCCGGGGCGGCGAGCGCGGAATCCTGCGCGAGGATGCGCTGCTCGAGCCGTCGCAGCTCGGGCGAGGGCCGGATGCCGAGCTCTTCATCGAGCGAGCGCCAGGCGTCACGGTAGGACGCCAGTGCCTCGGCCTGCCGCCCGGAGCGGTAAAGCGCGAGCATGTGCTGGCCGCGCAAGCGCTCGCGATGCGGCTGCGCGTGCAGGAGCGACTCGAGCTCCGCGACGAGCTCGGCGTGGCGCCCGAGGGCCAGGTCGGCTTCGATCCGGTCCTCGAGCGCCGCCAGGCGCAACGCCTCGAGCCGAGCGCGCTCGCGCGCGGCGAACGGCTCCGCGAACTCGACCAGCGCCGGCCCACGCCAGAGCGACAGCGCGGCGCGGAGACGGGCCGCGGCGTCCTGGGCGGACCCCGCGGCGAGCGCCGCGCGGCCTCTCGCCGCGAGCCGCTCGAAGCGGCCGAGGTCGAGGTCCTCGGGCGGGATCTCGATCGAGTAGCCGGCCGCCGACGTGCGCACCAGTCCGGCAGGCATCAGCTTCCTGAGGGCAGAGACGTGGATCTGGACCATCTTGCGCGCCGACGGCGGAGCGCTCTCGCCCCACAACTCGTCGACGAGCCGCTCGACCGAGACGGCCCGGCCGGCGTCGAGCAGCAGGAGTGCCAGGAGCGCACGCTGCTTGGCGGCGCCGAGCTCGACGGTGGCATCGCCGTCGCGGACCTCAATCGGCCCCAGCAGCAGGAAGTCCATGGCGCAGGCCGACCCTACCGGGCCACCAGGCGCTGCCCATCGAGCGGTGCTACGGCCCCGCGGCCCGTGAGCCTCGGGCCCCGCCTCGTGGCGGGGCCCGATGTGACCTCGTTCAGCGCCCGTCGAGCAGCAGGCGACTGCCGCTCGCGGCTGTTCCGCCGGTCAGTGCGTCACCGCCCGGAGCGCGTTGACGATGCCGTGCCCATAGAATCCGTTGAAGGACGGCGATCCCTCGCACGTGGAGCTGATCTCCGGTATGTCGAGCTCCGGAGCGGCGGGGTAGACGTACGTCGGCGGGCTCGGGCACGCAACGTCGAGTGCGGTTCGCCGCAGCCGCCGCTCGACCGAACGGGGCTTCAGCTGGAGCCCGCCGTGGGAGAAGTCCTCCTTCCCCCAGCGCGACACGATCAGCGCGGCGACGCCGGCCGCGTGCGGTGCGGCCATCGACGTGCCGTTGTCGTAGACCCAGTACCACGTCTTGCCGTCGACAACGTCGCTGCGCACGCGGTTCGTGGGATTCGCCGGGTCCAGGAATCCCCGCTCGAGCAGCGAGACCTCACTCGTCGGACTGAGGATGCGGTTCTCGGGCTGGAAGTACGCCGAGGTGCCCGGGAAGTCGAGCGCGTCCCCGCCCGGAGCCGACACGTCCGTCTGCTCGACGCCGTAATTGGAGTACCACGCCTTCCGGCCGCTCGGGCCGACGGCGCTGACCCCGATGACGCCCTGTCCTTCCGTCGGCATGGTCAGGCACGAGTTGTCGACCGTGCGGGTCCGCTCGCTGTCCGGCGGGTAGTCCGGGCTGATCGTGTCTTCGGTCGGGTTGCCGAGGTCGGTCGACTCGTTGCCGAGCGCCGCCACCAGCGTGACGCCGTGATCGCGCGCGAACCGCAGCGCGCGCTGGGTCGCGCTGATGATCGTGCGCTGCTGCTCCTGCTCCGCCGGCGAGTCGGCAGGATTGGACGCGCAGTTGTACAGCCACGGATCGGTGAAGAAGCTCATGTTCACGACGTCGATGCCCTGGGTGCCCGCGAACGTCAGCGCGTCGACGGTGGGTTGCAGGAAGAAAAAGCCCGAGTCCTGGCCGGCACGGAGGTTGACGAGCCCGACGCGCGGGGCGACCCCGCCGATTCCGACCTGGTTGAGCGGAGCGCCGATCGTGCCGGCGACGTGAGTGCCATGGCCGCCCTCGTCGACGTCGGGCGGGTCCGCGCAGGACTGGTCGGGATCCTCCTCGCACGGGCCGTCGATAAGTGGGTCGTCGACCGTGAAGTTGCGACTGAGCTCGCGATTGAAGTTCGGCGCGATATCGGGGTGACCGGCCTCGATGCCGGTGTCGATCACACCGACGAGCACGTCATGGGAGCCCTGCTCGTATCGGTAGGAGCCGCTGAAGTCCGCGTCGATCATCGCCATGTCCCATTGCACGGTGGAGAACGGATCCATGGTGGGGTTGAGCGGCGGGCGCACCGGATTGGTCCGACCGGCTTCGGTGGCGTGATCGAAATTGATCGCGTCGCTCTTGCGGCTGTCGACCGGCGCGCGGCCGATGGCGCGGTTCGTCGCCACGCCGTCGATCGCGCCGGCCTTGGACACATCGGCGCGGAAGCTGCGGGCTTTCGTGCGGACCGTCGCCAGCCCGACAGCCTTGTTCTCGCGCACCACCCGACCGCCCGCATCGCTGATCGCCGCACGCGCCGCGCTCGCTCGAGACGCGCTGTCGTACAGGACGACGTACTCCTTCGGCGTGGCGGCAGCGGCGACCCCCGCGCCGCATGCGCCGACGGCGGCGAGGGTCGCGGCGGCCGCGACCGTTCGATGGACAGCCGGCACACGGCGCCGGCGACGCCCAGAAGATTTGTTGAGCATCGGTGGATCATTGATCGCCGGACGTGAAGGCGAAAGCGCCCCGGTCCGACGTCGGACCGAATCGAGGCGTGTCGTCGCCGGGTGATCAGTCAGCCGGCGAAGGAGCCCCTCGAACGGTGCGGCACTCTCGCGATCCGACCCTGAACGTCCCCGGCCAACGCTGGCCGAAGCTGAGCGGTGAGAAGTCCGGCTCGCTGCGCAACAGTGAGGCCGCGGCGTGCGCCCTGCCGATGGACAGCGCGAGCGCCGGGTGCTACGCCTCCTGGCATGGCCACGCAGCGATCTGCGGTCATCCTCGCGGTCGCGGCGCTGAGCCTCGTCGGAGGTGGCTCGCGGCCCGGCGCTCCGCCGCATCAGCGGACGCCGCCGCGCGACGTCGCGGTGCTGCACGCGGCCGCGGGGCTTGGCGCGATCGTCGCCCACGGCGGCGACCTCTGGCTCGACGACCGGGCGGGGGAGCGGCTGCTGCACCTCGACGGGCGCAGCGGACGCGTGTCGGCGGCCATCCCGGTCGACGGCCGTCTCGCGCTGGCCGAGGGCGCGGGCGCCGTGTGGGCGCTGCAGTCGGGCGGTGGATACGGGATCGGCCTGCGCGGGCCGCTGCTTCGCATCGACGCCGCGACCGACCGCGTCCGCGGACGCATCCCGCTCGTCACCGCGTCCGGCCGCGCGGTGCTCGGCTTCGGCGTCCAGGTCGCCGGCCGCGCCGTCTGGGTGTGGGGACCGGACGACATCCTGCGCATCGACCGGCGCGCCGGACGGGTCGCGGCGCGGATCGCCGTCGGTGGCGAGCAAGGGGAGCTGACCGGCCTCGCCGCGACGCGCCGGCAGCTCGTGGCCGGCACCGCCGACGGGCACCTGATCCGCTTCGACGCTCGCACGGGGCGCCGGACCGGCGTGCTGCGGCTCGCCCTGAGCAAGCCCTCGCCGAAGGCGGTCCGCGGCGGGATCCTGCTCTTCACGGCCTCCGGCCGTGTCGGCGCGATCGATCTCGCGACCGGGCGGACGAGGTGGACGAAGCGGCTCGGCTTCCGCGCGGGCGCGGTCGTTGCCCGCGACGGCGTCGTCTGGGTCCACAGCGCGGCGACGTTCGAGCCGGGCGACCGTCTGACGGCGGTTCGGCTCGCCACGGGCGAAGTCGTCGCGACGCGGATCGTGCACGCGTTCGGGTCGACCGGCGTCGCGGTCGGCGCCGCGCGGGTCGCGATCGCCACGGCGGGTGGCGACCTCGTCGTGCTCACGCCCCGCGCAGCGGCGGCAGCCCGCCGGCGATGAGCGGGGCTAGCGCAGCAGCGGCAGGACGTCGGCCGAGAACTGCTGGATGAAACGGGCCTGGTCGTTCCCCGGGCCGTGCACCACCAGCTCGTCGAAGCCGAGCGTCGTGTAGCGGGCGACACCGTCGGCGACCTCGTGCGGGTCGTCGGAGCAGATGAACCGCGTGTGCGCGCGGTCTAGGTTCGCGTCGGCCAGCCGCTCCATCTCGACGGGATCCTCGACGCCCTCCTTCTGCTCGGGCGTCAGCGCGAGCGCCGCCCACCACTGGGTGTTGCTGAAGGCCCGCTCGCGATCGCGGTCGTAGGACACCTTGACCTCGATCATTCGCCGCAGCGCGGCGGGATCGCGGCCGGCCTGCTCGGCTCCGGCCGCGACGTTCTCCAGCAGCTCCTCGTACAACGCCGGGTCCTTTCCGCTTGTGCAGATGAAGCCGTCGCCGGTGCGGCCGGCGAGCTTCGCCGCCAGCGGCCCAGAGGCCGCGACGTAGATCGGCACCGGCTGGTCCGGCCGGTCGTAGACCGTCGCGCGCTCGGTCCTGTAGTACTCGCCCTGGAAGTCGACGCGCTCCTCGCTCCAGAGCGTGCGGATCAGCTCGATCGCCTCCGCGAGCCGCAGCCGACGCTCCTTGCGGCCGGGGAACGCGCCGCCGGTCACCGGCGTCTCGTTCATCGCCTCGCCGGTGCCGACGCCGAGGAACACGCGCCCCGGGGCGAGGCAGCCGAGCGTCGCAAACGCCTGCGCGATCACCGCGGGCTCGTAGCGCAGCGTCGGCGTCAGCACGCTCGTGCCGAGCGTCACGCCCTCCGTCCGCTCGGCCGCCGCGCCGAGCCACGGCAGCGCCGCGGGACCGTGCCCGCCGTGGTGACGCCAGGGTTGGAAGTGGTCGGAGATCGCGACGATCTCGAAGCCGGCGCGCTCGGCCTGGCTGGCGTAGTCGAGCAGCTCGGTCGGCCCGAACTGCTCCGCCGACGCCTTGTATCCGATCCTGACGCTCATCCGCGCAGCAGCGGCTGCGTCAGGCACGTCGGGCCGCCGTCGCCCTTGAGCGAGAGCTCGGAGCCGTCGTACGCGTGGACCTCGACGCCGCGCCGCTCGAGCTCGCGCCGCACGGCCGGGGCGGCGTCGACCATCACCACGACGCCCGGGCGCACGGCGAGCACGTTGCAGCCCATCGCCGCGTAGGACTCGTGGTCGATCGCGATCCACTCGATCGCGCGCGCGTGGAGGTCCTGCAGCAGCCGCACCGGCGCGAGCGGCTCGTAGACGACGCACAGGCCCTCGGCGACGCCGGAGAGGAAGGACTGCAGGTGCAGCACGTGCGCGGGTCCCTGGTCGTGCGGCATGTCGTAGGTCTCGACCGTCACGCCCTCGGGCTCGACGAGCCGGGCGAGCGCGTCCGCGCCCGCACGATTGGTGCGGTAGCCGAGCCCGATCGCCATCGTGTGCTCGTCGATCCAGTAGCGGTCGCCGCCGTCCGCGTACGCGTCGCCGGACAGCACGCCGAGCAGGGGAATCCCGAGCCGTTCGAGCTCCTCGGCGGCGTGGCGCGGCTCCCTGGCGCGCGCCGGCTTGGCCATTTGCAGCGCGATCCCGCCGCGGCCGGTCATCACCATCGGGTCGTGCATGTAGACGGCGTCGACCTGGCCGTCGAGGGCATCGGCGACCTCGACCTGCGGCCCGAGGTCGGCGAGCAGCTCGCAGAAGTCCTCGTGCTGGCGCGCGAGCAGGTCCGGGTCGGGCGTGCGCCACCCGGCGCCGGCCCAGTCGCCGGACGTCACGGGGCAGCGCACGAGCACGCGCTGCAGCGGCGCGATCATCGACGTGACGCCGTAGGTTGCCGCCGCAGCGGCGTCGGGGGAGCTCATGCGGCGGATTCTGGCGGACGGCGCCGGTCGGCGGAGTCCCGCGGCGCCGTGCTCGTAACCTCGAACGGCACCGGCGCTACCCGTGCGCCGGCGCCGGCGCCCCGATCCCGGCGACGTCGGCCTCGGCCAGCACGCCGCCGATCAGCTGGCCGACCACCGGCAGCGGCGCGGGACTCGGGCAGGAGGCGGATGCGTTCGTTCTCATGCCGGCCACGGTCGCAGCCGCGGCGCGGCGCGTCGATTACCCGTCGGGTAAGCGCGGCGGCGACCCGCACGGGATCTCGGCGCGCACCCGCGTGCCGCGACCCGGCGGGCTGTCGAGCGTGAGCGTGCCGTCGAGCGCCGCGACGCGATCCGCCAGCCCGCGCAGGCCCGAGCCGCGCGCCGTGTCGGCGCCGCCGACGCCGTCGTCGGCGACCTCCACGGCGACGCGCGCGTCGACGCGCCGCACGCAGACGCTGGCGCGGGTCGCCTCGGCGTACTTGGCGACGTTCGTGAGCGCCTCGGAGACGACGAAGTAGGCGGCGCTCTCGACGGGCGCGGGCAGGCGCTCGCCGGTGTCGGCGTCGACGGTCACGGGCACCGGCGTACGCGCGGCGAGCGAGTGCAGCGCCGGGCCCAGCCCGCGCTCGCTCAGCAGCGCCGGGTGGATGCCGCGCGCGAGCTCGCGCAGCTCGGCGAGGCTCGTCTGCAGCTCGTCCTGCGCGCGATCGAGCAGCTGGGCGAGCTGCGGATCGTGCGCCGCGCGCGTCCGCGCGGTGCGCAGCAGCAGCGCGAGCCCGACCAGCCGCGACTGCGCGCCGTCGTGCAGGTCACGCTCCAGCCGCCTGCGCTCGGCGTCACCCGCCTGCACCAGCCGCGCGCGCGATGCCCGCAGCTCCTCCAGCCGCTCGCTCAGCTCGGCGTGGAGCTCGAACAGGTGGGTGCGCAGCAGGCCGCCCAGGAAGGCGAACGGCATCAGCGCCGACGAGATGAACGCGGCCCACAGGAACGCCTCGCCGGCGCCGACCCTCGCCACCGTGACGAGCAGGAACGTGAGCAGCGCGAACGTGTAGACCGGCGTGAGCTGCAACCGCTCGAACGGCGCGGTCCGCCGCCAGCGACGGATCGCCCACGCGAGCACGATCACGAACAGCCCGGCGTAGAGCGCCGCTCCGACCGCGGACGCCACGTCCGCCGCGTCGCCGTCGCGCCGGATCAGCAGCACGTTGGTCGGGCACTCGTCGCAGCCGAGCTCGTGCGGACCGGCGAAGAATAGCGGTGGGAGGTTCGCCAGCGGGAAGATCAGGTAGCCCGCGATCACGATCGCGCGCTCCAGCCTCGATCTGATCCGTCCCGACGGGAACGTCATGCCAAGGTGGAGGAAGACACCGCCCCACAACCCGCCGGCGACGAGCGCGAACGTGTAGACCGGCGGCGAGTTCGCTGCGTCGAGCGTGAACAGGAACCACGCGAAGCCGAGCAGCGTCATCAGCGCGCCGAGGCGGAACTCCGCCCGCCGGCGGCAGGTGTACAGGCCGACGCCGATGAAGCTCCATCCGACCCCTGGCCCGAAGATCGCCCACGCGAGCTTGGCGTCCTTGTGATCGCTCGCGAGCACCAGCGCGACCACTCCCGCGCCGCACGCGAGCGCGGCGAGAACGATGGCGTGCATGCGTGCGGCGGTCATTTCCGAATCCTCCCGCGGAGCTCGCTGCGACGCTGCACCGGTAGCTTTTCGCCGTTGCCAACGCGAAAGGGGCGAGCATGGGACAGCCGGTGGTCCACTTCGAGGTGATCGGGAAGGACGCGGAGAGGCTCCACAGCTACTACTCGCAGCTGTTCGGCTGGGAGATCGACGCGAACAACCCGATGAAGTACGGCGTCGTGCAGCGCGAGGGCAACGTCGCCGACGACGGACGCGGGATCGGCGGCGGCGTCGGCACGGGGCCCGAGGGGTACGACGGCCACGTCACGTTCTACGTCGAGGTGCCGGACGTCGAGGCCGCGCTCGCGCAGGCCGAGAGCCTCGGCGGGTCGCGCGTCATGGGCCCGGACAAGCCGATGGAGGGCATCGAGATCGGCCTCTTCACCGACCCGGAGGGCCATCTGGTCGGCGTCGTCAAGGAGGCGTCGTAGGTAGGCCGCCCGTCCCCGCCCGCACGGCTGACCTAGGAGGGGCGCCGGCGACCGGCGCGCAGCCACCCGTCCTGCACGGCAGAGCGCGACCGCTCGCGGCGCTTCGATGAGCTGTTGCCGCGGCGGACGTGAGCGAGGCTCACGCCCGCCGCGCAGGTGCTACTGCAACCAGGCGTTGACCTTGTCGGCGTTCTTGGCGACCCAGTCCTTGCCGGCCTTCTCGGGATCGACCTTGTCGCCGGCGATCGCCTTTGCGACCAGCTCCTGGTCCTCGTTCGTCAGCTTGAACTTCTTGAGCATGTCGTAGGCGGGCGAGCCGCTGTCGGCGAACTCCTTCGAGAACAGCTTGTTGATGATCGTGACGTCGTAGGCGCACTTGTACTGGGCGGGGTCGCCGCCGGCCTTGGCGTCGTCCTTGCAGCCCTTGAAGCGCTCGGGCAGCTTGACCTCCGCCAGGTCGTACTCCTGGTTGAGGTACTGCGGCGTGTACCAGTAGAAGAGCACGGGCTTCTGCTGCTTGTAGAGCTGGCTCCAGCGCGCGACCTGCGCCGGCTCGGCGCCCGCGGTGACGAACTTGAGGTCGAGACCGAGCGCCTTGATCAGCTCCTTGTCCTTCTGCACGTAGGACGGGTCGCCGCCGAGGAACATGCCCTGGCTGCCGGACTCCGGCGTCTTGAACAGGCTCTCCTCGCCCTGCAGCCCCTCCCAGGTCTTGAACTCCGGGTGCTCGTCCATCAGGTACTTGGGTATGAACCAGCCGATGTGGCCCTTGACGCCGAGCGGGCCGCCCATCGCGACCTTGCCGCCCTTGTCGATGTACTGCGTGTACTGGTCGGTGTGCTGCCAGTCCTCGAGCACCGCGTCGACCTTGCCGTCGGCCATCGCCTGGAAGACCGGGATCTCTGCGATCTTCGTGATGTCGACCTTGCAGCCGAGCTTGTCCTCGAGCACCGCCTTGGCGATGTAGGTGTTGGCGGTCGAGCCGGCCCAGGCCTGCTCGTTGAGCGTCACATCGCCGCAGTCCTTGCCGCCGCTGGCGGTGCCGCCACCGCCCGCGGTCGTCTCCTCCTTCTTCTCGCCGCACGCGCTCACTGCAAGCGCGAGCGCGAGCGCGAGCGCGATGATGCCGCGCACCCTCAGTCCATCCCCCATCAGCCGTCCCCTCATCGTGTTTGAACTGCCCTTCGTCCCCTGCTCTGCGTCACGCGGTCGAGCGCGATCCCGAGCGCGAGGATCGCGAGCGACGCGACCACGCCCTCGCCGAACTCGTTGCGCTGCAGGCCGCGCGCGACCA
>Ga0126307_10003997_pt1 | contig 10174 bp, 9 predicted proteins | sample Plot28_FD_89955 | JGI IMG/M metagenome (GOLD analysis project Ga0126307, IMG submission 89955) | Serpentine soil microbial communities from UC McLaughlin Reserve, CA, USA - Plot28 | ecosystem: Environmental > Terrestrial > Soil > Grasslands | place: USA: UC McLaughlin Reserve, Lake County...
CGCCCGAGGACTTCGTCGGGGTGGACGACTCGCCGGTGCGCTGCCTGGACGGCGAGGCCGGCGCGGAGATGGTCGAGGAGATCAACCGCGCGCGAAAGGCCAACGAGTCGCTGGGCGGCGTCTACGAGGTGATGGCCTTCGGCCTGGTGCCGGGGCTCGGCTCCTATCTGTCCTGGGACGAGCGCCTGGACGGCCGCCTGGCGCAGGCGATCATGTCCATTCAGGCGATGAAGGGCGTGGGGATCGGCGACGGCTTCGACCTGGCGGGGCGAGTGGGCTCGCAGGCCCACGACGAGATCTTCTTCTCGGAGGAGGAGGGCTTCACCCGCGCGACCAACCGTGCGGGCGGCGTAGAGGGCGGGATGACCACTGGCGACCCGCTGGTCGTGCTCGGCGCCATGAAGCCCCTGCCCACCCTGACCAAGCCGCTGCGCTCGGTGGACCTCGCCACCCACGAGCCCGCCCAGGCGCTGCGCGAGCGCACCGACTCCTGCACCGTCCCGGCCGCCGGCGTGGTGGCCGAGGCGATGGTGGCGCTGGTCCTCGGCTCGGCCTGCCGCGACAAGTTCGGCGGCGACCACGTCGACGACGCGAAGGCCGCGCTGCGCGCCTACGAGGGACGCATCGAATGGAGGCGGTAGACGAGGACGACCGGCGGGACTCGGCCGGCCGAGCCCCGGCCTCCGTTCCGGCGGTAGGAGAGCCCGCCGCCGAGGCGGGTGCGCTGGTCTTCATCGGCTTCATGGGCGCGGGCAAGACCAGCGCTGCGCGCACCGTCGCCGCCGAGCTGGGAACCGAGGCGCTCGACTCCGACCGCGAGCTCGAGCGCGAGCTGGGCGAGCCGCTGGAGCAGTACTTCGACCGCGAGGGGGAGTCCCTGTTCAGGCTGCGCGAGGAGGAGGTCGTGCTGCGGATGTTGGCCCGCGACGACGCCCAGGTGATCGCCCTCGGCGGCGGGTCGCTCGGCTCCGAGCGCGTGCGCGAGGCGCTCGCCCGGCACACGGTCATCCACCTCGAGGTGGGCGCCGAGGACGCCTGGCGTCGGGCCTCGGGCAAGGGCCGCCCGCTGGCTCGCGATCGCGGCCGCTTCGACCAGCTGCACGCGGACCGCCGGGCCATCTACGAGACCGCGGCGCAGGTCACGTTGCCCCCGGCGGGCCGGGCGGCCGTCCGTCACGCCGTCCCCGCCGTGCAGGCGCTGGCGCGGGCCCCGCGCGGCACGCGGCTCGTCTGGGCGGCCGCGGAGTCCGGCAGCTACCCCGTCTTCTTCGGCCGCGGCCTGCTCGGCGCGACGTTCTTCTGGCCCAACGACGGCCGGCGCTTCGCGGTCACCGACGAGAACGTCGCCGAGCTGCACGGCGTGTCCGCCGATCACCGGGTGACGGTGCCGGCCGGCGAGCAGCACAAGACGGTGGCCGGCGCCGAGCACGTGCTGCGCGAGCTGGCCAGGGCCGAGATGGAGGGCGGCGACATCGTGGTGGGAGTGGGCGGCGGGGTGGTGGGCGACCTCGCGGGCTTCTGCGCCGCGGTGTACCAGCGCGGGGCGCGCCACGTCCAGGTGCCCACCACGCTGGTGGCCCAGGTGGACTCGGCCTACGGGGGCAAGACCGGCGTCGACCTGCCCGAAGGCAAGAACTACGTGGGCGCCTACCACCAGCCGAGCGCCGTGCTGTGCGACCCGAGCGCTCTCGCGACTCTGCCGCCCGAGGAAGCCGCCGCCGGCTACGCCGAGGTGGTCAAGACGGCCCTGATCGCCGGCGGCGCGCTGTGGTCGCGGGTGCGGGCCGGCGAGGCCCCCGACGACGAGGTGGTTCTCGGCTGCCTGCGCACCAAGCTGGCCGTGGTGGCCGAGGACGAGCGCGACTCAGGTCGCCGCCAGGTTCTCAACCTGGGCCACACGGTGGGCCACGCCCTCGAGGCGGCCACCGGCTACTCGCGGCTGCGACACGGCGAGGCCGTGGGCATCGGCCTGCTCTGCGCCCTGCGCCTCTCGGGCCGCACTTCGCTGCGGGACGAGGTGGCCGGCCTGCTGGAGGCGCATGGCCTGCCGCTGTCCGTCGAGGGGGTGGACGTCGAGGAGGTGTTGGCGGCGTCCGAGCGTGACAAGAAGCGCGAGGGGGGAGAGGTGCGCTTCGTGCTGGTGGAGGCGCCGGGCGATGTGAGCCACGGGCACGAGGTCGACCGCGATGCGCTGCGGGCGGCGGTCGACGAGGTACTGGCGTGAACCACCGCGTCGCCATTCTGCACGGAGTCAACCTCGACACGCTCGGCCGCCGCGATCCGGCGGTGTACGGCACGCTGACGCTCGCCGAGCTGGAGGGCCAGGTGGGCCGTTTCGCGCGCGAGTTCGGCTTCGAGGCCTCGTTCTTCCAGACCAACCACGAAGGGGAGTACTGCGAGCAGCTGCACCGCGCCGCCGAGCGCAGCGATGCTGTGGTGCTCAACCCCGGAGCCTGGGCGCACTACTCCTTCGCCATCCGCGACGCGCTCGAGGTGGCCGCCCTGCCCGCCGTGGAGGTACACATCTCGGACATCGAGAGCCGTGAGGAGTGGCGGCGCCACTCGGTGATCCGGGACCTGTGCCTCGGCCACGTGCAGGGCAAGGGGGTGGGCGGGTACCGCGAGGCCATGGAGATCCTGAGGGCCGCGCTGTGACCACCCGCGCCGACCGCCTCGTAGCGCTGGTGGCCGAGGAGGAGCTCGACTGCCTGCTGGTCTCCGACCTCACCAACGTTCGCTACCTCACCGGCTTCACGGGCACCAACGGCGCTGCCGTGGTCAGCGCGGACGAGTGCCTGTTCCTCACCGACTTCCGCTACGTCGAGCGCGCGGCCACCGAGGTGTCCGGCGAGTTCGAGCGGCTGCCCGCGGGACGCGATCTGCCCAAGGACCTGGCGCCCCGCCTGTCGGGCCGCGCAGGGTTCGACGACGAGAACGTCAGCGTGAAGGCCCACCGCCGCCTGTCCGAGGCGGTGCCCGACGGGGTGGAGCTGGTGCCGGCGGGGGGCCTGGTGGAGCGCCTTCGGGAGGTGAAGGACGAGCTCGAGGTGGCCGCGATGACGGCTGCCGCCGAGCTCGGCGACGTGATCTATGCCTACGTCGCCGAGCGCGGCCTGGTCGGGCGCACCGAGCGCGAGGTGGCGGTGGACCTCGAGCGCGAGATGCGCGAGCGGGGTGCCCAGGATCCGTCCTTTCCCTCGATCGTCGCCGCCGGCGCCCACGCCGCCCTGCCGCACGCCGAGCCGCGCGACGTGGAGATCCCGCCCGACACGCTCGTGGTGCTCGACCTGGGCTGTCTCGTCGACGGCATGTGCTCGGACTGCACCCGCACCTTCGCCACCGGCGAGCTCGGCTCCCTGGCCACCGACGTCTACGACCTGGTCCTCAACGCCCAGCTGGCCGCGCTGGACGCAGCCACGGCGGGCACGGCCTGCCGCGACGTGGACGAGGCGGCGCGCTCGCTGATCGAGGAGGCCGGCCGCGGCGACCAGTTCGGGCACGGGCTCGGCCACGGGGTCGGGCTCGAGGTACACGAGGGCCCGCGGTTGACCAAGACCGCCGAGGGCGAGCTGCGAGCGGGCAACGCGGTGACGATCGAGCCGGGCGTCTACGTCCCGGGCGAGCTGGGCGTACGGATCGAGGACCTGGTGATCGTGGCGGAGGACGGCCTGCGCAACCTGAGCAGCTTCCCCAAGACCCTGGTCACGGTGGACTGATGGTCCTCGCCGCCGCCGCGGCGTTCACCGGCGCTTCGGTCCAGTCGGCCACCGGCTTCGGCTTCGCGCTGGTGCTGAGCCCGGCCCTGCTCGCCGTGCTCGAGCCCTTCGAGGCGGTCTGGGCGCTGCTGGTCCTGGGGCTGGCGCTCAACCTGCTGGTGCTGCGCGACGGCGGCCGGGTGCGCTGGGACGCGCTGCGGCCCGCCCTGGTAGCGGCGCTGCCGGGGCTGGCGCTGGGCGCGCTGCTGCTCGCGCTCGCTCCCAAGCCCGTGCTGCAGGTGGTGGTGGGCGCGGGCGTCGTGGCAGCCGCGGCGCTAGCCTGGCGCGCCCCCGAGCCGACGGCCGCGCCGGGCCCACGGGGAGCACTGACCGCCGGGCTGGCCAGCGGCGCGCTGACCACGTCGGTGAGCCTCAGCGGCCCGCCGCTGGTGTTGTGGCTGCGTGCCCGGGGGCTGACCCCGGGCGAGCTGCGGGCTTCCCTGGCCGCCGCGTTCCTGTTTCTGAACCTCGCCGGCGCCGCGCTCCTGCTCGCGGCCGGGGACGGCTTCGACGCGTTCCAGCCCGAGCTGGTGGCGCCCCTGCTCGGGCTCGTGGTGGCCGGCCACCTGCTCGGCTGCCGGCTGTTTCGCTTGGTTGACGCCGAACGCTTCTCCACGCTGGTGCTGGCGCTGGTGGCGGCCGGTGGCCTGGCCAGCGTGGCCGCCGGGCTCGCGGCGCTCTAGCCTACGTCGGCGCCCGACAGGAAGCGGACCCCAGTCAGCTCCTCCGAGGCCTCCCACAGCCGGCGGCCGTTCTCCTCGTCGTAGGCCGGCGGGATCGCTTCGACCTTCCTCGGCAGCCCGCGGAACTCGCCGGGCCCGTCCGGCCCGTAGTACTCGCCGCCCTGGACTCCGGGCGCGGTCGCGGCGTAGAGGGTGGGCAGGGCCCCGCGCTCGGCGCTCTGGGCGAGGAGCCGGTTGCTGATCGCCATCGCGGCCTTGGCGATGCCGGTCGGCCCCGTGCTCTGCAGGTTGGTCGCCGAGTAGCCCGGGTGGGCGAACACGCTGATCGTCGGGGACCCTGCTGCCCGCAGCCGGCGGTCGAGCTCGACCGCGAACACGGCGTTGGCCAGCTTCGAGGCCTGGTAGGCGTCGCGGGGGCTGTACGAGCGCTCCTTCTGGAGGTCGTCGAAGTCGAGCTTGCCGCTCTTGTGCTCGTTGCTGCTCAGGGTCACGGTCCGGCCGGAGTCCGAGCGCTGCACGGCTTCCAACAACAGGCCGGTGAGCGCGAAGTGGCCCAGGTGGTTGGTGCCGAACTGGAGCTCGAACCCGTCGCTCGTGGCCTGCCGCGGGGTCATCATCACGCCGGCGTTGTTGATCAACAGGTCGATTCGCTCTCCCTGGAGCCGGCCGGCGAACTCGCGCACCGAGTCGAGGCTGCCGAGATCGAGTGCGAGCACGCGGGCCTTGGGCCCACCGGTCTCGGCCTCGATCTCGTTCGCGGCGGCTTGGCCCTTGTCGACGCTCCTGGAGGCGATGACCACCTCGGCGCCGTGGCGCGCCAACTCGAGCGCGGTGACGCGACCGAGCCCACTGTTGGCGCCGGTCACGACCGCGAGCTTGCCGGCCTGGTCGGAGATGTCGCCGGCCGTCCACTTGGGGGTCATCGCTCGGCCCCGTCCGACCAGAAGCCCTGCGCCAGTCCCCGGCGTCGTTGCCCGAGCTCGCCTAGCACCTAGGCCTCGATGATGAACACCACGTCGTCCTCGTAGCAGTAGGACCAGTCCTCGCCTGGCTGGGCCGAGGAGACGATCGGGTGGCCCGTCTCGTGGTTGTGGGCGGTGGCGTGGCGGTTGGGGGAGGAGTCGCAGCAGCCGACCTTGCCGCAGGTGCGGCAGGCGCGCAGGTGGACCCAGCGGTCGCCGGTCTTCAGGCACTCCTCGCAGCCTTTGACGTCGTGGGGTGGGCCGACCTCGACCTGGTCCAGATGTGTGCAGACGCTCATGGATGAAGTGTGGCGCAAGCGAGGTTGCGGTCCGCCTTGACATGATGCGAACATACGTTCGATCATGGTGATCGGCGCCCTCATCCCCCGCTTCGAGCTGGTCGCGGCCCTGGGAGAGCATCGCGCTCTGCTGGGGGAGGCGGTGGCCCTGGCCCCCGAGGCCGGCCGCGAGCAGATGGTGGGTGAGGTCTCCGCTCCGGCCGAGGCCTTCGGCGTGGTGCGCGGCATGCACGTGGGGGAGGCCCTGACGCGTTGTCCAGAGCTGCGGCTGGTCCCACCCGATCCCGAGGGGGTGCGCGAGCTGTGGGGGATGGTGCTCGACCGCGTGGAGAGCCTGGGCGCGGCGCCGGAGTCCGACCGGGCGGGCGAGGCGTACTTCGAGTCCGAGGGCCTGCACGGGCTGCACGGGGGAGGGCTCAACGACGTGTTGAGCGCCGCGAGGCGGGTGCTCGGCAGTGTTCGCCTGGGTGCCGGGCCCTGCCGCTTCGTGGCCTACGCCGCCGCCCGGCAGGCGCGGCCACGGCGGCGCACGGTGAAGGTGAAGGCGGCCGACGCCGCCGCTTTCCTCGCCCCGCTGCCCGCGGCCATGCTGCGCGTGCGGCCTGAGCTGGCCGCCTTGCCCGACGTCTTCGAGCGTCTGGGCCTGCGCACCCTCGGCGAGCTGGCCGCCCTGCCCTCGCGCTCGGTGGCCGAGCGCTTCGGCCCCCCCGGCCTGCTGGCGCTCGACCTCGCGCGCGGGCGCGACACCCCGCTGGAACCGCGCCGGCCGCCCGAGCCGGTGTCCGAGCGCCTGGACCTGCCCGAGGCCGCCTCCGGGCAGCAGCTCGAGCGCGCCCTGGACCTGTTGATAGCCCGCCTGCTGGCCCGCCGGGAGCGGCGGGGACGCTCCCTGCGCGCGCTGGCGGTTTCGGCCCGCTTCGTGGCGGGAGGGACCTGGCGCCAGGCGGTGACCCTGCGCACCCCGAGTGCCGACGCCCAGCGCATCCGCCTGGCCCTTGGCACCCGCCTGGCCGTGCTGCCCGCCCCGGCGGGCTCCCTGGGCCTCGAGGTCGAGTCCTTCGGGCCGCCCGCCCACGAGCAGGGTCACCTGGTGCGCGACCCGGCGGCGGTGCGGCGCGAGCGGCTGGGGGAAGCCGTGCGCCAGGCCCGCCAGTCGGCGGGCCCCGAGGCGGCGCTGCGCATCCTGGAGGTCGACCCAGGCTCGCGGCTGCCCGAGCGCCGCACGCTGCTGGCGCCCTTCCTCGACGACAAGAGGAAGCGCAGGTGAGCTCTCGCCGGCCGGCGAGGGAGCGCGGGCCGGGCGCCGGCCGGCCGAGCACCGCTCGCTCGACCCGGCTGTCTGAGCCGCGCCCGGTCACCGTCCGTCCCGGCGAGCGGGGCGTGCCCGAGTCCGTGGCGGGCATGGCGGTGGAGGCGGTGCGCGAGGAGTGGGTGGTTGAGGACCTGTGGTGGACAGGCCGGCCCCTGCGCCGGCGCTACTTCGAGCTGGTGCTGGCCGACGGGCGGAACACCGTCGTCTTCCGCGATCTGATCAAGGGCCGCTGGTACGCCCAGCGGGCGTAGATGAGCCGATCGCGGTCGCCGTGGACGAGCGCTCGGCGCGCTGGGCGGCGATCGAAGAGAATCAGTGCCGGTGACGGTCTACGAGAAGCGCACCTGCACGACCTGCCGCAAGCTGGCGGCCCTGCTCGAGGAGGAGGGCGTCGAGTTCGAGCGGGTGGACTTCCACGTCGAGCCCCTGACCGCGGAGGAGCTGCGCAGGCTGGTGGCCAAGACCGGCCGGCCGGCACGGGAGCTCTTCCGCGCCCGCGAGCCGGTCTACGGGGACTTGGGGCTGGCCGAGCGCGAGGTCTCCGACGACGAGGCCATCGCGCTCATGGCCGAGCACCCGGCGCTGCTGCAGCGACCGGTGGTCGAACAAGGGGGCCGGGCGGTGCTCGCCCGGCCTATCGAGCGGGTGCGCGAGCTGCTCTGAGCGAGCGGGAACCCTCCACCGAGGGCTGTTCCTCGACCAGGGCCGAAGGAGCACCTCGACCACCCAGGGTCGAACTGGGCTCCGGCGCCGCGGCGTAGCTGGGCGCGCACCGCTCCGGCGCCCACGGCGGGGCGATAGCCCTCCGAGCGGACGAGGGTTGCGGATCTGAAGCCGAGCCTGGACAGGGATGCGAACATGTGTTCGTGTCCTACGTGGAGCTCCACTGCCACTCGGCCTTCTCCTTCCTGGACGGGGCCTCGCATCCGGTCGAGCTGGCCGGAGCGGCGGCCGAGCAGGGCCACGAGGCGCTGGCGCTCACCGACCACGACGGGATCTACGGGTCCATGGAGCTGGTCCAGGCGGCCAAGCCGCTGGGCGTGCGGGCGATCACCGGAGCGGAGGTCTCGGTCGACGACGGCTCGCACCTCACGCTGCTGTGTGAGAGCAGGACGGGCTACCGCAACCTCTGCCGGCTGCTGACCAAGGCCCACGCGCACACGCGCGTCTGGGCCCAGGACGCCGGCGAGGGCTGGGCCGAGCGCTGGGCGCTGGAGGGGCCTCGCGCCCGAGCGCGCGAGCGCCCGCGAGTGGAGCCGAAGGTGGGCGAGCCGGAGGTCTCGCTGGCCGACGTCGAGGAGCACGCCGAGGGCCTGGTGTGCCTGAGCGGCTGCGCGCGCGACGGCGCCGTGGCCCGCCGGGTGGAGGCCGGCGACCACGTGGGCGCGGCGGCTGTGGCCCGCCGCCTGCTGGCCGCCTTCGGGCCCGACCGCTTCCGGGTGGAGCTGCAGCGACCCTTCGCCCGCCACGACCGCCGGCGTAACAGGCTGTTGAGCGAGCTGGCCTCGAGGCTGGGCGTGCCGGTGGTGGCCACGGGCAACGTCCACGCCCACGACCGCTCGCGGGCCGCCCTCCAGGACGCCTTCGTGGCGGTGCGCGAGGGCAAGACCCTCGACGAGTCCGAGCCGCTTCGCCGCGGCAACGCATCGCACGTGCTCGGGCGGCCGGAGGCCATGGCCGAGCGCTTCTCCGACCACCCCGAGGCGGTGCACGAGTCGGGCCGCATCGCCGACCGCCTGCGCTTCGACCTGAGCTCTGACCTCGGCTACCGCTACCCCGGCTCCGATGACCCGGAGTCCGACGGCAAGCTGGCCGAGATCTGCCGCGCGCGCCTGGACGAGCGCTACGCCGGCCGGGCCACGCTCGCGAAGGCCGAGGCCCGTCTGGAGGAGGAGCTGCGGGTGATCTCCTCGCTGGAGCTCAGCGGCTTCTTCCTGTTGCATCGCGACCTGCTCGAGCTGGCCCGCGAGGTGGCCACCGAAGTGCGCGGGCCCAGCGTGGCGCGTGCGCTGCTGCCGCCGGGGCGGGGGAGGGGCTCCAGCGTGTCCTCGATCGTCTGCTACCTGACCGGCCTCTCGCACGTCGACCCCGTCGAGTGCGACCTCTTCCTCGGGCGCTTCCTCAACGAGGAGATCACAGCGCTGCCCGACATCGACCTCGACTTCCCGCGCGACATCCGCGACGTGCTCATCCCGCGCGTGCACGATCGCTACGGCCCCGAGCGCTCGGCGCTGGTCGCGGCCTTCGCGACCTACCAGGTGCGCTCGGCCATCCGCGACCTGGCCAAGTCGCTGGGCCTGCCGCCGGGCGAGATCGAGCGCCTGGCCCGCTACGCCGACCCCTGGCAGGGCAACGAGATCGAGGACGAGGTGGGCCAGGTGCACGCCGCCACTCCGAAGGGTGCCCCCGCAGGGGGTCACCCTGCCAGGAGCCGCTCACCGCGCTGGCAGGCGCTGACCCGGCTGGTGCGCGACGTGGCCGGCCTGCCCCGCCACGCCACTCAGCACTCGGGCGGCATGGTGATCTCCACTGAGCCGTTGATCGACGTCTGCCCGGTGATGCCCGCGGCGATGGAGGGCCGGCAGCTGGTGCAGTGGGACAAGGACTCCTGCGCCGACGCCGGTTTTCTGAAGATCGACCTGCTCGGCCTGGGGATGCTGTCCTGCGTCGAGCGCTGCGTGGACCTCATCCATGAGGCGCGCCACGAGCACATCGACCTCTCGCGCATCGACTTCGGCGACGAGCGCGTGTACTCCGAGATCCACAAGGCGGAGACCACGGGGGTCTTCCAGATCGAGTCGCGCGCGCAGATGCAGATGCTCAAGCGCACCCGGCCCGAGTCGCTCGACGACCTGACCGTGCAGGTCGCCCTCGTGCGTCCCGGCCCCATCCTCGGCGGCGCGGTGCACCCGTACATCGAGCGCAAGAAGGCGCTGCGGGAGGACCCGTCGTACGCCGTGCCCTACGAGCACCCCTCGCTGGAGCATGTGCTGAGGGACACGCTCGGCGCGATCGTCTTCCAGGACCAGGTGATCGAGGTGGCGATGGCCTTCGCGGGCTTCTCGCCCGGCGAGGCCGAGGGGCTGCGGCGGGCCATGAGCCGCAAGCGCTCGGAGGCGGCGATGCGCTCCTACGAGGAGAAGTTCGTGGAGGGCGGCATGGC
>Ga0126307_10003999_pt1 | contig 10172 bp, 10 predicted proteins | sample Plot28_FD_89955 | JGI IMG/M metagenome (GOLD analysis project Ga0126307, IMG submission 89955) | Serpentine soil microbial communities from UC McLaughlin Reserve, CA, USA - Plot28 | ecosystem: Environmental > Terrestrial > Soil > Grasslands | place: USA: UC McLaughlin Reserve, Lake County...
CGCCTCGCGCAGCTCGGGCTCGATGTAGGCCAGGCCGAGCCGCCCGTACACCTCCTCCTCCGTGGCGTAGCGGTCGACCTCCCCAGATTCCGAATCGGCGATCCCGTGCTCCGACACCGAGAGGCCCATGGCGACGGCCCGCTCGCGAAGCTCGACGTTGTGCTCAGCGGATCCCGTGAAGTGCTGGAGCAGATTGCCGTACGCGTCGGGAGCGACGATTCGCAGGTCGACGGCGACGCCGTTGTGGGTGGTGATCCGGGCGCCGCTGTCGCGGGCCGATCCGGTCGCGGCGGCGAGTGGATGGTCAAGAAGCGCCTGCGCGAGGTCAACGGGCTCGCTGGCCGTGGCGATCAGGTCGATGTCGTGACAGGTCTCCGCGCCGCGCCGGGCGGACCCCGCGACCTCGACCGCGTCGCTCGCCGGGTTGTCGCGCAGGTCGGCCGCGATCCGCTGGGCCACCGGCAGGACCTCGGAGAGGAGCAGGCGCTCGCTGGGCCCATGATCGGCGAGCTTGCCCAGCGAGGTGAGGACGTTCTCCTCGACCTTTGGGCCAAGGCCCTTGAGGCTCCGGATGCGCTCCCCCTCGGCCGCCGCGCGCAGGTCGTCGAGGTTCGCGACGTCGAGCTCGTCGTACAGCCGGCGGGCCGTCTTGGCGCCGACGCCGGGGACCCGGGTGACCTCGACCAGGGACACGGGGAACTTTCGCTTGAGCTTCGCGGCCGATGGGATCTCGCCCGTGTCCAGGAGGCTCACGATCTTCCCCTCGAGCGTCTTGCCGACGCCGGGCAGCTCCGTCGCTCTGCCTGCCCGGGCGAGCTCCGCGACCGAGACGGGGCTCTGACGGATGACGCGCGCCGCCTCGCGGTAGGCGAGCACCCGATACCGAATCGCCCCGTCGAGCTCGTACAGCGTCGCGAGCTCGCTCAGCGCGTCGGCGATCTCGGCGTTTCGCATGACTCAAACCTATTCGTCGCCGAGAGGCGGCCGATCCGGACAGGTAGGCGACGAATAGCATCGGGGGGTGCCGGAGAACGCACGCGTCTGGCTCGTCATCCCCACCTACAACGAATCGGCGAACGTCGAGGCGATCGTCGAAGCGGCCCTCGAGTCGCTGCCGGCCTCGCGGCGCTTGCTGATCGTGGACGACGCCTCGCCCGACGGCACGGGCCGGATCGCCGATCGGCTCGCCGAGGAGCACGAGGACGTGGCCGTGATGCACCGGTCACGCAAGGAGGGCTTGGGCCCGGCGTACGTGGCGGGATTCGGCGAGGCCCTCGCTCAGGGCGCGGAGCTCATCGCGCAGATGGACGCCGACTTCTCACACGATCCGAAGGATCTGCCGCGGCTGCTCGACGCTGCCGAAGGCGCGGATCTCGTGCTCGGCTCGCGCTACGTCGACGGGGGAGGGGTCACGGACTGGGGGCCCACACGGAGGGCGGTCAGCCGCTGGGGCAGCGCGTACGCGCGAGCGGCGCTCGGGATCGGCGTCCACGACCTGACGGGGGGCTTCAAGGTCTTTCGCCGGGCGGTGCTGGAGGCGATCGAACTGGAGTCATTGGCCTCCCTGGGCTACGCCTTCCAGGTGGAGACGAGCTTTCGCGCCATCAAGGCCGGCTTCCGGGTGGTCGAGGTCCCGATCGTCTTCCGGGAGCGCCGCGTGGGGGCCTCGAAGATGACGGGCGGGATCGTGCTGGAGGCCGCTTGGCGCGTCCCGGCGATGCGACTAAGAGGCCGTTGACCTTCGCGGTCTCGATCGCGATCGGCATATGCTTCCGCGGTCAGACCGGCGGCCGATCGCCGGTGTGACGGGCACTATATTTTGTATAGTAATGGGCGGGCGGCAACACCGCTCACGCGTGAAGATGAACGACGAGCGATCAGGAGAGAGAAAGTGACTGGGAAGCTTCCCGACGTGACCGATGGAACGTTCCAGTCCGAGGTGCTCGACGCCGAGCAGCCGGTGCTGGTCGACTTCTGGGCGCCATGGTGCGGCCCCTGCCGCGTAGTTCACCCGATCCTCGAGGAGATGGCCGCCGAGCGCGATGACCTGCGCATCGTCAGCCTCAACACCGACGAGAATCAGCAGACGGCCGCCAAGTACGAGGTCCTCTCGATCCCGACGCTGATCCTGTTCAAGGACGGCGCCGAGGCCAAGCGCGTCATCGGCGCGATGCCGAAGCGGCGCCTGGAATCAGAGCTCGAGCCAGCGCTGGCCTAGCTAGAGCTACCCCGGCCCCTCACCGCCGGACGCGGTAGTGCAGGTGGGTGACACCGTCCCCCTCGAGGACCCGGGTGCGCTCTAGCTCGATGTGCTCGGGACCGCGCTCGTCGAAGAGGCGGCGCCCTTGGCCGAGAAGCACCGGGATGACATGGATCTCGAGCTCGTCGAGGACGCCGGCAGCGAGTGCGAGCTGGGCGGTTCCGACGCCGTGGACCAGCACGTCCTTCTCGCCGGCGGCCTGCTTCGCCTGGCGCATCGCGCTCTCGACGTCGCTCACGTAGGTAACCAGCGGCCACTGCCTCGTCCCGCTGTCGGGCTCCTGGCGGGTGAGGACGAAGATCGGCACGCCATCGTGGTGGTCGCCCTGCCATCCGCCCGCTGGCTCGAAGGTCCCCCGGCCTGCGACGACCGCCCCGGTGGCCATCAGCTCGTCCCAGACCTCGCCGTTGACGCCCCCCGGACGGCCGAGGCCCTTGTGATTGGCGTCGGCACCCGCCAAGGCCCACTCGTGCAGGCGGTGCCCGCCGTCGCCGAGCCCGTTGCCAGGTCCTTCGTTTGGCCCGGCGACGAATCCGTCAAGGGACATGGACATGTAGAGAACGGTTGCGGACACGGTGTCTCCCTTCCTGGGCTGTGGTCTTAAGTCCACACGCCTTCGCCTACTAGGACCGGTACACGCACCGAGAATCATCGGCACTGCTGTTGCTCAGCGCGAAAGGGCAGATCGGCGAGTGAGTTGACCACGACGTCGGCCATGTCGAGCGCGTCCGGTGCCGGGGGGAAGTCCGGACGAGGGACCACGACCACCGTCATCCCCGCGGCCTTGGCGGAGCGGATTCCGTTTGTGGCGTCCTCGATCGCGGCGCAGGTCGCGGGCAGCGCGTCGAGCCGTCGCGCTGCCTCGAGGTAGACGTCCGGCGCCGGTTTGCCGCGACCCACCTCCTCGGATGAGACGGTGACCCGGAAGCTCGATGCAAGCCCGGTCAGCTCCAGAACGAGGTCGATGAGCGGCCGGTTCGACGACGAGGCGAGCCCCAGAGGCCAGTGCTGGGCGAGGGCGCGCACCGTTTCGACGGCGTGGGGGAGGAGCGGAACGCCCTGTTCGTAGCGCTCACGCAGTCGCTCGACGACGAGCGCGGAGATGTCGGCCGGCTCCATCGGCATGCCGAGCGCGTCGTGCATGTAGCGAGACCACTCCTGCGAGCTCATGCCCATCATCTCCTGCTGGGCGCGGTTGTGCCAGCGACCGCCTGACTCCCGCGTGACCTGCTCGCGCACCGAGCCCCAGACGGTCTCGGAGTCGATCAGCACCCCGTCCAGGTCGAAGATGACGGCGCTCAGCGAGATGCCGCGCCTCGCCTATCCGGCCCGCTCGAGACCGATGCGAAGGACTCGACCCTCGATCTCGGTGGAAGCTCCGGCCACCTCTCCGTCGTAGCTGAGGGTGGTCGCAAGCGTCTCACCCGCGACATACCGCTCGTGCTCGCGCGCCGCGTCCAGCAGGTCCGCGTCCCCGCCCAGCACGAGCTCGATCCGGTCCGTCACGTCCAGGCCGGCGTCGCGGCGTGCGTTTTGCACCGCGTGCACGATCTCGCGCGCCAGCCCCTCGCGACGGAGCTCGTCATCCAGCTCCAGCGACAGGGCCACGGCGCGGCCCGCCTCGGCCTCCACCCGGTAGCCGTCGAGCGGCCGCATGACGAGGCTCACGTCCTCCGGTTGAAGCTCGTGTTCCTGACCATCGACGTTGATGCCGATCTTGCGATTGCCGGCGATCGCGTCGGCGACCGAGGCCGGGTCCAGAGCCTCGACGGCCGCGGCGGCCTGGGGCATCAACTTGCCGAAACGGGGACCCAATGAGCGGTAGTTGGGCTTCACGTCGTAATGGACGAGCTCCGCCTCCTCTGACACGAACTCGAGCTCCTTGACGTTCAGCTCGTTCTCCACCAGGCTCTCGAGCCGCTCGATTGCCTCGCGCTCGGCGCCGCGAGCGACGATCACCGCCCTGCGCAGCGGCTGGCGGACCTTCACCTTCGCGTGCGCCCTGGCAGCGCGCCCCAGCTCGACGGCCCGAAGCGCCGCTTCGACCGCGGCCTCCAGCTCGTGATCGACCTGCGAGGCGTCCGGCTCCGGGAAGTCGGCGAGATGGACCGAGTCCGGGCCCTCGCCGTAACGCTCGTCCTCCCCGGCGACCAGGTTCGTGTAGATCTCGTCGGCGAGGAACGGCATGAACGGCGCCAGCAGCGACGACACGGTCAGCAGGCAGTGGCGAAGCGTCGCGAACGCGGCCAGGTCGCCCTCCCAGAATCGCCTGCGCGAGAGACGCACGTACCAGTTGGAGAGCTCCTCGACGTACTGCGCAATCGTCCGACCGGCCGTGGTGCAGTCGAAGGCGTCCATGCTCTCGATCACCTCGGCGACCACCCCTTGGAGCCGGGACAGCGCCCAGCGATCGAGCTCGGCCCCCGCGCCTGCGTCCTCCCTGCTCCCTGCCGTCTGCTGGGCGAAGTCCGAGGGACTGAGCCCCTCGGCGTTGGCGTAGAGCACCCAGAACGAATACGTGTTCCAAAGCGTGGTGAAGAACCGGTACACGCTCTCGCCGAGCGTCTCGGTTGAGAACCGGTAGCCGGCCCAAGGTTGCTGGGCGGTGAAGTAGTACCAGCGAAAAGCATCTGCGCCGTGGCGATCGATCACCTCCCACGGATCGACCACGTTCCCCCGGCTCTTCGACATCTTCTGGCCGTCGGGGTCGAGGATGAGGCCGAAGCACACGCAGTTGCGATAGCTCGTGGAGTCGAAGAGGAGCGTCGAGATCGCGAGCAGCGAGTAGAACCAGCCACGTGTCTGGTCGATGCCCTCGCTGATGAAGTCGGCGGGAAAGCGCTCGGAGAACTCCCGCTCGCCCTCGAACGGGTAGTGCCACTGGGCGAACGACATCGAGCCCGAGTCGTACCAGGCGTCGATCGTTTCCTCGACACGGTGCATCTCGCCGCCGCAGGACTCGCAGCGAAGCATGACCTCGTCGATGTAGGGCCGGTGGAGGTCGTCGGGGACCTGCCCGCCGCGCTCGCGCAGGTCCTCCATCGAGCCGGCGCAAAAGCGTTCGTCGCACCCGGCCGACGAGCACTCCCAGATCGGCAGCGGCGTACCCCAATAGCGCTCCCGCGAGAGGGCCCAATCCTGGTTTCCCTCGAGCCACTTCCCGAACCGCCCGTGCTTGATGTGCTCCGGGCGCCAGCCGATCTTCTCGTTCTCGGCCAGCATGCGGTCGCGCACGTCGGTCGTGCGGATGTACCAGCTCGACTTCGCGTAGTAGATGAGCGCCGTGCCGCATCGCCAGCAGTGGGGATATGCGTGCTCGTAGACCTCGGCGCGAAGCAGGCGCTCGTTTCGCCGCAGCGCTTCGATGATGTCGGGATCGGCCTCCTTCACCTTGCGCCCGGCGAAGTCGGTGATGCGATCGTCGAAGGTCCCATCCCGTCGCACCGGGTTTTGGAGGGTGAGCCCGTATTGCTCGCCCAGGCGGAAGTCGTCCTCGCCGAAGGCGACCGCCGTGTGGACGAGGCCGGTTCCATCGTCGGTGGAGACGAAGTCGGCCTCCAGCACGGTGTGTCCACGCGGCCCGTAGTCGGTGATGTAGTCGAACGGCGGCTCGTAGGCAGTGCCCGCGAGGGCGCTGCCGGGAAACGTCGCCAGAACCTCGCCGCTTTCGTCGAACACCCTCTCCACGAGGGATGCCGCCACGACGAAGACCTCCTCCGAGCCCTCGGGACGCACCCTCGTGTACTCGATGTCGGGACCGACCGCCACCGCGGCGTTCGAGATCAGCGTCCAGGGGGTGGTGGTCCACACGACGAGCTGGTCCCCGGGCTTCAGAGGCGATTCAGGGATCTCGTCGCTGGGCGTCGGTTCGCGTATGGGCAGCTTCACGTAGACCGACGGGTCCTCGACGTCCTGGTAGCCCTGCGCCACTTCGTGGGAGGAGAGGGCGGTCCCGCATCGTGGGCAGTAGGGGACAACCTTGTGGCCGTGGTAGAGCCGGCCGTCGTCCCAGATCTTGCGCAGCGACCACCAGACCGACTCGATGTAGGAGTCGCGCAGGGTCACGTAGGCGTCGTCGAGGTCGATCCAGAATCCGATGCGCTCGGTCAGTCGCGCCCAGTCGTCGACGTAGCGGAACACTGATTCCCGGCAGCGCTGGTTGAACTCGGCGATCCCATAGGCCTCGATCTCATCCTTCTCGGTGATGCCGAGCTCACGCTCGACCTCCAACTCGACCGGCAGGCCGTGGCAGTCCCACCCGGCCTTGCGCGGCACCCGGTACCCCCGCATCGTGCGATAGCGCGGATAGATGTCCTTGAACACGCGCGAGAGGACGTGGTGGGATCCCGGCCTACCGTTGGCGGTGGGCGGGCCCTCGTAGAAGCTCCAGACCTCCGCGCCCTCCCGCTGGGCGACGGAGCGATGAAAGACGTCGCGGTCGCGCCAGCGCTGAAGGACCCGGTCCTCAAGCTCGGGGAATGATTGCTTCGGGTCTACCGGGCGATACGACATGGCGCCTGATTCTGCCAAGCGCGGCTTGAATGCCCTCGCCGCGGGGGTCTCGACCCGGGCCGCGCATCTAGCATGGGACGCATGAAGGGCTCGACCATGGCGGTCTGTGCAGTGATCGGAATTCTGCTCGCCGGCTGCGGATCGAAGGGCTCCACGACCGCTCCGGAAGCATGTCTCGAGCCGGTTGGCGGGTGGCTGAAGGCCCTTGACGCCGCGCCGGGCGCGGTGCGCCTCGACGGGCAGACGCCGATCAGCGACTGCTTCACGGGCGCCGAGAGCCCCGATGTGGGCCAGACGGCCATCAAGGCGGCGACGCTCCTGAACGCGCAGGCGCGGCGCGACCCAGGCGGCCCTGAAACCCTCCGATTGGGGTACCTGGACGGCGCCGTCCACGAGGGAACGGCCCACGTGCCGAGCGAGGCGGATCTCGTCCGCCGCGTCGATACCGCGGCCCGATACAACCCGCGCGGCGGATCGCTCGGCGCGGCCTTCGAGCGCGCGTTCGGGAAGGGATACGCTGCCGGTGAAGCCACCGGATAGGCCCGGTGGGACGCCGATAACGGAGGAACGATGGCGGCGACCGATGTTCAAAGCGAGCTCTGGGGGTCCGAGACGGCCAAGGCTGTAGAGAACTTCCCCGTCTCCGGTCAGCCGATTCCGGCGCCCGTCGTGCACTGGCTGGGACGGATCAAGGCCGCCGCGGCGCGGGTGAACGCCGAGCTCGGCCTGCTCGACCAGGATGTCGCCGAGCGGATCGCGACTGCCGGCGACGCGATCGCGGCCGGCGAGCACGACGACCAGTTTCCCGTCGACGTCTTCCAAACCGGCTCCGGGACGTCGTCGAACATGAACGCCAACGAGGTCATGGCCAACCTGGCCGGCGACGACGCCCATCCCAACGACCACGTCAACATGGGCCAGTCCTCGAACGACGTCTTTCCCTCGGCCGTGCATCTCGCGGCGCTGGAGCAGGTGACCCGCGATCTGCTCCCCGCGATGGACGAGCTCGGCTGGGCGCTCGAGCGCAAGGCCGAGGAGTTCGCCGACGTCGTCAAAGCTGGCCGGACGCACCTGATGGACGCGGTTCCGGTCACGCTCGGGCAGGAGTTCGGCGGCTACGCGGCGCAGATCCGGCTGGGGGCCCATCGCGTGCGCGGCACGCTGCCGCGGGTGGGTCAAATCCCCCTCGGCGGCACGGCCACGGGCACCGGCCTCAATACGCATTCGGAGTTCGCGCAACGGGCGCGGTCAAAGCTCTGCGAGGCGACCGGCCTGGAGATCTCCGAGCCGGCCGATCCGTTCGAGGCCCAGGGCAACCGGGACGCGCTCGTCGAGCTGTCCGGCGCGCTCAAGGTGGTCGCGGTCTCGCTGGCGAAGATCGCCAACGATCTCGCCCTCATGGGCTCCGGGCCGCGCGCCGGCCTCGCCGAGATCAAGCTTCCGGCACTTCAGAAGGGCTCCTCGATCATGCCGGGGAAGGTCAATCCCGTCATCTGCGAGGTGGCGATCCAGGTCGCCGATCAGGTGGTCGGCAACGATGTCGCGATCACGATGGCGGGGTCGCAGGGACAGTTCGAGCTGAACGTCCGGGTGCCGCTGATCGCCCGGAACCTGCTTGATTCGATCAAGCTCATCGCCTCGGCCAGCCGACTGCTCGACACCAAATGTGTGCGCGGCATCGAGGCGGACGAGGAGATGACCAACTGTCATGCCGAGGCCACGCTGGCGACGGCGACCGCCCTCAACCCGCATATCGGCTATGACCGAGCGGCCGAGATCGTTAAGGAGGCGCACGAGTCGGGGCGCCCGATTCGCGAGGTCGCGCGCGAGATGGGTGTCGAGAAGGAGATACTCGAGGAGGCCCTCGACCACCGCAAGATGGCCCGGCCACACGACTAGAAGAAGGGAGAACCATGGGAAACGCAGTTGTGCACTTCGAGGTGATGGGAAAGGACGGCGACAAGCTCCGAAGCTTCTACTCAGACCTGTTCGACTGGAGCATCGACGCCGACAACCAGATGAAGTACGGCATGGTCAGCCGTGAGGACAACCTCGACCAGGGCATCGGGATCGGGGGCGGGATAGGCGCCACGCCGGAGGGGGGCGAAGGACCTGATATCGGCGAAGGACACGTCACCTTCTACGTCTCGGTCGAGGACGTCGAGGCGGCGCTGCAGAAGGCCGAGAGCCTTGGCGGCTCCAGGGTCATGGGGCCGATGCAGGTCCCAGAGGGCCCGGAGCTCGGCCTGTTCAAGGATCCCGAGGGACACACCATCGGCGTGGTCAAGACGCAGTCGATGTAGCAGCAGCGGCTTTGAGCGAGCGGCGGCGGCGTAATGTCGTGGCCGCTCGGGCGACTAATGGGCAGATGCGATCATTGAGACCGAGGCGATCGGAAGGAACCAGATGACGAGCGAGAACGGCACCACGAGCACCACCGAGAAGGCGACCTTTGGAGCGGGCTGCTTCTGGCAGGTGGAGGCAGCGTTCCGCGAGCTCGACGGCGTGATCGATACGGCAGTGGGCTATGAGGGCGGCCACGTCGACAATCCCACTTACGAGCAGGTCTGCACCGGCACGACCGGACACGTCGAGGTCTGCCAGGTCACGTTCGACCCCGCGAAGATCAGCTACGAGGATCTTGTCTCCAAGTACTTCGAGCTCCACGACCCCACGCAGCTGAACCGGCAGGGCCCGGACGTCGGCTGGCAGTACCGCTCGGTGATCTTCGCCGAGTCCGACGAGCAGGCCGAGACGGCTCGGCGCGTGATCGAGCGGGCGCAGGAGCGCTTTCGCGATCCGATCGTGACCGAGATCGAGCCCGCCGCGCCGTTCTGGATGGCCGAGGACTACCACCAGTGCTACCTCGAGAAGCGCTCCTCGGCGAGCGGCTTGCTGGGCACGCTCCTCGGCCGCTAGGCCCGCAGCACCCGAATATCGGTTATACAACCCCCGGGAGGCATGGAGGACCTCGATGGGGGGAAGGATCAAACGACTATTTGCGATCGTGCTGGGCGCCGGAGCCGTGTTATCGGCGTACGCCTCCTCGGCGCTCGCCGACCACGGCACCCTCCGCGACCCTAGGGAGACGTCAAGTTCGATCCGCGCGGACGGCCCGCCGACCGAGACATCACCCGGGCGGTTTGGCGGCACGCGAGCCGCGATCGCTTGGTGCACAAGGTCTCGGTGAGGGGGAACATCGGCGATCCCAGAACCGGCGTAGGCCAGCTGCCGGAGCTTCAGATCGGTGCTGCGGGTCAAAAGGGTCTCCTGAGCGCCAAGCGAAGCGGCGGCGTCTCGGTGAAGAAGGTCAGCCGGCATACCGTCAAATACGTGCTCAGCGAGGAAGCGATCGGCAATCCGAGCGCGTACCGGTGGCGCTTCTTCTTCCCTGCGCGGA
>Ga0126307_10004000_pt1 | contig 10172 bp, 8 predicted proteins | sample Plot28_FD_89955 | JGI IMG/M metagenome (GOLD analysis project Ga0126307, IMG submission 89955) | Serpentine soil microbial communities from UC McLaughlin Reserve, CA, USA - Plot28 | ecosystem: Environmental > Terrestrial > Soil > Grasslands | place: USA: UC McLaughlin Reserve, Lake County...
CGGACGGTGCAGCGCGCGGTCGATCTGGAGGAGGCCGGGCTGGCCGACGAAGGCCCCTGACGTCCCGGATATCGGGATCAGGCGCAGTGGGCGAGCTCGGCCGGCGAGCCCTGCCAGACGTACCAGTGGCCGGTCCACTCCAGCTGGAGGGTGGTCAGCCGGCGGGGCTCGCCGTACGTGCGGCGGATCGCGGTGGCGGTGACCTTCCGCCAGTCGCGATGGGGATCCAGCACGACGAAGTATGCCTGCGGGTAGCGGCAGTAGCGGCCCAGGACCAGCCGGGCGGCGGCCCGGGCGGACGTCTCGCCCGCGACCGTGCCGGTGGCCGGGAGGTCGCCCCGGACGACCTCGGCCGGCCGGCCGACCGGGGACGGCAGCGGGATCGGTGTGCGGCCGGGCAGCCGGTCGAACGGCGGCGGCTGTAGCCGGGCGCGGCCGTAGATGATCATCGGGGCGCCCGGGGTGCCTGCGGCCGCGGCCTCCTCCTCCAGCGGCAGGTCCGGCGCGGCGGCGCGGAGGGCGACGATGGCGCCGGCCGCGGCTGCGGCCGCAGCCGCGGCGACGACCCGTCGGCGCCAGGGGCCGGCCGCGCCGAGGTCCCGCCACCACCGCCGGGCGTCGCCGACCAGCCGCTCGACGCCGCCCTCGGTGGGCGGGCGCTCCGGCCCGGACTCGATGACCTCGCCACCGAGCCAGTCCGAGCCGGCCTGGCCGGGCAGCTCGCCGTCGCCGGGCGAGCCGCCGGGGTTGGGGGTGTGTCCGTGGTCGGGGTTGCCCTCGCAGCCGGTGGCGCTGCGCAATGCGCCCGTGGTTGGTATCGGGCCGGCGTACCAGAGCTGGTCGGCCCGCTGGGTCGCCGGCTGCAGCGGATCGGTGGGTCGGCGGTCGGTGCTGGCGCCGCCGACTGCGTCCGTGGTCGGCGTCGTGCCGGCGTACCGGATGCCACTCGGCCGCCCGGACACCTGCTCCGGCTCCCGCCCGCACCGGAAGCCGGTCCCGTGCGGGCGTCGATCCTTCCCGGCCGCGTAGCCGAGCGGGTCGTCCCCGGACACGGCCCCCCGGCCGAGAAAACTCACGCCGAGGGATCTACCGTGATCTGACCGTGATCACTCCTCCGAGCTGGCGCCCGGCAGCTTGGCCGAGATCATGTCCATCACCGACGAGTCGGTCAGCGTCGTCACGTCGCCCAGCTCACGCTTTTCCGCGACGTCCCGGAGCAGCCGGCGCATGATCTTCCCGGACCGGGTCTTCGGCAGCTCCGGCACGACCATGATCTGGCGCGGCCGGGCGATCTTGCCGATCTCCTTGGCAACGTGCTCGCGCAGCTCCCTGACCAGCGCCTCGCCGCCGGCCTCGTCGTCCGCCACCGACCCGCGGACGATCACGAAGGCGACGATGCCCTGCCCGGTCGTGGGATCGGTCGCACCCACGACCGCCGCCTCGGCGACCTTGGAGTGGGACACCAGTGCTGACTCCACCTCGGTGGTCGAGATGCGGTGGCCCGACACGTTCATCACGTCATCCACCCGGCCGAGCAGCCAGATGTCGCCGTCCTCGTCCTTCTTCGCGCCGTCGCCGGCGAAGTAGACTCCGTCGAAGCGGGACCAGTAGGTGTCCTTGTAGCGCTCGTCGTCGCCCCATATACCGCGCAGCATCGACGGCCACGGCTCGGTCAGCACCAGATAGCCACCGCCACCCTTCGGCACCGGCTTGCCGGCGTCATCCACCACTTCCGCGCTGATCCCGGGGATCGGCCGCATCGCGGCGCCCGGCTTGGCCGCCGTCACCCCGGGCAGTGGGCTGATCATGATCGAGCCGGTCTCGGTCTGCCACCACGTGTCGACCACCGGGATGCGGTCACCGCCGATGTTCTTCCGGTACCAGATCCAGGCCTCGGGGTTGATCGGCTCGCCGACACTGCCGAGCAGCCGCAGCGTGGACATGTCGAACTTCTGCGGGTGCTCCTCGCCCCACTTCATGAAGGTCCGGATCGCGGTGGGCGCGCAGTAGAGGATCGTCACACCGTACTTCTGGATGATCTCCCACCAACGGCCCTTGTGCGGGGTGTCCGGCAGCCCCTCGTACATCACGCTGGTCGCGCCGTTGGCCAGCGGCCCGTACACGATGTATGAGTGGCCGGTGACCCAGCCGATGTCGGCCGCGGTCCAGAAGATGTCGGTGTCCGGCTTGTGGTCGAAGATCGCGTGGTGCGTGTAGGACACACCGGTGAGGTAGCCGCCGGTGGTGTGCAGGATGCCCTTTGGCTTCGCGGTGGTGCCCGAGGTGTACATGACGTAGAGCGGGTGCTCGGCGTCGTGCGGCTCGGCGGTGTGCTCGTCGGACTGGCTGTCGACCAGGTCATGCCACCACACGTCCCGGCCCTCGGTCCAGTCGACGTCCTGGCCTGTCCGCCGGACCACCAGCACCTTTGCCACCCCTGGGCACTGGGCCAGCGCCTGGTCGACGGCCGGCTTCAGCGGGCTCGGCGCGCCGCGGCGGTAGCCGCCGTCCTGAGTGACGACGAGCTTGGCGTCGCAGTCCTGGATCCGGCTACGCAGCGCATCGGCGGAGAAGCCGCCGAAGACGACCGTGTGCGGCGCGCCCAACCGGGCGCAGGCCAGCATCGTGACCACGGTCTCGGGGATCATCGCCATGTAGATCGCCACGCGGTCGCCCTTGCCGACACCCAGCTCGACCAGCGCGTTGGTGGCGCGGCAGACGTCCCGCAGCAGGTCCGCGTACGTGATCGTGCGGGTGTCGCCGGGCTCGCCCTCCCAGTGGAACGCCACCTTGGCGCCCCTGCCTGCCTCGACGTGCCGGTCGACACAGTTGTAGGCCGCGTTGAGCTGGCCGCCGACGAACCACTTGGCGAACGGTGGCTGCCAGTCCAGTACGGTGTCCCAGGGCTTGGACCAAGTCAGCCGCCGAGCCTGCTCCTCCCAGTAGGCCAAGCGGCCGGCCTCAGCACGCTCGTAGGCCTCGGCCGTGAGGTTGGCCGCTGCGGCGAGCGCCTCCGGCGGCTCGAAGCGCCGGCTCTCGTGCAGCAGGTTGGAGAGTGTCGCGTCGTTGCTCGTGTCCGTCACGGCGCTCCTCCCGAGGCGGGCGACCCTGCACTGGGCCGGTGTGTCGCGACCCTAATCCGTGGCGCCGACAGTTTCACCTCCGTCCGGCTGGTACCGGGGGACGAGCGGCGCCTCGGCTGCGCTCAGCGGGAGAGGTAATGGCTGATCGCCTCGGACCGGAAGTCCTCGATCTGCCGCTGCATGTCCACCGCCACTCGGCTCATCGCGTACCGGCTGCGCCGCAGGGTGTCCCGCATCTCGCCCAGCCGGACGGTGAAGGTCTCCAGCCGCTGCTCCGGCGGCACCCTCAGCACCGGCTGCAGCTTCTCCAGCGCGCCGTCGAGCTCGTTGACCTGCAGGTGGGCAGTGGCCGCGTCGATCCGGGCCAGGGTCTCGGCCCCGTAGAACCGCTCGGCCGGGTCACCTACCTGGTACAGCCCCAGCGCCCGGTCGGCGGCCTGCAGTGCCTGCTCCGGCGCCCGCAGCCACAGGTGCATGGTGCCGGCGAGGTAGCTCTGCTGCGCCTCGCTGAACCCGTACAGGCCGCCGACCTCGTCCTCGCCGGCATGCTCCCGCTCGTCCTCGGCGCGGCCGGACGCGGCGTGCGCGCTCTCGGCGTTGCCCAGCCGCGCCCAGGCCCGGGCGCCGAGGCTGGCCAGGAGCACCCGGGCGGTGTCCGACGCGGCGAAGCGCAACCCGTGGTCGGCCAGCCGCGCGGACTCCTGGATCTGACCGTCCCAGTACGCCACCTTGCTCTGGGTCGCGCGGATCCACGCCCGCAACCCGTCCGCGTCGGCCAGCTCCGCGCATAGCCAGCCGGTCCGCGCCTGCGTCTCCGCCTCGGCGTGGCGGCCCACGTCGCCGGCCATCCAGGCCAGCAGGCCGCACAGCCGGCCGGCGACGACGTAGAGGTGGCGGGTCTGGTTCGGATGCTGACGTCCCTCCAGCAGCGTCAAGACGCGGTTGCGCACCTGCAGGGTCGCCAACATCAGCGGCAGCGGCGGGTTGTTGAGGTAGTCGCGGGCGAGCCGGCGAACGTCCTCATCGAGCTGCTCCAGCGTGGCCGAGCCGATGTTGGTCGCCTCGGCCCACTCGCCGAACTCGGCCGACTGGCCGGCCGCGTCGACGATGACCTCCTCATCGGTCGGGACGCTGCCCGGCGAGCCGGCGAGCAGGCGGTCCCGGCGGTGCCTCCGGGCGGCCAGCGCCGTAACGGGAGCGGCCGGATCGAGCGTCACCGCGATGAGCGGCTGGTCCGGCAGCGGTGGGGGCACGGGTCGGGGAACCCGGCCGGACAAGCTCGCATCGGCGCCGCGCGGCTCGTCCGGATGCTGTCCGGACAGTGCCGGCGGGTGGGTGGGCACCGGGTGGAGGTGGGCGCGGCCGGGTGGCTCGGCCCTGCTCGACGCCGCCGATCCGCTGGTGGCCGAGGGCGACGTGGTGTCCGCCGGGACCGGGGGCGTGACTGCCGCCCGCACGGCGGCGAGCACGGTCCGCTCCTGGTCCGGCATCGTGCGGTGGTCGTCGTAGTCGAGCAGCCGCTCCACCGTGGTGTCGAGGACTGTCGCGAGCACCGCAAGCACGTACGGGGACGGCCGGCGGCCGCCGTGCGGCCACCGCTCGTACTCCCCGATCCGGGTCCCGATCATCGGTGCTGGTGATGTCGTCGGCCGGCCGGCGGCCGTCCGGTCACCGCCGAGCCGCTCGGTGACCTCGGCGAAGCGGGCGGCCACCTCGTCCTGGCTCCAGCCGTGGGCGTGCCGGTAGGCCTCCCGGGGACGGAAGCCCCAGCGGCGCTGCATCTCGCTGGCGATCAGCTCCAGCGAGCACCCGCCGACCAGCATCTCTTGGCGGAGCGCGTCGCGCTCCGCCTTGGATCCTGCCTTGGTCGGTCGAGGCACCCTGCTCCCCTGACGTCCTGGCGGACGCTGGAGCGTCCACGGTCGGTTCTCGATGGTGGTTCCTGCAGGATCGGGCCGCTGAGGGACCGGCCCTGGTGGATTCCTACCGCCACGGATGCGTCTCCGCAGGTCAACAGTGAGTCCCGGGTGTGGAGAACGCAACCGCCCAAGGATGTGCATGAGTGTGGGCGCTCTGACACGCTAAGTCACCGCAGAAGCGGGGGAGTGCCGCCGATCGGGTCGAGGAGGGCGCACGTGGCGCAGCCGCGGTGTGCGGACGGGGCCGCCGGAGACCGATGGGCGGAAGTGAGGTCGGGCACGGGGAGGGGCGGCCGCAGGGGGACCGCGGCCCTGGGAGGAGGCGCGTCGGGACACCGGCGTGGCCGGTACGGGGGCCTGGGGACGCGGGCGGCTGCCGTCGGGCGCGGTACGGGTGGCGCGGACGCTGCGCCTGCTCCTGGATGAGTGGGGTGGTGGCTGGCAGCGCCTGGCGCTCTCGCCGACGGCGGGGTCTGCTCCTGCGGCCCCAACTGCCCGGAGTCCGGCTGGCACGTGCTGGCCGACGCCCTGGCTGGACGCGACGAGCGATGTCGATGGCGGGCGGCCGGAAGAGGTGCCGGGGCGCGCCGAGGTGCGTCGCGGCGGCCGGAGGCGGCTTCGGGCCGGAGGGTCGAGGCCGTTCCGGTCCGCGGGTCGCAGCGGACGACGCGGCACGCCGTTCGGCGGGTCGCGGGGGAGCGCGGTGGTCCGCGGTGGTCTTGGGCCGGGAATCCGAGACCACACCGGCCCGCGGACCGGAGTCCGGCCCGCCTGGCCCGTCGAGTCGGGAGGCCGGCCGGCCCGGCAGAGCCGCGGGCCCGCCGGCCCACTCCGCCGCTCGACGTGCCGCTGCGGTGGTTGGATACCGCGGGGCCCCGGCGACCGCCCGGGCGGGTGGGCAGCGCCACCCGTCGGGGCGGGAGCGGTCGCTGGGCCGGTCGGCCGCAGGGCCGGTCATCGGCCTGGCGACCGAACTGCGGCCGCCGGGGCACGGGACAGTGGGAATTCCAGCGGGCCGAGTAGCCCCGGGCGGCCATCCGGAGCGGTCCGGCTCCAGAGGTGACATCCAGAGGTGAGGCATTGGACTCCTCCTCGGCCGTGGCCGCCCCGACGCCCCGCGCCGTAGGCGGCCGTGGCAAAGACGCCGTCCGCATCCACCAAGATCCCCGGGACACGCCTAGCCTGGCCGGGTGACTCCACCGCTCACCGGGGCGATGTCGTCCGGCCCGGCGGACCCGGTGTTGCCCCTGCTGGATCTGCCGGGCGTGTCCGAGGCCCTCGGCGGCGCCCGCGAGGCCGTCGACCGCTTGCTTGCACACCGCGTCCTGCGCCGGCAGAGCGCGGCGGTGAGCAGCGAGTCCGCGCTGCGAGGCGCCCATGCCTCGGCCGCGCTCGCCGGTAGCGAGGTTCCGCTCGCCGACCTCCGGACCGGTGGCAGCGCGGACCCCACGGTGCAGGGCGCCCTCCGCGTCACCGGCGGACTCGGACAGCTGGCCGCCGTCTGGGAGCATGCGCCGCTGCAGGCGCTCGCTCGGCTGCACGTGCTGGCTGCCGTGGGGTCGCTGCCGGACGACCGCCTCGGCCGGCCAGCGGGCTCGCCCGCGGTGACCATCCGGCTCCGCTCGCTCGCGGACATCGTGGCCGGCGGCACACGGGCGCCAGGCGTGCTGCTCGCCGCGGTGGTGCACGGGGAGTTGGCCACGCTGACTCCCTTCGGGGGCGGCGACGACCTCGTCGCCCGAGCCGCCGAGCGGCTGACGTTGGTGGCACGCGGGGTCGACCCGAAGTCGGTCAGTGTCCCCGAGGTCGGTCACCACGAGCGGGCGGACGACTACCGGTCGGCTCTGGCCGGTTATGCCACTGGCTCGTCCGAGGGTCTGGCCAGCTGGATCCGGCACTGCGCGGCCGCCGTGGAACTCGGCGCGCGGGAGGGCCTGGCGATCTGCGAGGCGGTCCTGCGCGGCTGAGGTCGCAAGCCCAGGCTGGCGGTCCCGGCTGGCTGGCGTCACGGTCCACATGCGAACGGCGCCCCGTCGAGGGAGCGCCGTCGCCCACGGACGGACCCGGGTTACCAGGCGTGCACCTCTCTCGACGGGCATCGACCGAAGTCGATCCCGACGTGCCTCCCGCGGCTGGTCGCGCGTGGGTGCCCGGCGTCCGTGCGCGGAGTCTGACCGAGGGGAGCTCGTCCACCTGCGAGTCGTCGTCCGTGTGTCTGTTGTACGCCCCCTCACCGGAGGACGGAAGACCACCGCGTCAGGAAAGCGTTTGCACCTCGACGTACCCGCGGCCTGCCGTGGGTTACTCGCCGGTTCAGTCCGGGAGCCCGCCGCGACCGGTCCGATGTGGAGACTTGCCCGCGTTCCGGCGTGGTCCGGCGCCGAGCCGCGTACCAGGCTATGCCGGCCACCGCCGCCCCGACGCCAACCGCCGTGCCGACCACGGGTCGGCGCGGGCCACGGATCCCGGCCAGCCTGCTCCGGAGTGACACCGGCCGGGTGAAGACCAGGACGGGCCACCCCCGCTCCCGAGCGACCCGGCGCAGCGCCCGGTCCGGATTGACGGCCGCTGGGTGGCCAACCGCCTCGAGCATCGGCAGGTCGGTGATCGAGTCGCTGTAGGCATAACAGTCGGCCAGGTCGTAGCCGGCTGCCTCGGCCAGGTCGCGCATCGCGGCCGCCTTCGTCGGCCCGTAGGCGTAGTACTCGACCTCGCCGGTGTAGCGACCGTCCTCGATCACCATCCGGGTGGCGATCACCCGATCGGCGCCGACCAGCTCCCCGATCGGACCGGCGACTTCCTCGCCGCTGCTGGAGACGATCACCACCTCCCGACCGCTCGCCTTGTGGTCCTCGATCAGACCGGCCGCCTCGTCGTAGATCAGCGGGTCCACAATCTCGATCAGCGTCTCGGCCACTATGTCCTTGACCTGCTGCACATCCCAGCCGGTGCACATCTCCGTGATGTAGTCGCGCATCCGGGTCATCTGGTCCTCGTCCGCGCCGGCGACCAGGTAGACCAGTTGCGCGTAAGCCGCCTTGAGCGCGGCACGGCGGTTGATCAGGCCGCCGGCGCGGAACGGCCGGCCGAACGCGAGCGCACTGGACCTCGCGATGATCGTCTTGTCCAGGTCGAAGAATGCCGCGGAGCGGTGCACAGTGGCGAGCATAGGAGCATCGCTGGTCCAGAACGCGTGCAAAATCACGCGGACGGCCCTGTGTAAAGCGGCCGCAAGTGGGGTAGACCATCGGCAGGTGGAGTCGGCGCCGGCTGCCTCCACGCATGATGTCCGGCTCAACCCCCCGGAGCCGGGCCTCGACGGCCCCCGCTATCCCCCCAAGCGGGGGCCGTCCCCTTTGCTCACGACGTTGAGTTGTTGCCCACACAAGCGCGGATTACACCTCTCGCATCACGGCAATACCTCCTCCGCCAGCGACAGCACGATCGGGACGATGCCCAGGCTGACGAAGGCAGGCAGGAAGCACAGTCCGAGCGGCGCCATCGCGATGACCCCAGCGCGCCGGGCCTTCGCATCCCCGGCGGCGGCCAGTGCGGAGCGCTGGTCGGCGGCCAGCCGCTCGAAAGCCTCCGCCAGCCTCGCGCCGCTCTCGGCAGAGCGCGCCACCGCTCGGCTCACCGGCCCGAGATCGGGGTCGTCGGCCAGGTCGGCCCACGCCGTGGCGGCGGCGGCGCCGAGCCGCTGCAATCCCGCGACAACCGCGAGCTCTCCACTGAAAGGTCCCGGCACGGCGTCGGCCACCGTCTCCAGGGCGGTCACCAGCGGCGTCCCGGCGCGGATGCAGATCGCCAGTAGGTCCAGCACGAGCGGGAGGTCGGCCGCTCGCCGCTCCCGTCGACGCCGCACCGCCATCGGCTCCAGAGATCGGACCACGAGGTCCGCCGCGAGGAAGGCCATTGCTCCGGCCAGGAGGCCGACCGGACCACCGACGACGACCACTGCCGCGAGGCCCAGCGCCCCAGAAGCTAGACGGGACGGCGACGGCCGCCGGCTCCGGCCCGACAGGGCCGGCGCGGCTCGGCACCGCTCCCTCCGGCTGGGGCTGGCAAGTCCCGCCGCGAGACCGAGACAGCCCAGGACCAGTGCTGACCCGGTCATGCGTCACCGCCTGCCGCCGCCACGATCCGCGCGGTCCACAGCAGGCCCAGAGCGTCCAGGCCGGCACCGACCAGCAGCGCCACCTGCCCTCGGCCGGTGCCCAGGAGCACGTACAAAGGGCGGGCGCCCATCGCGGCTCCCAGGCCTATCCCGAGCGCCGGCAGCAGGGCCAGAAGCGCTGCCGTGGACCGTGCACCGGCCAGCTGGGCAGTGACCTCGCGGCGTAGCCGCTCCGCAGTCCGCAGATCATGCTCGATCCGGTCCAGCACCGCAGCCGCAGGAGCCCCCGTGCGCTCGGTCACCGTCCAGACGGCCGCCACGGCCATGGATCCCCGATGTGGCGCGTCTACCTCATCAGCCAGGACCTCAACCGGCTGGCGCCCGGCACGCAGCTCCGCCGCCAGGGCTCCCACGGACTCCACGAGGGACGCGTCCTGCCGCCGCCGCTGCCGGGCAGCCGCAGCGCCGGTGACCAGCGTTCCGGCGGCCGCACCGGTCAGCATCCCGGCCAGCACCGGCAGCACCGGGACACCCACGCCGTAACCGACATGCGCAACGCCGCCGAGCGAAGCACCGCCGGCGATGATCAGGAAGCCGGAGCTGCTCCGGATGCGCGCGGGGGTCGGCTGTCGACCCGCTCGGCGCGGTCCGCTCCGCCGCTTCAGTGCCCGTAGCCGCGCCGTCGCCGGTGCAGGTTGAACCAGTAGAACGACGGCGAGGGCGAGGAGGCCAAGACCCGACGCCAGCCCGGTCACGGCTCTCTCCGGCCGCTTAGGTGGAGCAAGCGAGCCAGCTCGGCCCATCCCTCGACCGGTCCTTCGTCCTGCCGCCAGGCCGGCAGGACATGCACTCGCTCGCCGACCCGGCGGAAGACGGCCAGCTCGGTCAGGACCCGGCGGCCGTCCGCGAGGCGGGCGAGGTGGACGGCGACCTGGAGGGCGGCTGCCACCTGGCTGTGGAGCGCCGCACGGTCGAGCTGTCCGAGCGCGCCAAGCGCCTCCAGCCGCGCTGGCAACTCACTTGCACTGTTCGCGTGCAGTGTGCCCGCGCTTC
>Ga0126307_10004002_pt1 | contig 10170 bp, 9 predicted proteins | sample Plot28_FD_89955 | JGI IMG/M metagenome (GOLD analysis project Ga0126307, IMG submission 89955) | Serpentine soil microbial communities from UC McLaughlin Reserve, CA, USA - Plot28 | ecosystem: Environmental > Terrestrial > Soil > Grasslands | place: USA: UC McLaughlin Reserve, Lake County...
CCCCTCCGCCACGCCGGCGCCCCACTCGGGCGTGGGCGGCTGTGCGCCGAGGCCGAGGAAGGAGAGGCCCGCGAGGAGCAGTACGGCGTTCCCGAGGTCGAGTGTCGCGAGCACGAGCACGGGTCCGAAGACGTTCGGGAGCACGTCGCGGATCAGCGTGCGCCGCGCCGACTTGCCCAGCAGCCGCGCAGACTGCACGTACTCGGCCTGCCCGACCGAGATGACGAGGCCGCGCACGACGCGCGCGTAGGCAGGCCAGCTCACGATCACCAGGGCGAGCACGGCGTTGCGGACGGTCGGCCCGAGGGCGGCCGTGACGACCATCGCGAGGATGATCGGCGGGAATGCGAACACGAGGTCGGTGGTGCGCATGACGAGACCATCCGTGGCGCCGCCGAGGTAGCCGGCGACGGCGCCGAGCGTCCCGCCGATCAGGAGCGCGAGCGAGACGAGTAGGAGTGCCAGCGGGATCGAGATCCGCGCGCCGTAGAGAACGCGCGAGAACGTGTCGCGCCCGAGCTCGTCCGTCCCGAACCAGTGTCCGGAGCTCGGCGGGACGAAGGCCATCGCGCTCTGCTCCAGCGGGTCGTGCGGCGCGAGCAGCGGCGCGAAGATCGCGATCGCGATCCAGCCGCCGGCGATGAGGAGCCCTGCGATCGCGAGCGGGTGGCGCCAGGCGGCGTTGCCGAACGGCCGGCGGCGGAGTCGCGCCCGCGCGGGGAGGGGGAGGGCGGGGAGGCTCACGAGATCCTGATCCGCGGGTCGATGACGCCGTACAGCACGTCGACGAGGAAGTTGACGACGATGTACACGAAGGCGACGAAGAGGCTGACGCCCATGATCGCCGGCAGATCGAGCGTCGTGGCGGAGCGGTACGCGTATTGCCCGATGCCCGGCCACGAGAAGATGTTCTCGACGAGCACCGCCCCCGTCATCACGTTCGCGAAGGCGAGGCCGACGACGGTGATGACGGCCGGTAGGGCGGCTCGGAGGACGTGACGCGAGATCACGATCCGCTCTGGCATGCCCTTCGCGCGCGCCGAGCGGACGTAGTCGTTCGAGAGCACCTCCAGCACGGAGGAGCGGGTGTAGCGCGTCAACAGCCCGACGTTGTACGCCGCCAGCACGAGCGCGGGGAGGACGAGATGCGCGAGTGCGTCGCGCGCCGTCGCCCACTGCCCGGAGATGACGGCGTCGACCGTGTAGAGGCCGGTGTGGTGGGGCGGCGGCGTCACGACCGGATCCAGCCGGCCCGTCCCCGGAAGCCAATTGAGCCGGAAGAAGAACACGTACAACGCGACGAGCGCGATCCAAAAGGTCGGCATCGAGACGCCGCCGAGCGACACGACGCGCAGCGCGTGGTCGGTCAGACGGTTCCGCCGGATCGCCGCGACGACGCCGAGCATGATCCCGACCGGGACGGCGATCAGGATCGAGACGAACGCGAGCTCGGCCGTCGCCGGGACGAACTCGCCGAGATCGTCGCGCACGGAACGGTGCGTCTGCTGCGACTCGCCGAGGTCACCGTGCGCGAGTCGCCAGAGGTACGTCCCGTACTGCTCCGGGAGCGGCTTGTCGAGGCCGTAGTGCTGGCGGAACGCCTGGACGGCGGCAGGGTCTTCGATCGCGCGCTGGCCGAGGTTCGCGGCCGCCGGGTCGCCCGGTACGAGTTGCGTGAGCAGGAAGGCGATCAGCGTGATGCCGACGCCGAGGAAGACGAGGGCGACGAGCCGCCGGCCGACGAACCGGAGGAACGGGTGGGACGACCGCTTGCGCGGTCGTCCCAGCCTGATCGGCAGTCGGAGTGGCTTACCGTGAGCCGACAGCGGTGACGTCGATCCAGTAGACGACGTTGAACGTCGTGCGAGTCAGGTTGCTCGAAGACGCGACGACCTGGCCCGGCTGGATGAGCGGATAGAACGGGCTGCGTGCGTTGAGCTGATTCCCGATCTGCTGGAAGAGCCTTCCGCGCAGCGCCGGGGCGGCGGTCGATCCTGCCCTCACGCCGAGCTTCTCGAGCGCGGGAAGCGCCCCCGCCGGCCACCCCGCGCGCAGCCCGACGGTCTGACCCGGCAGGAAGACGAGGTAGTCGTTGGGGTCCGGGTAGTCGGGGCCCCAGTACCAGAGGCCGAGCTCCTCCGTCCCGTCACGGTAGGTGTTCAGCGACGTGGCGACCGGCGAGCCGGCGAGCTCGACCTCGATGCCCGCGGCGGCGAGGTCGGACTTCACCTTCTGCGCGAGGACGCCGAACGAGAGGCCGTTCGACGTGATGTCGCTCGGGAACTCGAGCTTCAGCTTCGGGTTCGAGATCCCCGACGCCTGCACCTCGGCCTTCGCCTTCGTCAGATTCCTCTGCACCGCGGACTTCGGCAAGGCGCCGAGGAACATCGACGGGATGACGCCGGTGGCGCGCGCGGCGCCGGAGCCGGCGACGCGTACGTACCCCTGGTAGTCGAGCGCGAGCCTGATTGCGTTCCGGATGTGGACGTTCGAGCTCGTGGTCGAAACCTTCGGGTTCGCGTTCGCAAACAGGAAGAACACGTTGGCCGAGGGCGTGCGCTGGATGCGCAGCTTGTTGCCGCCGAGGTTCTTCGCCTGGTCGGCCGAGAGGTCGAGCGAGACCTCGTTCGACCCGCGCTGGATGTTGAGGAGCTGCGCAGCGGAGTTGACGTTGCGGAGCACGACGGTTCCGAAGTGCGGCTTCGCCTTCCCCCAGTACTTCCCGTTCCGCGTGAGCACGACCTGCGACGTCGTCGAGTAGCTCTTGAGGATGTACGGGCCGCTGCCGGCGGACTGCGAGTTGAGGAACGACTCGGCCTTGTCCGTCTTGTCGGCGTTCGCCGCGGCTGATCCACCGTGCGCCTTCACGACTTTCGAGTTCACGATGCCGAGCGACGTGTTGGCGACGAGCACCGGGATCGCGGGGTTCGGCGCCTTCGACTTCATCACGACGGTGTACGGCCCTTTCGCCGTCGTCGTGATCCCGGCGAGCAAGAAGGACGGGTTGCCCTTCACGTTGACGAGCCGCTTGAACGAGAAGACGACGTCGGCGGCGGTCAGCCGCGACCCGTCGGAGAAGCGGACGTCCCGGCGAAGGTTGAACGTGTACGTGCGCGCGTCCTTCGACGCCTTGTACCCGGTGGCGACGCTTGGAGCGGGATGTGCGACGTCGGCTCCCTTGAACTCCAGGAGCGTGTCGTAGAGCGCGCGATCGACGATGCCGCCGGTCGGCTCGTACTGCCGCTGCGGGTCGACGGTCTTCAGGTCGAACGACTTGTCGACGACGAGCGTGTCGTTTGCGGCGCTGCGCGAGTGCATGGCGCTCGCCGCCGTGGTCGCCACTGCGGCGACGAGGATCGCCGCCGTCGCGGCAATCAGCGCGACGGGGCGGGTGGGGGATCTCAACTTTCGTGCTCCTCTCCTGTAGCGGTGTCCCGGGGGGTGCGTAAGGGTTGCACGCCGCGGTGGCCGCTGCTGGTCGGGATTAAGTGGCTGCTGGTCGGGTAGCTCCGCGTCGTGCTCCAGCGTGACGTCGCTCCGGGGATTCACCGCGTCGAGGACGCGTTCACCAACTGGTACCTCGTCGAGGACGGGGGTCGCCTGACGGTCGTGGACGCGGGCGTGCCGACGTCGTGGAAATCGCTCCACGAGGCGCTACGTACGCTCGGGCGCGCGCCCGGCGACGTCGGCGCGGTCGTCCTCACGCACGCGCACTTCGACCACATCGGATTTGCCGAGCGCGCACGAAACGCGCTCGGCGTCTCGGTCTGGGTACACGAGAACGACGTGCCGCTGACGCGTCATCCGCTCCAGTACGCGCGCGAGCGGAGCCCACTCGTGTACCTCGCGACGAAGCCGAAGGCGCTGCCGATCATCGCGACGCTCGCGCGGTCGCGGGCGTTTTTTCCGAAGCCGATCCGCGAGCTGCGCCGATACGGGGAGGACGCGGGCGAGCTGGACGTGCCGGGGCGGCCGCGCGTCGTCTTCACGCCGGGGCACACGCTCGGGCATTGCGCGCTCCACTTCCCGGAGCGCGATGCGCTGATCGCGGGGGACGCAGTGGTGACGCTGAATCCGTACACGGGGGCTATCGGGCCGCAGATCGTCGCTCAGTCCGCGACTGCCGACAGCGAGCGCGCGTTGCGATCGCTGGACGCGATTGCGGCCACGGGTGCGGGCGTCGTCCTGCCCGGGCACGGGCGACCGTGGACGGAGGGCGCAGGCGCGATGGCAGCCGCGGCGCGTAATTTCGGCGTCACCTGACCCGGCACGCCGAACGTCGCGCACGCTCGGCCTGAGACGGCCTCAGCGCTCGTTGACGCAGACGCGGTCGTCGCCGCCCACGAGACGGTCGAACCGCGCGTTGAAGAGCTCGTCGCGCACTGCGTCGTATCCGCCGAGCGCCGGCCCCTCCCACTGGACATCGGGCGACACGCCGGGCCCCATGATCGTGACGCGATGCCGGTCACCGTTGCCGGGGCCGCGCGGCTTTCGGTCGGGGTACCCCGGCGGCGGCACCTGCGGGACGAAGCTGAAGCAGAACGCGCCGTTGCGGAGGTGGAGCACCTTCCCTGCGTCGTGGTGCCAACCGGCGCCGTACATCGAGTTGTGCGTGTCGATGTACGCATACCTCGCGTACCCGTCGGCTCGCCTCGTTGCGGAGGGCGTCTTGAAGCCGAAGACGGGAGCATCGGCGTAGGTCATCCGACCGAAGAGCCCTTGCCACGAGCCGCCATAGGTCCAGTTCTGCGACACCTCCAGCTTCGCGAGCGGCCCCGACCAATGCGCGACGTGGAACTCGAGCGCGCCCTGCTCCGGTTTCCACGGCGTGAACCCGCGCATCGGAAGCAGCCGGTACCACGCCTGGATCGCCCAGTACGTTCCGTCGGGCGCTTTGCACGCACCGACCTGGTACGCGAGCGGCGGGCCGTCATACCTCGCGCATGCGTTGCTGAACGCCGCCGCGACGAGGTGCCCGTACTTCTTCAGGCCGCCCGAGTAGTCGTACCGGAACGCGACCTGCGGACGGTCCGGGTCAGGCGGCCGCGCGTTGACCGCGCCCCAGACGAGAACGTGCCGAAGCCGGCCGTTCGCGCGCGTGTAGGTCAAGAGCGCCTCACCGCGCGCATTGACGCGAAGCGTCACGCCGTGGATGTCGAGGTCGCCGAGCGGCTCGCTTGCGAACGCAGCCGGAGCGAAAACGAACGAGATGACGAGAACCGCGAGCAGACCCCTCACCGGCACGGCGCGACCCTACTCGGCCTCGGATCGAGCCGCAACCGCCGGAGCGGGTGCCACACGCGACGACGTACAGTGCGACACGCGGCGGTTTTGCCGACCTTGCGGCCGCGCGAGGTCGCGCTTACGATCGCCTGTGGAGCGGGACCGCTCCGCAAAGTGAGAGCGGGCCGGCTCTCGGAAGGGGCGAAATGGCGGATCCTGTGCAGTGTCCTTCCTGCGGCGGGTTGTCGGCGATTCCGAGTTGCTCCGCTTGCGGCGCGCCGTCGTTCGCCGGCGTTCTCGGCGACGGTCGCTCGCTCGATCGAGACCAGGCCGCGAGCGAGCACGACCAGACCGCGAGCGATGAGGATCAGACGTGGGCGGACCACGACCAGACGGCGAGTGATCGCGACCAGCTGAGCGCGAATGAAGATCAGGCGGCGGCCGACGAGGATCTCGCCGCCGGGGGTGACGCGGACGTGCATCGGCGGAGCGCGTTGGCGCGTGAACGCACTGCTCGCGATCGGCTCGCGGTTGCGTCTGAGCGGGACGAGACGGCGGGGAGGAGGCTCGAGGCCGCTGCTGACCGGGACCTGGCGGCGGAGCGTCGCGACCGGACCGCGGAGGAGCGCGATCAGGCGGCGGCGCGGCGTGATGCCTCGGCTCGGGCCGATCTCGATCGCGGCGGAAACGCGAGTCGCCACGAGTTTGTTCTGCGCGCTGAGCGCGATCGAGCGCGCGCCGCGGCCGACCGTGCGAACGCGCGCGAGGATCGTTTTCGCGCAGCCGACGACCGCGCGCAGTCGGCGCGCGACCGCATGCACGCGCTCCTGCTCCAGGCCGAGGCGGCGGAGACGGTGAGGAGCGCAGCGACGGACCTCCTGACGGGTGCTTCCACGCGTCGCGCGGGGCTGGCGCAGGTGTGGCGCGAGCTGGAGCGTGCGGCCCGGACGGGTGGGTCGCTCGCGCTCGCGTTCGTGGACGTCGACGACCTGAAGCGCGTCAACGACAGTGGCGGGCACACTGCCGGCGACCAGCTCCTGAGGCGCGTCGGCGAGCTCGTGCGGGCGAACCTCCGCAGCTATGACGTCTTCGTGCGCTACGGCGGCGACGAGTTCGTCTGTGCGATGCCGAACGTGAGCGCAGGTGACGCGAGGCTCCGATTCGCGAAGATCGCGGCCCAGGTGAAGGCGTCGTCAGCCCTCGGACACTCGATCAGCTTCGGCCTCGCGAGCGCTGAACCCGCCGAAACTGTCGACGGCCTCATCGACCGCGCCGACCGCGATCTGCTCGAAGCGCGCGCGAGCCGACGCGATACGTAGCCGGGGACCGACTCTCCGGCCACTCAGCGCCTCCGAGTCGACCGGGAGCGGGAGCGCGGCCGCGCGATTTCTCTCGCAGTCGCGCCAACGCCCCGGTCGTCCACGTCTGTTCCAGGAGAAGCGACCGAGGCGTTTGCCGCTACACGTCGGTCTCAGCGCGAGGTCTAGGCGCGCGCCCACAATTGCAGATCGCGCGCGCCGTTGCAACCTCCGCGGCGAACGAAGACAGACGCTCGAGCCTTAGCCGCGCGCGGGCTCAACCCCCGATAGGGAAGCGCCCTCGGCGCAGGTGTACGCGCCGAGGCCAGTCGCAGACTCGTCGAACAGCTTGCCGGCATGCGACAGGGACGACGCGTGCTCCTGCGCCGCCGCGGCGTCTCCGACGCGCAGCGCCGCGAGCAACTCCTCAGCGCCTTCGTTCACCTGCGCGCCGAGGCGGAGGAACTCTTCGACCTCCACCGCCCGTTCAGTCGGTCGAGGAAGTGCCGAGAGGTCGCGCAGCATCCGTTTGTTGATCCTCAGCGCCTGCTCTTCGGCGTCGAGCGCTGCGGTCGGCTCGAGCGACCCTGGTTTCGGCAGCACGTCGATCGCGTCGTTGCTGCGGGCGCAGATCGTATTCGCCTGGACCGCCCAGTCCGACGCCGAGGTCGCGGCTGTCGTCGTCGCCTGGGGCGTCGTTGCGGTTCCGCCGGAGGGCGTGCCGTCTCCGCCGATCACGCCGACTTGTACGAGAATCGCGATCAGACCGCCGATGGCGGTGATGAGCGCAGTGATCGCAGCGAGCGCACCCGTCATGCCGCTCCAAAACGACTTCTTCCCTTCGGTCACGACGGTTCCGCGCGCATAGATCGACGCTCGTCTGCGCCCGGCATGCCGCAGCATGCTGCCGAACCTCGTCCCATCGAAGACCGCTCCCGCGTGTCGCTCGCACCGAAAATAGCCGCCGTGTCAGAGGCCGTCAACGCCGGCGCTCGCCGCGTGCGACAAGCCGGCGACGGCGACCCCTGTTGCCGGTCGCCGTCGCCGCGTGCTCGTCTTGGAGAAACTCTGACCCCCACTCGAGGGTCCGAGAGAGACTCAGTCGAGCTGAGGCCCGAGAGAACACCCAGCTCATCCTTCTGCGGCGGAGGACGCGCGAGTGACTCTGACCTCGTCGTACGAGATCGGTTCTCCATGTGCGCAGGGCGATCCCTCGCGCGGGTGAATCGCGCCTTCTCATGCGGCACCTGCCGTCGATGTGCGCTTCCGCCTCGCGACCCGTACCGCGTACCTCGCTCCGTTCGTTATCAACGTGATGGCACGCGCCGCCGACCCCTCGGGCGCGCGTGGCTCGGTCGGCGACGCACGCCTGGCGGGCCTCCCGCGTCCAGCGCTCCGGTTCAGGCTCCGCGCCTGGAAGGAGTTCCAGCGCGCTCTCGACCCGCTCGCGCCGCCCGACCGTCTACGGCGTCCGCCTCCGCGGCAGTAGCGGACGTCGCCTTCGCTCGCGGCTAGGGATCGACCCGCGAACGACCGCACGGCCGCTGAATCCTCCGATCGAGCTATACGTGCCGACCGCGGCGGAGCCGATGAAAGGGCATGGAGATGACCGCGCTCGACTGGCCCGTGATGGCGAAGTACGGCGTAGTGGCTTTCCTCGCGCTCCTGGTGCTCGCACGCATCATCGTCCGCGGGTAAGCAGACCGCAGCTTCTACATCGGCGCGGTGTCCACTATCGTGAGACGATCTCGCGCGGCAAGGAGAACGACGAACACGAAGCTCGCACGTTTGCCCGTCGTTGTCGCAACGGTGTCGGCCGCGGGCGTCCTCGTCTGCGTCACCGCCCTCGCCGGCGTGGCCGCGCCCGGTAAGGAAAAGCCGCCGCCTGCCAAGGGAGCTGCCGCGAACAAGGCTGTGGGTGCGGCCAAGGCCGAGCACGGTCCTGGCGGCAAGCAGCACGGGCGCCACAAGGTGACGATCTGCCACAAGGGCAAGACGAAGGCCGTCGCCGCCTCCGCGGTCGACGCCCACCTCAAGCACGGCGACAAGCTCGATCCCTGTTGAACACCAGCGCCCGTAGGCGCCTTCGGCGCCGCGGACGCACGGAGCGGCGAGCGCTGGACAAGAGGTAGAGGAGAGCGCCGCGCCGACGCGACGCCCCTCCGACAGTCGAGCCCCTCCCCTCGGGCGCGCGCTCTCCTCTCAGAGATAGATGCCCGCGCCGCACGAGCATTGCGGAGTGGATTTGTAAAGAAATAGAACGGTTGCGCCGGCGAGGCCGCGAGACGCACAACCGTCACGGCGGGGGAGGCCGGGCGCTGGGCCCGGCCTCCTCCCGACATGGGACGGCAGTGGTTACTTCTTTCCGTTCGCGGTGTTCGTGACGCGGAAGAAATAGTCCGCGTCGAGGAACGTCAGGTCGCCGGTCGGCATGTTCGAGATCGCGACCGTGAACGGGTCCTGCGGTCCGAGGCACCGGCTCGAAAGCCCTGCCAGCTGGGTCTCGTCGCCGAGCCGCCTCGACGAAGCCGTAGTCCCAGCGTTCCTCGATGAAGTACGAGGTCCAGAAGTCGATCTTCGCACCCGACAGCGGCTGCGCCGTCGACACGTCGAGGATGTTGTTCGACTGGCTCTCGTAGCCGCCGCACCAGTGCGTCGTGCCGATGTGCGGTGCGATCGCCGTCGAGTCCTCGCCGTCGAAGCTCAGCGTGAACGTCGGGCCGGGGTTCCGGAACACCTCATACGACGTTCCGAACGGAAGCGCGGTCTGGCCGGGCACGTGGGGCGAGTGCTCGAACTTGCCGTTCGCTCCGCCGTAGATGCCGCGGTTGTTCCAGAAGAGGTCGTTTGCGACGTCGATCGTGTATCCCCACGAGTCGTCGGGGTCACCGAAGTTCAGGCTGCGGAAGTCGAAGCGGTCCTCGCGATCGAGGTACACCGCCACGACCCAGTCCTTGAAGAGCTCCTCCGCCGAGCGGAGCGGCTGCTCCAACCCCGGATGCCCCATCGCGTTGAACTGGTCGATCGCGGCCTGGATCCCTTCCATCCCGTCGGCCTGGTTCTGGAAGATCAGCTTGGTCAGGAGGTCCCCGCCCGCGTTGTCGTACTGCTCGTCGTTCTCGAGCCCGCCGGCCCAACGCGTCAGGACGTCTCGCGGTGGAAGACCTGGTGGTACGCGACGTGCGAGCCGCCTGCGGGATAACCGTTGAGGAAGATCGCCAGATCGGCAAGACCCTCGTCGACGCATGACAGCTCGCCCGGCTCTGAGTACTTCATGAGCAGGTGCTCGAACTCGTGCGCGATGACGCCTTCGACGAGGAACGGCACGCCGTCGGCGTTGTCCGCCTGCGCCCCGACACGGTTCGCCCAGTCGTACGCGTCGATCACGATCACGTTCATGCCGGTCGACGTCAGGTAGTCGGGGGCGAAGTAACCGGCCGTGTAGGTCGTCTCGGCGCAGTCGTAGTACGCGGTGTCCTGGACGTTGTAGACGAGCACTACGAGCGCGTTGCTCCCGCCCATCTCGCCGTAATGCTGCTCGTCCACGTACACGATTCCCGGATCGACCGGGTTCGCGCTCACGAGCTCGTTCCCGAGCTGCGTGATCTGAGCCTGCGTGATCGCGAAGTCTTCGTTCTCCGCCGTCGCA
>Ga0126307_10004003_pt1 | contig 10169 bp, 8 predicted proteins | sample Plot28_FD_89955 | JGI IMG/M metagenome (GOLD analysis project Ga0126307, IMG submission 89955) | Serpentine soil microbial communities from UC McLaughlin Reserve, CA, USA - Plot28 | ecosystem: Environmental > Terrestrial > Soil > Grasslands | place: USA: UC McLaughlin Reserve, Lake County...
GGCCTCGTCGTGTTGCTGGCGCTCGCGTGGCGTGTGTGCGCGCCGATGGCAGCACTGCTCATCGTGGCGACACTCGCGCGTCCGGCGTTGGAGTGGCTGACCAAGTCGGGCGTCGGTCGGGTGCGGCCATCGGAAGGCGCGCTGGTGAGCAGCGGAGGTCCCTCGTTTCCAAGTGGTCACGTCCTGGCGGCGATCGCGTTGTGGGGGCTGGTGCCGCCGATCGTGGCGCTGGTCACGAACCGGCGGGCGTTGTGGTGGGCGGCGTCGGTGGTGTCGGGCACGATCATCGTGCTCGTGGCCGCCAGTCGCGTCTATATGGGGGTGCACTGGTTCTCTGATGTGATCGGCGGATTGCTGTTCGGTGCCGTGTTTCTGTTGGTCATCGAGCGCATCGGGGATGTGACTCACCGCCGCCACCCGTGCTCGGAGTACTCCGAGGCTCCGGGAGTCGAGTCTCCGGTTCCCATTCGAACCTGATGGCCGTCGCGGTAGGCGAGCGTCCAGCCGTCGAGCCGCGGACGCGGACCCGGTCGCGATGGCCGCGTCGTCTCCGCATAGCCGCGTTCGTCGTGGTCGCGGCAACGATCGGCGCGTTGCTCCAGGGCAACCTGGCCTTGATCGCCGCCAGCTGGTGGGCGAGAAGCAACACCGAGCTCGACGCCGGGCCCAAGCTCGACGGGGTCCGCAAGCTCTACGTCGTCGACGGTCGGCTCTGGCGGGGCGCGCAACCCGGTCTGCCCGGCTTCCGCTCGCTCGCCGAGAGCGGGGTGACGACCGTGATCGATCTGCGGCCCAGCACGGACGCCCGCAAGGTCGACCGGGAGCTCGCTGCCCTGGGGATGGAGAGCATTCACCTCCCGGTGACCGACGGCACCCCGCCGTCGCCGAGCCAGGTCCGGCAGGTCGTCGACATCGTCGACAACAGTCAGGGGCGCGTCTTCCTCCATTGCGGTGAAGGAGTCGGGCGCGCCGGCACCATGTCCGCCGCGTACAAGGTCACGACGGGCAAGGCCTCCGCCTCGGAAGCGCTCCGCGAGAGCCTCGCCATCGGTGTCCTCACCTTCGAGCAGATCGCGTTCATCCGCTCCCTCGACCGTGGCGGGGCCCACGACCCGCCCATGGTCGCCACCGCGGTCAGCCGGTTCCTCGACGGCCCGCGGCAGCTGTTCAACACGCTCGTCTGATCGCGCCGTCAGGGGCGATACCGTCAGAGGCTCATGGCCATCGAGACTGACCGGAAGCCGATCCTGCTGACCGTCGACGACGACCCGGGCGTGTCGCGCGCCGTCGCCCGGGATCTCCGCCGTCAATACGGCGAGGCCTACCGCGTCGTTCGGACGGAGTCCGGACCGCAGGCGCTGGAGACCCTGCGAGAGCTGAAGCTGCGCGGCGACCCGGTGGCGGTCCTGCTTGCCGATCATCGCATGCCCGACATGAGCGGCCTCGAGTTCCTCGAAGAGGCGATGGATCTGTTCCCCCACGCGCGGCGCGCGCTCCTTACGGCGTACGCCGACACGGACGCCGCCATCGAGGCGATCAACATCGTCGATCTCGACCACTATCTGCTGAAGCCGTGGGATCCACCCGAGGAAAAGCTCTATCCCGTCGTGGACGCGCTCATCGAGATGTGGCGTACCGCCGACGAACAGCCCGTGAACCGCACGCAGGTTGTCGGCCACCGTTGGTCGGCCCGGTCGTTCGAGGTGCGGGACTTCCTCGCCCGCAACTCCGTGCCCTACCGCTGGCTCTCGACCGAGGAGCCCGAGGGCCGGCGCCTGCTCGCCGCCGCGGGCGTCGAGGTGACCAGCATCCCGTTGGTGGTGACCGCCGAGGGCGACTACGTGATCGAGCCGAGCATGGGCGAGCTGGCGGAGAAGGTCGGGCTGTCGACCGTCCCGACCACGGACTTCTACGACGTCGTGATCGTCGGCGGCGGGCCCGCGGGGCTCGGCGCGGCCGTGTACGCGGCGTCGGAGGGTCTGCGCACCGTCCTGGTCGAACGACAGGCGACCGGCGGGCAAGCGGGCCAGAGCTCGCGCATCGAGAACTACCTCGGTTTTCCCGACGGGGTGACCGGCACGCAGCTCACCGACCGGGCGCGCCGGCAAGCGCACAAGTTCGGCGCGGAGATCCTCACCACCCGCGACGTGGTCGGGCTCGACGTTCGAGCATCGTCGCGGGCAGTCCGGTTCGCCGATGGTGGTGAGGTGGTCGCCCACGCGGTGCTGCTTGCCACCGGCATCTCGTATCGCAAGCTCGAGATCCCGGGCGCGGACGCGCTGACCGGCCGCGGCGTGTTCTACGGCTCCGCCGCGACCGAGGCGCCGGCGTGCTTCGGCGAGGACGTGTACGTCGTCGGCGCGGCAAACTCGGCGGGCCAGGCGGCGGTGTTCCTTTCCCGGCACGCCCGGCGCGTCACCCTGTTGGTGCGGGGCGACCAGGTCGAGCAGTCGATGTCGTACTACCTCGTCCGCCAGATCGACGAGATCCCCAACATCGAGGTGCGTCTCACGACCGAGGTGATCGGAATGCGCGGCGACGATCACCTCGAGGAGCTCACGCTGTGCAACAGCCGGGACGGGACTCAGGAGACGGTCCGCGCCGGCTACCTCTTCGCGTTCATCGGAGCCGAACCCCGGACGGAGTGGCTCGACGGGGTGGTCGAGCGTGACCCGAGAGGGTTCGTGCTCACCGGCCCGGACCTGGTCCTGGACGGGCAACGGCCGCGGGGCTGGGACCGTGACCGTGACCCGTACTACCTGGAAGCCAGCGCGCCCGGCGTGTTCGCCGCCGGCGACGTTCGTGCCAACTCGATCAAGCGGGTCGCCTCGGCGGTCGGCGAGGGCGCCATGGCGATCCAGCTCCTCCATACCTATCTGGAGCACCGATGACCGAAGCCGAACGCCTGGCGCCGGAGGAGCTGCGGACCCTGTTCCTCTTCGAGCAGCTGAGCGACGATCAGCTCGTGTGGCTGTCCGAGCGCGGGCGCCTCGTCGAGTACCCGGCCGGGGGCACGATCCACGCCGAAGGGGCGCCGGCCTCCTGTTTCTTCGTGCTGCTCGAGGGGACGCTCGCCATGCTGAGCCGCGTGCAGGGGGGCGAGATCGAGCTGTTCCGGTCCGACTACCGCGGCTCGTACACCGGCGCGTTCGACGCGTACCTCTCCGATCGCGGTGTCCCGCAGCTGTACCCGGGCACGGCGCGGGCGGTCACCGACTGCCGCCTGTTCGAGCTGTCCGCCGCCGACTGGGGCCGGGCGGTGAAGGAGTGGTTCCCGATGGCTGCCCACCTGCTGGCGGGGAGCCAGATCCAGGGGTACGCCGCCCGAGAGACCGTCGCCCGGCACGAGCGGCTCGTCGCCCTCGGCTCGGTGACCGCCGGTCTCACCCACGAGCTGAACAATCCGGTCACGGCGGTCGTGCGTGCCACCGCGAGACTGCGAGACATGATGACCGAGATGCGGGAGAAGGTCGGGGTGATGGTTCGCAGCCAGCTACCCGCCGATCAGCTCGAAGCGATCGCCGACCTGGCGGGACGCGCGCTCGAGCAACGTAGAAATGCCCCGGCCCTGTCGCCGCTGGAGGCGTCCGATCGTGAGGACGAGCTCGCCGATTGGCTGGAGGATCACGGCGTCGCCGGCGCGTGGGACATCGCGCCCACGCTGGTCGCCGCCGGGGTCGGGCTGGATTGGCTCGAGAAGCTCGCGGAGGCGCTGCCGTCGGCGCACCTGGAGGTCGGCCTGTCCTATCCCGTCCGCGCCCTGGAATCCGACAGCATGCTCGACGAGATCACCGACGCCGCCGAGCGCATCTCCGGGTTGCTCGCTTCGGCCAAGCAATACACGCAAATGGACCGGGCGCCGCTCCAGTCATTCGACATCCACGAAGGCCTCGACGCCACCCTGACGATGCTCGCCCACAAGCTCGGCGAGAACATCGAGATCGTCCGCGAATACGACCGCAGCCTCCCGAAGATCGCCGCGTTCCCCGGGGAGCTGAACCAGGTCTGGACGAACCTCATCGACAACGCGGCCGACGCCATGGAAGGGCAAGGCAAGCTCACGGTGCGAACCGCTGCCCTCGGGGACGATCGCATCATGGTCGAGGTCGGGGACACCGGTCCCGGGGTGCCCGACGAGGTCCGCACCCGTGTGTTCGAGCCGTTCTTCACCACCAAGGAGGTCGGCAAGGGAACCGGCCTGGGCCTGGACATCGCGTGGCAGATCGTCGTGGGCCGCCACGGCGGCGAGATCCGACTCGAGTCGACGCCAGGGAATACTCGGTTCCAGGTCGTGCTTCCCCTTCAACAGACCTAGCCTTACAGCCCGGCAAACGAACGGTGAACGCGTCGAGGAGTGCCTCGGGATGACAGACGCACAGGTAGGGAGTGCTCCACGGGACGTCGCCGCCGATCGGCCACTCATCGTCGAGCTCGGCGAAGAAGCCGCAACCAACCCCGCCCTGACGGGGGGCAAGGCCGCCGCGCTGGCACGAGCCGCGGCTGCCGGCCTCGACACCCTCCCGGGCGTCGTGCTCACCACAGCGTTTTGCGACGCCGTCGACCAGGGCGCGGAGATTGCGCACCACCCGGCGGTGCGAGAGGCGTTCGACCGTGCCGGGGGTGACCATCAGTCACTCGTGGCCCGCAGCTCCTCGGTCGTCGAGGACACGGCGGCGTCGTCGATGGCCGGGCAATTCGAATCGATCGTCGGTATCAGCGGCTTCGAGGATTTCGTCGCCGCCGTCACGGTGGTGCTGGCTTCACGGGAGCGCGCCGGCGCCGGCGACCAGCCGATCGCGGTACTGGTCCAGCCGCTGATCGAGCCGGCGTTCGGCGGCGTCATGTTCGGCGTCGATCCCGTGTCGGGGCGAAGCGACCGCAGGGTCGTCTCAGCAGTGCGCGGTGGTCCCGAGCGCCTCGTGAGTGGCGAAGTGAACGGTTCGCGGTACGTGCTCGACCCGTCGTCGGCCAAGGTGCTCGACTTCGACGCCAACGACGGCCCCGCGCTCGACAGCGCCGACCTCCGCCGGCTGCTCGCGTTGTCGGAACGCGTGGCTTCGGTGTTCGGCGGCCCGCAGGACGTCGAGTGGGCGATCGCGGCCGACAAGCAGCTGTGGCTGCTGCAGTCGCGCCCGGTCACGACGCAGGTCCGAGGTGTACCGCGTGGGCCCGTCTACGGTCCCGGCCCGGTTGCGGAGACGTTCCCGTCGCCCCTCACAGAGCTCGAGGAAGACCTCTGGGTCCCTCCGCTTCGCGAGGCAGTGCGCGAGGCCGTGCTGCTCGCCGGGGCCGCGACCCCGGCGGAGGTCGAGGCGAGCGACCTCGTGATCACCGTCGATGGGCACGTCGCGATCGACTTGCGGCTGGCCGGGGAGATCAAGCCGAAGCGATCCATCCTGCAGGTCATCAATCCGATCCCCGCGATGCGCCGTCTCCGAGCGGCTTGGCGCGTCGGGCGCCTCCGTGCCGCTCTCCCGCGCCTGGCGGAGAACCTGATCGACCGGACCGACGCCGACCTCGAAGCCGTTCCGCCCTTGACCGAGCTGACGAGCCGGCAGCTCATCGCGTTGCTGCACCGCAGCCGCGCCATCCTGCGCGCGTTGCATGCGCACGAGATTCTCATCGGCATGCTCGCCGATCCCGGCGGCAATCGCATGACCGGCGCGTCGGTGGCGCTGCGGGTGCTCGCGGAGGCACGCCAGGACGGCCTCAGCGACAAGGAGATCCTCGCTCGGAGCCCGACGGTGCTCGCGCTCACCGCGCCGCGAGTCGCGCCTGAGCCGGAGCTTCCCGAGGAGGCGACGGCGCTGCACGTGACGACGGGCTGCCAGAGCTGCAGCGACGCGGGCATCGTCCGAGAAGCGCTCCGCCTTCGCCTGCGCTGGGTGCAGGAGGTGTCGGGGCGCGCCGCGTGGGAGCTCGGCGTGCGACTCGCAGCGGCCGACGACCTCACCGAGCCGGAGCTCATTCGCCACATGAACCTCGAGCACGTCGAGTCGGTCGCCACCAAGCGAGCCGTGGTGATACCGAAGCTCGTCTCGGTCCATGAGCACGTCTTCGGTGAGCCGCTCCCCGCGTGGTTCCAGCTTTCCGATCTGGGCAGGCCGATTCGGGCGCAGTGCGCGAGCGAGGTCGGCGGCGGTACCGGTGCGGGCGGCGGTCAAGGCAGCGGGCCTGTCACCTACGACGGCGACGACCCGCCGACGGGCTCCGTCCTCGTGACGACGACGCTGTCGCCCGGCCTCGGACCCCTGTTGCCGCGCTTCGATGGCATCGTGGCCGAGACCGGCTCGGTGCTGTCCCACCTCGCCATCCTGGCGAGAGAAGCCGGCGTGCCCACGGTCGTTGGCTACGCGGGTGCGATGGAGGATCTCCCCGAAGGCGCAGTCGTGTTCGTCGACGGTGATGCAGGACGAGTCACCATCCAGGATAAGGAGTCGACGTCATGAAGGTCATCGCTTGGCTCGCCGGCATCGGCACGCTGGTCGCCGGCGGCTTCTACATGATCGTGTCGCTCAACCGGTGGGAGTGGAACCGGGCGCTGTTCTTCGGGATCATCGTCCTCATCGCCGAGGTCGCGCTCGCGACCGGACTGGTGCTCCGCCGTCTCGCTCGGCTCGAGTACCGGACCCGGGTCGACCCCGAGGTCATCAACGTCCTCAGCGAGACGCGACCGCCGTCGCCGGACCGCTTCGCGTGGCTCAGGGACACGACTCAGCAGACGAACGTTTTCATCACGTTCCTGGTCGGGGGCGGCGTCATCCTCTCCGCCGGCGCCTGGATGGTCGATCGCATCGCGTCGAAGACGTCTTCGCCGGCGGGGGAGCAGAAGCTCGGCAGCCAGCTCAGCAGGATCAGCTATCCGTCGGGCGGGCTCCTACTCGACGACGTGACTGTTCTCGCCCAAGACGTGCCGGGCGCCAACGACGATCAGATCCGCTGGCTGTTGCGCCGCGGCGGCCGCCTGTGACCAAAGCGCGGCTGGGCAAAATAGCGCTCGGCGTCGTGGGCCTCGGGATCGGCGTGGTCGGAGTGCTCGCTCTCCGAGAGGCGACGCTGTCCACGCACGAGGACGTTGCCGCGCGAGAGACGCGCCTGGTCCTGTCCGGCGAGACCAAAGGCGGCGAGGAGAACCAGACGCTCTCCGAGATGGTTGAGTCGCAGGTGCTCACATGCCGTCTTGAGGTCGAGTCCGACCTCGCCGGACCGATCGAGCGGCTCGGCGACGGTCGTTTCCGCGCCGTCCTGGTCCCCGCGTTGGATGATTCCAACCAGCGGCAGTTCCGGGGGTGCCTGGAGGACTGGGTCATCGACCACGTCAGACTCGATGTGGAGGCGCTCGATCAGATCCGCTGACAACGGGGGGCGACGATGGGGGGGCCACGGCGCGGATCGATGATGGCTGCGGTGATCGTGATCGCCGCTGCCGCGGCCGTGCCGACTACGGGGTTCGCGTCAGTACCGCGGAATGCGGCGGCACGAGACGGCAAGGCCGGGCCGCGCGTGATCATCGACACCGACCTGTCGCGTTGGTGGGACGACGCCAGCACCATCGGGCTGGCCAACGTCCTGCATCAGCGCGGCAAGATGCGAATCCTGGGAATCGTCTCCAATGTCCCGAACACGATGGCCGTTGCGGCAATCGACGCGATCGATACGGCGTACGGCCACGGCGACATCCCGCTCGGCGCTGTCGCCGGGAGCGAGGCGGACACCTTTCAACACGGCTACACCGACGAGCTGGTCAGGCGCCTCCCGAACTCCGTCCGCGACCGACACGACGTCCCGAATGCCGTTGCTCTCTACCGTCGCTTGCTCGCGAGACAACCCGACCACAGCGTCACCATCGTTTCTGTCGGCGGCTACACCAACCTGGCCGGCTTGTTGGCGTCGAAGCGCGGTCAAGGCAGCGCGCTCGACGGTCGGGCCTTGGCCGGGAAGAAAGTGAAGAGGCTCGTGCAGATGGACGGGATCTTCCCGGGTGGCGGTCCGGCGTTCACGAACCAGAAGATCGACCTCGAGTCCGCGAGCGCGGTGGTGGGCGGCGAGGGATGGCCCACACCGATGGCCTGGGTCGACGGGCTCGGTGGCATCCAAACCAAGGTTGGAGGCGGCCTGTGCGCCGAGGCGCCCGACCATCCCATGCGCATCGTGTACGAGGTGCTGTTCGCGTGCGGGCCGCCCGGAGACGGGAACTGGGATGCACCGGCGCTGCTGTACGCGATCGGCGATCTTCAGGGCGCGTTCACCGAGGAAGGTCAGGGCGGAGCCGCCGTAATCAACTCGCAGGGTGGGTTCTCGTGGGAGATGTCCTCGAGCCGTCCGAGCGACGTCTATGTCCACGTGGCCGACCAGCCGACGCTCAACGCGCGAATCGACGAGCTCCTCGCCGTCGGGTAGCTCGCGCGGGATCGTTCCGGGATAGTTGATCGAGTCAAGCAAAGGCCGGTACGGTCACTGCCCATGAAGACGCCGATCGCAGAGGATCTCGGGATCGAGTTCCCGATCTTCGCGTTCTCGCATTGCCGCGACGTCGTCGCGGCGGTGAGCCGTGCCGGTGGATTCGGGGTGCTGGGCGCGCTGGCGTACACGCCCGACGAGCTCGACATCGAGCTCGACTGGATCGACGAGCACGTCGACGGCAAGCCGTACGGCACCGACATCGTCATGCCGATGAACTATGTCGGGAAGGGCGGCGGGAACGAAGCCGAGCTCACGAACCTCGAAGCGATGATCCCCCAGGAGCACTGGGACTTCGCCGACAAGGTGCTCGCCGAATACAACGTGCCGCCGCTGCCGGAGGATCTCGAGGGCCGCCCGGTGAAGGCGGCGGGCCTCGGTGTCGACGAGGAGGGGCCCGGCCAGGTCGAGGTCTCGTTGAAGCACGGCGCCAAGATGCTCGTGAACGCACTTGGGCCGCCGCCGCCCGATGTGATCCAGACCGCGCACGACGCCGGCGTGCTCGTCGGCGCGCTCGTCGGGGCGAAGCAGCACGCCGAGCGTCAGGTCGCGCAGGGTGTCGACGTCATCGTCGCCCAGGGCACCGAGGCCGGCGGCCACTGCGGCGAGATCGCCACGATGATCCTCGTCCCCGAGGTCGTCGACGCCGTCGGGTCCGACGCCCCGGTGCTCGCCGCCGGCGGCATCGCCACCGGCCGGCAGATGGCCGCCGCCCTTGCGCTCGGCGCCGAAGGGGTCTGGACGGGCTCGATGTGGCTGACGGTGGCCGAGGCCGACACGAACCCGGCGGCGTTGGAGAACATGCTCGCCGCCACCTCCCGCGACACCGTGCGCTCCCGCGTCATGACCGGCAAGCCGGCCCGGCAGCTGCGCACGGCGTGGACCGAGGCATGGGAGAGCGATGACTCGCCCGGCCCGCTCCCGATGCCGTTGCAGGGGATCATCTACAACTACGCGGCCCGCCGCGTCTCCAGGGTCCAACGAAAGGAGCTGTCGGGCTTCCCGGTCGGCCAGATCGTCGGCCGGCTGAACACGGTCCGCCCGACGAAGGACGTCATCTTCGAGATGGTCGAGGAGTGGATCGAGACCACGCAGCGGCTCAACAACCTGATCGAAGCGTGACCGCGACGGGACGGCGGTCGACGTTCAACCTCGCCGATCTGCTCGAGATCGTCGTCGACACCGTGCCGGACCGAAAGGCGCTCGTCGCCGGCGCGGCGCGCCGGACCTTCGCGGAGCTCGACGGACGCGCGAACCGCGTCGCCAACCACCTGCTCGGTCTCGGTCTCGAACCCGGCGCGAAGGTTGCGATCTACGGCTGGAACCGGGCCGAGTGGGTCGAATCGTTCTTCGGCGCGTTCAAGGCGCGGCTCGTCCCGATCAACATCAACTACCGGTATGTCGCCGACGAGCTGCGCTACGTGTTCGAGAACGCCGACGTCGAGGCGGTCGTCGTCGAGCGTTCGTTCCTGCCCCTGGTCCGCGCGATCGATTCCGAGCTGCCGCAGCTCCGGCACGTCATCGTGCTCGAGGACGGTAGCGACACCGACCGCGGCGACGCGACGCCCTACGAAGACGCATTGTCCGCGGCGAACGCCGATCGGCCGGCACTGAGTCGCTCGGGCGACGACCTCTACATCCTCTACACAGGCGGGACCACCGGCACGCCGAAGGGCGTGATGTGGCGCCACGAGGACATCTTCTTCGCC
>Ga0126307_10004004_pt1 | contig 10169 bp, 6 predicted proteins | sample Plot28_FD_89955 | JGI IMG/M metagenome (GOLD analysis project Ga0126307, IMG submission 89955) | Serpentine soil microbial communities from UC McLaughlin Reserve, CA, USA - Plot28 | ecosystem: Environmental > Terrestrial > Soil > Grasslands | place: USA: UC McLaughlin Reserve, Lake County...
CCGATCACGTAGAACTTGGCCAGGAAGCCCGAGGTGAAGGGCACGCCGGCCTGGGCCAGCAGGAAGATGGTGAAGACCAGGGCCAGCACCGGCTGGCGGGCGGCCAGGCCCCGGTACGAGCCGATGTCGTGGTCCGCGTCCCCCCGGCGGCCGACGAGGGTCACCACCCCGAAGCTCCCGACCACCATGAAGGTGTAGGCCAGCAGGTAGAAGAGCGCCCCCGACACGCCCCGGTCGCTGGCCGCCTGGACCCCCACCAGCACGAACCCGGCGTGGCTGATGGAGCTGTAGGCCAGCATGCGCTTGACGTCGGTCTGGACGATGGCCAGCACCGAGCCCACCAGGAGGGTCAGCACGGCGAGCACGAACACCACCGGGCGCCAGTCGTCCTCGTAGAGCCCGAAGGTGCTCACGAACACCCGCAGCAGGCCGGCGAAGCCCGCCGCCTTGGAGGCCGAGGCCATGAAGGCGGTGACGGGGGTGGGCGCCCCCTGGTACACGTCCGGCGTCCACACGTGGAAGGGCACGGCCGCCACCTTGAAGCCGAGGCCCACGAGCAGCAGCGCGAAGCCCCCGAGCAGGAGCCCGTCCTCCGTCAGCACGTTGGTGTCGAGGAAGCCGGCGATGGCGCCGAGGTTGGTCGACCCCGTGGCCCCGTAGATGAGGGCGATGCCGTACAGGAGGAAGGCGGAGGAGAACGCCCCCAGCACGAAGTACTTGAGCGCCGACTCGGAGCTCTCGGCCCGGCGCAGGTGGTAACCGGCCAGGACGTAGAGGGCGATGGAGAGGACCTCGAGGCCGAGGAACAGCACGATGAGGTCGTTGGCCATGGCCATGACCACGCCGCCCGCGGCGGACAGGAGCATGAGCACGTAGAGCTCGGGTCCGTCCAGGCGCTCGCGCCGGAGGTAGCCGTCGGCCAGCAGGGCGGCCAGCACCACCGACGCGGCGATGAGCGCGGTCAGGAAGACGCTGAACCCGTCGACGACGAGGGCGTCGGCCACGATCCCGAAGGCGCCGTCGTCGTCCACCCGGTTCCACTGGACGATGGCGGCCACGAGCGCGCCGAGCCCCGTGGCGACGGTGAGGAGCGACCAGGTGGCCCGCGGCGGCCGCCGCAGGCCCAAGGCGGTGACCGTGAGGATCAGCAGGGCCCCGCCGACGAGGACCACGAGCGGCGAGAGGCCGCCCCAGTCGACGGCGGGCATCTCGATGGACCCGGGGTCAGCCGAGGCCTGGGCCAGGATCACGGCGCCTCCCCATCGGTGGCGACGGCCGCCTCCGGGCCCTCAGTGGTGACACGAGGCGGCTCGTTCCCCGAGCGTTCGTGCACGTGCTGGAGCAGGCGATCCACCGCCGGCTCCATGCGCTCGAGCACCGGCCGGGGGTAGATCCCGAGGAAGACGATGGCGGCCAGCAGGGGGGCGAGCACGAGGCCCTCCCGCCAGGACAGGTCGGGGGTGGCGGCGTTCTCCTCGTCGGGCTCGCCGTGGAAGGCGCGCTGGTAGGCCCACAGCAGGTAGACGGCGGCGAGGATGACGCCCGTGGCGCCCACCACGGCCCACCACCGCCGCGTGGCGAAGCTGCCGATGAGCGTGAGGAACTCACCGACGAACCCGTTGAGCCCCGGCACCCCGATCGAGCTGAGCATCACCACGGTGAAGACGCCGGCGAAGTACGGCGCCACCTTCTGGAGGCCGCGGAATGCGGCGATCTCCCGGGTGTGGCGGCGCTCGTAGAGCATGCCCACCAGGAGGAAGAGGGCCCCGGTGGAGATGCCGTGGTTGACCATCTGGAGGAGCCCGCCCTGGACCCCCTGCGTGGTGAGGGCGAACGTCCCCAGCACGATGAACCCGAGGTGGGCCACCGAGGAGTAGGCCACGAGGCGCTTCAGGTCCTTCTGCATGGCGGCCACGACGGCGCCGTAGGTGATGCCGATGACCCCGAGGGTCACGAGGCCGGGGGCGAACCAGTCGGCCGCCTCCGGGAAGAGGTAGATGCCGAAGCGGAGCAGGCCGTAGCTCCCGAGCTTGAGGAGTACGCCGGCCAGGATCACCGAGCCCGCAGTGGGCGCCTCGGTGTGCGCGTCGGGCAGCCACGTGTGCACGGGGAAGAGGGGGACCTTGACGGCGAAGGCCACGGCGAAGCCGAGGAACAGCCAGCGGGCGGTGCTCTCGGCGAGGACGTCGGTGGCGTCGGCCAGGGTCGTCAGATCGAAGGTCAGGACCCCGGTCTCCCGCTGCACCAGGAAGACGAGGGCCAGCATGCTGACGAGCATGAAGATCGACCCGGTGAAGGTGTAGAGGAAGAACTTCAGCGCCGCGTAGACGCGACCGGCGTAGCCCCAGCCGCCGATCAGGAAGTACATCGGGACGAGGGTGACCTCGAACATGAGGAAGAAGAGGAAGAGGTCGAGGGAGACGAACACGCCCATGCAGCCGGCCTCGAGCAGCAGCAGCCAGGCCGTGTAGGGCTTCGGGTCGTGGTGCGGCTTCACCCCGACCAGTGCGAGGGGGAACAGGAGGCCCGTCAGCAGGACGAGGAAGAGGGAGATCCCATCCACCCCGAGGTGCCAGTCGATGCCGAAGGCGTCGATCCACGAGTGGCGGGAGACGAACTGGAAGCCGTCCTCGCCCCGCTCGAAGTCGACGACCACGAAGATGCTCAGCACCCCGGTGGCCACGGCCACGGCCACGCCCACCTGGCGGGCCACCACCTCGCGGCTCTTCGGCACCAGGGCGACGAGGAGCGCCCCCACCGCCGGCAGGACGATGAGGCTCGTCAGGATCGGGAAGCCGGCGGTCGCCTCGTGGGCGGCCTCGGCGGCCAGCACGGGGCTCATTGCGCGACCCCCGGCCGTTCTTTGGCGGTTGACCGACGGATGCGGTCGCCCGAGTACCAAAGAACGGCCATCAGAACGACGCTCGGGCGATGAAGAAGGCCATCAGGAGGACGGCGCCGGCGGAGATGCCCAGGGCGTAGTTGCGGACGTAGCCCGTCTGCACCACCCGGAGGCGTGAGCCGCCGGTCCGGACCACTGTGGCGATCCCGTTGACGACGCCGTCGATGCCCCGGCGGTCGAAGGCGGCGGCGCCGTCGGCGACCGCCTCCCCCGGTCCGTCGACGGCGGCCGACAAGCCCTCGTCCACGTACCAGGCGTGCTGCAGGACCTCGGGCTCGAGGCGCTCGGCCGGCACGCGGTGGCGCAGGTAGACCTCCCGGGCGGCGAGGATCCCGAGGACGGCCCCCACGGTGGAGGTGAGGGCGAGGGTGATCTGGAGCCAGCCGGCCACCTCCAGCTCGTGGAGGTCCCCCTCGAGCACCGGCTCGAGCCAGTGCTCGAGGGTGAGGACGCCCGGCAGGTTCAGGGCGCCGCCCACGATCGAGAGGAAGGCGAGCACCACCAGCGGGATCAGCATGAGCCAGGGGGACTCGTGGGGCTCGTCCCCGTGGTGCTCGGCCTCGTCGCCCGCCGCAGCGGTCGCCGCAGCCGGCTCGTGCTCGGGCTCGGCCAGCGCCTCGTCCGGCGACTTCTGGTCGGCCTCGCGCCAGCGGGCGTCGCCGAAGAAGACGAGGAACACCTGCCGGCTCATGTAGTAGGCGGTGAGCACGGCGGTGACGGCGCCGACCGCCCACAGCAGCTTGTTGTCCTGCCAGGCCGAGGCCAGGATCTCGTCCTTCGACCAGAAGCCGGCGAACGGCGGGACGCCGGCGATGGCCAGCCACCCGACGATGAAGGTGGCCGCCGTGACCGGCATGAGGGCCCGGAGGGCGCCCATCCGGCGCATGTCCTGCTCCTCGTGGACGCCGTGGATGACCGAGCCGGCGCCGAGGAAGAGCAGGGCCTTGAAGAAGGCGTGGGTGACCATGTGGAAGATGGCGGCCACGTAGGCGCCCACCCCGACGGCCAGGAACATGTAGCCGAGCTGCGAGATGGTCGAGTAGGCGAGCACCCGCTTGATGTCGCGCTGGGCCACCGCGCACGTGGCGGCGAACAGGGCGGTCGCCGCACCGATGACGGCGATCACCGTCGAGGCGGTCTCGGCCTGCTCGAGGATGGGCGCCACCCGCACCATCAGGTACACCCCGGCCGTCACCATGGTGGCGGCGTGGATGAGGGCCGACACGGGGGTGGGGCCCTCCATGGCGTCGGGCAGCCACACGTACAGCGGCAGCTGGGCCGACTTGCCGGCGGCGCCGACGAAGAGCAGGAGGGCGATCCCGAGCGCCGTGCTCTCGGGCAGGCTGCCGGCCCGCTCGAGGATCCCGTCCTCGCCCGAGTAGGTCAGGGACCCGAGGGCGAGGAAGGTGAGGAACATGGCGACCATGAAGCCCCAGTCGCCCACCCGGTTGGTGACGAACGCCTTCTTGCCCGCCACCGCCGCCGAGTTCCGCTCGAACCAGAACGCGATGAGCAGGTAGGAGCACACCCCCACGCCCTCCCACCCGAGGAAGGTGAGGAGGAGGTTGTCCCCCAGGACGAGGACCAGCATCGAGAAGGCGAACAGGTTCAGGTAGAGGAAGAAGCGCGAGAAGCGCTCGTCCCCGTGCATGTAGCCGATCGAGTAGAGGTGGATCAGGGTCCCCACCCCGGTCACGAACAGGACCATGGTGATGCTGAGCGGGTCGGCCAGGAACGAGACGTCGACCTTGAAGCCGCCGACATCGATCCACTCGAAGAGCCGGAAGGTGAACGAGCGCTCCTCCTCGTCCTCGGCGACCAGCCCGGCGAAGGTCACCACCCCGGCCACGAACGAGGCCCCGACCATGGCGGTGGCGAACCACCCCGCCAGCGGGTCGCCGAGGCGGCGGCCCGCCACCAGGAGGACGAGGAAGCCCGCGAGTGGGAGCGCGGGCACGAGCCAGACGGCGCTCAGCACGGCATCACCCGCGGAGCAGGCTGACGTCGTCGGCGGTCGCCCCGGGGCGTCGCCGCAGGATGGACACGATGATGCCGAGGCCGACCACGACCTCGGCCGCGGCCACGACCAGCACGAAGAAGACCACGACCTGGCCCCCCACGTCGTCGAGGCTGCGGGAGAAGGTGACGAAGGTCAGGTTGACGGCGTTGAGCATGAGCTCGACGCACATGAACATCACCAGCGGGTTGCGCCGGACGAGCACACCCACGCCGCCGATGGTGAACAGCACGGCGCTGAGGATCAGGTACCACTGGTCGTCGACCATGGCCTAGCCCTCCTCCGGCTCGCGGGGCCGGCGGGCCAGCACCACGGCGCCGACCACGGCGATCACCAGGAGCGCCGACGTGGCCTCGAAGGCGAACAGGTGGTCCGTGAAGAGGCTGCGGCCGATGAGCTCGAGGTTGGACTCGTCGCCCGAGAGCTTCCCGGAGAGCGACCGGGCGCCCGTCACCTCGGCGGCCTGGACGGCGAGGAGGACGGCCAGCCCGAGGCCGGCCACGCCGACGGCGGCCGCCGCCGGGCGCTGCCCGCCGAGCGGTTCGGTGGTGAGCACCTCCGCCTTGTCCACGCCCAGCAGCATGATCACGAACAGGAAGAGGACGACGATGGCCCCGGCGTAGACGATCACCTGCACGGCAGCCAGGAAGTGGGCCTCCTGCTGCACGAAGATCACGGCCACGCCGAAGAGCGTGGCGACGAGCATCAGCGCCGAGTGGACGGGGTTGGGCGAGAGGACCACCCCGAGGGCCCCGCCGACGATGATGGCGGCGGCGGCCACGAAGACGACGGCGTCCATCAGTGGCCGCCCGCGATCTCGTGGTCCGAGGCGGACTCGCCCTCGGACATCGTCGAGGGATCGAGCTCCTCGGGGGTCACCGTGGCGTCGGTGGGCGGCGTGAGATCGACCCTCGCCGCCTGCCCCTGCTCGGGGGCCCGCACGCCGTAGCCGAGCTCGCCGCTCCACTGCACCCGGCCCTCGTAGGCCGCGCTCCCGCTGGGCGAGGTGGCCCGCATCCAGGCCGACGTGTGGAGGTCGTCACCCTCCCGCCAGTCCTCCCACGGCAGCCGCTGGGGCCGGCCGTCGTCGTCCACGAGGAGCTCGTCCTTGGTGTAGATGGCGTCGGGGCGGTTGGTGAACGAGAACTCGAACAGCTTCGACTCGGTGATGGCCTCGGTGGGGCACGCCTCCACGCACAGGTCGCAGTGGATGCAGCGGAGGTAGTTGATCTCGTAGACGAAGCCGTAGCGCTCGCCGGGCGCAACCGGGTCGTCCGGCGGGTTGTCGGCGCCCCGCACGTAGATGCAGCGGGCCGGGCACACGCCCGCGCACAGCTCGCAGCCGATGCACTTCTCCATCCCGTCCTCGTAGCGGTTGAGGACGTGGCGGCCGTGGCTGCGGATCGGCTTCGGTCGCTTCACCTTCGGGTACTCGGAGGTGACGCGGCGGTCCCACAGCTTCTTGAAGGTGACCCAGAACCCCTGGAAGTAGCCCATCGCTACGGCACCTTCCTGAGCTCGGCGCTGCCCTCGTCGATGCGCTCCCGGTCCGAGCCCCGCATCGCCACGAGGATGGCCACGCCGCAGATGAAGGCGATGCCCACCGCGATGGCCACGATGAGCGTCCCGTTCCAGAAGCCGTTGGCGGTGAACCACTCCTCGTCCTGGCCGATGCGGATGGCGGCGAGCAGCAGGAGCCAGCCGAGGGCCACCGGGATCAGCCGCTTCCAGCCGAGGTCCATGAGCTGGTCGTAGCGGAAGCGGGGCAGCGTGGCCCTGATCCACACGAAGACGAAGAGGAAGACGACCAGCTTCAGCACGAACCAGCCGAGCCCGAGGAGCGGGCCATCGGGGCCGAACGCAGGGGCGGGGCCGCCGAAGAACAGGGTGACGATGATGGCCGACATCGTGATGAGGTTCATGTACTCCGAGAGGTAGAACATCCCGAAGCGGATCGAGCTGTACTCGGTGTGGAACCCGCCCACGAGCTCCTGCTCGGCCTCCACCAGGTCGAACGGGGCGCGGTTGAGCTCGGCGCAGGCGGCCACGAAGAAGATGGCGAAGGGCAGCACGCCGGTGCGCCAGACGTTCCAGTCGAGGAAGCTGTCGGCCTGCGAATCGACGATGGCGTGGGTGGAGAGCGACCCCGTCAGCAGCACGACCGCCGCCACCGACAGGCCCAGGGCGGCCTCGTAGCTGACCATCTGCGCCGACGCCCGCACCGAGCCGAGCAGCGGGTACTTCGACCCGGACGACCAGCCGGCCAGCATGATCCCGTAGATCCCCACCGACGACATGGCGAGCAGGAAGAGGACGCCCACCGGCGGGTCGGCCACCTGCAGGAAGGTCTCGTGCCCGAACAGCTCCACGGTGCCGTTGTCGTCCCCGCCGAAGGCGCCGGCGATGGGGACGATGCAGAAGGTGAGGAAGGCGGGCGCCACGGACAGGTAGGGGGCCAGCCGGTAGACGGGCCGATCAGCCCGGTCCGGCTTCACGTCCTCCTTGAAGATCAGCTTGATGCCGTCGGCCAGGGTCTGCAGCAGGCCCCACTTGCCGGCCCGGGCGGGGCCGACCCGGTTCTGCATGTCGGCGAGGACCTTGCGCTCGAACCAGATCATGAGGATGACGCCGACGAGCACGAAGGCGAAGCCGAGGAGCGCCTTCACCACCACGAAGAGGACGACGCCGAGGTCGATGCCGTCGACGAAGAGCGGATCGCCCATCACGCGCCCCCGAGGCGGTCGAGGCGCACGTCCGTCACGGGCGCCGCCACGTCGATCAGCTCGGCGGCGGCCCCTCCCGGCTGGTTGAAGGTCAGGGCGGCCACGCCGCGAGGGACCGTGGGGTCGGCCAGCAGCTCGAGCTCGAGCGAGCGGCCGCTGTCCCGGCCGACGACCTTGACCCGCTCACCGGACGAGAAGCTCTGCCGCGACAGGTCCGCCGGGTGGGCCCGCAGCACGGCGCCGGTGGCCAGCTTCGCCAGCGACGGCGACCGGACGTTCATGGTGCCGGCGTCGTACAGACGCCGGGCCGAGACCAGGCGCAGCGAGTACCCGTCGGGCGCCGGAGCGGTGGTTGCGCCCCGGGGCGCGGCGTAGCGGAGCAGCGCCGGCCGGCGTGGCGCGGTGCCGTGCTCCTCGGCCCCACCGCCGTCCGCGGTGATCCCGCTGCCACCCTGCTCGTGCTCGGCCTCGACCGACTTCTCCTGGGCCTCGGCCTCGTCACCGCCGTAGCGGGCCTCGTCGCCGCTGGCCCCGGCCGCCTCGGTCACGGCCGGTGCTGAGTCCTGCGAGGCGTCTCCCTGGCTCGGGTCCGGCCGCTCGACCTCGCCGCCCCCGTGGGCGCTGACGTCGACGCCGCTGCCGCCGTGGGTCTCGACCGCCATGACGCCGGGTTCGTCGACCTGCGACATGACCGGTGGTGCGCCCGTCCCCTCGGCGTCGGCCACCTCGCCGGCCACGATGCCGTCGAAGCCCTCCCGGGAGTCGATGCGGGACCGGGTGATGCCGGCGTGCGACGGCGCCACCCGCTCGAGCTCGTCCCAGATGCCCTCGAGCGACTCGAGCCCGAGGTCGCCGCCGAGCTGGTCGGCCAGCATCACCGCGATCTCCCAGTCGGGCCGGGCCGTGCCCGGGGCGGTGACCTTCTGGTGGAGCCGGCTGATCCGGCCCTCCAGGTTGGTGGTGGTGCCGGGCTTCTCGGCGAAGCCGGCGGCCGGGAGCACGACGTCGGCCTGCGCCACCGAGTCGGTGACGAACAGGTCGACGGCGAGGACGAAGCCGGCGCCCCCGAGACCGCGCCGGGCCAGGGCGGCGTCGGGGAAGTCGCGCAGCGGGTCGGCGCCGAGCAGGACCAGGGCGTCGAGGCGGCCCTCGGCGGCGGCGGTGAGGATGCCGCGGGCGTCCTCACCCCTCGAGGTCGGGAGCTCTCCCCACTCGGCGGCGAGCCACTCCGCGCCGTCATCGAGGGTGATCCGGCCGGGGAGGAGGCCCGGAGCCAGGCCCATGTCGAGCGCGCCGTGGACGTTGCCCCGACGCAGCGCCGACAGCACGGTCACGTCGGGGAGCGCCTCGACCAGCGCGGCCGCAGCGGCGACGGTGGCGTCGGCCGACTCGGCCAGCGACGGCCGGCCCAGGATCACGGCGACGGAGCCGGCGCCTCGGAGCACCTCACGGGCCCTGGCCACCTCGGCGTCGCCGTTGTCCCCGTCGTCGGCGAGGAGCGACTGCACCACCGAGGCGGCGTCGCCCGGGCGGTGGCGCAGCGAAGCGGTGGCCAGCGCCGTGGTCGACTGCTCCGTGGCACTCAGCTCGATGAGCTTGGTGCCGCCCTTCACCGCGTCACGCAGGCGGAGGTAGAGGACGGGGAGCTCCTCCTTGAGGTCGGGCGCCAGCAGCAGGACCACGTCGGCGGCCATCGCCGCGTCGATGGTGGCGCGAGGAAGGCCGAGCACCGCCTCGGGCGGCAGGCCGTCGCCGAGCTGGCAGTCGACCGAGTCGGTGCGCAGCACCGTGCGGGCCAGCTTCGACCACGCATAGGCGTCCTCGTTGGTGCCCCGGGCGCCGCCCAGGACGGCGACGCGGCCGGCGGCGACGGCAGCGGCCAGGCCCTCGCCCGCCTTGGCCAGGGCCTCGGCCCAGCCGGTCTCCTCCAACGTGCCGGCGGTGCCCTTGATCAGCGGGCGGCCCAGGCGGGCCTCGCTGTTGAGGTGCTCGAAGTCGAAGCGGCCCTTGTCGCACAGCCAGCCCCAGTTGACCGGGTCGACGTCGACGCCGAGGTAGCGCACGACGGCGTTGGCCGACGACTGGACGGCCATGCGGCACCCGACCGAGCACGAGGTGCAGGTGGACTCCACCTGGTCGAGGTCCCACGGTCGGGCCTTGAACCGGTAGGGCCGGGCCAGCAGCGCGCCCACCGGGCAGATCTGGACGGTGTTGCCGCTGAAGTACGAGGAGAAGGGGTCGTCCGGGAAGGTGTTGACCTGGGTCTTCTCACCGCGGTCGATGAAGCTGATGAGCGGGTCGCCCGCCACCTCGGAGGAGAACCGGGTGCAGCGGTCGCAGAGGATGCACCGCTCCCGGTCCATGTCGACGAGGTCCGACAGCGGGATGGGCTTGGCGAAGTGGCGCTTCTCCTCGACGAAGCGGCTCTCGCCGGGGCCGAAGGTCAGCGTCTGGTCCTGGAGCGGGCACTCGCCGCCCTTGTCGCACACGGGGCAGTCGAGCGGGTGGTTGATGAGCAGGAACTCGA
>Ga0126307_10004005_pt1 | contig 10166 bp, 9 predicted proteins | sample Plot28_FD_89955 | JGI IMG/M metagenome (GOLD analysis project Ga0126307, IMG submission 89955) | Serpentine soil microbial communities from UC McLaughlin Reserve, CA, USA - Plot28 | ecosystem: Environmental > Terrestrial > Soil > Grasslands | place: USA: UC McLaughlin Reserve, Lake County...
ATCGCGCTGGCGATCGCAGACGAGCATCCGTTCGCGCAGGTCGTCGGCGTCGACAGCTCCGAAGCGGCTCTCGCGCTCGCCGAGGACAACCGCGCGCGCACGGGGGTCGACGGGCGCGTGCGGCTCGTGCACGGCGACCTGCTCAGGGGCGTCGAGGGCAGGTTCGACCTCGTCGTGTCGAATCCGCCGTACGTCGGCCCCGAGGAATGGGAGCGGCTCCAGCCGGAGATCCGGCGCTACGAGCCTCGCGCCGCGCTCGTCGGCACGGGCGTCGGCGAGGCGATCGCGCGTGACGCGCAGGGGCGGTTGGTCGCGGGCGGCGTGCTCGTGCTCGAGGCGGGCGACGGACAGGCCGCGCGTCTGGCAGCCGCACTCGACGACCTCGGCTACGAGGACGTCGCGATCACGCCGGACCTGGCCGGCCGGGACCGGGTCGTGGAGGGCCGGCACCCGTGATCGAGGCAGCGGTTGCGGCAATCCGCGCCGGAAAGCCCGTCGTCTTCCCCGCGGACACGGTCTACGGCCTCGGCACGACGCCGTACGGCCCTGAGCCTGTCGAGCGGCTGGCGAGGCTGAAGGGCCGCGACGTCTTCCAGCCGACCGCGCTCATGGCCGCCGACGTCGACATGCTCTTCGAGTGCGTGCCGGAGCTGCGCGGCCGGTCGGGTCAGATCGTTAGCGCGCTGTTGCCAGGCCCGTACACGCTCGTCCTGCCGAATCCCGGGCGGCGCTACCGCTGGATGACCGGCACGCGGCCGGACACCATCGGCGTTCGCGTGCCCGCGCTCTCGGGGCCGGGCGCAGAGCTCCTCACTCGCGTCGGCGCCGTGGCCGCGACGAGCGCGAACGCGCACGGCGGCGGGGATGCCCGACGTCTCGATGACGTTCCCGAAGAGATCCGCCAGGCGTGCGCCGCGGTGGTCGACGGCGGCGAGCTGCCGGGCACGTCTTCGACGGTCATCGACCTCACCGGCGCCGAGCCCTTGGTGCTCCGCGAGGGCGCTGCGGCGTCCGCGGAGGCGCTCGAGCGCGTCAGCCCGATCCTGGCGCCCGCCCGCGGCTGACGACTGCTCATTGAGCTCCCTCGTCGCCTCCGCGGTAGTGCCGGTGACCGTTCCGCCCGTGACCGTAACGCGGAAGCGCCCACCGCCGGAGTGGGCGAGTACGATGCCGTGAATGGCGATCGCGCAGGAGACCCTCGAGCAGCTTCGTCGCGCCGGTCTCGCCGATCTCGATCCCGAGATTGCCCGCCTGCTGACCGCGGAGCTCGACCGCCAGCGGGCGCAGATCGAGCTGATCGCCTCGGAGAACTTCACCTGGCCGAGCATCTTCGAGGCGGTCGGGTCGGCGCCGACCAACAAGTACGCGGAGGGGTATCCCGGAAAGCGGTATTACGGCGGCTGCGAGATCGTCGATGAGATCGAGCAGCTCGCGATCGACCGTGCCAAGGACCTGTTCGGCGCGGAGCACGCGAATGTGCAGGCGCATGCCGGCGCCCAGACGAACATGGCCGTCTACTTCGCGGCGCTCCAGCCCGGTGACACGATCCTCTCGCTCGAGCTCTCGCACGGCGGCCACCTCACCCACGGCCTCAAGGTCAACTTCTCCGGACGGCTCTACACGATCGTCCACTACGGCGTCTCGCGCGAGACGAACGTCGTCGACTACGACGACGTGCTCAGGCTCGCGAAGGAGCACCGCCCCAGGCTGATCGTCTGCGGCGGCTCGGCGTACCCGCGGACGGTGGAGGCCGACCGCTTCCGGGAGATCGCCGACGAGGTCGACGCGCTGCTCCTCTGCGACATGGCGCACTTCGCCGGGCTCGTCGCCGCGGGGCTGCATCCGAGCCCCGTGCCGCACTGCGACTTCGTGACATCGACGACCCACAAGACGCTCGCGGGGCCGCGCGCTGGCTTCATCCTCTGCAAGGAGGAGCACGCGCAGGCCGTCGACCGCGCCATCTTCCCGGGCGAGCAGGGCGGGCCGCTGATGCACACGATCGCCGCCAAGGCCGCCTGCTTCCGCATCGCCGCGACCGAGGCCTTCCGCGACTACCAGCGCCAGGTGCGCGCCAACGCCGACACGCTCGCCGAGACTGTGCAGGAGGGTGGCGTCGACGTCCTCACGGGCGGCACCGACACGCATCTCCTGCAGCTGGACCTCCGCTCGACGGACTGGACGGGCAAGGACGCCGAGGAACGCCTGCACGAGGTCGCACTGACCGTCAACCGGAACACGGTGCCGTTCGACGAGCGCCCGCCCACGGTCGCGTCGGGGGTGAGGCTCGGGACGCCCGCGGCGACGATGCGCGGCTTCGACGAGGAAGACTTCCGCGAGGTGGGGCGGATCATCGTCGAGGCGCTAACTAGGACGCGTAGCGTCGATGTTCGGGCCTTGCGCGCCCGTGCGGAGGAGCTCTGCCGGAAGCGCCCGCTGTATCCCGGCTGGCGCGGATACACGACCTACGACGCTTGATGGCGGTCGCGACCGAACAGGTCATCGAGGTCACGCACCCGCTCGTCCAGCACAAGCTCTCGTACCTGCGCGAGAAGGACACGCCGACCGTCCACTTCCGCAAGATCGCGAACGAGGTCACCCTCCTGCTCACCTACGAGGCGACCAAGGACTTCCCGACCGAGGACGTGCAGATCGAGACCCCGCTCGAGACCACGACGGTGCAGCGGATCTCGGGCAAGAAGGTCGCCGTCTGCCCGGTGCTGCGCGCCGGGATGGGGATGCTCGACGGTGTCCTCTCGCTCGTCTCGGGCGCGCGGGTCGGCTTTATCGGGCTCTACCGCGACGAGGAGACGCTCGAGCCGGTCGAGTACTACGTCAAGCTCCCGACCGACCTCGCCGACCGTGACGCGATCGTCCTCGACCCGATGCTCGCCACCGGCAACTCGAGCGCCGCCGCGATCGCCAAGGTCAAGGACGCGAGCGCGCGGTCGGTCATCCTCGTGACGCTCGTTTCGGCGCCCGAGGGGATCGAGCGCGTCCACGCCCAGCATCCGGACGTTCGCATCGTCACCGCGTCGATCGACCGCGGCCTGAACGAGAAGGGCTACATCGTCCCCGGCCTCGGCGACGCGGGCGACCGGCTGTACGGGACCCGGTAAGTCCCGTGGACGCCGAGGCGGCTGCCAGCCGCTGGCGAGACGCCTGGCAGCGCGCCTGGCCGGCGCGAGACGCGGACGCCATCGTCGCGCTCTACGCCGACTCGGTGCCGTACCGCGCGCTCGCGTTCCGCGAACCCGACAGCGGGCTCGCCGGCGTTCGCGGCTACCTCGAGCGCGAGTTCGGCGTGGAGGAGAAGATCGAGTGCCAGTTCGGTGAGCCTGTCGTGTCGGGCGACCGGGCGGCGGTGGAATGGTGGGCGAGCTGGGTCGAGGACGGCACGCCGCTCACGCTCGCGGGCTCGACATTCCTGCGCTTCGACGTGGACGGCAGGGTGATCGACCACCGCGACTACTGGAACCAGGTCGAGCGGCGCGAGCCGCCTTACGAGGGCTGGCTCAGCTAGGCCGGGCGGCGGCCACGAGCCCTGGCCGACGCATCGCCTCGAGCCACACGCTGCGGGCCTCCTCGCGCGTCGCCCTCGCCGACAGGCGCTCGGCGACCCAGGCGGCGCCCGCGATCGAGCTCTCGCCCTCGATCGTGGCGATGCCCTGGTGGCGCTCGGCGCCGAGCTCCTCGCCGGGCGCGATCAGTACCTCGTTCAGCGTCTCGCCGCGGCGGATGCCCAGCACGTCGATGTCGGGCGAGCCCTCGCGTCCGGCCTCTGTCCAGATCCGTGCGGCGAGCTCGCCGACCGTGAGCACCGTCGGCTCCGAGGCAGTGGCGAGCCGTATCCCCTCACCCGCTAGCAGCGCGCCGTGAGCCGCGAGGGTGGCCGCGTGCGCGCGCGTGATCCAGAACCGCGTCATGCCCGTGTCCGTCACCGTCAGCGGCACATCCGCGCGTGCCTGCGCCAGGAACAGCTCCGAGGCACTGCCCGCGGAGCCCAGGACGTTGACGAACCGCACGGCGATCCGCTCGCCGCCCGCGCGGCCCGCGTACGCCGTCAGCTGCTCCATGAACCGCTTCGTGCGGCCGTAGAAGCTCGCGGCGAGTGCGGCCTTGTCGGTCGACGCGACCACGACCGTCTCGACACCTGCTGCCTCCGCCGCACGGAGCAGCGACCAGCTGCCGTGCAGGTTGTTGTCGACGAACTCCTCGGGATAGACCTCGGCCCAGTCGACGTGCTTGTAGGCCGCGAGGTGGAAGACGACGTCCGGGCGCGCCGTGGTGAGCTCGCGTGCCAGCCGCTCACCGTCTCGGATGTCGCAGAGCACATGCGCGACTCGGTCGAGCGCCTCCGCCGGGCGCCCACGTCGGTCGGCGATCAACGACCCTTCGTGGCCGTCGACCATGGTGACACGCTCGGGCCGGAAGCCGAGCAGGAATGTCGTCAGCTCGCGCCCGATGGAGCCGCCGCCGCCGGTCAGCAGCACGCGGCGGCCGCCGAAGCGCTCTTGCAGCTGGAGCAGGGCCGGCACCGGGTCGCGGCGATCGAGCACCGCCTGCCAGTCGAAGTCGTCGACGGGCAGGCGCGGCACCGCGCGCCGAAGTGGCTGCGCAGGCGTCTCGAGCGCGCGCTCGATCGCGCGGTAGCCCGCCTTCATGTCCTCGGAGCGCAGGTGGTCGGGGTCGGCGATCTCCGCGACGACGTAGGGGACGAGCGCGCCCAGACGGTGGACGACCGGATCGAGGTCGAGGTCTCCGCGGCCGTACGGGAGACCCTCGCCGAGCAGCCCATGCGCATCCGAAACGTGCGCCACCTCCGCGTGGGGGCCGAGCTCCTCGACGTACCGGGCGAGGTCGAGCCCGTCGTCCGAGGCGAGCCCCAGCAGCGTCGGATAGGCCGCAGCGAAGGAGCGGAACAGCGCGGCATGCGACGTGTCGAGCGTGAACCGGAGCTCCGGAATGCGTTCGCGCCAGTGCAGCAGGTCGCGCCAGTGCCCGCCGATCGGCGACAGGAAGACGCCGCCGGTGCGCATGCGCAGCACCGGCGGCACGTTCTCGATCAGCGGCGTGATCCCGCGCGCGGTGCACGCCTCGGCGTAGAACCCCAGGAACCGGGCAACGGCGGCTTCGTCGACCGCGCGGTCGAACTCGTCGGGCGTCTGCGGCATGAACAGGTGCAGCGTCAGCACGCGCGAGCCGACGCCCTTCGCGAACTCGGCGCTCCGCTCGAGCCCGAGCCGCGCCTCGTCGTCGAGCCGGTCGACCGAGACGAACGACCCGCTCGGCCATGCGAGGGGAGCCTCCGCGGTGACGACCATGTCGAGCCCGTCCAGCGCGCTTCGCGACACCTCGATCGCGCGCTCGAGCGCCGACTCCGACGCGACGTGCGGCGTGTTCAGGCCGAGCTCGATCCCGCGCCAGGGACCGCCGGCGAGGCGGTCAGCGAGCTGATCGGGCTCGGGCGCGGACTTGAGCAGCAAGCCAGTGGACATAGAGCGGTACAGCCTCCTCGAGCGGGCGGACGTCGAAGGGTAGCCCTGAGCGGCCTTCGCCCTGGCTACCCACGTAGCTCTCGTTCTCGCCGGGCGGAAGCGTCCCTCCCGGCGTCTCGATCGGCACGGCATCGCCCGTCGCCGCCACGACCAGCTCGGCCGCGCGACGGAGCGAGGCGGGGCGGCCGCCGGCCAGCGTGATCGTCTCGTTCCAGCGCTGCTCGAGCGCGATCGCCTCGAGCGCAGGTGCGACGTCGTCCACGTAGACGAAGTCGCGAGTCCGCTCCGGGTCGCCGTGGATCACGATCGGCCGTGCCTCGAGCGCATTGGCGGCGAAGCGGGCGATTGCCCCGGTCGCGCCTTCCCAGGCCACCTGGCCGGGGCCGAAGACCGATGTCAGGCGGACGACCGTCCCGGGCGCCCGGTGCATGCGGGACGCCAGCTCTCCCAGACGTTTCGAGAGCGCGTAGACGTCAGGTGGAGGCTCGACCGCCGCGCGAATGGTCGACGGGTAGATCAGCCCGGCGCCGAAGGCCTCGCACGCCTCGAGCAGGTTGACCGTGGTGCCCGCGTTCTCGCGGATCGCACGGACGGGGTCCTCGCGTGCGCGCGCGGGATCGGGGATGCCCGCGAAGTGGAGGACCGCGTCGCAGCCCTCCACGAGCGCCCGGATCTCGCGGCTGCCTGCGTCGAGCTCGACCGCGTCCAGGCCGATCGCATGCGCGCGTGCGATGCCCCCGGGGCGCGCAACGGCGACGACCTCGTGCCCGCGCTCGCGCAGGAGGACCGTCGTCCGCCACCCGAGGAACCCGGCCGCTCCCGTGACGAGGAGCTTCATGCCGAGAGGTAGTCGGCGACGCCGTGTCGGTACTCGAACGGGGACGCGTACGTGCAGGTCGGCATCCCCGCCGCCGGCTCGCCGCGGATCGACGCAGCCACGTCCCCGACGGTGACCGTCTCCGCGACGACGTTGGCGACGCCGGGCCCAGCGTCGAGCAGGATTCGCGCCGCGTCCTCGACGTGGACGACGCCGATCGTCGCTGCCGGATCGTCGATCTTGAGCTGCTCGCCCGCGGCCGCCAGCTTGCGGAACTTGTCGACCACGGTTTGCGACGCTGGGCGGTCGTGCTCGATCGGGCTCGGCCCGTAGGCGATCCCGAGCCGCAGCGTCGCGAGCTCGAAGCCCGTTCGGCGCGCATGCATGTCCAGCAACAACTCGCCGTGGATCTTCGAGAGATGGGCCAGGTCGTCCTGCGGGCCGTAGGGGTGATCGGCGCCGATCTCGCCCGAGAGTCGCGGCCCGCCGCCGTAGACGTGCAGCGAGCTGCCGAAGGCGACGGAGGTCGCCGCCGGCACGAGCTCGGCCACGAGACGGGTGCCGGTGAGGTTCGTCTGCTCCGTGTAATCGGGGTCGGAGTACGAGAGCGGCCTGCTCGCCTGTGCGGCGAGAAAGACGATCCGGTCGAAGCCTTCCCCGAGCAGCGGCGCCAGGGCGGCGCGCTCGCGAATGTCGACCGTCTCCGTGCGCGTGCCGAGCGCCTCGGCCTGTCGCCGCTCGGTCGCGTACCAGTTGTCGGCCAGCACGACGTCGTCGCCGCGGACGAGCGCCTGGCGAGCCACCTCGCCGCCGACATAGCCGGCGCCGAGCACCAGCAAGCGCATTAGATCGAGTGGACGTTTGGTCCGGCGGGGACCAGATTGCGCGTGTCCACCACGAGCCGCGCCTCGCGCCAGAACGGCTGCTCGCCAAATTCTCGGTGTGCGGTGAGGACGACGACACAGTCGGCGGCGCGAACCTCGTCGGACGACCACTCCACGGTCTCGTGCCGAATGCCGTCGAGCTCCACGAAGGGCACCCAGGGATCGCAGTAGCGGACGTCGCCGCCGCGGACGAGCAGCTGCTTCATCACCTCGAGGCTCGGCGACTCGCGCGTGTCGTGCACGTTGCCCTTGTAGGCGACGCCGAGCAGGAGCAGGCGGGCGCCCTTGATCGGCAGACCATGCTCGTTCAGCGCGTCGCTCACCTTCTGGACGACATGGTTCGGCATGCGGGCGTTGACCTCGTGCGCCGCCTCGATCAGCTGCGCCGCGTAGCCGTACTCGCGCAGGCGCCAGGCAAGGAAGTGCGGGACGACGGGGATGCAGTCGCCGCCGAGACCGGGGCCCGGGAAGTGGGGGAGAAAGCCGAACGGCTTGCTTGACGCGGCCTCGATCACCTCCCACGGCGAGATCCCGAGCCGGTCGCACATCAGCGCGAGCTCGTTCGCGAGCGCGATGTTGACAGCGCGGAAGGTGTTCTCATGGAGCTTCGCCGTCTCGGCCACCATCGGGCGCGACACCGGAATGACGACGTCGACGATCTGGCGGTAGAGGAGCTCCGTGCGCCGCAGGCACTCCTCGGTCACGCCGGCGACGAGCTTGGGCGTGTTCTGGATCGTGAAGACGCCGTTGCCCGGATCGACGCGCTCGGGCGCGTAGCCGAGGAAGAAGTCCTCGCCGACCTTTCCGCCGGTGCGCTCGAGGATCGGCTGCACGATCTCCTCGGTCGTGCCCGGGTAGGTCGTCGACTGGAGGACGATGAGCTGGCCGGGCCGGAGGTTCGCCGCGACGGACTCCGCCGCCGACACGATGTACTGGACGTCCGGCGTGCGCGTCTTCGAAAGCGGTGTCGGCACGCAAATCGTCAGCGCGTCGAGCTCGCGCACGGCCGAGTAGTCGGTGGTCGCGGTCAGCTCGCCGTCGAGCGCTTTGTACCGCGCCTCCGGGACGTCGACGAGGTACGCCTCACGCTCGCGCACGGCGCGGACGCGCTCGTGGTTGAGGTCGATCCCTGTGACGTCGAAGCCCGCCTCGGCGAACGACATCGCCAGCGGCAGGCCCGCATAGCCGAGGCCGATGATCCCCACGCGCGCGGTGCGCGACGCGATGCGCTCGTCGAACTGGGTCCTCGGGGCAGCCACCTGTGCCAAAGCGTCGGCGATGCTAGCAGCGGGTTCCGCTGCTATAACCGCCCGCATGTCCTTCCAGGACTCGCTGCACACCCTTCTCTTCGAGGGCGATGCGGTGTGGGCCTTCCTCGCGGCGCTGGCCATCGTCCTCGGCCTGACTCCCGTCGCGGCGCGCCTGGCGCCGTCGACCGAGGAGCGCGACGCGGACCGGCCTCGCGTGCACACCGGCGCGATCCCGCGCACGGGCGGGGTGGCGATCGTCACCGCGATCCTCGTGCCGGCGGCGTTCTTCCTCGACCTCGACGGCCCGTACCTCGGGATCCTGCTCGGCACTCTCGGGGTCGCCGCGCTCGGGCTCTTCGACGACGTCAAGGGCGTGCGCCCGAGCGTGAAGCTCGGCGGGGTAGCCCTGCTCGCGCTCATCCCGGTCGTGGGTTACGGCGTCACCTTCGAGCACATCACGCTGCCGTTCTTCGGCAACCACGACATCGGGGCGATCGGCTACCTGCTCACGGTCTTCTGGGTCGCGCTGCTCGCGAACCTCGTCAACCTGATCGACGGGATGGACGCCCTCGCTGCCGGGATCGTCGCGATCGCGGCTGCCTCGTTCGCGCTCCTGGCCGCGTCGTTCGGCCGTACGGACGCTGCGGTCCTTGCGGCGATCGTCTGCGGCTCGACGCTCGGCTTCCTCCGTTACAACTACCACCCCGCCAAGGTGTTCATGGGCGACTCGGGGGCCCTTGCGCTCGGCTTCCTGCTCGCGCTCGTCGCCGTCGAAGGCGTGCTGAAGACGGCTGCGACGATCGCTCTCGTGGCGCCGATGCTCGTCATCGCCGTGCCTGTCCTGGACACATCGTTCGTCGTCCTCAAGCGGCTGAAGTACCGCCGGCCGCCGTGGAGCGCCGACCACAACCACTTCTATCACCGCTTCCTGCGGATCGGCTTCTCTCAACGGCGGACGGCCGCGTATCTCCACCTCTGGGCGGCTGCCCTGTCCGCCTACGCGATCCTGCTGCGCTTCGTGCCGCCGCGGCCCGGCGGCGAGTGGAACGGTCGGAACGCGCTCATCGGCGCCGCGGCCGGCCTCGTGATCGTGGCCGGCTCGATCTGGATGGTCTATACGCTCGAGATCCTGAAGGCGCGCCATCTTCGCGTTCTCGGGTTGACACGCTTCGCCGGTGAGACCGACGAGGACCGCGAAGAAGCGGTCGAGGAGGTGCTGACAGCAGGACGACGTTGACATGACATCACTTTGATGTCATAGTGGTGCCATGAAGCTCGCACCACACGTCCAGGCGCTGCGCTCGGACCTCGCCGCCGCGGCGTCGCTCGGAGACCCGCGCGCGGCCGAAGTGGGCGAGCGCCTCGCCGAAGCCCTCGCCCGCTCTGCGCCGCTGCGCTTCCAGGAGGCGCTCGGCGAGGCGCTGCTCGAGGCAAACGAGCAGCTCCCGTCGGGTCACCTCGAGCTTAGGCTCGCGGGGAGCGATCCCGGCATCGTGTTCGTCGCCGAGGAGACGACGCCGGCCCCGGCCGCCGTCGACGAGCCCAGCGCGGCGCGGCTCACGCTCCGGCTCCCGGAGCGGCTGAAGGCGCAGCTCGAGGAGGCCGCCGCGCGCGAGGGCGTCTCCGTGAACACCTGGCTCGTACGCGCGCTCTCGGGCGCCGTCGGCCGTCCAACACCAACCGCGCGGTCGGGCCGGCGCCTCGTCGGCTACGGCCGCAC
>Ga0126307_10004006_pt1 | contig 10165 bp, 13 predicted proteins | sample Plot28_FD_89955 | JGI IMG/M metagenome (GOLD analysis project Ga0126307, IMG submission 89955) | Serpentine soil microbial communities from UC McLaughlin Reserve, CA, USA - Plot28 | ecosystem: Environmental > Terrestrial > Soil > Grasslands | place: USA: UC McLaughlin Reserve, Lake County...
CGCCGTCGAGCTCCCAGGTACCGCGCCAGCCGCCCGAGTCGTAGTAAGACTGAGACCGCCACCACCGTACCTCCGCAGACCCCGTGGTCAGGCGGCCAAACTGTTGTGTGGAGATCGCGCGGTGGACGGCCAGGGTTGCCGCGTCGAAGCGGTGCTGGCTGACGACCGCCACCTTCCCGCCGGTCGCCCGCTGTACCCCGAGGAGCCGATCCGCCGCCCCGAGCGTGATATCGACGGGCTTTTCGATGACGACGTGTTTGCCTGCTTCTAGCGCGGCGATGGCGTCCCCGGCGTGCATGCCGCTGGGGGTACAGACGCACACGGCGTCCAGCTTGGCCTCGGAGAGCATTTGCCCGAGACCGGAGTGTGACGAGCACCCGTACTCTCCAGCGAGCTTATCTGCCAGCTCGGGTACGACGTCGGCAACGGCAACGAGCTCGGCGTCCTCGAGGCCGACGATGGCCCGCGCATGGTGTGGTCCGATGACGCCGCATCCGAGAATTCCGAAGCGCACCTTTTCGAGGGTCATCCGTTCTCCCCCTTGTGGTTGAAACTCGGCGGACTGGTCGGTGGGGTGCCTGCCCTGCTGTTCATCATCCTGGCCAACGTGGGCACCGTGCTGGTCGGCGTCAACGTCAGCGCTATCGGGCTCGAGCAGCTCTCGTGGAACGCCACGACGGGCTTTGCTCTTGACGATAGCACGTCAGGGGTGGCAAAGCACCGCCACCCCCTGACGTGTCCGCCAGGCCGCGAGGGTTATCGACGTAAAGCTCGAGGTCATGGCGAAGCCCTGGTCGTTCGCGGCCTCCGGCATCAGGAGTACGACTGACCCGCCCGCGCGTGCCTCTCGTATAGCCGGATCTCCCTGTCGCAGGTCAACACTAGGTGGTGGCACTCCGAGAGAAGACGGTCGGCGAGCTCGGTCGCCGCCACGCTCTCCGGGCTGTTGCCCGAGCGCGCGAACGAGACCAGCAGGGTGAGCCCGTCGTCGGTGAAATACTCCCTCGGGTTGGAGACGACGTCGGTGGTCGCGACTGCGTCCACGCGATGCCCCGTCCGCCGAGAGAGCGCCGGGGCCAGGATCTCTCCCGCGAAGGCCGACGTGCCGGCGCCCATCAGGATGATCCGTAGATCCGGCCGGTCCATCAGCGGCCGAAGAAACGCATCGATGTAGTCCCGCCGCGAGGCCACCATGCGCTCTGCTTTGCGCCAGACGTCTGGTTGCTGAGCGATCTCGCGGGCCGTGGTCCCCCGCCTTGCCTGGCGCTCTGGTCCACGAGTAATTTCGTATTTCCGCTCAATCTCGAGCCTCCCTTTTTTCTGTTTGCAAGCGACGGCGTAGTCCTCAAGCGTGTCGCGTACGCGGTCGAAGACCAGAGCGTCGGGCACGCAGTCCAGTGGGCCCTGGCGCACACGTTCATACTGGCGCGGCAAATATTGGCTGAGCAAGGTCTGTGGTATCCCAGAACCGCGGCGGTTCGAAAACAGGCGTTTCCTGGCGTTCTCGACGTCGGGATAATCGCTTCCTCGGCAGGCAGTCCCCTCCAGCGGTTGGGACCGAGGTGTTCGCCGCCCAGCACGACGCGGTCCGCGGACAGACCCCGCCGTTCCGCAAGGCCCAGCACGAGCCTGCGAAAATCCCGGGGCTTCATCCCTGTGTAGCCGCCGAATTGGTCCACCTGGTTCGACGTGGCCTCCACCAGGAGGTGGCCATCCTCGCCGAGAACTTGCAGAATCGAAGCCTCGATGACCAGCGGGTGCGACGAGCAGACAGAGTACACGCCTACGGCCTCGCCCGCCTTGTGCTTCTCCACAGTCTCCACAGTCTCCAACAACAGATCGCTCACGAGGGTTTACCTCCCGCGTGTTCGACCCACCGTACGCAAGCATGGCGTGCGGTCTCCGGCCGTCGGCTCACTCTACTGTATTGCCTGCCCTGTGAACGGCTGGCTGAGCACTCCATCGTCGGACGTGACGATGCCAACCTCGACCCCCAGTTCTCTGATAGTGGCCCGCAGTCCAAAGTGACCGAAACTTAATGCCACCATGCCCCCCAGACCGAGATCGTAAACATTCAAAGAAGATCAAATACGCGCGACTGACAGTACCTTACAACCGCAAACACGCACAAGTGATCAAAATGGGGCCGAAAAACGCTTTTTCACCTCTTGACAAATCGCACTCCGGTCTACTACATTGTATATATTGTACATAACAGTTAGCCATTCGTAGAAGGAGGCGCGATGGGTACGGGGTCGGCCGGGAGGAACGTGGGTGGGAGGCGTGATCTTTTCGGTGCGTCCAACCCGGCGAGCAGGACCGCAAGCATGCGCCTGTGTGCACAGGCGCTCTGGCTCGCAAGAGTGGAGATGAAGTGGGCATGGCCCTCGTACGTGCTTAGCATTCTGATCGTCCTGTCTTTAGGTTTGGCTGCCGCCGTTAGCCTGTCTGTGGGCGTCTCCGAGTTCGAAGCCATGGTGCTGCGCAGGCGGAATACGGAAGTGCTCTACGGCGCCTTCTTCGTCGACTATCTCTTTCTACTGGTGTGCGCCGTCCTCGGAGCGAACATACTCCTCGGGTACTACACGCGAAACTGGCGTGGCACCTTCTCTTCTAGGTTGGTTCTCTTGAGGAGCCTGCCTATCTCGGCGGGTATCCTCGTAGGGAGTCGCATGATCTCGATGCTCTTCGCGCTCGTCCTAAATGCTCTGGCTTTCTTTGTGCCGGTTTACTTCCTGTCGGACCTCGAAGCAGAGCTGGGGATAGGAGCGTACCTCCTGTTCTGCGCGGTCTGGATCGGGTACGGCCTCCTCGGCTCGGGAATCTCTCTATTCTTCGAGTTCGGGGTGAGCGTGAGGTCCTATGCCTTCATCTCCTACGGTTTCGCCGTCCCCCTCATGATCGTGGTTGTGCTTCTAGAAACGACGGAGTACATAGGTCTCGTCGTGAGGGTGGCCCGGATGGCGCAAGGCGGCCACGGGGTGCTTCTCGCCGGGCTCTCTATCCTGTTAGGAGGCGCAGCCTTCCTGTTACTGTCGAGCGCAACGGTATGCCGCTTACAGAGACGGAACCTCTTCGCATGAGTGGGGAGAAGTGGTATCCGCGCCGGGGACCGCACGTCCCCATACGCCTCTCGATGGAGGACCCGCAGCCCATGTACCGGCAGATCGAGTCGCAGCTAAGGGACTTCATCCTCGCAGGCCAACTCAAGGCGGGGACGAAGCTGCCCACCATCAGGGCGCTGGCGGGCGAGCTCTCCTGCAGCGTCATCACCACGCAGCGAGCCTACCAGGACCTGGAGGGTGAAGGACTCATTCTAACCAGGCAAGGGAGGGGGACCGTGGTTGCGGAGATCCCCGAAGAGAAGCTGAGCGCCCGGCGCCGTGACGCTGTGGAGGCTGCCTTCAGGGAAGCCGTGAGGACTGGACGACGCGCCGGGTTCACCGAAGAGGAGTTGCGCGACGTTCTGAACCAGGCACTGCACCTAGACCATACCGACGTTTCAGGGGGTATCACATGACCCGGACCCCGATCATCTCACTCCAGGGCTTGAGGAAGACCTATGAAGCCTTCGAGATAGGCCCGATAGACCTCGATGTACAACCCGGCTATGTTGTGGCTATCGTGGGTCCCAACGGGGGCGGCAAGAGCACCCTCATGGGGATGCTCATGAACCTCATCCAGCCCACCTCAGGCGAGATTACTCTCTTCGGCGGTGAGTACCCCTACGATGAAGTCGCCATAAAGCGGAGGATAGGCTACGCTCCGGAGCGCCCCTCGGGCTACGATGGTCTGAGCCCCAGGGACCTCGGCAAATTCGTCTCCCGCTTCTACCCTGGGTGGGACCAGAGGCTATACGAAGACCTTCTCGCGGACGTGGCGATAGAGCCGGAGAAGTTGTTCGGGAAGTTCTCCACGGGCACGCAGCGCCGTCTCAGCTTCGCGCTCGCCCTGGCGACCGGCTCCGAGCTTCTCCTTTTAGACGAGCCGACAGCAGGCGTGGACCCCTTCGCCCGGCGTCAGATACTCGAGGGCATCTCGCGCTTCATGATGGATGAGCGCTATGGTGGCAGAACAGTCGTGTTCACGACCCACGTCATGGAAGAAGTGAGGCGCATCGCAGACTACGTGGCCTTCCTGGTGGACGGAAAGCTGCTCGGTCTCTTCGAGAAGGACGTCCTCCTCGAAGGATGGAGGACCTTCTGGCTGGACAGAGAGCCGGAGGGAGACGTTGCGGGACAGGTCGAGCTTGAGAGCGGTAACCCGGCGCGCCTCGTCAGCGATTCGCCCAGGGAGACCGAGGAAGCGCTCCGTGCCCAGAGCATACGGATCGTCCGCAGTGGGGCGTTGGATCTGGAGGAGATACTCTCGCACCTGATGCGCCGGGACAAGGCATGGCGCATCAAATCCTCACGCACTGTGGAGTAGAAAGCACAGCGACTTGGACTTCGACACGGCGCCAGGCAACCGAGGACGGCAAGCCCCCGGCTCTAGGAAGAAGAGGGAGCAGCGTACTGACCGCCGGCTACCCTTCGGTCCCACCAGCGCCAATCGCCAACGACGGACAAACGAGGGTGAAGGGATCTTTACGATACCGGCCGGTGCGAGGAAGGCTGCGCTTGTGCACCTCGCGTTGGCCGCGTGGCGAGCAGGCGAACTCGACCCCAGGGAACTTGGGCAGGTAAGGGGCCGTGATGTGGACGAGGCCGGACTCCAAAGGGCACTCTACCGTTCCTCGATGGGGGAGATCGAGCACGTCCTCGGTCCTGCCCTCAAGGGCCGGCGTGTTCTCGTCCAGGGACACCTGGCTGGCGCTGGACGCACTGCAATAGAGAGGCTGGGTGCCGAAGTCGAGGAGCTCGGGCTAGAAGACGAGAAGCGCTACATCGACATGACGCCTGCTATCTTCGTTTTCGCCGCCCTGGCGATGGCGGTGCGTTATGTCTCGTTGGGACTCGACGACCAGGACCTCTACATCCTGGCTGGTATAGCCTTCGCCCTGATGTACGGCCTCCGCCCCTTCTTCTCCAAGATGCAACGCCCCAGGGACTGAGAGGCTTTTGGGTGAAGGTGATCACCCACCTCATATTCGCCGAGTGCTGTTGGTTCGCGATCTCGGCCGTCGTCGACGTCCACTATGGCACCCCGGAGGTGCTGGCTGTGGCCGCGACGAGCGTCCTACCCGACGCCGACGACCCGAAGAGCTGGCTCGGTCATCAGTTGGGAAGGGTGTCACAGGACCTCCATCGCCTATTCGGGCACCGTAGCTTCCTCCACTCCTTGCTAGCCTTGCTCCTCTTCACCATGGCTCTCGGCCTGCCGCTCTGGTGGGTGACTGGCCAGCCTGCCCTCGCCCTGGCAACGGCCGTTGGCTACGGCTCACACCTCTTCGCCGACATGATGACGCTGGGTGGCGTCCGGCTCTTCTGGCCTTCTCGCGCCATAGCGGTGTTGCCGGGACGGGACGAGTATCGTGTCGTCTCGGGTTCCGGTTCCGAGCACGTGTTCGTCGCCGTAGTGCTAGCCCTCGCGCTTCTCTTCTACCCCGTCTCCAGGGCAGGTTTCGACGGCCTGATCTACCGCTTGGGGGGCGCCGATCGGGTCTACGGCAAGGTGTCGAGGGTCACAGATGGCGACACCGTCTCAGTAGAGGTATACGGCCAGGTCCAGCCGGTGAGGCTAATCGGGGTGGACACGCCGGAGACCGTGGCGCCGGACCAACCCATAGGCTGCTACGGCAAGAAGGCCAGCGCCTACACGAAGCAGACCCTGATGAAGGAGCTGGTCAGGCTGGAGATCCCGCGCATAGGAGACTCGAAGGACGCCTATGGCCGCACCCTTGCCTACCTCTACCTCGACGCGGACAAAGACGGTTCCTACGAGCACCTCTTCAACGAGGATCTCGTGGAGCTAGGTTTCGCCAGGACTACCACTTTCTCCCACGCCTACCGTCGCGAGTTCGAGCGCCTGCGCGAAGAGGCCGAGGAGCGCGGGGCGGGCCTCTGGGGCGCCTGTCCTGAAGCAACACTGTACTGATACACCGATGATGAACAGGTAGCCGTTGGTAACCTTCTATCGAATGCTATATCCCAAAAGGGTAGGGTGGCCCGGGACGAACCCCTATCTCGCCTTATGGCGGTTCTCGAAAAGGGTGAGCTACTTCGTAGGGGAAGGCTTTAGGCTACAGGTTTCAGGCTTCAGCAATAAAAAGACCTGAAACCTGTAGCCTTTACCCACCTCGGGTTCACGCTTTCCGCATACCGCTATATTGCGAACTGCTCGTTACATCCGTTCTGAGAACCTCGTCTATACGGCTTCCCGACGCCGAACACATCACGCACACGAACAGCGGGCACTTCATCCAGGGGGAGAATCCCGGGCTTGTGATCGACTCGGTTCATGAGGTGGTAGGAGCCGTCCGCAAGAAGGCGTGCGCGATCGGCGCCAGGAGCCACGGTCAGTGTGTCAAGACCGAAAAACACGCCCTCGTTCGTGACCCTTGATACGTCTATGTTACAAGGAACCCCTCCCTGGGTAACGACCCATCTGTAGCCGAAGGCTAAGAGAGGGGGAGGGCATACCCTGCCATGTTCTTCTGGGTGATCGCCGCGGCCTCGATCGCGGGCGCGCTGGCGATCTTGTGGGTCCTGTACCTTGTGACCCGGCGCTGGATGTAGGCGCACGCGGCTTTGCGAGACCACGATTTCGGCGCAGCAGCGCTTGTTTTCGGAGGGCGCTCCCGAATCGTGGCCAAGATTGGGCCGAATTGTGTATGGACGGGGCCGGGCTTTCGCGCGAGCATCCGCAGCGACGGCGGATCGCCGGGCTGGAGGGGGCTCGATCCGCCGTGTTCTAGTGTGCGCTTTCGGCGGTGTTCGCCGTATCGTGCGGCCACCCTCGAAGACGACCTCTCTGGAGGTAGGCAGCGTCCAGAGACGCTTCAAGCAATTGGAAATGTTCATACACACCCCCAAACCCTCGAGCGCACCGTCAGGATTTGCATCAGGCACGCAATCTCAGCCGTCCTGCCGAGCGTAGACCCTTCCCGTTCTCAGCCAGCGAATGCGTCCTTGCGGACCGCGCAAGAACTCGGCCCTCGCGCCTCTGTGGGGACCGTCGACCAGGATGATGCGGTCCCTGGCGTAAAACCTGGCCCGTGCAGGGGGAGGCGGTTCGGGCTCGGTCTCCGAGAGCGCCGAACGGTCACCGTAGGCCTCCTCGAAGCGCAAGGCCGCACCTTCCACCCTGAGGACGATCGCGTCTCCCGTGCCCCCTAGCATGTAGCGGCCGGCGTACTCTTCGAGTACGCCTCGCGCCACCTCCATCGGCTCGGGCTCTTCCTCCTCGACGTCCAGGAATTCGCGCCTGACCCACCGCGAGACCTCCTCGCACACCAGGTCCCCGCGGTCCGCGTTGGTGAGCAGGACGAAGGCGAAGTCATTCTCGGGAACCATCCAGAGGGTCGAATTCTGCCCGATGGTGTCGCCGCTGTGGGCGACGAACCTCGAGCCCCCTACCTCCGAGAGCTTCCACGCCAGCCCTTGCTCGTCGTCTCCCTCCCCGGAGACCCACGCCCTCCGCATCCGGCGCAAGGATAATTCGCCGAGGATCTCCGTATCGTCTCGTACGCTGCCCAGGTGAAACCGGGCGTAGCGGACCTGGTCTTTCGCGCTGGAGGCGAGGCCCCCGGCGGGGGCGAAGTTTCTCGGCAATGCCCACGATCGGCCAACGGAGGGCTCTCCGTCCCTGACCAGGTGTCCCATCGCGAACCGGTGGGCCATGACCTCGCCGGGGAAGAAGAACGACTTGTTCATCCCCAGGGGGCTGAGGACCAACTCGCGGACAGCCACCTCGAAAGCCTTCCCGCTCACCACCTCCACGACTCTGCCGGCGACGTAGAAGCCCGAATTGTTGTACGACCAGACCTCCCCCAGGGGTGTCAGCTGGGGCGTGTTCGCGAGCCTTTTCACGATCTTCTCCAGGGCGTCCTCGCCGCTTCCGGTATCCTCGAAGACATCTCCCACCCAGCCGCCGAGGTGCGTGAGAAGGTGCGCGGTGGTGACCTTCCTCGCCACCTCCTCGTCGGCGAGGCGAAGTTCGGGCAGGTAATTCCTGACCGGCTCGTCCAGATCCAGCATCCCCCTCTCCGAGAGGACCATGATCGTCGTGGCGGTGACGGTCTTGGTGATGGACCCGATCTGGAAGATGGTGTCAGGATCTACCGGCAAGGGATTCTCGACGCTCGTCACGCCGAAACCCTCGGTATGCTCTACCCCGCCGTCGTAGATGCCCAGGGCCGCTCCCGGCACGGCGTGGCGCTCCATCGACGCTTTGACCATCTCGTGCAGGGCATGTATATCCTTCATTTCTACCTCGCGCTGTTGTGCCGATGGTCTCCAGTCACGAAGGCTACACCGCCGGCCACCTTCTGGCGGCCCCCTCGGCGCTGATCTCCTCTTCTCCGCCTGGCTGGAACTCAGGGGCGAGGGCGCACCGGAAGACCAGAGCTATGGGTCTATCTATCTGCATGAGCCACCCGGTCCGACCGATTGGGGCGTAGATACGCTGGAGATGTTTCGCATATAAAGGTGGGGCGGAGGATGATCAACCAGGTAAGGGGGATGTATGGGGCGCGTAATGCTGCTGGTCCCTGCTATAGGAGTAGCATTGCTATTGGCAAGCGGGGTGGCCCTGGCCGCACCGATCGGAATGCTCAAGCAGTACAGGGTTCCGACGGTCGGTAGCAGCCCGGAGCACATCATACGGGCCTCAGATGGGAACTTCTGGTTTACCGAGTCCTTCGTGAACGACCAGAACGCGACACCTCACAAGGTTGGTCGCATCACGCCTACTGTACCATGGGCCACTACGACATCATGGCCGTGATCGAAGCCCCCGACGACGAGTCCATCACGGCCATGATGCTCGAGCTAACAGCGGAGGGCAACGTCAGGACGGACACGCTGCACACCTTCGATCACGACCAGATGCAGGCGATCGTCCAGAGAAGCGGCTGAGGGACCGCGAGCACACACAGGGTTTTCCCGGAGCAGGATGACAGACCAGCAGCCCTGTTGGCCCACGTGGCATCCTACATCTCAGAGCGGCCGCGGCACAACCACCGAACGAGCGATTCTTGTCATGCGCTATGGGCGCAACGAGCGAGCTTCGGTTAAGATCGTGCCTTCACAGCCAACGTCGCGCCAGCACGTACGCAACGAAGAGCAGGCACGCGACTAGGCCCACCGCCAATGCAGCAAACACCACGAACGGGATAGCTCCTAACCCCCTCTCCTCGCTCGGAGAAAGCCCCTTCCTCCGCCTTTAGTATCGGGAACTGCACCCGCAGACTTAAGCCCCTAACCTTGCGCTTGGAGGAACAGGTTCTCGGCGACCTTCTCCTTGCAGGCTTCTCGTTCCTCGCGACCCACGGCAACGGCCTCGTCGCGCACCAGGAATGCCGCCACCCTGAGCTCCTGGGCCCGAGCTGTGGTCTTCGAGGGCTTGCCGTCTATGCGTGGCCGCTTTGCCTCACGTCCATCGACTACTTCCCGAACCCACGTAGGATCCTTTGCCACGGGCGTCATTGCGTGGGTCTGGTGTCGTGTTTCATGGTCCCGAGCACCTCCGGATCGGATAGCTATCGTCCCGACGAACTCAGTACCCCCTCTGGAGTGTACCCGTGTGGGGAAAGGAGGAGCAGGGCACCGGAAGGCCATCTTCTTACCGCACGTAGCCCAAAGGGCAAGCTCACGGCGGGGGCCAGGCCGAAAAATGGCCCGAAGGATGCAAGACGCCGCTCCGCGTCGTTGCTACCGTCCCTACTTGTCTTGCCAGCGACCTCGTGTGGTGGGGTCCCGATATGCGACCTCACACTCCAGATCCGTTCCCGTTCTACGCATACAGTGTGCTATAATTGTGCATGCACAAAACGAAGGAGGGAGCTTATGTACGACATGCTTACCGCGGCCGCCCTCATCGAGCGCGTCGACGCCATGGACGACGAGGAGCTCGACCGGCTGCAGGCTGCCATAGACCGCCGCCGCAGGCAGCTAGCCGGGGACGAAGAGCTAGCGACCGCTGGCGCCTCTAGCACCGTCGTCGAGCGACGAGCCTATGGCAGTGGGGTGCTGCAGTTAGAGAAGCGGGGTGAGAGTGGGCCGTA
>Ga0126307_10004007_pt1 | contig 10165 bp, 12 predicted proteins | sample Plot28_FD_89955 | JGI IMG/M metagenome (GOLD analysis project Ga0126307, IMG submission 89955) | Serpentine soil microbial communities from UC McLaughlin Reserve, CA, USA - Plot28 | ecosystem: Environmental > Terrestrial > Soil > Grasslands | place: USA: UC McLaughlin Reserve, Lake County...
CATCGCCGCGCGGAAGCCCATCTCCCGCTCCTCCTCGCCCCGGAAGGCGCTGCTGCTCACCGTCACCAGCACGTTGCCCGGCCGGTCGCCCAGCCACCGCCCGACCAGGTACGCCGCGGTGGCGCCGGCCGCCCGGTTGTCCATGCCCACGTACGCCAGCCGACCACTGCCGGGCAGGTCGGTCACCAACGTCACCACCGGGATCCCGGCCCGCCCCAGCCGCTGCACGGCCGCGGTGACCTCGGGCGCGTCCGGAGCCTTGAGCACGACCCCGTGCGAGCCGCGGCGCCCGATGCGGTCCAGCGTGGCAACCAGCTCAGGCACCGGCCACGACTCCCGGAAGGAGAAGCGGGAGCGTACGAGGGCCGGCGCCAGCGAGGGCAGCTCTGCCTCCAGCGCGGTACGGACCGCCGAGGAGAACCGCTTCGGCGCCTGCACGACGACGTCGACCATGAAGGTGCGTCCACCGAGGCGCAGCTGCGTCCGCTGCCGGTCCAGGTCGGCGATGGCCCGCTCGACCTGGCGCACGGTGTCTGCGCGCACCCCGGGCCGCCGGTGCAGCACGCGGTCCACGGTCGCCTTGCTCAGGCCGGCCTGGACCGCGATCTCCCGGACCTTGTACTCGTGCGCCACGCCGGCTCATGCTGAGGCGTTCTTGAGGTCTTCGCAAGGCCTTCTGAGGCGACTGTCGCTCTACGCTCGGAACAGCAGCCCCTCCTTCGAAGGACGTGACCCCATGACGCCGTCGAACCTCGCCGCACCGGTCCGCTCCTGGTTCCGGCCGGAGGACTGCCGCCTGGACGACTTCCGGGCCGTGGTCGAGCAGTCGACGGACCCCGCCGACTACCCGTACGCGGACTCGGTCGAGCAGGGCGTGCTCGTGTACGGGTTCCGGCTCCGCGAGCACGCCGGCTCGCCGGAGCACCGGCGGGCGGTACAGGCCGAGCTGGCCCGGGCGCTGCTGGACGGGCCCGGGATCGTCGTTGTCGGCGGCGCGTTCCCGGACGAGTCGGTGGTCGACCGGGCGACCGAGGCCTTCACCGAGATGATCGTGGAGCAGAAGGCGAGCGGCGCGGCCGCCGGCGACCACTTCGCCACGCCGGGCGCGAACGACCGGGTCTGGGGAGCGCTGGACAAGCTCGCGCTGCGCGCGCCGGAGGTGTTCGCCGACTACTACGCCAACGACGTGCTCGCCCTGGTGAGCGAGGCCTGGCTGGGTCCCGGCTACCAGGTCACCTCCCAGGTCAACGTGGTCAATTCCGGCGGGCCGGCGCAGGTCGCGCACCGCGACTACCACCTCGGGTTCATGTCGCTCGACCAGTCGCTGGCGTACCCGGCGCACGTGCACCGGCTCTCCCCGCTGATGACACTGCAGGGCGCAGTCGCGCACTGCGACATGCCGGTGGAGACCGGCCCGACGATGTACCTACCGCACTCCCAGAAGTACGAGGCCGGGTACGTCGCGTTCCACCAGCCCGAGTTCACCCGCTACTTCGACCGGCATCACGTCCAGCTGCCGCTCGCCAAGGGCGACGCCGCCTTCTTCAACCCCGCGCTCTTCCACGGCGCCGGCACCAACCGCTCCGCGGATGTCCGCCGGATGGCCAACCTGCTGCAGGTCTCCTCCGCATTCGGTCGCGCCATGGAGAGCGTCGACCGGGCCGCGATGAGCAGGGCGCTGTACCCGGTGCTCGCCCGGCGCCAGGCCCGCGGCGCCGACGAGCGCGAGCTGCGCAACGTCGTCGCGGCGTCGGCGGAAGGGTACGCCTTCCCCACCAACCTCGACCGCGACCAGCCGGTCGGCGGGCTGGCCCCGCAGACCCAGGCCGAGCTCGTCTGGCAGGCCCTCCAGGAACGCTGGGACACCGCGAGGCTCACCGCCAGGCTGCAAGCCCACAGCGACCGGCGCAGGACAAGCCATACCTGACGGCCGACTCGTCGCCTACCAGGTGACTGGCAGGGCGACCGGACTCCGGACGAGCATCCCGCGTTTCCATTCAATCTCGGAGGTGTCCACCGCCGGCCGCAGGTCTGGCAGTCGGCGCAGCAACCCCTCGAACGCGGCGCGCAGCTCCAAGCGGGCCAGCGGCGCGCCCAGGCAGAAGCGGATGCCGGAATCGAGCAGCTCGTCGACGATCTGCTCGACCCGCGGCCGGAGCAGCTCGACGCTGCGCGGGGTGAACGCGCGGGCGACCAGCCGGCGGACGCGGGTGTGCTCGGGCGGGTCGAGGCTCAGCATCATGTAGGGGTTGCGGCGCACCGGGCGCAGCGTCGCCACCCCCGGGTCGCTGGTGGCCGCCCGGCTGACATCGGGTCGGTGAACACCCGCTTCACGTCCTCGTACCGGGACGCCAGGTAGGCCTCGCCGCCCGGCGCCAGCCGCACGTTCGGTACCGGGTCGTCGCGGCGCAGCTCGGCGTACTCCGGGTCGGCGTCCAACTCCGGCGGCGTCTCGAACGGGAAGATCGCTGATGCGGAGTCGGTCATCTCGAACACCTCTACCGTCGCACTGGCCCTTGGTGACGAATCGGAAACTAGTCGTAAGCAATCGCTGCCACCATGTCGTTCCGAGCGCACATAGTTCCTGCACTAAGCCCGACCGCCTCCCGGACCGGGCGCTATCATCGGATAGCGGAGGTGGCTCATGACCGACCTGCTGATCCGAGACGTGCCCGACGCGGTGGTGGCGGCGGTCGACGCCCACGCCGGCCGGCTGGGACTGTCGCGGAGTGAGTACGTGCGTCGGCGGCTCGCGCAGGACGCCGAGGTGTCCGGCGTCCCGGTCGAAGTGTCCGACTTGGCCCGACTCGCCGAGCTGACCGCAGACCTGGCCGACCCCGATGTCATGACCGAGGCATGGCGCTGACGTCCTGGCTGATCGACAAGTCGGCGCTCGTCCGGCTGGGGACAAGCCCGGACGCCGCCGAGTGGGCCACCCGCATCGAACGAGGCCTCGTACGGATCGCCACCGTCACCCGGCTGGAAGTCGGCTACTCGGTCCGGTCCGGCGCCGACCTGCGGATCGAACTGAGCCGCCCTCCGCTGTCCTCCATCCCGGTGGAATACCAGACCCCCGCCATCGAAGACCGGTCGATGGAGGTCCTGACGCTGCTCGCCGACCGAGGACGACACCGGGCCCCCTCGATCCCGGACCTGATCATCGCCGCCACCGCCGAGCTGGCCGGACTGACAGTGCTGTACCTCGACAAGGACTTCGAGATCATCGCGGACATCACCGGCCAACCGGTGGAGCGCCTGACTGCGCCCTGAGCCGGTTCGCGGACGACGCTTCGCCATCCTCGGTCGGTCCAGGCAACCGCGTCGTCGCCGGCCCGCTCAGACCGGCAGCTCAAGGGCGAGCGCGGCGGGCATCAGTCGGCGGCCGGCGACCAGCTTCACGGTGACGAGAACAGCGATGCTCTCGGCGGCGAGGAGGCCGATGAGTATGAGCGCTTGCGCGGCGCCGGCCGCGGCGGCGGAGCCGCCGCCGAGCAGAACTCCAACGAACGCCCCCGGCAAGGTGACCAGTCCGACCGTGCGGGTCTGGTCCAGAGCCGGCACGAGTGCCAACCCCGCGGCATCGCGCGCCACCTCGACGACGGCGTCGCGGGGCACCATTCCAAGGCAGAGCGCTGCCTCGTACTCGCCGCGGCGGCGGTGCAGCTCGTCGAACATGCGCTGCCCGGCGAGCGTCGTGGCGGTCATCGCTCCGCCGAGAAGGATGCCCGCGATGGGCAGCACGCCCGACGGCTTCCACGGCACGGTTCCGGACCCCATCACCAGACCCAGCACCGGCACGGCGCCGGCGGCGATCGGCACCGCGGTCCAAGCCTGGGACATGGAGATGCGCAGCCTGCCGGCCGACGTGGCAGCGGCGACGCCGAACATGCACGCCACGTAGACCAGGGTCCAGATGATCGAGTCGAAGACGATGACGAGCAGCGCGGAGACCGCCGCCAGCTGGGCACCAGCGCGGCCGGCGGCGGTGACCATCGACTTCGCCAGCGGCAGCCGGGTGAGGGAGACGGCAGCGACGCTCAGCCCGACCAGCAGGACCAGCACCGTAGCCAGAGCCGGCGTGAGCGTCAGCATGACGCTCACTGTCGCCTACCCGCGGATGCCTGCCGCAAAAGAGGGCCTCACGTTGATGGTCGCGCGATGAGCGCGCTCCGCGTGCAGGGCGCCTGGGAGCATGCGTGACATGAGCAGCGACAGCGGCGTCGAGATAACCGCCCTGGCGATCAACGTGACCATTCCCGAGGCGCTGCGGTGGATCGACAGTCGACGCGGTGAGACGTTCACGCTGACCACGCTCAACGTCCGACTGCGCGCCGACGGCCACCTCGCCGCCAGGGCGTACGGACGCCCTGGCGGCGGCGGCCGAGGTACCTATGTCTCCTTCGCCGTCCCGGACCGGCCTGAGTTGATCGCCCTCATCACCGACGCGGCCAGTCGCGCCGGCTCGCTCTGGGCCGGCCACCGCGGTATCCGCTGACCGGCCGCGGCGCTGGGTGTGACCCAGCTGGCGTGGCGGAGGTGCCGGCGGAGGGCGATGAGTTGTGGCTGCTCTCAGTCGGCGCCTGCCGGCCGAGGCACGTCGGTCGAGGTCCAGCTAGACAACCCCGGTGTCGCCGCTCGATCCGGCCCCGTCCTGATCCTGAGCTCCGAATCGAGCCAGGTAGGCAACCGCCCGGCGGTAGAAGACAGTCTGCTGCCCGGCGACCACGGTGAGCAGGACCAGCTGCGCGAGGCTGAGCACGAGCTGCCGGGAAGAGGCCCCGTCGGCTAGTCGCAGGCCAACGCCGGCGAGGATCAAGGCACCCGCCACCAGCAGGAGGGTGACGAATACAGGAGCGAGTCGGCGGCTGCGCGTAGCCTCGGCGAGGGCAAGGTACCGGTCCGTACCGGTCAACTCCTCTTGTGTCTTCATGGCCCGGACGACCCTGGTACGCGTCCGCCGGTCGGCACCCCACAGCGGCGAGACCACATCGACTCCTCGGCGCCTGAGCACCCGAACCAGGGTCGCCGTCAGGGCCACGACCAGGCCGAGGACCCCGACCACGACCAGCACCGCAGGCAGCAGCGAGCCAGCCTCCCTGTCGGAGCGGGCGGCACCTACGGCGACGCCACCGACGAGAGCGAGAACCGTCGCCAGGCCGAGGCCGAGGACGAGCAAGCGAGCCCTTCGTGCGGCGCGACTGCGCAGCGCGGACTCCCCGGCTGGGCCTGCCTCCACGGTCGAGCGCTACCCCATCCGAAACGTCGACCAAACCACCCGGCGGGATGGTCGACGGCCTCACCGCCGGGGATAGCCTGCGATGGTGTCGATCAGCTGGTCCCAGGCGCTCGCCTGGCGTATGCGGCGGCAGCTGCTCGATCCCGTCAGCAGCGAGTCGGTCGCCGGTGTCGTGCGCCGTCTGGGTGCCGTTCCGGCGCAGCTCGACGCCGCGGCCGAGCTCGCTGTCCGGGCCCGGCGCGAACGGTCCCGGTCGGGCGAGGTCGCTCGGGCCCTGGCCGAGGGCCGGATCATCAAGACGTTCGCATTTCGGGGCGCCACTCATTTGCTGACGCCCGAGGACGGTGGCGCCTACCTCGCCTTGCGGGCTGCCAGCCGGATGTGGGAGCTGCCCAGCTGGCAGAGCTTCTATGGCCTGATGCCGTCCGACTGGCCGCTGCTTCGGGAGGCGGTCCGGGAGGCACTTGCGGACGGGCCGATGACCCGCGACGAGCTGGGGGCGGCGGTCACAGCCCGGCCCAGGTTCCGGCATCTAGGCCTTGCCTTCGCCGACGGGGCCGGCACGTTGCTGAAGCCGCTGGCGTGGCAGGGAGACATGAGCTTCGGTCCGCCGCGAGACGGCCGTGCGACCTTCCAGTGCCTGGACCGCAACCCGCGATGGGCGGGACTGCCTGACCTCGACGAGGCTGGCACGCGCGCGGTCGAGGCGTACTTCCGGGCGTACGGGCCGGCGACGCCTGGCCATGTGAACTACTGGCTCGGCGAGGGCCTCGGCGCGGGCCGCAAGCGGATCCGGTCCTGGATCGCAGGCTTCGGTGACCGCCTGGTCGCGGTCGACATCGACGCCGAACCCGCCTGCGTCCTGCGTGAGGATCTCGAGGAACTGGCCGCGACGCCCGCGACGACGGCCGTGCGGCTCCTGCCGGGACACGACCAATGGGTCCTCGGTCCAGGTACAGCCGACGCCCACGTCGTACCACCCGCCCGGCGACGGTTGGTCAGCCGTCAGGCGAACATCGTGATTGCCGGTGGGGTCGTGTCCGGGACGTGGTCACTGACGAGCGACGAGGTGGTGGCGACCTGGTTCGCCGAAGCCGGACCGCCCCCGGCCGAAGCGCTGGCAGAAGAAGTCGCGCGGTTCGCCACGATCCTCGGCCGGCCCCTGAAGCCGATCGTCCGGACCGCGTGACGGGCGTCCGGCCGACGAGGCGGTCGCCTACGGGGGGTGGCCCTGCAGCGCGGGAGGCCGGCCCGCGCGGCTGGCAGGCTGGAGGAGCCTCGGCTCGCGCCGGCTGGCCGAGTGGCACAATGAGGTCGATGAGCAGCTCCCACGGCCCTTCTCACTATCCGGTCGAGCTGGCGTATCTACCGGTGGTGCGCTGCGCCGTCTGCCGGCGTACGGTCGCGCATCGACCCGGGCAGGCCAGCGAGGTACTGACCAAGCACTACGAGCGGGTCCATCCGGAGATGCTCGGCGCGGATTAGCCCGGCCACCGGCTGTCTTCACCCACGGTCAGCGGCAATAGTGACTACGTGGCTTGCCGCCGAGTACGTCCACCGTCCAGCGCCGCCGCCGTCCGTTCAGAGATCGTTTGCCGGAAGGGGACGAACTTGTCCGAGCGATCAGGAACCCGCGCTGACGATCCGTTCAGTGGTCGCCACCCGACCAGTCACGAACGGCTGACCGGACTGCCCTGGGATGCGTCCTACCACGACGGCCCGGCGCCTTGGGACATTGGCCGGCCGCAGCGAGCAATAGTGCGTGTGGCATCCGAAGGCGGATTCGCCGGAGCGGTGCTCGATGCGGGCTGCGGAACCGGCGAGAACGCTCTTCACGTCGCCTCGCTGGAACTGTCGGTCCTGGGCGTTGACGTCGCGGAGACAGCACTGGCGATCGCCCGAGCGAAGGCCGACGACCGGGGGATCGAGGTTGAGTTCGCTGCGGCTGACGCTTTCCGGCTGGAGCGTCTGGGGCGGAGGTTCGAGACGGTGCTGGACTCCGGACTGTTCCACACCTTCGACGGTGACGACCGACCAGGATACGCGGCGAGCCTGGCGTCGGTGACCGAGCCCGACGGAACCCTGTATGTGTTGTGTTTCAGTGACGATGGTCCCGATACCGGCCCACACCTCATCAGTCGGGACGAGCTGAGAGCGGCGTTCAACCCCAGCAATGGATGGAATGTCGTCGCCATCGAACCGGACCGGGTTGAGACGAGATACCACGACGACGGCGCACCAGCCTGGTTCGCGACATTCAAACGGATCTAGCCTGCGGGACTGGTCGGACCGGTGAGCGAGCCCGTGTCGTCGGTCATGACTCATCGGCGAGATGGTGAAGGCAAGTCGTCCGACCTTTGCGATAGCCCTGCGCGGCGGTTGTCGGCGTTCTACGCTTCACGCTGATCCAAGGGATCGGCGGCCCGAACCGGGCCGGAGACGTCACTCGACCTGGACCGGGACGGCGACGGCATCGGCTGCGAGCAGGACTAGAGCCCGGAAGATCCCTTAGCTGGCGTTGGGGCCGGCGTACGCCAGCTCGCGCTCGCGGTGCGCCGGCGCCGGCGTCGGGACCGGAAGGACCCGCTGAGCGGACAGCGTCCACAGCGCCCAGACCTGGGCGGCCAGCCCGGCGGCGAGCAGCACGGCGGCCGGCACCAACAGCCAGGTGGGCAGGTGGCCCGATCGGAGCCCGGTGAGGATGGCGTTCGGCCCGCCGTGCGGCAGCAGCGTGACGGTGAGGTAGCGCTGCCAGGTGATCAGGTTCACGACGACCAGTACGGGCATTATCGCGATGGTCGGCAGCGCCCGGGGGCCTGGGAACGCCGCCATCCCGGCCGCGGCGGCGACGGCGAGCACGGACAGTGCGGGTAGTAGGTAGCGGCCGTGCGGCTGGCCGCCGAGGCTGTAGAACGAGATGGCGCTGAGCTCGACTAGCACGGCCACGGCGAGGCAGGCCAGCCAGGCGAGCAGCAGCGGGGGGCGGGGCGGCACGGCCTTGCGCAGCCAGCGGACCCCGGCGAGCGCCAGGCCGAGGACCGGCAGGAAGGTCAGGCGCCACGACTTCGACACGGGGTCGTGGGCCCACGGGCCGCCGGTGTACTCCCACAGCCGACGCAGGTGGTCGTGCCAGTAGCTCAGGTCGATGAGGGCCTGCGGGACCGTGCCGCGGCCGGTGCGGGAGAACTTCTGCAGCAGTTCGCTGGTCCCGGTGGCGCTGCCGTACAGCGCGCGGTTGCGCAGGTAGAACCACCCGGCCGCGGCGACGGTGGTGACGGCGACGGCGCCGCCGGCCGCGATCGCGAGCAGGACCCGGGTCCGTGCCGGCCGGCGGTCGTGCAGCAGGACCGCGCCGACCACGGCGACCGCGGCGACGGCGGCCACCAACAGCCCGGTGGCTCGAGTGAGCGCGCAGGCCGCCACCAGCAGGGCGAGCAGCGCGACACGCCTGGGTGTCGGCCCCCGCCGTAACACTCGGGCGACCAGCAGCAACGCGGCGGTGGTCAGCGTGAACATCAGCGCGTCGGTGTAGACCAGTGCGGAGGTCCGCATGAGCCCGGGGACGAGCGCCGCCAGGCCGGCGGCGCCGATCCACAGTTCCGGTCGGGCCGGCAGCAGCTCCCGGGCAAGCAGGACGGTCAGCGCCAGGCCGACCAGGCTGATCGCGACGTTGAGCAGCCGGGCGGCCCGGATCCCGCCGAGTGGGTGGCCGAGGTCCACCCCGAGGCGCAGCGGCACCGCCGCCGCCAGGTAGTACAGCGGCGGGTGGTTGGCGGTCCAGATCGTCCGGTTGGCCGGCCTCCTGTTCTTCAGATGGTGCTCCAGGAGCGGTATCTCGCCGTCCGGAGCCGGCGTATCGATGGTCGGCAGGTCTCCGCGGCTGACGGCGAGCGCGTACCCGACGTGACTCACCTCGTCGGGCGGGTGGAACGGATAGATCGTCAACGCCTGCAGCGACGCCAATACCCCGAACGTCAGCAGCACCCCGGCCAGGCCGACACCGACCACCGAGCGTCTGGGCCTGGGCTGCCACCTGATGCGCCGGAGCGCGGCCGTCCCCACCGACATCGAGCCTCCGACCGGTGTCGGCCCCCTCCGGCCCCTCGGCGCACCCTGCGCCGCTGGCCGGCCGACCCCGGCAGGGTCGGTACCGTACACCGTCTGCCGGACGATCCCGGCCAGCGTGATCAGCCGCCGACCGGTCCCGGAGATCCTGCGTAGCCGCGGTCGTGGCGTGCCCTGCGGTCTTGCCTTCGGGGATGGCTGGGCCGGCCCGGATGGCGCTGGCGGCGGCGGTTCTCTCGGGTTCGTCGCCGCGGCGGCGTCCTGTTCGTCGGGTTCCGGCGCCGGCGGTGGGCCGGAGGCCACGCCGGCTTCGGTCTCTGCCGGGATCATCGTGAGCCGGGCGGCCGTTGGGCCCGGTCACGCAGGAAGTCCCGTTCAGGTCCGGCCGGGGCGAGCTCGGCGGCGCGCCGGAACGCGCGCGCGGCCTCGTCGAGGTGGCCCTGGCGGACCAGGAGCTCCCCGCGCGCGGCGTGGAACGGGTAGTAGTCGGACAGTGGGAGCGTGTCGATCTCCCGGAGCCCGGTCACCGGTCCGTGGACCTCGCCCAGGGCCACCGCCCGGTTCAGTGCCACGACCGGAGTAGGGGCCACGACCATGAGCTGGTCGTAGAGGGTGAGGATCTGGGCCCAGTCGGTGTCGGCGAAGGAGGCGGCGTCGGCGTGCACGGCGGCGATCGCGGCCTGCAGCTGGAAGGGCCCCGGCTGGTTGCGTCGCAGGCAGGAGCGGACCAGTGCGTGACCTTCCTCGATCAGGGTGTGGTCCCAGGCGGCCCGGTTCTGGTCGCGGAGCAGCACCAGCGCGCCGAGCTCGTCGGTCCGGGTCCTGCGGCGAGACTCGGTCAGCAGCATCAGGGCCAGCAGGCCG
>Ga0126307_10004008_pt1 | contig 10164 bp, 13 predicted proteins | sample Plot28_FD_89955 | JGI IMG/M metagenome (GOLD analysis project Ga0126307, IMG submission 89955) | Serpentine soil microbial communities from UC McLaughlin Reserve, CA, USA - Plot28 | ecosystem: Environmental > Terrestrial > Soil > Grasslands | place: USA: UC McLaughlin Reserve, Lake County...
ATTGCGGAGCCTTTTCTCGCACCAGGACGTGACGTGGGTTGCGAGCGCGATGAGCGCCGAGGACCACGTCGTGGCGGCCGAGGCCGGCTCCGAGCCCCTGGAAGAGGCCGCGGGCGACGGTGCTGTGTACCGGCTTCGCCTGGTCGCGCAAGATCCGCAGGCGTACGACCTCTACTACAACGTCGTCTCGAACCCGATCCTGTGGTTCGCGCAGCACTATCTCTGGGGCCTCGTCGAGGCGCCTGACATCGACAACGGGCTGCATCTCGCCTGGTCGGAGGGCTACCTGGCCGTCAACCACGCGTTCGCCGACGCGGTCGTCGAGGAGCTCGCGCGTGAGCCCGACGCGGCGATCTTCTTCCATGACTACCACCTTTACGTGGCGCCCGGCCTTGTGCGGGAGCGCGTGCCGGACGCGACGATGAGCCATTTTGTGCACATCCCGTGGCCGCAGCCGGACTACTGGCGGGTGCTCCCGGACAACGTCCGCCGCGCGGTGCACGAGGGGCTTCTCGCCAACGACCTCATCAGCTTTCACACCGAGCGCTGGTGCCGGAACTTCCTACGTTGCTGCGAGGACGTACTTGGGGCGAAGAGTGACTTCAGCGCCGGCGGGGTCAAGTACGAAGGCCGCACCGTAGCCGTCCACGCGCGGCCCATCTCGGTCGACCCGGCCGAGTTCGCCGAGCTGGCTGCGAGCGAGCGTGTGCGCGAGGAGGAGTCGAAGCTCGAGGCCGAGCGCCCGGAGCTGCTGATCGTCCGCGTCGACCGAACGGACCCCTCGAAGAACATCGTTCGCGGCTTCCGGGCCTACGAGCTCCTCCTCGAGGATCACCCAGAGCTGCACGGCCGTGTCGGGATGCTTGCCCTCCTCGACCCGTCGCGCCAGGACATCCCCGAGTACTCCGAGTACCTGGGCGCGATCCAGCGTGCCGCGCGTGTGGTCAACGATCGCTTCCGCACCGAGGGCTGGCTTCCGCTCGAGGTCCGGATCGAGGACAACTTCCACCAGGCCGTCGCTGCCTACAAGCAGTACGACGTCTTGCTCGTGAACGCCATCTTCGACGGGATGAACCTCGTCGCGAAGGAGGCGCCGCTCGTGAACGTGCGTGACGGTGTCCTCGTTCTTTCGGAAAACACCGGCGTCCACGACGAGCTCGGCGAGTGGGCGCTCACCGTGAACCCATTCGACCTCTCGGGCCAGGCGAGGGCGCTCTACGAGGCGCTGACGATGCGCGAGGACGAGCGACGGCGCCGGCTCGACGCGATCCGGGCCTATGTCGGAGAGCACGACATCGCTGCCTGGATCGATGCTCAGCTCGCCGACCTCGACACCGTCGAGCATGGGTCAGGGAATAGACTTTCTGTCTGAAATGCCTGCAAATCAGGGTCTCAGCCACGTCGACGCCGAGGGCAGCGTTCATATGGTCGACGTGGGCGGCAAGCCTCACGAGCGCCGCCGCGCGGTGGCATCCGGCCGGGTGGCGATGAGCGCCGAGACGGCGGCGACGCTGCGCTCGCTTCCGAAGGGTGACGCCCTTGCGACGGCACAGCTCGCAGGGATCATGGCGGCGAAGCGGACCTCGGAGCTCGTCCCGCTCTGCCACCCGCTCCCGTTGGCGAGCATCGACGTCGAGCTCGAGGTGGGCGAAGGCGGCGTGCAGATCGTGGCCACGGTCGAGACAACCGCGCAGACCGGGGTCGAGATGGAAGCCCTGACCGCGGTGAGCGTCGCCGCTCTGACGGTCTACGACATGGCCAAGGCGGTCGACCGCGACATGACGATCGAGGACATCCGGCTTCTCGAGAAGACGAAGGGGTGAGAGCAGTCGTGCTCACCGTCTCCGACGGCGTGTCCGCGGGCGAGCGGGAGGACGCGAGCGGGGACCTGCTCGCCGAGGCTCTCGCCCGGGACGGATGGGAGGTCGAGCGCTGCGTCGTCCCGGACGATCGCGAGGAGATCACGGCCCTGCTCCGGGAGCTGGCCGGGACGAGCGCGCTGGTGCTGACGACTGGAGGCACCGGGTTCGGGCCGCGCGACGTGACGCCGGAGGCGACCTCAGAGGTTCTGGAGCGCAGCGCACCCGGGATCGCCGAGGCCATTCGGGCGGACGCCGTCGCGAAGACTCCGCACGGGATGCTCTCCCGCGGTACAGCCGGCATCGTCGGCTCGACGCTCGTCGTCAACCTTCCCGGCTCCCCGGGGGCCTGCCGCGACGGTTGGGCCGTGCTCGCACCTGCAATCGGCCACGCAGTAAAGCTGTTGGCAGCTGAGACAACGAAGCATCGCCAGACGTGACCGAGGCAGCGCTCCGGTACCCGCGGCTCTTCGCCTCCCTGGTGAAGATCGAGCACACGATCTTCGCGCTCCCGTTCGCCTACATCGGTGCATTCCTCGCAGTCGACGGAATCCCGAGCGCGCACGACCTCTTCTGGATCACCGTGGCAATGGTGGGTGCGCGGAGCCTCGCGATGGCGCTCAACCGGCTCATCGACGCGCGGATCGACGCGCGGAACCCGCGTACCGCAGGCAGGGAGATCCCGCGCGGCGCCCTCACGCCCCCCCAGGTCGTCCTCTTCTGCGTCCTTTCGCTGGCCGTCTTCCTCATCGCTGTCTTCCAGCTCGCACCGATCGTCCACTGGCTCTGGCCGATCCCGGTCGCGGGCTTCGTGCTCTACCCGTATCTGAAGCGCTGGAGCCCGCTCTCGCACTTCTGGCTCGGCGCCGTCGACGGGCTTGCACCGCTCGGCGCGTGGGCGGCGATCACGAACACGCTTCCATGGGAGGCCTGGGCGCTCGGCGGCGCCGTCGCTCTCTGGGTGGCGGGGTTCGACCTTCTCTACGCGCTCTTCGACCTCGACGTCGACCGCGCGCAGGGGCTGCACTCCGTGCCGGCACGCTACGGCGTCCCGGCGGCCTTCTGGGGCGCGCGCGCCTGCCACGCGCTCACGGTTCTCCTTCTCGTCCTGACCGGCCTGGGCCTGCCGATCGGTGCGTTCTACTGGACGGGCGTCGCTGCGGTGGCCGCGCTCCTCGGGTACGAGCACTCGCTCGTCTCGCCGCGCGACTGGAAGCGGCTCGACATGGCGTTCTTCACGATGAACGGCGTCATCAGCGTGACGTTCTTCGTCTTCGTCCTCCTGGACGTGCTGGTGTGATTCAGGCGCGGGATCTCGGACGGCGGTTCGGCTCGAAGCGTGTCCTTCGCGACCTCGACCTGGAAGTGCGGGCGGGAGAGCTCCTCCTTGTCACAGGCCCGAACGGGTCGGGGAAGTCGACGCTCCTTTCCCTCATGGCCGGCCTGCTCGTGCCGACCGAAGGCGAGATCGAGGTCGACCTCCCGCGAGGGGGCATCGGCTACCTGGCCCACGAGCCGCTGGTCTACAAGGAGCTCTCCGCGCTTGAGAACCTCGACCTCTACGGGCGCCTCTACCACGTGGCCGAGCGGCGGGAGACGATCGGAGCGCTCCTCGAGCGCTTCGGGCTTTGGGAGGCGCGGCACGAGCGCGTCGGCTCCTTCTCCCGTGGGATGCAGCAGCGGCTCGCGCTCTGCCGCGTCCTCCTCCACGGCCCGGAGCTTCTGCTCCTGGATGAGCCGTATTCCGGCCTCGACGCCTCCGCAAGGACGCTGGTCGACGACGTGCTCGCCGAGGCGGCTGGCTCGAGGACACTCGTCGTGGCCAGCCACGAGCCCGAGCACGTGCGCCCGCTCGCGACCCAGGCGCTCGCCCTCGCATGACCTACTTCGCCGACGTCGCCGCCCTCGCGCGGAAAGACATCCTCCTCCAGCTGCGCTCGCGCGACACCCTGCCGGCGATGCTCCTGTTCGTCGTCTCCGCGCTCGTCGTCTTCCACTTCTCGCTCCCCTCGGATGCCTCCGAGACGGCCTCGACCGGGCTCCTCTGGATCGCGCTCCTTTTCACCGCGCTCCTGGGTCTTGGGCGCGCCTTCACCGCCGAGCGGGAGCAGCGCGTGCTCGACGGCCTTGTCCTCGCGCCCTGCGACCGGAGCGCGATCTGGCTCGCGAAGAGTCTCGGCGTCCTTGCCTTTCTCGGCGTGGCGGAGGCCGTCGCACTGCCCGCCTATGCCCTCTTCTTCGAGCCCGTCGGCTGGGAGCTCGTGGCGGCCGTCCTCCTTGCCGACCTCGGGCTTGCCGCCGTCGGGACCCTGCTCGCCGCGATGGCCGCCGCCAGCCGCGCGCGGGAGCTTCTGCTGCCGCTTCTCTTTCTGCCGCTGGTCATCCCGGTCGTCGTCGGCGGAGTCGGGGCAACCGTGGCCGACGACCCCGGGCGCTACCTCGGCTTCCTCGCTCTCTACGACCTGATATTTGCGATTCTTTCGTGGGCGAGCTTTGAGTATGTCGTTGCGGAATAACCGGGCCGTGCTGCTCGCCGCGGCAGCCTCCGTGCTGCTCGTGGCGGGTCTCGCGTTGGCGCTCTTCTGGGCTCCCGAGGACGCCGACCAGGGCTTCAGCCAGCGGATCTTCTACATCCACGTCCCGATCGCGCTGACCGCCTACTCGGGCTTCGGCTGGGGCGCGTGGAAGGCGCTCCGGCTTCTCTGGACGCGGGAGTCGCGCTACGACCTCGAGAGCTACACGGCAGTGCATATGGGCGTGATCTTCGGGATCCTCACGCTCGTCACGGGCTCCATCTGGGCCAAGATCTCCTGGGGGGTGTGGTGGACGTGGAGCGAGCGGCAGCTGACGCTCTTTCTCGTTCTCTTCCTCTTCTACTGCGCCTACTTCATGCTTCGCTTCTCCGTCGAGTCGGGGCCGCGCCGCGCGAACCTGTCGGCGGTCTACGCGCTCTTCGGAGTCGCGCTGATCCCGGTCAGCTTCCTCGCGATCCGGCTCGCGGAGAACTTCATCCATCCCGTCGTCTTCACGCGCGACGGCCCGCAGATGTCGGGAAGCATGTTCTTCGTCTTCTGCGTGTGCCTCGCGGCGATGCTCGGCCTCTTCGCCTCGCTCTACACGAACGAGCTCACCGGGAAGCGGCTCGACGCGCGCCTCCACGAGCTGCGGGAGGCGCTCGAATGACGACCTCAGAGAAGTACGTCACCGCCGCCTACCTCGTCGTCCTCGCGGTCGTCCTCCTCTACGTGGTCCTCTACTCCTTCAAGCTCTCGCGGCTCGAGCGCGAGGTGGCCGAGTTGACTGAACTCGCGCAGCGGCGCAAGGTGGCCTGATGGGCGAGCTCGCCGTGATACTCGTCTGGCCTGCCCTCGCGGGCTACTTGGAGGCCGCGGTCGCCTATGTCGGCGACGGAGTGAGGCCCGGGCGGCTCTCGCGCTTCGCGATCTGGGGAGTCCGGATCGGCTGGCTGGCCCAGACAGCGCTCCTCGTCGTGCAGGCGGCTCGCGCCGAGGGCTTCCCGTGGGGAACGTGGGCCGGCTCCCTCAACCTCTTCGTCTGGCTGGTCGTCGGCGCCTACCTCATCTGGGGCTGCCGGGCGCCCTTCCGGCTGCTCGGCCTCGTGGTCATGCCGCTTGCGGCGGTGCTCTTCACGGTCGCCTGGCTGAGCGGCGGGGCCGGGGACGCGGGGCGCAGCGAGCTCGGTGACATGTTCCTCGCCTTCCACGTCGGGCTGACCCTCGCGGCCTTCGCCGGCTTCACGCTCGCCGCCGGCCTCGCGGCTCTCTACCTCTGGCAGGAGCGGCGGCTCAAGGGCCATGCGCCTGGAGTCCTGCGCCAGCGCGCGCCGTCGCAGCTCGCGCTCGACACTCTCACGGGCCGCACGATTCTCGTCGCGCTGCCGGCATTGACCCTCGGGCTCGCGGTCGGCCTAGCCCGGCTCGGCTCGGAGGGCGGCGGGTTCGACGCCGTCATGGCGGCCGCACTGCTGACCTGGGTGGCCTACGCCGCCTTCCTCTTCCTTCGCTACGAAGCGGGCTGGCGCGGCCGCCGCACTGCCTACCTCGCGCTCGCGGCCTTCGCCCTCGTCGCGGTCGCCCTCGTCCCGGTGACTCACTTCTAGCCATGCATCTCGTCCTCGTCGGCACCTCGCATCACCGGGCTCCCGTCGAGCTTCGCGAGCAGCTCTACGTCAGCGCGCCGGAGAACCCGGAGCTGGTCCGCCGGCTGGCGGGTGAGGACGGTGAGGCGGTCGCTCTCTCCACCTGCAACCGCACCGAGCTCTACGTTGTCGACGAGGATCCCGAGGCCGCCCAGGAGCGTGCCTTCGCGGAGCTCGCCGCGCTCGGGGGATTGAGCGAGAGCGAGATCGCACCGTCGCTCTACACGCTGACCGACGAGGCGGCCGCGATGCATCTCTTCCGCGTCGCCGCGAGCCTCGACTCGATGATCCCCGGCGAGGCGCAGATCCTCGGCCAGGTGCGCGGCGCGTACGAGACCGCGCAGGAAGCGGGGACGGCGCGGGGGCTGGTGCACCGGCTCTTCCGACAGGCTCTCCGCGTGGGTCGGCGGGTCCGGAGCGAAACGGCCATCGGGGAAAATCCCGCCTCCATCTCGTCTGCGGCCGCCGAGCTCGCCGAGCGCGTCTTCGGGACGCTGGAGGGGCGGCGCATCCTCGTGCTCGGCGCGGGAAAGATGAGCGACCTCGCGACCGTGAACCTGATCTCGCGCGGGGTCGAGAGCGTCTTCGTCGCCAACCGCTCAGTCGAGCGGGCCGAGCGGCTTGCTCGCCGCTTCGGCGGCCGCGCCGCCGGTCTCGACGCGGTCGAGTCAGAGCTCGAGCACGTGGACATCGTCGTCGCCTCGACCGGCTCGCGGGGCCACGTCCTCTCGGCCGAGCAGGTGGAGCGGGCGATGCGCAGGCGGAAGGGACGGCCCATCTTCTTCGTCGACATCGCCGTCCCGCGCGACGTCGATCCCGCGGTGAACGAGATCGAGGGCTGCTACCTGTACGACATCGACGACCTCGAGCGGGTCGTCGAGGAGAGCGTCGCGGGCCGGCGCGAGGAGGCCGTGCGCGCCGAGGCCATCGTCGCCGAGGAGGCCGAAGGCTTCCGCGCCTGGCAGCTCTCGCTCGATGTCGTCCCGGCGATCGCCTCCCTCCGGGCGCGTGCGGAGTCGATCCGGACGAGCGAGCTCGAGCGTGCCGAAGGCCGGCTCGGCTCCCTGAGCCCGAGCGAGCGGCGTGCCGTCGAGTCCCTCACCGCGCAGATCGTGAACAAGCTTCTCCACGCGCCCACCGTTCGGATGAAGGAGGCGGCTGCTGCTGCTGACGGGGTCGTCTATGCGGACGCAGTGCGGCATCTCTTCGACCTCAACGACCGTGATTCTCCGGCTCGGCAGCAGGGGGAGTAGGCTCGCGCTGACGCAGGCGGAGATCGCCGCCGACGCGCTGCGCTCCGCCAATCCCGATCTCGATGTCGCGCTCGTCCCGATGACGACCGCCGGCGACCGCGACCGCTCGAAGCCGTTCGGCGAGATCGGCGAACGCGGTGTTTTCGTCAAGGAGATCGAGGAGGCGCTCCTCGCCGGCCGTATCGACGTGGCCGTCCACTCCGCGAAGGACATGACCTCGACGGACGTGGACGGGCTCGCGGTGGCCGCGTACCTCGCGCGCGAGGATCCCCGTGACGCCCTTTGCGGCGCCGATGGCCTCGCGCCCAGGATGCGCATCGGCACGGCGTCGGTTCGCCGCCGCGCGCAGCTCCTCGCGCTCGAGCCCGAGCTCTCGATCGAGCCGCTGCGTGGCAATGTCGACACGCGCCTCCGGAAGCGCGGCGAGCGGGGGCTGGACGCGATCGTGCTCGCAGCCGCCGGGCTCGACCGGCTGGGTCTCTCGAGCGAGATCGGGCTCCGATTCGACCCGGACGAGCTCGTGCCGGAGGCAGGGCAGGGCGCCGTCGCGCTCCAGGTCAGAGCGGGCGAGGAGGAGCTCGCAGCAGGCGTCGACGACCCTGAGACGCGGCGCCGTGTGACGGCCGAGCGAGCGTGTGTCGCGCGCATCGGGGCCGGTTGCCTCGCTCCCGTCGCGGCACATCACGACGGCGAGGCGCTCACGGCGCTGATCGCGGCCGAGGACGGCGCGTGGATCGAGCGGAGGCGCGGCGACGATCCCCACGCGCTCGCCGACCAGCTTCTCGCCGCGGTGCCGTGAGAGTCGCGGTCACTGGAACGGACGAGCGCCTGGCCGAGCGCTTGCGCACGGCCGGCTTCGAGGTCGTAGTCGCGCCGCTCATCGGCGTCGAGGAGATCGACGGGCCACCGCTCGACGCCGAGCGCTACGACTGGGTCCTCGTCACGAGCCGGAACGCCGTCGAGCCGCTACTGCGGCGACTCGACGGCCGGCCCAATCAGTTCGCGGCGATTGGACCGGGGACCGCGGAGGCGCTCAAAGCGCACGGCATCGAGCCGGCCTTTGTCGCCGAGCGCTCGACCCAGGAGGGACTGGCCGAGGAGCTTCCGAAGCCTCATGGCCGCGTCTTGCACGCCGCCGCCGAAGACGCCCGTGACGTGCTCGTCCGCGAGCTCGGCGCCGAGCTCGTCCCGCTGTACCGCACCGTCGTGGTGCAGGTCGAGTCGTTCCCCGACGCCGACCTGGTCGTCCTTGCCTCTGCCTCGGCCGCGCGTGCCCTTGCCGCGTTGCGGACGGATCTCGCCTGCGTGAGCATCGGGCCGGTTACGTCGGCGGAGGCGCGCGCCGGCGGTTTCGAGGTCGTCGCGGAAGCCGAGAGCCATGACCTCGACGGTCTCGTCGCAGCCGTTAAGCTCGCCGCATCGCACGCCAGTTCATCACCCTCCTGACCGACTTCGGGCTCGAGGACGACTTCGCGGGCACGTGTCGCGGCGTGATCAAGCGCATCGCGCCAGATGTCGAGGTGATCGACATCACGCACGGGATCCCGCCCCAGCATGTGCTGCAGGGCGCGCTCGTCCTCGCGAGCACGCTCCCGTACATGCCCACGGGCGTACACGTTGCGATCGTGGATCCGGGTGTCGGCAGCGAGCGGAAGCCGATTGCCCTGCGAGGGGGTGACGAGCGCGTCTACGTCGGGCCGGACAACGGGCTTCTGCTCGTGGCCGCGGACCGGTTCGGCGGTGTGGCAGAGGCGGTCGAGATCGCCGACGAGGCCTACATGCTCGACCGCATCTCCCATACCTTCCACGGCCGCGACATCTTCTCTCCGGCCGCCGCACACCTCGCGAGCGGCGTCGAGCTCTCGAAGCTCGGCCCTGGGCTGGACCCGGCTGCGCTCCGCCGGCTCGAGGTCCCCGAGCCGTCGGTCGGCGAAGCGCGCATCCGGGCAACGGTCCTCTACGTCGATCGCTACGGCAACGTGCAGCTCAACCTCACCGCCGAGCATCTCAACCGCGTCGGAATCGACCCCGGGGCGCGCGTGGAGGTCGAGGTCGGCTTCGAGCGCTACTTCGCCGTTGCCGCGCGCACCTTCGCGGACGCGCGCATGGGCGACATCGTGCTCTACGAGGACGCGTACGCGAACATCTCTCTCGCCATCAACCACGGGGACGCGGCGCGAATGTTCTCCGTTCGGGTCGGAGACGAGCTCCGCCTCACGCCGGCGTGAGACAGCGGCTGGAAGCAGCCGGACGGCGGTTCGCCCGCCTCACCACGCAGGTGGTCGTAGCGCGGCCGGCTCTCTGGCGGCTCTTCCGCGGGCCAATGCGCCGCCAGTTTGGCTCGCTGGCGTCGAGCTGGGAAGGGCGCATCGGGCCGGAGGGCCTCGTTCCGCTCGGCGCTGCCCTCGACCGGCTCGACGAGCCTCCGCGGAAGGCGCTCGACCTCGGGACGGGAACCGGGGAGGCGGCTCGCGTCGTGGCGAAGCGTTTCCCGGAGGCCGAGGTGGTCGGCGTCGATCTCGCGCCCGAGATGGTCGAGGAGGCGCAGCGCCTTCTTCCGTCCGAGCTTGCCGGGCGAGTCTCCTTCGAGATCGCTGACGGCGCGAGCCTGCCCTTCCCCGACGGGGCGTTCGACCTCGTTGTCCTTCAGAACATGATCCCGTTCTTCGAGGAGCTCGGCCGGGTCACCGCGCCAGGCGGCCGCGCCATCTTTGCGTTCTCGCGCGGAGCCGAGACGCCGATCTGGGTCCCGCCCGAGAAGCTTCGTGCGCGACTCGGCGAGGTCGGCTTCGAAGACGTCGAGGAGATCGCAGCCGGAGCCGGCGTCGCCGTCCTTGCCGCTCGGGCCGACCAGGTCTAGGATCCCGAACCAAGCGACGTCCGCGGCGCGGTA
>Ga0126307_10004009_pt1 | contig 10163 bp, 8 predicted proteins | sample Plot28_FD_89955 | JGI IMG/M metagenome (GOLD analysis project Ga0126307, IMG submission 89955) | Serpentine soil microbial communities from UC McLaughlin Reserve, CA, USA - Plot28 | ecosystem: Environmental > Terrestrial > Soil > Grasslands | place: USA: UC McLaughlin Reserve, Lake County...
ACATCGGCGCCGCTCGCGAGCGACGTGCGCATCGCGGGCACGCCGCGGCTCAACCTGAAGCTCAGCACCTCGACCGACCACGGGCACGTCACGCCGACGCTCGTCGACATCGCGCCCGACCGCTCCGCCAAGCCGATCTCGCGCGGCTTCCTGAACCTGCGCTACCGCGACGGCCTCGCGAGCGAGGCGCCGATGCCGCCCGGCCGCCCGGACACCGCGACGGTTCGCTTCTCCCCGCAGGACCACACCGTCCGCCGCGGCCACCGCATCGCCGTCGTCGTCGCCGGCTCGAACGTCGTCTGGGCGCTGCCCGACGAGCCCGCGGGCACGCGGACGACCGTGTTCGCCGGGTCGACGCTCGTGCTGCCCGTCGCCGGCGGCTAGCCGCCGCGCCCGTAGACTGAACGCCCATGGCGACGGGCGAGAGGGAGCGGGCCGAGCGCAAGGAGCGGTTCGCCACGATGTCCGGCGAGCCGCTGAAGGCGGTCTACGGGCCGGAGGACCTGCCGCCGTTCGAGGCCATCGGCCGGCCGGGCGAGTTCCCGTTCACGCGCGGCGTGTACCCGAGCATGTACCGCGGCCGCCTGTGGACGATGCGCCAGTTCGCCGGCTTCGGCACGGCGGAGGAGACCAACGTTCGCTTCCGCTACCTGCTCGCCCACGGGCAGACCGGCCTCTCGACGGCGTTCGACATGCCGTCGCTCATGGGCCACGACTCCGACCACGCGCGGTCGCTCGGCGAGGTCGGCCGCGAGGGCGTGGCCGTCGACTCGCTCGACGACATGGAGGACCTGTTCGCCGGGATCGACCTCGGCGAGGTGACGGTCTCCATGACCATCAACGCGCCCGCGGCGATCATGATGGCCTTCTACGTGATCGCGGCCGAGGAGAAGGGCATCGGGCCCGAGCGGCTGGGCGGCACGATCCAGGCCGACATCCTCAAGGAGTACATCGCCCAGAAGGAGTGGTGCTTCCCGATCGATCCGGCGATGCGGCTGCTCGGGGACATGATGCAGTGGTGCACCGAGCGGATGCCGCGCTGGCACCCGGTGTCGATCAGCGGCTACCACATCCGCGAGGCCGGCTCGACGGCTGCGCAGGAGCTGGCCTTCACGCTCAAGGACGGGCTGACCTACGTGGAGCAGCAGGTCGCGCGCGGCATCGACGTCGACGACTTCGCGCCCCGCCTGAGCTTCTTCTTCAACGCGCACATCGACTTCTTCGAGGAGATCGCGAAGTACCGCGCGGCACGGCGCATCTGGGCGCGCGAGCTGCGCGACGCCTTCGGCGCGCGCAACCCGCGCTCGTGGCTCATGCGCTTCCACACGCAGACCGCCGGCGTGTCGCTGACGGCGCAGCAGCCGCTCAACAACGTCGTGCGCACGGCGATCGAGGCGCTCGCCGGCGTGCTCGGCGGGACGCAGTCGCTGCACACGAACTCCTACGACGAGGCGCTGGCGCTGCCGAGCGAGGAGGCCGTGCGCATCGCCCTGCGCACGCAGCAGATCATCGCCCACGAATCCGGCGTCCCGGCGACCGTCGACCCGCTCGGCGGCTCGTACTTCGTGGAGGCCTTGACCGATCGCATGGAGGCGCTCGCCTACGAGTACTTCGCCAAGATCGACGAGCTCGGCGGGATGGTCGAGGCCGTCAAGCGCGGCTTCCCGCAGCGCGAGATCGCCGACGCGGCGTACGAGCTCCAGCGCGAGATCGACTCCGGCGAGCGGACCGTCGTCGGCGTCAACGAGTACACCGACGGCGACGACGGCGAGCTGGAGATCCTGCGCATCGACCCGGCGCTCGAGCGCAAGCAGATCGACCGCGTGCAGGCCGTGCGGGCGCGCCGTGACGGGGCGGCCGTGGAGCGGGCGCTGGCCGAGTTGCGCACCGCTGCGGCGGGCGACGCGAACCTCATGCCGAACCTTCTCGACTGCGCGCGCGTACACGCCACGGAAGGCGAGATCGTCGAAGCCCTCCAGGAGGTCTTCGGCACGTACACGGAGACGCCCGTTTTCTGATGCGACGCACACTCGTACCCCTGCTTCTGGCCGCCCTGCTGCTCCTGCCGGCGTCTGCCGCCGCGAGGCAGCGCGTCCGCGTGAAGGACAACTTCTTCAGCCCGTCCACGGTCACCGTGTCCAAGGGCGAGAGGGTGATCTGGCGCTTCCGCGGCGACAACTCCCACAACGTGCACGTGGTGAGCGGGCCGCGGCACTTCACATCGGCGACCAAGAGCTCCGGCCGCTACCGCAAGAAGATGCGCAAGCGCGGCACGTACAAGATCGTCTGCACGATCCACGCGCCGGACATGAGGATGACGCTCAAGGTCGAGTGAGCGCCCGCGGGCGTCAGGGACGCCGGTGGACGTACATGGCGACGCCGTCGCCCTGGCCGACGCCGCGAGTCGGCGGCGAGGACGAGGCGCACGGACGCTGAGACGACTTCGCGGCGCCGGCGTTGTGGCCGGTCAGGGCCGGCCGAGGCGGCGGAACGACGCGGACGGCCCGTGCACCGCGGTCCGGTAGGAGACGTAGAGCCGGTGGCGGGTGAGCGCGACGGCGACGTTGCGCTTGCCCTCCGGTGAGCGCCAGCGGCGCGTGACGCCGGTGCGGGCGTCGTGCAGGAACGTGCCGCGGTTCGCGCTCCAGGCCACGTGCGACGGCGTGAGCGCCGGATTGGCGCAGGCGAACAGCCCGCGACAGGCGGCGAGCTCGACCGAGCGGCGGCCACAGCGCTCGAGCACGAGCTCCGACCGGTCGTGGCCGCGGTGCGTGAGGCCGAGCGGCGGCGCGTAGACGTAGGGCGCGTAGCCGTCCGCGGCGCGGCCGGTGACGCGGCGCCGCAGCGGCTCGCACATCGGTTGCAGCAACGACGGGACGTCGAGGTCGGGCACGACGTCGCGGCCGCCGTCATCGCGACGCGCCTCCGAGCCGTCGAGGCGCACGTAGCCGGTGTAGCTGGAGTCGGCCTCCTCGTCGGTGACGGACACCGCCAGCCACTCGGCGCCGACGTCGAACGGCTGGACCTCGTCGCCCGTGAAGGGGAGGTCCGGCGTGCGGGCCGCCGCGCCGGTCGCGATGTCCATGACGCGATACGTCTCGTCGCCGGAGCACTCGAGCAGCAGGCGCCCGCCGCCGGCGGCGAGCAGCCGGGCGCCGGCGCAGTCCGGCGCTATGTCGAGATCCCATGAGACGCCGCGGGTACGCACGCGCGCAGTGCCCGCGTCGAGCATCCAGGCGGCGAGGCGGTCCCCGTCGGTGAAGACGTACCCGGCGTCGGGCATCTGGTGCCAGCCGTCGTCGTCCGCCGCCGCGGCGGCCGGCGCGGCGAGGGAGGCGAGCAGCGTCGCGGCGACGAGGATCCGCACGTAGGCAGGGACGGGCGCGGCTCCGCGGAAGTTGCGGCCCCTAATATCCCGCGCGTCATGGAGGCGACCTCCACCCGCAAGATCCGCGTCGTCGTGGCCAAGCCGGGCCTCGACGGGCACGACCGGGGGGCGAAGATCATCGCCCGCGCCCTACGGGATGCAGGGATGGAAGTCATCTACACCGGGCTGCACCAGACACCCGAGCAGATCGTCGAGACGGTGCTCCAGGAGGACGCCGACGCGGTGGGCCTGTCGATCCTGTCGGGCGCGCACATGACGCTCGTGCCGCGCGTGGTGGAGCTGCTGCGCGAGCAGGAGGCCGGCGACGTCGTGGTGACGGTCGGCGGCACGATCCCGGCGCAGGACATCCCGGAGCTCAAGGAGATGGGCGTCGCCGAGGTGTTCACGCCGGGCGCGCCGACGAGCGACATCATCGACTTCATCCGCTCGCGTGTGACGCCGTAGGGCGCGGCGCGGGCGGGCCGCGCCGGGGCGAAGTCGCGTTCGCCCCGGCGCCGGCTCCGATCGGACCGGCCCCCTAGCGCAGCAGGTACGTCATCGCCCGGCCGATGACGGCACTGCGGGCGGCCGGTGTGGCGATGCCCTCGACCCCGAAGCCGAGGTAGACCGACCACGGTGTCGAGACGGCCGCGCCCTCCGGGAACCCGGCTGCGGTCGTCCTGATCCAGTCGTTCGAGTTCGGGGCGCTGCCCGGAGGCGGTCCCGGGACCGACCAGCCGCCGAGCCCGTCCTCGAAGGACGTCGTCTCGCCGGTCGAGACCGTCGTGTCGTCGACGAACGCACCGAGGCCCTGGACCGACCAGTCGCTCGCGTACGAGATCGAGACCTCGACCCGCTTGCCGGCGTAGCGCGACAGATCCATCGACCACTGCTGCCAGCCGCCCGAGTTGCCCGACGCCGCGTGCCACTCGCCGGTCGTCCCGGTCGGCGTGCAGGCGCCCGTGCCGTCGAACGTCTGGTAGTGCGCCAGCCATGGGTGCAGCTGGTGCCAGTTCGCCGCGCAGCTGGACAGGTCGGCGTCGTTCGGCCCCGTGCTCTGGGTCGTGTGCCCGTTGGCGTCCGGGAGCGTCGTCCAGTCGTCCTGGCCGACCGTGTGCGCCTCGACGAACACGTAGTCCCAGTCCTCCTCGGTGTCGCGCGACATCCAGAACGACAGGTTGCCGCTCGTCTTGCCGGTGAGGTCGACGGTGCGCGTCAACCGCTTGTACGAGACGTCGGCGATCTGCGAGTACGCGTAGTTCGACCCCGTGTGCGGGTCGAACGCCCCGCCGGGCCGGACGTAGCGCGCGGACGGCCAGCTGTCGAACTGCGGGTACGTCGCCTTGGGCAGGATCCCGCTCGTCGAGATGAACGACGCGCTGTGGTCCTGGTTGTTCGCGCTCGGCCCGCCGAACGTCCACGAGAGGCCGCCGAACGGATCGGCGACGCCGAGCACGTCGTAGAGCGTGCCCTTGGGCGTCGTGCCCGCGTCGTCGTTGTAGAGGTACGCGCCCAGGTAGTACTGCAGGAAGTCGTCCGACAGCTCCTCGCAGCCGTCCGCAGCCGTGTTCGGATCGCACGGCGCGTTGGCCGCCAGGTCGAACTCGTAGCCCTGCGCGTACTGGCGGCCGGCGTTCTTGCCCGTGAAGAGCAGCCGGCCGCCCTCCTCGAGGTACTGGCGCACGGCGAGCAGCTCGTCGTTGGCCAGGCGCGAGGCGGTCCCCGGCACCATGCCGGCCTCGCGGGTGATGATGTCGTCGCCCGTGTACCAGACGACCGCGTCGTAGTGACCGAGCACGCCCAGTGGGCTCGGCGCCCTGCGGCCGTTCGCGTCGACGTCGTAGACGTCGGCGGCGACGCCGTTGGCAGCGAGCGCGTCGAGGTAGTAGGACAGATACGTCGGCCCGCCGGTCTTCTTGTAGACCGGCGAGATCCCGCTGTAGTCCTCCGCGGCCAGGACGAGCACGCGCCGGCCGGTCTCCGAGCGGGCGGAGTACGTGAACGACTCGCTCTTGGCGGCCGCGTTGTCGGCGTCCTCGAACCAGACCTCGACCCGGTCGCCCGGGGTCGTGCCGGTGACCGCGCCGCGCAGCAGGTGGTAGTAGACGTCACCGCCCGAGCCGTAGCGCTGACCGCCGGACGCCTCGGAAGTCGTGGCCGTCCGGACCGCGCCGCCGTTGATGCGGTACTTGAGCGAGACCGCGCCCAGGCTGCGCCGGGCGATGACCTGGACCGGCTGGGGGTCGCCATAGGAGACGTCGAACTTGAAGTTGACCAGCGGGTTGCCGGACTTCTCCGGGTCGACGCTCGCCATCTCGAGGTAGAACGGCCTCATCGTCGCGCCGGCCGGGTTGGACGGATCGGGGGCCGAGCGGGCCAGCCGCATCGCGAACGGCAGGTTCTTCTCGAACTCGGCCTGCACCAGCGCCTCGTCGTCGGGGAACACGAAGCCGCAGCCCTCGCAGCCTTCGGAGAGCTCGGGCGTCCAGCTCAGCGCGCCCGTCTTCGCGTACGAGTAGTCGTCGGTGGTGCCGTTGGTGGTGTAGAGGTCGGCGCCGACGCCCGGGTCGAAGCCCTCGACCGCCGGGTTGGCGTCCGTGCCCGTGTACTCCACGAACAGCGGGTCGTCGAACGAGGGCGTCTTGACCTGCCAGCCGTAGGCGTAGAGCAGCAGCGGCCCGTACGTGTGGTAGGTGACGAGGAACTTGAACTTCAGCCGGTTGATCAGGGCCTGGTGGGCCTTGGTCTCGGGCTCGGAGGCCGGCGCCGAGCCGCGGTAGGTCAGGCTCGACCACTCGGTCGATGAGCCCTCGTTGTCGTAGTTCCAGCGCTCGTCGTAGTTGCGGTTGAGGTCGACGCCGTCCGCGTTGGTGATCTGGCCGTCGCGGTCGTTGTCGCGCAGGTTCTTGCGCCACAGGCGCTCGTTGGTGAACGTGTACTGGTAGCCGTCCGGGTTGGCCACCGGCATGAACCACAGCTCCCGCGTGTTCACGAGGTTCGTGATCTCGGCGTTCTGGCCGTAGTTGTCGATGAAGTGGTGCATGAGGCGCCGCGTCATCTCGGTCGCCATCCACTCGCGGGCATGGACCGTGCCCATGTAGAGCGCCGCCGGCCGCGCGCCGTCGGCGAGCTGGCCGGCGTCCTTGGTGACCTTCAGCGCGATGATCTCGCGGCCCTGCAGCGTGCGCCCGATCACGACGAGCTTCACGATCCCCGGGTTGCGCCTCGCGAGGGAGTACAGCTCGTCGCGGATTCCGCCGCGCTCGTCGTAGGAGCGGTAGACGTTGTACCCGCCGACCGCCATCGCGTCGGCCTGCTGGCGGACCGTCTGGCCCTTCGCGTTGCGCTTGAGGGTGACGTCGACGCCCTGGGCGCGAAGCCGGCCGGCCTCGCGAGTGGTCAGGACCAGGTCGACGCGCGGGCCGCCGCCGAGGTGCGATTCAGCAACGTCGTAGCCGCCGCTGCGGATGACGGCGAGCGACTTCGCGTCCGCCTTCGCCGAGTACATGTCCAATCCCAGCTTGCTTGCGGCTTCGGCCGTGCCGGTCGCCGCAAGCGACAGCACGAGCAGGCCCAGACCGAGCGCGAGACGCCGTATACCCACCTTGTCCTCCCCCTTGAAACCCCTGACGAGAGCGGACCCTGCCAGAACGCGTCGCGGCCTGCAAGGGGCCGGCGGTTCACGAACTTCGGCCCCGCCGCGCGGTTCACGAACTTCGGGCATCGAGGGAGGGGACGCGGCCGGGCGGCTGACAGTCAACGTCGGCGGCGGCGCGGATTCGCGGGGTCGGTCGACGTTGACGGTCGTATAGGCGGTCAACGTCGACGGGCGCCACGAAAACCCGAGACGGTCGACGTTGACTGTCACATCCGGACCCACCCCCTCAATGCCCGAAGTTCGTCCCGCCGCCACGCCGCCACGCCGCCGACGCCTGACGCCGACCCGCGCGACGCGCGTGAAGGATCCCGCTCCGCGGCGGACTGTACCGGCCGGACGGTATACTGAAACGCGTCATGCCGCCTGTCCTCCTCCTCGCATTCGCCATAGCCGCCGAAGTCGCGGCCACGGTCGCGCTGCGCGCGTCCGACGGCTTCACCCGCCCGCTGGCCAACGTCATCGTCGTGGCCGGCTACGGGATCTCGTTCTGGTTGCTCGCACTGGTGCTCAAGCACCTGTCGGTCGGCCTGACCTACGCCGTCTGGGCCGCCGTGGGCACGGCGCTCGTCGCGACGATCGGCATCTTCGCCTTCGACGAGGCGGCCACGCCGCTGAAGATCGCCTCGATCGCCCTGATCATCGCCGGCGTCGTCGGAATCAACGCGGCGGAGGGCCACTAGTGGCCGCGCCGGGCGGCCGCGACACCCGCGCGCGGCTGCTCGACGCCGCCGTCGCGGTCCTCCGCCGCGCCGGCGCCCAGGGGCTCACGCTCGAGGCGGTGGCCGCGCAGGCCGGGGTCTCCAAGGGCGGCCTGCTGTACCACTTCCACTCCAAGCGCGAGCTCCTGGACGCGCTGCTCGGCCGCTGGATGGACGACTTCCAGGGCGAGATCGAGGCGGATCCCGACGGCTTCGTCGCCGGCTACGTCCGCGCCTCGGACGGCACGAGCGGGGACGAGACCGCGCTCCTCGGGGCGATCGCCGCGGATCCCGAGGCGCTCGCGCCGGTCCGCCGGCGCCACAGCGCGTGGCAGGACCGCGTGGCCGACGAGGGCGGCGTCGACGCCACCGTGGCTCGCCTCGCCGCGGACGGGTTGTGGCTCGCCGATCTGCTCGGCCTGGCGCCGCCGCGCGGCGCGCTGCGCGAGCAGGTGCTCAGCCGCCTGCTGGAGCTCGCAACTCGAAGTGCATCGGGTCGCGCCGCACGGGCCAGCGGCCACCCCACGTGAAGCCGTGGCGCTCCATCGTGCGCACGAGCCGCATGTCCTGGTGCGAGCGGCCGAGGAACGGGTTGGCGCGCGCGTTGAGGTCGACGGCCAGCCCCCACGCGTGGAGCGAGAGCTTGCCGACGCCGGCGATGCGGCGCGGCGCGTAACAGCCCGCGTAGTCCCCGCGGTCGACGACCCCGCCCAGGCCGCGGCGCGCGAGCTCGCCCAGCGCCGCACGCAGCGGCGCGATCATCGCCCGGTGGCAGGTGACCGCGCCGAGCAGCGGCACCCGGCGCGTGACGACGTGGCGGGCCACGAACCCGGGGTCGAGCGTGATCCATGAGGCGCCGTAGGGCAGCCGGGCCGCCGGCTCGCCGAACGCCGCCTTGACCTTCACCGGCCGCGACGGCGTGCGCTCGTCGTCGGGCGTGCCGATCACGCGCGCGCCGCGCGTGCCGGCGGTGCGGCGCAGCGCGCCGAGGTCGAGCGTCGCACCGTCGTGCAGGACGACCGCCACGCCCTCGCGCCGCTCGTCGCGCACCCGCGGATCAGCGCGGCTCACCACGAGCTCCGAGCTCGTGGCCGACTCGTCGGCGACCACGCCGGACACCCGCAGCCGCCGCCCGCCGGTGAGCCGCAACGTCCCGCCGGTCTCGACCTCGCGCACCGCGGCCGACGTGCGGGTCAGGGCCGCGCGGCCCGACCGCAGGCCGGCCACCGCGCTCGCGTCGCCCGCCGGCAGCGCCGCCGCGTACGCGCCGGGGTCGACCGCGAGCGCGTCGAGCGGGACCGCGTAGCCGCGCCGCACGCGGTCGACGCGCCGGCCGGCCGCGTCGCGACTCGCCCGCAGGAGCACCGTCCCGCGCATCACGACCGTGGCGCGCGTGACGTCGTCGCGCGCCTGCAGCCGCCGCGCGGCGCTCGCGGGGTGGCGCATGCCCCACAGGTACACCGCCCGCGAGGCGGACGCCGGCTCGGCCGCGGGCGCCAGCAACGACAATGCGACAGCCGCCATCGCGAGCATCGCCCCACGGTACGCCGCGGCTGAGCTCCGGGCTCCGCCGCCGGCGTGACGACTTTGCACGATTGACTCGTCAGTCAACCCGATAGGATGCGGCGCCGCACGACCCGATTTCAGGAGTCCAAGGGGAACCGATGAAGATCTGCGTCCTGGTCAAAGAGGTGCCGGACGCCGCCGTCGACAAGCGCATCAATCCGTCGACGGGGCGGCTGGACCGCAGCGGGGAGAAGAACCTCAACCCGTTCGACACGCACGCCATCGAGGCGGCGATGCAGCTCAAGGAGGGTGGGGCGCTGGCCGTCGACGAGGTCGTCGCCGTGACTATGGGCCCCGAGAGCGCCGTGCGGGCGCTGCACAAGGCCGTCTCGCTCGGCGCGGACCGCTCCGTGCACCTCACCGACGAGGCGCTCGCGGGCTCCGACGTCAACGGCACCGGCTACGCGCTGGCCAAGGCGCTCGAGTCCGAGCAGCCGGACCTGGTGCTGTTGGGCCAGCAGTCCGACGACGGCGAGTGCTACACGATCGGCGCGGTGGTTGCCGACCACCTGCGCATGCCGAGCCTCACGCAGGTGATCAAGATCGACGTCGACGACGGTAAGCTGCGCTGCGAGCGCCAGGCGGAGTACGGCTACGACACCGTGCTCGTCGAGCTCCCCGCCGTCATCTCCGTCGGCGACGCCATCAACGAGCCGCGCTACCCGTCGCTGAAGGCGATCATGGGCGCCAAGAAGAAGCCGCTCCAGGCGCTCTCGACCGGGGACGCAGGCATCGAGGCCGGCCGCGTCGGCTACGACAACGCGCGCGCGCACTGCAACGACTTCTCGGCGCCGCCGGCCAAGGAGGCGGGCCAGATCATCGAGGACGAGGACACGAACGAGACGGTCGAGAAGATCGTCGCCTGGCTGGACGA
>Ga0126307_10004010_pt1 | contig 10161 bp, 12 predicted proteins | sample Plot28_FD_89955 | JGI IMG/M metagenome (GOLD analysis project Ga0126307, IMG submission 89955) | Serpentine soil microbial communities from UC McLaughlin Reserve, CA, USA - Plot28 | ecosystem: Environmental > Terrestrial > Soil > Grasslands | place: USA: UC McLaughlin Reserve, Lake County...
ACAAGAAGTACAGACTCATCTAACAGAAGTGCAAAAAGCATTAGATAACAACGACATTGAAGGTGCCAAAATGCATTTGAGTGTTGCTATGGGATTACTTCAAAAAAGTGGGTAAGATGAAATAATTCTCTAGTGGCTTTCTAGCAATCCAACTACAACAAGTTAAATAGCCATTAGAGCACCATCATTTTTTTACTTCTTTATCATATACTTGTTTCATTTATTATAGTTTTAAAATTATTATACATCTAATGCATTTGAATAATTTCTAAAAGATGTTCTTCATTTATTTTTTTAGTTATAAAATTCGTTTTGGATATAGATTGTTTTCTTATATTTGCCATTGGTACAGTGTTAAGAATATTTTAGACACAATATAATATATTAATTTAGTAATTTAATTTTTATAATTTTAGATGCATCTATAAGAATAGATAATTAAAATAATATATTATGTTAATGTATAATCATTATAGGACAAGTGGCATTCTCTGACTTTTCTTGAAACACTATCCAATGCTTTTATTTTAGAAATTTTGTTTAATCTCTGACTCCCTACAATAATAAATTCTATTTTATTATATGATGCAAATTTAAGAATTTGTTTGCTGACAGGTTGTTCGTCTGTTAATGCAGTTATACTAAATTTTATATTTTCTTTTTCTAATGTTGGATTTATTTCTTGTTTTGCCATTTTTATCCATCAATCCTTTAATTTATTTGCTATACTTCTTTTTGTTTGTGCTATCCATTGCCTATCATTCCCTAGTGATGGTGGAATAGGAATATTTTCTATTAAATGTAAAATATAAAGTTCAGCATTTAATGCTTTGGCAAATTCTTTAGATTTCTCTATGCTTTATATGAACTTTCTGTACCGTCATGAGGAAGTAATATTTTACTTAAGGTTTCCTCCCTCCTAAACATTTTTCAAATATTTTAATACTTTTTTTTGGTTTTTGCTTTTGTACTAATATATTCATAAACACATAGATAAGAATGGTAATTTACAATTGTAAACCTCTCATTTTATGTATGTATTTCTCAGTATCCATTATATGAAAATTAAAGAAAAAATAATATCAATTCAACTCTCATTTAACAAATGAGATTAGAAAAGGGAGGTACTATTCTATATGACAAAGACAGTAGCATCATCATCCTCTACATTAACAACAACAATACCATATCCTAATCAATGGAAAGCATTATCTATTCTATCATTAGCCCAATTTTTGATTATTCTTGATACATTGATTATAGGAGTAGCATTACCGACCATTCAAGAACATTTCTTTATAACTCAAACTGAACTACAATGGATTTTCAATGCATATCTCATATCTTTTGGAACAATGTTATTACTTGGTGGAAGGCTATCTGATATCTTTGGACAGAAAAGGATTTATGTTATTGGCTTTCTTGTCCTTACAATATCATCAATTTTAGCAGGAATAGCTACATCCAATGATATACTAATAGCAGCTAGAGCACTCCAAGGACTTGGGGCTGCATTGATTGCTCCTTCCGCACTTTCAATAGTCATGAGCCTTTTTGCCAATAGCAAATCTGAGATGAATAAAGGAATGGGTATATGGGGAGCAGCAGCACCAGCAGGCGGAACAGCAGGTGTTTTCCTAGGTGGCATTATAACAGCCTGGCTTGATTGGCCATGGGTTTTCTTGATTAATGTCCCTATAGGAATAGCAGTTTTACTTCTGACACCTAAACTAATTCCTCAAGGAACAAGAAAGAAAGGGAATATCGATTATCTTGGTGCTGTTTCAATAACACTTTCACTTGTAACACCAGTCTATTCTATTGTTACTGCTAATGATAATGGATGGTTATCTGCACAGACTATTTCTCTTCTAAGTATATCTGCAATCTTGTTTACTGCATTTATTGCAATAGAAAGAAGAACTAAAGAACCCCTCATTCCTTTGTATATATTCAAAACAACAAGAAATCTGCTTTCAGGAAATTTAGCTATGGCTTTATTGGGTGCAGCATGGGTTTCAATGTGGTTCTTTCTGAATCTATATTTACAGCAAATTTTAAACTATGGAGCATTTGAAAGTGGAGTTGCATTGTTACCTATGACAGTACTTACATGATAATGATGATATGGTCAACACCAAGACTAATAGGCAAACTAGGAATTAAAGTGAATCTAATTTTAGGATTAACCCTTTTGGCTATAGAAATGATTCTCTTTAGTTTTACTCCTGCTAATACTGCTGCTGAAGATAATAATAAAATTTTCATGGTCTATGTCTTGCCTGCATCAATCATCTCTGCAATAGGAATGTCATTTGCATATATACCAGCATTAACAGCAGCAATAGCAAATGCAAAAAAAGAAGATATAGGTATAGCATCGGGTCTTGTAAATACAACATACCAAATAGGTTCTACTTTGGGCCTTGCAATTACAGTTGCCATAGCCTCTACACATACCGAAACACTAACTAAGATAGATACAGCAAATCTTGAAGCAATAAACAATGGATTTCATTTGGCATTCATCAGTGCTGCAATTATTGCTGCAATTATTACTGCAATAGCAGCAACAATATCTTTAGCCTATATAAAAAGCAGCAGAACAAAGAATGAAATGAACACAAGAGAATAACAATTTTTCTACATTTATTTTATTTATACAAGATGAATATTTAAAGAATATTTTGAATTCATTATTATTATCATCATTATCTGAAGAAATACCTTATTATTCATATTACAACTATGTCTTAGTCAGTTTTTATTTTAATATTTATTCCTTATCTTAATATCGAGGATTATCATATTATTTTGTTGGTGATGGTATTTTTGATATTACTTTCATTGCAAAGAACAAGGGAAATTTAATATCAATATGACCAAGGCTAAATATAAAAATAGAATAAATTCAATTCAAAAAAAATAATTCGTTTGTTAATGAAACACCAGGAATAAGATATAGAGAACTTTTAAGAATTACCGGATTATCCAATGGCTCCTTGTCTTATAATTTAAATCTCTTAAATAATTCTGGAATGGACAGAGTTAATAAAGTTAACAATAGAGTTACAAGATATTTTTCCCGTGATGTTTCTACTCTTGAATCCAATGTAATTGGACTTTTACGTCAAAACACTACTAGAAATATTATTCTATATATCTTGGAATATGGACCTTGCCACTTTAATGATATAGTTAATTATGCAAATAAGACACCCTCCACTACCTCATGGTATTTATCACGATTAAAAGATTCCAACATTCTAAAGATACGTAAACAAAATGAACTTAATTATTATGATATTAAAATAAACAAATCTCTACTTAAGAAGATTATAAATAAATATAAAAATAATTTACAAACAATCATTGATGAGTACAAATATAAGTAAAAGTATTCTTCAACTGAAATGCTCTACAAAAACCTTTATCACTAAATAAAATATTATTTAATTTGGGTTTTTTCCTTTTCAATTGTTAATATTTTGCTAGTAAGATACAAAACAATTTAAAATTCATAAATTTTTAGTTTTTATTATATTAATGTTTTATATGAGAAGATATAATATAATAATTTCTACTGCATATTATTATTAATATTCTTAATTATCTTATGAAATGATATAATATAATAAAAATTGTTATCTTGTTACGTCACATATAAAAACAAATATATAAACTATAGTACAAATGTCGAACCCATCAACAAAAACAACTACAACAGCATTTGGAATATTGACTTTATTTGCAGTCGGAATGATTTTTTCTTCACCACTGTCTGCATCTGCTGTTGCTATCCAAGACCCTTCCAATGACTATTTGGACGTAAAAAAAGGTATAATAAAGATAGAAGATGATGTTATAACAGATATCGTCTTTAAAACAAGAGGAGAGATTCCTACATTTGGCACTGGAGAAAACTTTGGGTACGGAGTAGTAACTCTAGTTAATGGCACCCTTAACGTTATTGCAACAACTTCACATCCAAATCTTGGAATTGTTGATAGCGAATTGCAAGAAGATGAATTTGACCCTGTTTTTCATAATCACTATGTAGTATTAGGAACTGATGCAGTAAATTGTGGTACAAATGAAGAAGACGAACCAAACCTATCCGTAGCAGACCTTTCTTTTGAATCACCAGGTGAAGTCTTTATCAAAGGAAATGCAGCAATACTTAGAGACCTACCACCATCAGCTGAAGGACAATTTACGGGTGTAGAAATAACTCCTGGAACAAATATACAAATAGTAGCATCATTTTTGTTAGAGCCAGTATTTGTTGAAGGAGAATTAGCAGCAGTTTGTGTTACAGATGTAATGCCAGTAGAACCACAAGATGAAAGAACTGTAATCATAGGAGAAAAGGATTTCAAACCCGACTATCCACGACCTGATTATGGAAATAATGACGGATATGGAAATAATGACGGATATGGAAATGACTACTCAACTGAAAATTTCTATGATGTAGAATATGACCATAAACCAAGATATTAATATATAGATAGTAGTTGAAAAAAGACCAGAAGAAAATAAAAAAATTTTCTCAAATTCTTTTCTTTTTTGTTTATTACAATAAGGATTATTTACAATTTGATTGAATTGAATTAATGAAAGAGGAAATTTAGCTACATATACTCCTGCAGTAAGAGTTGCAATAGACAGAGCAACTTTTAGATACATTTAAAGAAGAATCAGAAAAGAATTAAGAGTAAGAGATTAATAATTGATTTACCTTTATTTTACTAAAAAAACAAATAATGTTCAGTTTTTAATAATTTACAATTTAAATAAATTTTTATCTTCTTAATGCTGCATCATTCCCATAGAATCTTTTTGAGTATCTTTTGTTGCATTATCATAGTGTATCATTGTTTGATTAGGATTATCTATAGATGTATCCAATTCTACTCCACTAATTAATGTTCCAAACATTTCATTTGGACTAAAAAAATGTTCTTCAGTTTTATTAACATCAATAGTAAGTCCTAAAACTTTATTCCCCATAAGATGTATAGTTAAAGGAACATTTTTGTATTCGTTATTATTATTATTATTATCAGAATAGATATCTGCTACTCCCATTACAACTATATCTTTGTCAGTAATTATAACATTCTTAGAAACAAAGTTATTGATATAATGAGTATGAGAAAGACTACCATCTGGCTTTATCATCGTAAAATTAGCAATAAAATCTGCTTCACTGCTATTGTTATTTATGAGAGGATTCTTATTATTGCGAAGATTACTATTATCATTAGTCATTATATTGTTTATTGCTAATTCCCAAAATCCTCCTTGAATCCATATAACAATCCCATCTTTTATTTGGTTATTTGCAAAATGTCCTATGACTTTTATAATTTTTGATTTATTTTTTTTCTTCAGAATTATCATTTAATATGGGAGTATTTGTCAATTATGATTGTGCTATGGCAAATTGGATAATATTATTCTGTGATTGTTTTAAAAATGATTCTATTGCTATTACAGATACAAATCCAACAAAAATTATGGTATATAAATAGATAGAAGAATATCGAGAAAAATGAATCACTAACTACTATTTTTCATTAAAAATATAAATTCTACTCTACTAAATTTGAATATAGATTATTCTATTTAAAATATAAATGAAAATTGATTAATATAATAAAAAAAGAAATTATGGTGGCAATCCTGTTTGATTTAGTAGTTTTCCAGTAGTTGCATATGTTACACTAAATGGTTCTCCATTAATATTGTGTAATGCTAAAGCTGCACCTGTAAACGTAGTAGAACCGGCATTAAATTGTCCATTAAATTGATTCATAACAGATATTGCTACAGAACCATTTCCAAAAGGAGCATTTAGTGGTTGTCCATGCTGTTCATCTGTTGCAGTTGCATTAAATGGGTTAAGTATAACTATTTCTACTGGCTTACTAGCAGAATATGTTACTTGTCCACTATACATTTTACCATCATCTCTTGGAGGTAAAGCTATAACTATTTGATGCGCTTCATGTCCTGGAAGTGGGTCTTGTATAGATTTATCGGTTTTTTGAATAGCAAACATTTTGGGTTCAGCAAAGGCTGTGATTGACATATTAGATGTAGAAGATATAGTTAGTCCTGCCAGTAGCGCTGTCAAAAATAATGTTCCTATGATGTTTATTTTTGCATTCACCTTTTTTAAAAGTAATTCCTATTATTTAATAGTTTTACATTAAATATTTTCACTATCTAAAAATTAATAAATAAATTTAAATATTTTGCCATTATTTTATTTTATTTATATTAGTTATCAAATAAAACATCCATTAATCGGTTTCACTATTTATTACATTACCCTTTATCTTATTTTATAAGGTATTCTTAAATAATAAATATCATGGTTTTCAAATCAGACTTTGCTCAAAACGAAATATAGTAAAAATTTAAAAAATTTTTTTTTATATATATGACCCATCTATAGAAATATTCATGAATAAAAAATTGTAGATGAGAACAATAAAAACTAAAGGGTAACATGTTACCACTTAAATAGTTCTTTTTTTAACTAATAATAGAGAATGTCTGAAATTCTCTTAAACAGATATATATATTAGGTATTGAATTTATAATAAAATAAATTAAGAAAATATAACTTGATGGTTTGCAATTGTTTTCAATAAAATATTCGTTCACAAATTAGTATTAAAGATACTAACAGTGAAAATGATGGCAATATATGGTTATTTGACAATGATCTTGCATTGGATGTAGTACATATGTTGGCGAAATTTCATTATTTAATAATTAGTTTATATTTATTTTCTATACACCTTCTAATCAATCCACATGTATTGACTAGATCATGTTATTACAATTAAAAAATAAATTGATATTGGAAATATATATAATAAAAAATTGATAATTCAGTCCTAACTAACAGGGTCTAATTCTTCAAAGTTAATCAATTCTAAATTAACTCTATATGGCTTTGTCTGATTTTCCACTAGTAAGACAGTATCACATGTATTTTCAAATCCTTCAATTACTGCGCAGATACTCATAGTTGGATCTTCTCCTTTATTTACAGGTTTTACTATTGCTAAAGGAAATGTTTATCTTTATATTATAAAACATGATTATAAAATAAATAAGATTGAATAATCATGTTGGAGAATAATTAAAACAGACAAAAATGTTTTATTCATCCATATTGAAATTTGTGAATGCTTTGCAATTACAATAATTAATAATTATCCTTTATTTGTTAAATAATTTCAAAATTAAATTATACTAATAATAAAAGGTAGAATTTTAATTACAATAGTTTCCTTTAATTTTTTTGTCTTTGCAATTTTTTCTTTCTTTTATTACTTTTTCCTTTCTTCTCATTTTTGTTGTTGTTGTTGTTGTTATTCTGTTCTATTTTGAATTTTGACCTAACAGACCTTTTTTAGGCTCTTTTACAATGAAAAGAAGAAGGAGAGGTAATAAATAATTAGAAACACAGATTAAAAGAATTCTTTTGCTTCATTTTTTGTTCCTATCTGATTTTATAGTATATACTGATTACATTATTTGAATACATTCTGTTTTCCAACAAGATGAAAGAAAAAAGATTATTCCAAACATTGTATAGATTTGAAACTGTTCAATTTACTAAACTACTTCATAAAATTGATATATACTACTTATCAAAAATACTACTCTAAAGTTTATACTTGATGGAATTGTAAAGATAAGGAAAAAAAATGTTGTTTTATTATTCTACGAGATGTTATATTTTTTTATTTCAGATTATTTATTTTTTTGGGATATGTTTTTATAAACAAATATAACTTCGATTCTGCGGAATAATATAGAAATTGCAATACCATTCCTTTTATATATTAATCATATCCAAATAAGATTAGAGAATTCAATATTCTTAATAGATATTTAAAAATATAGTTTTGCTAATTATACTAATAATAGATTTTATATATAATATCAGCTATTATTTGCAATAGAACGTGTAAATGAGATATTTTGATAATAAGGATAGTACTGATCTTTTATCCAATGAGCATATAATGTTATTGTATGAAGATAAGAATAAGCGTAATAACTTTATCATAGATATTATTAATGAAGGATTAAAAAATGGTTGTTTATGTATATACGCATCTTTAGATTTAGACAATTCTAAAGGTATTTCATTAATAGATGATTTATCTTCTAAAGTAATAAATTATGAAGAGAACACACAGAAGGGAAATCTTCGATTTATCAATTTTAAACCTTATTATGAATCAGCATTAAAAGGAGACCTAAAATTATTTGAAAAGTTGAAAAATGAATTAGAATATTTATTAAATAAGCGCCTTTCGGAAGGAAAAAAAGATAAAATACTTGTTTTTGCAGATGCAGCATGTAATTTATCAGAGACTAGGAATTTTAATGAATGTATAGAATTAGAAAAATGGTGGCAAGACGTTAACATAGATTGGGCCAGAAATCACAAAAATATTACGGTAGTGTGTCCGCATCCCAACTATGTCTTTAAGGATTCTGAACAAGACATAAAGAATAAAATTATTGGTTTACATGATACTACATTTCATATAGAAAATAATTATCCTTTTCGTTATTTTTATAATTTAATTACTAACAATATGAATTTTAATGATTTGGTTAATGATGAACAAACAATTGAGAAGATAAAAGAAATAAAGCACAATTTCATGGAAGAACATAAGAATATCATCAATACATATTATACAATATTTTCTAAACGTTTAGACGAAATGATTTATCATAAGTTGGAGGATTCAAAGAATATAGAAGAATATTCAAATTTATATAGTAAGACAAATCGAAATTTAATGGATAATCAAACTCATAATACAAGAATAATAAATGAAATTATGGATAAAAATATGGATACTTTCATTAAATCAATTAAACTTGCGAATAAATTTTACTCTGACGTAATCCATAGTTATTATAATTATATAACAGAAATTAAATCATCATCTTAACCTTTAACAATTATATTCACAAACATCGTGACAAAATTAGATTGAGGCTCATTGAGGCACATGCGTTGTAATACATGTCCTCTAGTTTGGCTTTTCAGTCCAAAGAACTCCAAACAGAACCTACTAAAATGGTGATAGATAACATTATTTAAATAAATTAATACAAATTGTTATTTATTTTCTTTTGCTCTTTTACATAAAACAAAATTAAAAAAAATTTAGTGGTTGTAATAAGATTTTTCTATCTTATTTACAAAGTTAAAGTAATTTTGAGCTGCTTCATTATAGTACTTTTGTGCAATTTCTATTGATTTGTTAAAGGTTTCTGTAGATGTCAATACAACATCATTTATTCGTCTTGTCGCATTTACAGTATTATCAGTTACATTTTGATTAGTATTATTATATACATCTGCATATCGTTGTGGATAGAGATAATTATTCCAGTAAGATTTGGATGTATCATCTATAAATCTTGAAAATACTGACTGAAAAGTATTAGCAATATTTTTTTGCAATTCTAAAGTGTTGTTTGTAATTGATTGAATTGTGTTAATGGTTTCTTGTTGATATTTATTTGATGTATCAATACTTTTATCTAGAATCGCTTTGTTTGACTGTTGATATTCATTAACATTATTGGTAATTTTATTTGTTGTATCAGATATATTGGATGTTGTATTTTTTATTTGTTGTCTTTGTTGGTCTAAAAATTGCTTTGTTCCTTCTATTATATCATTATTTACTTTTTTATTTTCATTTTCTAGATTTGTCATATTATTAATTGGTAACTATATAGTGTTTCCATATAAATCCTAATAAACTTGAAAATTAAAAGTAAAATTAGAAAGTGATAGTATAGTATGAATTTTGAATTTTATAAGTTGAATAAACAAATTTAAGCTATTTGAGCATGCTTGAGTAGGGAAATTATAGAAATACAGACGCTTTATTTATAATTAATGAGGGGAAATTATTGTCATAGCTAATTGTAGAATGATATTATATACAGCTAATTGGCTATGACACTCTGAGAGTCCTTCATTGCGTATGTATTATAAAATAAAAAACATCATTTATATAATTCTAAATAGGAATTTTTAAAGAGCGAATTATGATTGAATAAATTATCTTATAGTTTAAAAATGAGATTTAAAAC
>Ga0126307_10004011_pt1 | contig 10161 bp, 13 predicted proteins | sample Plot28_FD_89955 | JGI IMG/M metagenome (GOLD analysis project Ga0126307, IMG submission 89955) | Serpentine soil microbial communities from UC McLaughlin Reserve, CA, USA - Plot28 | ecosystem: Environmental > Terrestrial > Soil > Grasslands | place: USA: UC McLaughlin Reserve, Lake County...
CCCTGCGAGCAAACGCGGCACCCCCTGGGATGAGGTATTGCGCGAGACCCGCCGGGCGCGCGCGGAGCACCGTCGCTGACGGCCTTCGTCGACACCAACGTGCTGCTCCGGCATCTCACCGGCGACCCGCCGGAGATGGCTGCCCGGGCGACAGCGTTGCTTGCGACCGCCGAGGAACTTCTGCTCGCGGACTTGATCGTTGCCGAGTGTGTCTACGTCCTCGAGTCCTTCTACGAGGTGCCTCGCACGAGGGTGGCCGAGCTCATGCGCGCGGCGATCACCCTGCCCTCCATCCGGGTCACCGACGAGCCGTCGATGTTACGGGCGCTCGAGGTCTACGAGCTCGAACGCGTGGACTTCGCCGAGGCGTATCTGGTTGCACAGGCGGAGGCGACCGGCGTAGGCACGATCGCCTCGTTCGATCGATCGATCGATCGCGTAACGAGCATCGCGCGGCACGAGCCGTGAACGCGACCGCCGTCGCGTCTCGCGGCATGAAAATGCGCCTTGGAGGCTCTGTCTGGGGCCGGCCGTAGGGTCGGGTGATCCGGGACAGGGCTTTGTTGGGAGAACGCAGGCGGGTAGGCCGGTTTGCGCGATGGGCTTTGAGCCCGTGCTCTTCGTTCGGCCGTCCGTGCGACTTGCCTGGATTGTGCTCAGAGCACGTATCGGTCTGCGTCGTTGTCCCGCTGGTTCTCCCGTTCGGTGTCCGCTGCGTCGTGGGAGGTGAGGATGGCGTTGACGAGTCAGCCCGGACGACACCGGCATCACGCAGGCGCGCGCGAAGACCGACCGGTGGACGCGCGCGCGTTGGCGAGGCTGTTGTGGTCGGGCGAGCTTGAGTCGGTGTGGATGCCGGATGAGCGCTGCCGCGTGCTGCGGCGCCGGCTGGCCCGGCGCGAGCAGCTGGTGCACGCACGTTCGCGGGCAAAGAACGAGATCCACGCCGGTGCTGCAGCGTCGCCTGCAGGGCAAGCCGCCGTGCTCGGACCTGTTCGGCGTCAAGGGCCGCCGGTGGCTGGCCGGCCTTGAGCTCCCGCTCGAGGAGCGCGAGTCGGTCGACGCCGGTGTCTGCCACATCGACTCTCTGGACTGCGAGATCGCCGCGGTCGAGCGGCTGATCGCCCAGCAGGCGCTCAAGTGGCCCGAGATCCGCCGGCTGATGACCGTCCCGGGCGTCAACCTGATCTGCGCCGCGACGTTCATCGCGGCCGTCGGCGACCCGCGCCGCTTCTTGAGCAGCCGCAAGCTCGTGGCCTACCTCGGCCTGCGATCCCCAGCGCGACCATCACCGCGCCAAGGGTGCCTACGGTCTGCAGCCACTCACGCAGCGCATCGGGCTCCGGGCATCGCATCAGCGCTCACATTGACGCCATGGGCGGACGAACCGGGAGGAGCCGGGGGCGGCCGCAGGCACCTTCACGGAGGGACCGATTCGCACGTGCGAGCGCTACGGCAGGGTCACCGAGATCGGTCCCACAACGGAACTCATGGGCAAGCCGACGAAGTCGTCGACGATTCGCTCGCGTCTCGGCCTCGCTATCGCTATCGCGTGATCTCGATACTCGCGTGGGCGGCCTGGCGAGTGCCAACCGGATGATTTCCGCCCCGATCCGGCTCTGGCGAGCGCTCGCCATCGCGTTGGCAAGGAGAGCGCAGTCCGTCGACGGCGGGCGCGTGGTGCCTTGCCTCTTGTAACTATCAACCCCATCTAAGGCACATCGGACTCGCTCGGGGCCTGATCATGCCGGCACGCGGCTTGCGCGCGAATCCGTCTCACAATGGCGCGCCGCCGGCGTGGCGTCTCGGGATCTGTTTCGGGCTGATCGGCCCCGCGGCTGGGGCCCCACGCTCTCACAACGCCGAATCGATGCGGGAGTGAGCCACTCGTTTCAACACGCTCGGGCCTCGTCCGGTGAGGCCATGCTGCCCCGCGCTGGACGAGAGTGCCGCACCCCACGTGATTGCGGTAGCCGCTCGCAGGCTTGCCCCAAGAGTTCACGGGGCCGAGGCCGGCGATGCGCCGGCATGCGCTCGGCCAGCAAGCGGCGCAGCGGCTATGACGCGCGCCGAGCGAGGCGATCGGTTGCCGTGCGAAGCTGCCCCGAGTTCGGCGGTTGAGCTGGGCACCCGCTCCGATTGACAGTGCGGTACTCCTCTGGGAGGCTCGGAACCGGTCGTTCATGCGCGTTGAGATCGTGAGCCCGCCGTCCGTCACGTCCGCGACTGAGTGCGTTGTCCGGGTGCTGCTGATCAACGACAGCTACGAGCCGGTGGCGGTCTCGCGGAACGCTTTCATCGGCCCGAACCTGACGGCGCAACATGCCGTTCAGTCGGTCGAGCCGACGTATGGGGGGCCCGACGAGCCGCTGACGCTGCAGCCGTTCTCCTTCTATGGGAGGGAGCGGTCGCTCTCGTTGCCGCCGGGTGAGAGCGAGATCGTCGCGTCATACCGCGTCGGGGACGGCGGCGAGGAGATTTCGTCCTCCGCGCGGATCGTGGTCAAGGGGGCGGAATGAGCGAGCGCGAGAACGAGCGGGCTCAGGAGGTCGTCGCGGAGCAGCTCGTCGCGGGGCAGCAGGCATCGCCGGCCGTGGCGTCGTGCGCGCCGGCCGCGTTGCTCGGCTCTGCCGCAGCCTCGGGCGTGCCCGTCGCGCTGAGCCGGCTGGCGCATTCCAACGCCGCGGTGCAGCGCGTCGCCGTCCTCACCGGCCTGCAGGCAGGATATGGCAATGCCTATGTTCAGCGCCTGCTGCGCCAGGCCGCGGACGGCGGCGTACAGCCGGAGGGCGAGGCGGGCGCCGCCGGCGAGCAGGGCGCCGTCCTGTCGGTGCAGGAGGAGTTTGTGCCGGAGGAGTACAGCGATCTGCCCGATGAGCACATGCACGTCGCATACGTCGGCCCGGGAGTGGGCGGGTTCGCCGACGGGGGCCAGACCGGCATCGCGACTTACGGCGAGGCGGACGGGCACGATCACGCGCCGCACGCCTTCAGCGACGGCGGGCAGACGGGGACCGTCGTATGGGCGGGCGGCGGGGGTGCCGGCGCGCACGGGAACGAGGGCGTCGGCAGCATCCAGGCCCAGACCGCGCCGACCTATGAGTCGCGCCTCAACGCTGCCACCAAGGACGCCGACGCCTGGGTCAAGCCCGGGACCGGGACTATCAGCGTGAAGCGCTCCTGGGTGGGGATCGCCTCCGGCGACCAGGGCAACGGACACTTCGTCACCGCCGCGGCCGCGTCCCGGATCAACGCGCACGAGCTCTTGCACGTCGCCAGTACGAAGCGGCACCACGACGCGAACCTCAAACCGCTTGAGGCCAGGATCGCCGACAAGACGCTGGGCATGGGCGTCTGGAACACGGACGCCGGCGCCATCGCCGTGCTCAAGGCCGCCATCAAGTGGCCCGAGTCCATCAAGACGTTCCAGGACAACGATCGGGCGGACAACAAGCCAATGGGGACCGTTGACGCGAACGACAAGGGCTCCGGCACCTACCCCGTCGATGCCGGTCCGGGGGCCGTCGGAGGCACGAATTTCCAGCACCGCGTCCGGCTACCGTCAGAGCCGAATCCGCCATAGCCCGATCCAGCACGGCGGGCGCGAGGCCGAGGTATCCGTCCACCGCGTTGATCGACGAAGCCTCGCGATCAAGTTCGACGACGAACTGCGCCATCGTTCGGCGCACCACGACCCTGCCAGTTCACAACGTCAAAAGCCGGCCGGCCACCCGAGCGCGCGCCCCGGCGCCGAACTCGCGCCCGCTCCTCCAAGGGACGCGCTAGCGCGTTCGCACGCCATTGCCGTGTCATTTTTCGACGTCATACCTTGGTGTAGGTCCACCCCTGGGTGTCGCCGATCTCAGCGTAGGAGAGGCCCTGGGCCTTGAGCATCAGCGCCGTCGCCTCGTCCGGCTTGAGCCGCTGCAGCGCCTCCGCGGAGCGCGTCACCCGCTCGCGGCCGGCGAGCAGATCGTCGACGGGCCGCTGCGCCTCGGCCGCTCGACCGTCGAAGTCGATGTCCTCGACCGGTACGGCGTCGGTGCGCGCGCGGCGTACGGCGAGCGCCTCGTGCTTGATCACTACCTATCGTCACTAAGGCACACGGCGGTCGAGCGCCTATGACGTTCGCGGCGGACCGCAGCGATCAGGAGCCGAGATTCATGGGCCGTGCGTCGCTGCTAGCCGTCCGCGGCGCCGTCCTGCCGCGCTTGTGAAGCAGGTTCCGGCGGCGCATCGACGCCCGGTTGCGTCGTGTCTGCGGGCTGCGTTGCGGCGTCTTCGGCTGCGGACGCCGCGCTGGCCGCGATCGCGTAGCCGGTCTGCCCGCCGGGCAGCTGGCGTTTCTCGACCGTCGCTTCCTGCGTGAGCCTGCGCAACAGCGTGTAAAGCGTGGCGCCCGTGACCTGCGAAGCCGCGGCGAGTTCTAGCGCCGTGACGCCCGGGCGCTCGCCGATCATGCGCAGCACGGCCGTGCGGTTGGCACCCGGCGCCGCGCGCTTGCGCGCCGGCGGCGCGGCACCAGTCGCGCGCGCCGGGCGGGTCTTCTCGGTGCTCGCCGGGGCCGCGGTGGCGCCGCGACGTGTCGGCCGACGGCCGTGGCCGGCCGCGGCGCCCGAGCGCCGACGCTTTGCCGCCCGCGTACCGCTCTCGGCAGCGGCGCTCGCGACGCGCTTGGCCCTGCCGGGCGCCGCGGCCTGCTTGGCCGAGCGTGCCGCCGCATCCGCGGATTTGCGCGCCGAGCTCGACGAGCTCCGCGAAACCCAGCGCGGTTCACAGGCCAGCCTCGCGTGATAGGAGCACTGCCTGCGGCAGGGCGAATGATGCGGGTCTCGTCGATGCGTCTGATTGGGCTGGGCGTCTCAACACGGCTGGGAACGGCGAGCTCAGCTATGCAACCCGCTATGCACCGGATTACACAGCTGTGTCCACTCGATCCCGCGCCCAGAGCCAAATCTGCCGGCGTCCTGCATCCGTCCGCCTCACGTCCTTCGTCACAGGTGAAGCGGTCGGGGCCGGATGCGGTTCCTTGGCAGTGGTCTGGGCGCGGGATCGAGGGGAGGTAGGTGGCGAGGCGGGCGGACGGCAGAACGGCAGGATCGGGGCGAAACGGGGGCCCCAGCAAGGGCTAGCGGCGGGCGGATGGAGGGGAGGTAAGGGCGGCGTGAGTCGGTAGCGCAGGGCGGTGGTTCGGCGGGTGAAGGAGCGTGAGGATGTGGACGCCAGCAAAGGGGTGGAGGGCTGAATGCCTCGGGCTACTCCACGGCCGATGCAGTCGGTGCCGCGGTACGCATTGACGCGGGCTGAAGCCGCGGCGTCGCTCGGGATCAGCCTCAACCACTTCGAGCGGAAAGTGCAGCCGGAGCTGAACGTGTTTTCTCCGGCCAGCTCGTTCTGATCCCGGCGACGGAGCTAGAGCGGTGGGTCCAGCGGAACGCCAGGCGGATCGTGCCGCGGGCTACTCGCGCGCGGCTGCAGCGCGCGACAGATAGTCATTGAGGCGGTCCGCCGCGTCGTCCTCGCCCGGCTGCGGGAGGAGCTTCACGTAGCGCGTGAGCATTTGGAGGTCGGCGTGGCCCATGTACTCCATGAGTTCCTTGACCGTGTAGCCGGCGGCCATGAGCAGGGATGCGTAGGTGTGGCGGCACTCGTGGAGCGTGATCCGGTTGAAGTCGGAGGCGGTCCAAGCCTTGGCCGCTCGCGAAGCGAGCTTGCCCGACATCACCGAGAGCTCGACGACGCGGCCGCGGGTCGGGCGGCCTTGACGCATCCACGCTTCCGACAGGACGATGCGAAGCGGGGCGGCAATCGATGGACGGCGCTCCGTGCCAGCCGCGCTCTTCGCGCGGCCGACCAGAAGGCGCGAGCCGATGGCGCCCTGCTCGTCGAGGACGTCGTCCATTCGAGGCGGTCGATCTCCGCTCGGCGAAGGCCGGCGTAGAACGCGATCGCGTAGGGCACCGCATCCGCCGGTTCCAGCGCGGCCAGGAGCTGGGCGGCCTCGGGCGCGAAGGCGACGCGCAGGCGTGGCTTCTCGTCGTTGGGCGGCAGCTCGACGAGCGGGAGCGGGTCGCGAGACGAAGCGGCGGGAGCGCGTGAGAGCCCAGGAGTAGATCGCCGAGGCGACCGCGATGTGGCTCGCAATCCGGGACCGACTCAAGCCCTCGCTCGCCAGGCGGTCGACGAACATCTGCCACTCGGCCTCGCCGATCTCGTCGGCGACCATCGGGCCGAACTCCGGCTCCAGGACGTTGCGGTAGGACCGGCGGTAGTCGCCGATCGTCGTGTCGCTGTATGACTCGCCGCGGCCGCGCCGGGGGCTGATGCGACCTGCCTCGACTCCGGCTAGCCACTCGCGCTGAGCCTCGCAGGGCATCGCTTGAGGTGCGACACGTAGACGCCGGGCGTCTTGACTTTCGCCAGTCGGCCCGCGACGCGAACCGTACCGGTTCTGGGGGACACAGATGTCGCCGCAGTCGGGCTACGCTGGGGCCGGCTGGGGCCGGCTGGGTCACGCGGCCACCACCGAAAAATGCCCGCATTCGGCGGCATGAAGTTAAATGTGGGCGATACTCAGACCATGCCGGAGGAGGGACTCGAACCCCCGACACGCGGATTATGATTCCGCTGCTCTAACCGACTGAGCTACTCCGGCGGGGACGCGGAGGTTAGCGCCTCGCGACGCTCCCGAAATCCGCGAGCGGCGCGGGGAAGCAGCCCGACCGGGCCGGCGACCGTCGGCGCTGGACGGGTTCAGGCGCGCAGCGTGGCGCGGTCGCGGACCGGCTCCGTTTACGGCTCGAGCCGGTTGGAGAACAGCGAGCATGGCCCGCGCGGAAGACCTGTCGGAAAGCAGGCACGAGCCGCATCTGTCGCTCGCCGCGCAGCTCCGCATCCGCCGGCCCGTGCAGCACCACCACCCGCACCGTGCAGTCGCCGCGGTCCAGGCGCCTACGCTTGCGGCATGTCCGCCGAGAAGCACAGGGACGTGTACCGTCGCGCGATCGAGGCGGTCGGCCGCGGGGACGGCGACGCCCTCGATGCGCTGCTCGCGCCGGACATGACCGACCACAACCCGATGCCGGGTCAGCCACCCGGCCGCGAGGGGTTCAAGCACTGGATGCGGTCGGTCCGCACAAGCCTCCCCGGCCTGACCGGCTCGGTCGAGGACGTCGTGGCCGAGGGCGACCGGGTGGCGGGTCGGATCACGTGGGCCGGAACCCATCGTGGGACGTTCGCGGGCGTCGCGGCGACGGGGAAGCCCGTCCGCTTCACGGCGATCCACATCGTCCGGCTCGCGGACGGGCGGATCGCCGAGTGGTGGGGCGCGGCGAGCCTGCTCGACGCGCTCGAGCAGATCGGGGCCCGATCCGGAACCCGACGGTCGGCTTCCATTTGACCGGGACGACGACGCTAAGCGACGGAATCGTCATCCTCAGCCACGAGATCCGACAAGGTTCTCGCGTGACCGCCGCGATCGTGGCCGACGCAGCGCGGGACCCGAAGCATCGAGGAGATCCGATCATGAACACGGCCGCCCACGTCCACCACGCGATCGACTACGTCGAGATCCCCGTCACGGACATCGACGCCGCCAAGTCGTTCTACGCTGCGGCGTTCGGGTGGTCGCTCGTCGACTACGGTCCCGACTACGCCGGCATCCAGGGGGACGGCAGGGAGATAGGCGGCCTGCGCCGCGACTCCGAGGTCGGCACCGGCGGGCCGCTGGTGATCCTCTACTCCGACGACCTCGAGAGCAGCGTCGAGGCCGTGCGCGCGGCCGGCGGGACGATCGTCGCACCGATCTACTCCTTCCCCGGTGGGCGCCGGTTCCACTTCGCCGACCCGGCCGGCAACGAGCTCGCCGTCTGGTCGGATCGACCGGCGCCCGCGGCGTAGTGCCCGACCTCGACCGGATCGTCGACTTCGTCACCGCGAACGCGCGGCTGCTCGACCGCCGGCGGATGGAGCTGGCCGTCGGCGCCGGCGATCCGCGGGCCGCCCTGGACGCGCTCGCCGGCTACCGCAACCGCGACGGCGGCTTCGGCTGGGCGCTGGAGCCCGATGCGCGCGCCCCGGCCAGCCAGCCGGTGGCGGCGCTGCACGCCTTCGAGGTGCTCGAGGAGGTCGCGCCGGCGACGAGCCCGCTGGCGGTCGGGCTCCTCGACTGGCTCGACGCGATCGCGCTGCCCGGCGGGGCCGTGCCGTTCGCGCTTCCGGGAGGCGCGAGCGCCGGCTCGGCGCCGATGTGGCAGTCCGCCGACACGACTTCGCCATCGCTGCACATGACGGCGGTCGTGCTGGGCATCGCGCAACGCGTCGCGCGCCACGACCAGGCTGTGGCGGCGCACCCGTGGCTAGGACGCGCAACCGAGTGGGCGACGCGGCAAATCGCGGCGCTCGACGAGCCCCGGCACGCGATCGAGTTCCGCTACGTGCTCGGGCTCCTGGACGCGCTCGAGGCCCGCGACGAGCTGGAGCGGCTGTGGAGGCACGTGCCCGCCGACGGCACGATGGCCGTCACCGGCGGCAGTCCCGGCGAGGCGATGCGGCCGCTCGACTTCTCGCCCGAGCCCGCCCGGCCGATCCGTCGCCTGCTCGATCCGCGGACGATCGAGGCCGACCTGGACCGGCTCGAGGCCGAGCAGCGCGACGACGGCGGATGGGACGTTGACTGGACGCACTGGTCGCCCGCGGGCGGTCTGGAGTGGCGCGGCTGGGCGACCGTCCGCGCGGTGCGGATCCTGCGCGCCAACGGGCGCCTGTGAGCTCGACTCCCGACAACCACCCATCCGCACCGGTTCCCGATGCCCGAGCCATGCCCCGATGGGCGGCGCCGAACGGGACGAGGTTCGGCGGCTGGCTGCTCAACGCCGCCGACAACACGTTCGGCCCGGCCGGCGACCTGGACGGCGACGGGCGGGCCGAGCCGACGATCACGCGCCCGCGGGGCTAGAGCCGGCCGGCTCGACGCTCGGCGCGCAGATGATGGCGCCGAACGGGACCAGGGTCGGCGGCTGGCTCCTCAACACGGCCGACAACCGGCCCTCGACCGTCGCCGACTACGACGGCGACGCCGGGGCCGGGATCCTGATCACGAGCCCGTGGGGCATCGGCATCGTCGAGCTGGCCGGCGGCAGCGTCGCGGCGCCGACGATGCAGCGCGACGGCACCCGCTTCGGCGGCCGGCTGCCCAACACGATCGACAACGACGTCGGCCATGGCGTCTGAGCGGCGGGCGGGTGCGGCGCCGACTCCCGGCGCCGCAGCCGGCGCGCGCGCGAACGCGTAGCGCGCATAAGCCGCGGCGGCGAGCGCGGCGGCGGCGCCCGCATACAGCCCGCTGCGCGGCCCGGCGACCTCCGCCAGCCAGCCGACCAGCGGCGCGCCGATCGGCGTCGAGCCGAGGAAGACGATCGAGTACAGCGCCATCACGCGCCCGCGCAGGGCGGGCGCCGCTGCGAGCTGGAGCGAGGAGTTCACGCCGGCGGCGAACGTGACGCTCGCGGCGCCGAGCGGCACGAGCGCGATCGCCTGGAGCGGGAGCGAGGGCGCCAGCGCGACGAGCAGCTCCGCGCAGCCGAACAGCGCCGCGGCGCCGGTCAGGATCCGCGGCGTCACGCGCCCGCGCGCGCCCGCGGCGAGCGCCCCGAGCACAGACCCGACTCCCATCGAGGCGGTCAGCAGCGCGTACGTCGCGGCGCTGCCGTGCCACGTCTGCGCGGCGAGCAGCGGGAGCAGGACCTGGAAGTTGAACGAGACGGTCCCCGCCACGATCATCATCGCGAGCGGGATCCGGAGCGCCGGCGTGCGGCGCACATAGGCGAGCGCGGCGCGCAGCTGCCCCGGCGCGCGCGGGACCCGGTCGCCCCGCTGAAGCAGGGCCGGATCCATCAGCCGCAGCGCGACGAGCATGACGAGGAACGTCGCCGCGTTGACCGCGAAGCACGCCGCGACCCCGGCCAGCGCGATCAGGGCGCCGGCCGCGGCCGGCCCGACGATGCGCGCCGAGTGCACGATCACCGAGTTCAGGGCGACGGCGTTCACGACCCGGTCGGCGCCGACCATCTCCATCACGAACGCCTGGCGCGTCGGGTTGTCGATCGCGTTCACGCTCCCGCGCGCGAGCACGAGCGCGTAGACCATCCACGCCTCGATCGC
>Ga0126307_10004012_pt1 | contig 10159 bp, 10 predicted proteins | sample Plot28_FD_89955 | JGI IMG/M metagenome (GOLD analysis project Ga0126307, IMG submission 89955) | Serpentine soil microbial communities from UC McLaughlin Reserve, CA, USA - Plot28 | ecosystem: Environmental > Terrestrial > Soil > Grasslands | place: USA: UC McLaughlin Reserve, Lake County...
AGCAGCTCGTGCTGGGGTGCGTCCTCGACCCGTTCACCGCGACCCCGGCGGACGTGCGCGAGGCCGTGGCAGCCGTGCTCGCCGAGCCGTCGTACCGTGCCGCGGCCGAGCGGCTGCAGCAGGAGTTCGCTGCGCTTCCCGCGCCGGCCCGCATGGTGGAGCTTCTCGAGGGACTGCGCTAGTTGGAACCGCTCGACCGACCCGCTCACGCGCTCCTTCGAGCAGTCGCAGCCGCATGTGGCGACGACGCGACGGTGATCGCGCGGTCGCGCCGGTCCGGCGGACGCTCTAAACGACGATCTCGGCCGCCGGCCCCCGCATCCCGGCGAAACGCGGCACCGCCTCGAGGACGCTCTCGCGGGCGCAGAACTCGACGTCGGCCTCGAGGCCCGGCGGGCCATAGGTGCGCGCGTTCAGCCCGTCGAGCGGGTTCGGGAAGGCGTCGGCGAGGAGCCCCGCTGCGACCGCGGCGTCAGTCGGCTCACCGTCGAGCGCGTGCACGATCCGGCCGGCGCAGTAGGCGTCGTCGAACGCGAAGGCGCCTTTGTAGCCGGCGCAGATCACGGCCACGTCCTCCCCGCGTTCGGCCGCCGCCCGCGCGACCGCGTCGAGGTTGAGCAGGCTGCCGATCAGCACCTCGTCACAGCGTTCGGCCGCGGTGACGATCGACCGCGTGCCGTTCGTCGTCGACAGGATCAAGTCGGAGGCCTGCGGCTCGAGGTACTCCCGCGGCGACGCCCCGAGGTCGAAGCCCTCGATCCGGACGGCGTCGCGCTCGCCGCCCACGATGCTGTCCGCAAGCTCCTCACGCAGCGCCCGCGCCTGCTCGATCTCGGGGACGCAGAGCACGCGCCGGTATCCCGCGGCCAACGCCTGGGCGATCGTCGAGGTGGCGCGGACGACGTCGACAACGATCCCCGTGGAGGCCGACGCCGCCTCGTCGGGCGTGAAGGCGACGTGAATCCGCACGTGGGTACGCTAGTCGCCATGGCGCCGGTGTCAGAGGACGACGTGCTCAGGTGCTACCGACATCCAGACCGGGAAACCGGCGTCTCCTGCAGCGAGTGCGGCCGCGGCATCTGCCCCGACTGCATGACGTTCAGCCCCGTCGGGATCCGCTGTCCGGACCACTCGGGCCAGGCGAAAGGCGCCGCCGGCGTCGTCCGGAACGTCCAGCGCCGCTCCGCAAGCCGGGCCGGAATCGTCACGACCACGTTGATCGTGGTCAACGTCGGCATCTACCTGCTCCAGCTCGCCGGCGGCGCCTCGATCAACGCCAGCTCCGGCTGGATCTACCAGCACGGCGCGCTCTACGGGCCGCTGGTCGCCGCCGGTGACTGGCATAGGCTGATCACGGCGGCATTCCTCCACTACGGCCCGATCCACCTCGGCATGAACATGCTGGCGCTCTGGTGGATCGGCAGGCCCCTCGAGGACTACCTCGGCCCCGTCAGATACGTCCTGCTCTACCTGGTCTCCGGTCTCGCCGGCTCGGCGGGCGCCCTGATCGCGAACCCGACTGCAGTGACCGTCGGCGCCTCCGGAGCGATCTTCGGGATCCTCGGCGCTGCGATCGTGCTCGAGCGCCAGGGGACGTACGTGCTCGGCGGCAGCGCATTCACGCTGCTCGTCGTCAATATCGCGTTCACCTTCGCCGTCCCCGGAATCTCGATCGGCGGCCACCTCGGCGGTCTCGTCGGCGGCGCGCTGTGCATCCTCGCCCTCTCCCGGTTCGGCAAGGGCAGCGCCGCGTACAGCCGAATCGATGCCCTCTCGATCCTCAGCCTCGTCGCTGTCGGTTTCCTCAGCGTCGCGGTGTCGTACTGGAAAGTGAAGGGATACGCCTAGCCGCCGATGGCGACGGCGATCGTGCCCTGTTCGGCGAGTGCGGCCTGGGCGGCCGCGAGACGGGCGAGCGGGACGCGGTACGGGCTGCAGCTGACGTAGTCGAGGCCGAGCCGGTGGCAAAAGGCGACCGACTTCGGCTCGCCCCCGTGCTCGCCGCAGATACCGAGCTTGAGCTCCGGGCGCGTGCGCCGGCCGCGCTCGACCGCGATCTTCATCAGGTCGCCGACGCCGTCCTGGTCGATCGTCTCGAAGGGGTCGCGCTCGAGGATCCCCGTCTCCAGGTAGTGCGCGAGGAAGCGGCCCCCGTCGTCGCGTGAGATGCCGAGCGCTGTCTGGGTCAGGTCGTTCGTGCCGAAGGAGAAGAAGTCGGCGTGCTCGGCGATCTCGTCCGCTCGCACGCAGGCGCGCGGCAGCTCGATCATCGTCCCGACGAGGTAGTCGAGCTCACCCTCCTCCGTCGCCACGCGCACGGTCAGGCCCCGCAGCCGCTCGAGCTCCGAGGCGAAGCCAACGAGCGGGTGCATGATCTCGACGAGTGGCGGGTCGCCGCCGCGCTCCCGCACGGCAATCGCGGCTCGCACGATCGCGCGCAGCTGCATCTCGTAAATCTCGGGGAAGAAGAGGCCGAGGCGGCAGGCGCGCCAGCCGAGCATCGGGTTTGCCTCCTGCAGCGAGCGGATCCGCTCCCGCATCCGCTCGTCCCTCTCCTCCTCGAGCGAGGGCAGGAACTCGTGCAACGGCCAGTCGAGCAGGCGGATCGTCACAGGGAGTCCCGCCATCGCCTCGAACAGGCCCTCGAAGTCCCCCTGCTGGATCGGCAGCAGCCGTTCCAGCGCGGCGCGGCGGCCGTCCTCGTCCGCGGCGAGGATCATCTCCCGCACCAGCTGCAGCCGTTCGGCCTCGGCGAACATGTGCTCCGTCCGGCAGAGGCCGATTCCCTCCGCACCGAACTCGCGCGCCTTGATCGCGTCCTCCGGCGTATCCGCGTTCGTGCGCACCTTCAGCCGCCGGATCCCATCCGCCCACTCGAGGATCGAGGAGAAGTCGTCGTTGATCTGCGGCGGCACGAGCGGGACGGGGCCGACGATCACCTCGCCGGTGCCGCCGTCGATCGTGAGGATGTCGCCCTCGTGCAGCTCGTGGCCGGGCAGGCGCGCAAGCTTCGACCGGACGTCGACGTGGAGCGCCTCGCAGCCGGTGACGCACGGCGTCCCCATCCCACGCGCGACGACGGCCGCATGCGACGTGAGCCCGCCGTGCGCGGTCAGGATCCCCGCCGCCTGCACCATCCCGTGGAAATCGTCCGGCGTCGTCTCCCACCGAACCAGGATGACGCTCTCGCCCGCCTTGCCGCGCTCCTCCGCCGTGTCGGCGTCGAAGACGACCGCACCCGAGGCGGCGCCGGGCGAGGCATTGAGCCCCTTCGCGACCACCTCGACGTCGGCCGACGGGTCGATCATCGGGTGCAGGAGCTGATCGAGCTGGGCGGGGTCGATCCGCGCCACGGCCTCCTCCTTCGAGATCAGATCCTCGGCGACCATCTCGACTGCCGCCTTGAGCGCGGCGGCGGCGGTCCGCTTCGCCGTCCGCGTCTGGAGGAGGAACAGCGTCCCCTCCTCGACCGTGAACTCGATGTCCTGCATGTCCCGATAGTGCGACTCGAGTCGCGCGACAGTCTCCAGCAGCTGCGCGTACGCCTCCGGGAGCAGCTCGTCCATCCGCGCGATCGGCTCCGGCGTCCTGATGCCGGCGACGACGTCCTCGCCCTGTGCGTTCTGGAGGAACTCGCCGTAGAGCCCGCTCTCGCCCGTGGACGGGTCGCGCGTGAAGCAGACGCCCGTCCCGGAGCTTTCACCTTTGTTGCCGAAGACCATCTGCACGACATTGACCGCGGTGCCGAGGTCGTCCGGGATCTCGTACGTGCGCCGGTACACCTGCGCGCGCGGCGACTCCCACGAGTCGAAGACGGCGCGCACGGCCTTCTCGAGCTGAGCCCGCGCGTCCTGCGGGAAGGGAACCCCCGTCTCATCGGCGTAAATGCGCTTGAACGTCTGGATCAGCTCGGCGAGGTCGTCGGCCGAGAGCTCGACGTCTTGCTTGGCACCGCGCGCCGCCTTCAGGTCGCTCAGCGCCTGCTCGAAGCGCTGCCCGTCGACCCCGTCGACCACCTCCCCGTACATCTGGATCAAGCGCCGGTACGAATCCCGCCCGAAGCGCTCATTGCCCGTCGTCTTCGCGAGCCCGTCCACCGCCTCGTCGTTCAGCCCGAGGTTGAGGATCGTGTCCATCATCCCCGGCATCGAAACGGCCGCGCCCGAGCGCACCGAGACGAGCAGCGGGTCGTTCGGGTCGCCGAAGCGCTTGCCGGCCTTCGATTCGAGGGAGGCGATGTGCGTCGCGATCTCGTCCTCGAGACCATCCGGAAGCTCGCCGCCGCCGGCCATGTACGCACGGCACGCGTCCGTCGTGATCGTGAAGCCGGCGGGCACCGGTACGCCGAGCGCCGTCATCTCCGCAAGGCCGATCCCCTTGCCGCCGAGCAGCTCGCGGCCACCGGCCGAGTCCTCGTCGAAGTCGTAGACGTAGCGCATGAGCGCCCGGAATCTACACACGCACCTCGTAGCGCAGGTGCGTGGCGTATGGCGACTCGATCACGCCGGTGCGGTCGAACGCGATGTCGGTTCGCTCGATTCCGTCGAAGAGCCGCTTCCCCGAGCCCAGCAAGACCGGCGCGATCGTGAGCACCAGCTCGTCGACGACGCCGGCGGCGAGGTACTGGCGGAGCAGGTCGGCTCCGCCCATCACGATCACGTCCATGTCGCCAGCGGCAGCTCGCGCCCGGTCGAGCGCCGCCTCGAGCCCCTCGGTCACGAACTCGAACGTTGTGTCGCCCTTGACGACCGTCTCGTGGGGGCGGTGCGTGACGACGAACACTGGGACGCCGAAGCCGGGATCGTCGCCCCAGCCGTCGACGACGTCGTACATCGTCCGGCCGACGAGCCAGGCGCCGCCGTTTGAGAACGCGTCCTCGAGGTACGCCTTGTCGACGTCGGCGGGCTCTCCTCTCGCACCGCCCGCGTACGTCCACGGCCCGCCGAAGACCCAGTAGTGCAGCCGCTCGCCGCCGTCACCGAGGCCGGCGCCGAGCCGGTCGTGCGGACCCGTGACGAACCCGTCCAGCGACGTCGTGATCCCTGCGCGCACTTTGCCCATCCCGCCTCCCGTCGTTGTGGCTGCTTGGACCGGGAACGCCTCGGAAACTCATCGCCATACTCCTGCACATGGCCGGCCACATCCTCGCCATGGGCGGCGGCGACGTCCTCAGCGCGGCCTCCAAGCTGGAGGACCTCCTGCTCGAGCTGAGCGGGAAGACGCGCCCGCGTGTCGCCTTCCTCCCGACCGCCGCCGCGGACAGCGGCGAGCGGATCGCGCTCTTCCTCGACTCGTTCGGGACGCGCACGTGCGAGCGCGAGGTGGTGACGCTCTTCGGCATGCCCGACCGCCCGGCCGAGCGCGTCGCCGCGGCGGACGTCGTCTACGTCAACGGCGGGAACACGGCGAATGCACTGGCGATCTGGCGTGTGCACCGCATCGACGAGGCTCTGCGCGACGTGTGGCGCACGGGGGGCGTCCTGGGCGGCTGGAGCGCAGGCGGGATCTGCTGGTTCGACGACGGGCTGACGGACTCCTTCGGGCCGCAGCTCCGGCAGCTCAGCGACGGGCTCGGTTTCCTCGACGGTTCCTTCTGCCCGCACTTCGACGCCGAGCCGCAGCGGCGGCCGCAGTTCCTCAGCCTGGTCCTGGAGGGACGGCTGCCGCCGGGTCTCGCCGCCGACGACAACGCGGCGCTCCTGTTCGAGGGCACCGAACTGCGCGAGGTCGTGAGTCAGCGCGAGGGCGCCCGCGCCTATCGCGTCACGCCGGACGGCGAGGAGCCGCTGGAGACGCGGCTGCTCTAGGACGTCTTCCGGCGGGAACGCCATTCGGCCGCCCAGGCGGCGGCGCGGAGGCCGAGCCAGATCGGCGTCAGCAGGACATAGAAGACCACGACCGCCGCTCCGAGGATCGTCCACCACAGACCCCAGCGCCACAGCGGGACGCGCGGCTTCTCAGGCATGCGCCTCCTGCCGGCGCCGGTCGACGAGGCGGACGACCCGGTGCGCCGTCTCCTCGATCGAGAGGCCGGTGACGTCGATCACGGGGCAGCCGAGCCGGCGGTGCAGCGCCGCCGCCTCCTCGAGCTCGTCGTAGATCTCGACCATCTCCGCGTACTGGCGGTTCCGGCCTCCCATCCCACGGACGCGTGTGGTCCGGATCTCGGCCAGCCGCTCCGCGTCGATCGTCAGCCCGACGATCTTGAGCGGGTCGATCTCGAAGAGCTCCTGCGGCGGCCTGATGCCCTTCACGACCGGCACGTTCGCCGCCTTGTGGCCGAGATAGCCGAGGTAGATCGAAAGCGGCGTCTTCGACGTGCGCGAGACGCCGACGAGAACGATGTCCGCCTCGCGCAGACCGCTGCCGACGCCGTCGTCGAACTTGACCGCGAACTCGATCGCCTCCATCCGCTTGAAGTAGGTCGAGTTCAGTGGCGGACGTGCGCCCGGGGTCATCCGCGCCGCCATCCCGGAGACCTTCGCGATCGACTCGATCGGATGGCCGAGCAGGTCACAGTAGTGGAGCCGGGCGCTGCGGCAGAGCGTGCGCATGCTCTCACGCATCTCGCGATCGACGAGGGTGTAGACGATCACCGCCGGCCGACCTTTCGCGCGCGAGACGGCGAGCTGGAGGTCGTCCAGCGACTGGATCTGTGGGTGCCTGATCTCCTCGAACGGCTGCTCGGGAAACTGTGCCTCGAGCGCGGCGACGAGGCGCGCGGCCGTCTCGCCGGTCGAATCGGAGACGATGTGGAGCTCGACCGGCTGGCGCGCTGGCGTCATCCGGCTGAGGCTATCGGCGCCACTCTGGCGTCAGTCAGCCGGACGAGATCGTCGGGGGCGAGCTCGAGCTCGAGGCCGCGGCGGCCGGCGCTGACGTAAGTCGTCGGAAAAGCGACCGCGGACTCGTCGAGTAGCGTCTGCAGACGCCTCCGCTGCCCGAGCGGGCTGATCCCGCCGAGGACGTAGCCGGTAGCCCGCTCCGCGGCAGCACGGTCGGCGAGCGCCGCCCGCTTCCCGAGCGCGCGCAGGTCGAGCTGGGCGGCCACCGGCACGACCGCGACCGAGAGCGTCCCATCCTGCTCGACGACGAGTGTCTTGAAGACACGCGCCCGTTCGACGCCCGTCTTCGCCGCCGCCTCCAGCCCGTAAGACTCGGCCTTGGGGTCGTGCTCGTACTCGTGCAGCGTGAAACGGATTCCGGCCCGTTCGGCCGCGACGACGGCGGGGGTCATCGCGGTAGCCTCTGCGGACTCGTGAGCACGGACGTCGTCACCATGGACAAGATCGTCGCACTCTCGAAGCGGCGCGGCTTCGTCTTCCCGTCTTCGGAGATCTACGGCGGCCTCGCGTCGTCGTACGACTACGGCCATTACGGCGTCCTCCTCAAGGACAATGTCAAGGCGCGCTGGCTCGAGGCGATGGTGCGCGAGCGAGACGACATCGTCGCGCTCGACTCCTCGATCATCCTCCACCCGGACGTCTGGCGGGCATCCGGGCACGTCGCCGGCTTCAGCGACCCGCTCGTGGACTGCCGCACCTGCAAGCAGCGCTTCCGCGCCGACCACCTCGCCGATCGCCAGCACGAGGAGATCCGCTGCGGGAAGCGGCCCTCGAAGCGGCCGGGCGAGACTCCGGATTGCGACCTGACCGAGCCGCGGCAGTTCAACCTGATGTTCCAGACGCGCGTCGGCGCGCTCGAGGAGACGGGCGTCGACGTCTACCTGCGCCCGGAGACGGCGCAGGGGATCTTCATCAACTTCAAGAACGTCGCCCAGATCGCGCGACGGAAGCCGCCGTTCGGGATCGCACAGATCGGGAAGGCGTTCCGGAACGAGATCACCCCGGGCAACTTCATCTTCCGGACGCTCGAGTTCGAGCAGATGGAGATGGAGTACTTCGTTCCGCCCGACGAGGCGGACGAGTGGTACCGCTATTGGGTGGACGAACGCTACGCCTGGCATCTCCGCTACGGCGTGCGCGCGAGCCACCTGCGGGTGCGCGCCCACGAGGCTGACGAGCTATCGCACTACTCGAGCGGTACGAGCGACATCGAATACTTGTTCCCGATCGGCTGGTCGGAGCTCGAGGGGATCGCGAACCGGGGAGCCTTCGACCTGACGCAGCACACCGACGCGTCGGCCACGAAGCTCGAGTGGGTCGACGCGGGTTCGGGCGATCGGTTCGTGCCGCACGTGATCGAGCCCGCCCTCGGCGTCAACCGCTCGATGCTGACCTTCATGGTCGACGCGTACGACGAGGAGGTCGTGGGCGAGCGCGAGCGGACCGTCCTTCGCCTCCACCCGCAACTCGCGCCGGTGAAAGCGGCCGTGCTGCCGCTGATCGGCAGGGACACCGGCATGGTCGAAAAGGCGCGCCACCTGTACGAGGAACTGCGCCGCCACTACAGCGTCGAGTACGACGACAACGGCGCGATCGGCCGTCGCTACCGCCGCCAGGACGAGATCGGGACACCCTGGGGGCTGACGATCGACGAGCAGACGCTCGAGGACGACACCGTCACCGTGCGCGACCGCGACTCGCTCGAGCAGGAGCGGCTGGCGATCGAGGGCGTCCGCGCCTGGCTCGGCGACGCGCTCCAGCGCGAGTGGGCGTCGCCGAAGCAGTCGTGAGCAGGTCTTAGCTCCGTCCCCAGCGGGTATGAGTTGGGGGATGCCCGAGGAAGAGGTGCTCGTCCGGGAGGTCCAGGCGAAACGGACGCAGTCCGGCAACACACGCTACGTGCTCGTCGACGACGCCGGCCGCGAGTTCACGACGTTCAAGGAACCGATCGGGAAGGCTGCTCTCGCCGCCGAGGGGCGCGCCGCGCGCGGATCGCCTGGCATGAGCAGGAGCGGAACGGCTTCACCAACGTCTACCTGGACAGGGTCGAGCCGCTCGAGCCGGCCGCGGACGAGGGAGCCGGCGACCCGGTCGACGAGGTGGCATGGAGCACGACGATCGAGGCGGCCCCGTGGCTGCTCGGAACGACGACGCCCAAGTCGCCCGTGCCGCCGGAAGAGCTTTTCGAGCGGCTGCAGCCGTTCAAGGAGCTCGTCGCGGACGACATCCGCGGCGGTGAGCAGGACGAGGAGAGCGAGAGTTAGCTCGCGAGCGTCCGGAGACGGAAGCCGCCGTGGTATTCGTAGCTGGCGGTGACGAGCGCAAGCGTCTCGCGGGCGCCGCGGTCGGACAGGTTCGCGCCGTGCGCGTCCGCGAGCGGCGTCGCCACGAGCGTCCGGATTCCGCGGAGACCCTCCGGTGAGAGTGCAAGCGAGCCGCTGCCGCAGTCGCGGCAGACTGCGCCGCCGGCGGCCGGGAGATAGCCGATGAGGTTCTCGGTGAGACCGCACTCGACGCAGCTGTCGAGGTGCGGCATGTAGCCGGAGAGCCAGAGCAGCTTCAGCTGGAACGAGAGCACCAGCGGGTCGAGCGCGGGCCGGCCGACGCCGGACGAAGTCGAATCGAGCCGGTCGAGGAAGCGCGTCAGGGCTGTGAAGGCGCGCTCGTTCGCCTCTTGCTCGGTGAACAGCTTGAGCATCGCCTCGGCCCCGATCAAGCCGATTGCGAGTCTGTAGGGATCCTCGCGCGCCTCGTGGTGCGACGCCCGCAGGTCTGCGCCGGTGACCGTCTGCAACTCGCCCGAGCCCTGGTGCAGCATCAGCTCGACGTGCGAGAGCGGCTCGAGCCGGGCGCCGAAGCGGGACTTCGTCCGCCGGACGCCCTTCGCGACCGCGCCGATCCGGCCCCGGTCGGCGGTGTAGACGTGCAGGACGCGGTCGGCCTCCCCGAGCCGGAACGAGCGCAGCACGACCGCCTCCGTCCTGTACGTCCGCGCCATTCTCCGAGTCTAGAGCGGCAACCCGACGGGAACCTGTCGTCCCTCGTCTACGTTGTACGACCGATGCGCCGAATTCAGCTCTACACGACCCGCTGGTGCGGCTACTGCATCCGCGCGAAAGCGCTCCTCGACGACAAGGGGCTCGCCTACGAGGAGATCACCCTCGACGACGATCCTGCCTTCCGGCGCACGCTGCAGGAGCTGACGGGAGGCTGGACGGTGCCGCAGATCCTGATCGACGGGACGCCGATCGGCGGCTACACCGAGCTCTGGCGGCTCGAGAAGTCCGGCCAGCTCGACGCCCGGCTCCCCGCCT
>Ga0126307_10004014_pt1 | contig 10156 bp, 8 predicted proteins | sample Plot28_FD_89955 | JGI IMG/M metagenome (GOLD analysis project Ga0126307, IMG submission 89955) | Serpentine soil microbial communities from UC McLaughlin Reserve, CA, USA - Plot28 | ecosystem: Environmental > Terrestrial > Soil > Grasslands | place: USA: UC McLaughlin Reserve, Lake County...
CACCTGCTCGCCGATCCGCGTCCACTTTTGGGGGTCCTCGGAGAGCGTGCGCTGAAGCAGGCTGAGGATGACCCTGAACTCCTCAGACTCCGCCGACTCGGGATCCGGCACAGCGCCGGCCTTCTCGTACTCCGTGCCCTTGTGGACGATCAGCGTGGCGTCACCGCCGTCGTCGAGGATCATGTTCGGGCCGTCGCCGTCGGGCCAGGTGAGCGCCTGCTCGGTGCACCACCAGTACTCCTCGAGCGTCTCGCCCTTCCAGGCGAAGACGGGGATGCCGGCCTCGGCGATCGCCGCCGCGGCGTGGTCCTGGGTCGAGAAGATGTTGCAGGAGCACCAGCGGACCTCGGCGCCGAGAGCGACGAGCGTCTCGATCAGGACCGCCGTCTGGACGGTCATGTGGAGGGAGCCCATGATCTTGGCGCCCTTCAGCGGCTGCTCGGCGCCGTACTCCTCGCGCATGGCCATCAGGCCGGGCATCTCGTGCTCGGCGAGGTGTATCTCCTTGCGGCCGAAGTCGGCGAGGGACAGGTCGGCGACCTTGAAGTCCTGCGTGGTCGTGGTCTCGGTGATCGTCATGCGGCGGTGGTCTCCGTGATTCTCGGGGGCGTGTCCATGGCGAGGAGGCGCTGATGCTTCTGCTGCTCCCAGGAGAGCCAGTCCCCTGAGGGCACGTCCTCCGGGCGCTCGGGCCGCTCCTCGAACCAGCGCTCGAGGGCGGCGCGGAGCTCGGCGTCCGAGGCGTGGCGCTTCGCGAACGCGACGTCGGACAGCGCGCAGTCGAACCGGGTGAGCAGCTCGCGCAGCGTTCGCAGACGCTGCAGCTCGCCCGGTCCGAAGATGCGGTAGCCCTTCGGCGTCCGCGGAGGCTCGATCAGGCCGGCGCTCTCGATGTAACGCAGCATTCGAGGCGACCACCCGGTCGTCTCAGCGGCCTCGTTGATCGTGAGCCCCTCCATCGCGACGGCAAAGCTTAACACGATCGTGTCAAGGTTGTGCGCGCCTGCTGCGGGACGACCTACGGCATCGAGGGGTGGAATCTGGTGAACCGTCCTGGATAAGGCTTGCAGGGCAAGCCCTAGGCAGGACACTTGCCGTCCGGGCTCCCCTTTAGAGCTCGTCCTTCAAGCGCGCCAGCGCGGGCGTCGGCGTCGGGTCCACCCCCGCCAGCGCCGCCATGTACACGCTCACGAGGTCGCCCAGGAGGACGGCCGACAGCACACGCTCGAGGCGGCTGTCGCCGCGGGTCTGCACCTGCGTCCAGGGCGCGCCCACGCGCTCGAGCTCGGCGGCGGCGAGGTCCACGTGGCGCTTGACCCGCGGGTGCTGGTCCGGGTCGCACAGGAACACGCCCGCCAGCGGCGCTATCGCGCGCCCGCGCTCCCAGCCGCAGATCTGGTTGTGGCTGCCCTCGGGGAGCTCGCTCCAGAAGGCCGGCGAGTTGGCGTTCTCGTTGATCTGCGCGGCCCAGCGCCGCGCCGGGGCGGCGGTGGCCGACGCCCCGTGGACCACCGGCACGGTCCCGTCGAGCAGACGAGCGATCTCCTTGGCGGTCGAGTCTTCCGCACCGCCAGGACCCCATTCCTCGACGAGCTGCTCGAGCAGCGCCGTCGCCGTATCGATCTCGGCGTGCAGGCCCGGCGCGGCGCCGCACAGCGCGGCGCACTCCATCGCCGCGATCGTCATGTAGATGACCGCCGCCCGCGGCTCCATCCCCGCCGGCACGCCGATCACGGGCACGGCCTCCTCGCGCGCAAGCTCAGCGAGCGTCCCGCCGGTGGTGAGCACCACCCGCTGCGCACCCGCCGCGCCGGCCGCCTCGAAGCAGGCCAGCGTCTCCTCCGTGTCGCCCGAGTAGCTCGCGCACAGCACGAGCGACTCGGGCGGCGTCCACGACTCGAGCGCGTACCCCCGGACGACCGTGATCTGCCGGGTGGCGCGGTCGCCGAGTGCTGCCTTCGCCAGGTCCCCGCCGATCGCCGAGCCGCCCATCCCGCACACCACCAGCCCGCCCGGGAGGTCGCGCGGCCGGATGCCGGCCGACTGCGTGCGCCACAGCGCGTCCCCGAGCTGAAGCGGCTGGGCGAGGACATCCCCGAGCATGCCGTCCCGATCGACGCCCTCGATGCTGTCGTTGTCGAGTGTCAAGAGACGGGCTCGGAGGTCGGCACGGTGGTCTCCGGCTCGATGCGCGAGCCCTCGGGGACGATGGCATCGGGCTGTATCGCGGCCCCCGCGCCGACGATCGCCCCCGGGCCCACCCGCGCGCGCTCGCCGATCCGCACCCGCTCCGCGAGCACGGCCTCGATCACGACGGCGTCCGCGCCGACGTGAACGCGGTCGTGCAGCACCGAGCGCTCGACGCGGGCGTCGGTGCCCACGGAGCAGTTCCGCCCGAGCACGCTCTGCGGCCCCACGTGAGCTCCGGCCACGAGGCAGTTCTCGTACACGAGCGAGCCGGTCTCGTCGCGCGGCGGCAGCGACGACGCCACGCGTCCCGCGAGGAGGTCCCAGGTCGCCTCGAGGTAGCGCTCGGGCGTCCCGATGTCGATCCAGTAGCCGGCGGCGTCGAAGCCGTACAGCCCCTCGCCCACGAGCGACGGGAAGACCTCGAGCTCGAATGACACGGGCCGGCCCGCGGGTATCCGTTCCATTGCCTCGCGCTCGATGACGTACGCGCCGGCGTTGATGCGGTCGGTGGCCGCGTCGCCGCCGCCCTTCTCGATGAACGCCTCCACAGCGCCGTCCTCGCCGGTCGGCACGACTCCGTAGCTCGACGTGTCGTCCACCGGATAGAGGGCGAGCGTCGCCCTCGCGCCCGTGCGCTCGTGCTGCTCGACCTCCGCGGTCAGGTCGATGTCCGTGAGCACGTCCCCGTTCAGGACCAGGAGGCGCTGCTCGAGAATGCCCTCGTCGTATGCGAGCCGGACCGGACCCGCGGTGCCGAGCGGCTCGTCCTCCACCACGTAGCGCAGGCGCATGCCGTCGTAGATGTCGCCGAGCACGCGCTTCACCGCGTCCGAGAGGAAGCCGCAGGAGAGGATCACCTCCTCCACCCCGTGCGAGTGCGCCCAGTCGAGCATGAAGGACAGGAAAGGGCGGCCGGCCAGCGGCATCACCGGCTTCGGAGTCGTGTGCGTGAGCGGCCGCAGCCGCGTGCCCTCGCCTCCGGCGAGCACGAGCGCCTGCACGCCTACCGGCCGATCCCCTCGTAGGTGAAGCCCGCCCCGACGAGCGCCTCGCGGTCCAGGAAGTTGCGGCCGTCCACGACCAGCGGCATGCGCATGCGGCTCTTGACCTGGCCGGTCCAGTCGAGCTCGCGGAACTCCTGCCACTCGGTCACGAGCACCACGGCGTCGGCGCCGTCCACCGCCTCGAGCGCGGACTCCACGATGCGCGCGCCCGCCAGCATGTCCGTCGCCTTCGAGCCCGCCACGGGGTCGTAGGCGCGCACGTTCGCGCCCTCGCCGGCGAGCCGCCCCGCGAGCACCAGGCTGGTGGCCTCGCGCACGTCGTCGGTGTTCGGCTTGAAGGCCACGCCGAGCAGCGCGATCTCCTTCCCGGCGAGCGAACCGAGGTGCTTCTGGAGCTTGCCGATCGTCCGCCGCTTCTGGAGCTCGTTCACCTCGACGACCGCCGTGAGCAGCTGGAAGTGATAGCCGCTGTTGCCGGCGAGCTGCTTTAGCGCCTGCACGTCCTTCGGGAAGCAGGAGCCCCCGAAGCCCACGCCGGCCTGTAGGAACTTCGGGCCGATGCGGTCGTCCAGTCCCATCCCGCGGGCCACCTCGCGCACGTCCGCGCCCAGCTCCTCGGAGACGTTCGCGATCTCGTTGATGAAGCTGATCTTGGTGGCGAGGAACGCGTTCGACGCGAGCTTGATCATCTCCGCGCTCGCCACGTCGGTGCGCACGACCTCCGCGCCGAGCGGCGAGTAGAGCGCCTCGACGCGATCCGCGTACCCGGCCGAGCCGTCCTCGGCGCCCACGACCACGCGGTCGGGGTGCATGAAGTCCTCGACCGCGCTTCCCTCCTTCAGGAACTCCGGGTTCGCGACGTAGCCGATCCCGTCGCGGCGGCGCCGGATTGATCGCCCGGTTCCCACCGGCACGGTGCTCTTCATGACGAGCGCGTGCTTGTCGGAGTCGCCGAGCTCGCCGAGCACCGCGTCGACCCGCGAGAGGTCCGCGTCGCCCGAGTACGTCGGCGGGGTGTCCACGCAGACGAACAGCAGCTCCGCGCGATCGAGCACGTCGCCCATGTCGATCGTGAAGTGGAGCCGCTCGGCGTTCTTTCGCACCAGTTCGGGAAGCCCCGGCTCGTGGATCGGCACGTCGCCGCGCCCGAGCGCGTCGACCTTCTCGGGCACGATGTCGCGCGCCCAGACCTCGTGGCCAAGCTCGGCGAAGCAGGCGGCGGTCACGAGTCCGACCCAGCCGACGCCGACGACCCCTATGGGTTCCCTCTCCATTGAGGCCGGAGAGGGTACAACGCCGCCCCGCAAGCCAAGCTTGCGCTGCGGCGCTAGCAGCAGCGCCTGGCCGAGCGCGCGATGGCCATCATCTGCCGTTTCGTGAGCGTCTGCAGCAGGGTGTTCGAGATCCAGTAGGAGGCCTTGGAGGTGCGCCAGGCGACCAGGCGGAGGCGGTCGCCCGCGAAGTGGAGCTCGTACTCGCGCCCGCCCACCGTGCGCTTCTCGGTGGGGTCGTCGAGGATCGGCGGGTCCTTCCAGGTCGTACCCTGGAGCCCGTAGTACTCGCCGTTCGCGTTCGTGCGGCGCACGACCATCCGGTACGCGCCGTAGCGCTTCCCCTCCGGGCTCCGCAGCTTGTAGACGCGCGGCCCGTAGGCGAACTCCGACGAGTTCAGGAGCAGCGTCGGGTAGAAGACCGGCAGCGTGCCGCCGGCCCCGGCCTGGACGGTCTGGAGCCCCTGGTCCTCGCCCGCCACGGACGCGTCGTAGAGGTTCAGCGAGCCGGCATCGCGCCTCTGCTTGCGGCGCGGCTTCTTCGCCGGCGTCTCGCCCGGCGCCGTGCCGCGAGGGCCGGGCGAGTCCTCGACCTTCAGGAACTGCTGCACGAGCTTCTTGACCTGGGCGTTGCTCGCCTCCACGTAGCTCGGCCCGATCTCGCCCTCGAAGTGGATCTCCTGGATCGGCTGCCCCGCCGAGAAGTAGGCGAGCTTCACGAGCCGCAGGATCTCCGCCCTGCTCCGCAGGCCGGCGTCCGTGGCCGTGTTGCGGCCGAAGATCTTCATCAGCTTGTCGCGGTTCGAGATCAGGTCGGTGTAGGTGACCTGCTGCTTCATCTGGCGCAGGAAGTCCTGCTGGCGCGCGGAGCGAACGAGATCGGTGTCCGTGTGGCGGTAGCGCACGTACTGGAGCGCCTTACGGGCACAGAGGCGCTGGTAGCCCTGGTTGATGTTGATGTACGTGAACTCGGCGCTGTCGTTGAAGTAGTCGCGGTCCACGTCGGTGTAGACGCAGCCGATCGCGTTCACCGCGCGCCAGAAGCCCTCGAAGGTCACGTTGATGACGTGGTTGACCGACAGGCGCGTGAGCTCCTTGACTGTCTCGAGCGTCAGGCTGGGGCCGCCGATCTCGTACGCGGCGTTGATCTTGTCGACGCCGTGGCGGGGAATGTGGACCTTGAGGTCGCGCGGCAGCGACATGATGGCCGTGGCGTCCTTGTGCGGGTTCAGGCGCACGAGCATGATCGTGTCCGAGCGCGCGCCGCTCGCCCCCTCGGCGTTCCGCCTGGGACGCCGGTCGGACCCGAGGATGAGGATCGTCTGCGGCTCTCCGGGGTCCGTCGTCGCGAGCGTGTTCTTGCCGAGCTTCAGCTCGGGGTTCAGCTCCAGCGCGTCCACGACCTTGTCGATCTCGTGGAAGGCGGCCACCGCGGTCGCGCCGGCCGCCGCGAAGATCACGAGCAGTCCGCCGATCACGAGGCGCTTCCACAGTCCGGGGCGGGGAATGTCCTGGAGCATCAGGCGATTCTGAGGCGACGGTCGTCTTCCCCGCCGCCCGCGAGCCGGGCCGGCAGGAGGTTCACGAACTCCACGAGTGCTGCCCGATACTGGCCGAGCGACCGGATCGATACCCACTCCTCCGGCCCGTGGTGCCCGTCGCCGAGCGGCCCGCACTCGACCGCCGGCACGCCCGCCTCCAGGAACGAGATCGCGTCCGAGGCGCCGTCGCGACCCACGCCGAGCCGCTCGCTGGTGGGCTCGGCCACGTGCGAGATCGCCTCGCCGAGCACCTGCACGTACGGGTCGTCGCGCGCCACGATCGCCGGATGGCGGTGGAACACCTTGACGACGCGCACCTCCGGCATGGACTCGACCGCCGCCCTGATCGCCTCGTGGTCCTGCCCCGGCAGGTAGCGCACGTCCACGTCGATCACGCACAGGTCCGGGACCTTGTTCATCGCGTCGCCGCCCACGATGCGGCCGAGGTTGATCGAGGGCCTGTCGAAGAGGTCGGAGGACTCGCGCGCGAACGGCAGGCTCTCGATCTGGCGGAAGGTGTCGATGGCCTTCAGCACGGCGTTGTCGCCCACCCAGGGAGTCGAGCCGTGCGCCGCGGTGCCCTCGACCTCGATCCGCATCGCCAGCACTCCCTTCGCCTGGATGCCGATGTGGAGGTCGGTCGGCTCGCCCGTGATCGCGAAGTCGCCGAGGTAGCCCTCCCTCACCAGGCGGTCGGAGCCGCGGTCGTCGAGCTCCTCGGACTCCTCGTCCGAGACGCACACGAAGTGCACGCGAACGCGCTGCTGGACGGCGACGTCGCGGAACGCGCAGATGATCGCGGCGAGCCCGCCCTTCATGTCATAGGCGCCGCGGCCATATAGGCGGTCGCCGTCGATCTTCGGCTCGAACTGCTCCGGGCGTCCCGGCACGACGTCGAGGTGCCCGTGGAGGACGACGGTCGGCCCGCTCTCCGGCCCGACGCTCGCCATGAGGAGCGGCCGTCCGTTGTGCTGAGCGCCGATCACCTCGACGTCGCGCGCCTCGAGCCAGCCCTTGACGAAGCCGGCGGCCGCCTGCATGCCCTCGACGGTGGACGTGTCGTACGTGATCAGGCGCTCGGTGAGAGCGCGTTCATCCATCGACGGGCGAGGATAGTGCCTCCACCTCCGCCCGGACCCAGCAGCCGGCGAGGTGGTCGTTGACGAGACCGCAGGCCTGCATCGTCGCGTACGCCGTCGTCGGGCCGACGAATCGGAAGCCGCGCTTTTTCAGCTCCTTGCTCAGCGCCGTCGACTCCGGCGTGAGCGGCGGCAGCGCCTTCAGCGTGCGCGGAGCGCGCCTCCGGCGGGCCGGCGCGAACGACCAGACCAGCTCGGCGAGCGGGATCTCGAGCGAGGCGGCCGCCCTGGCGTTTGCGATCGCCGCCTCGATCTTGCCGCGGTGGCGGACGATCCCGGCGTCGCCGAGCAGTCGCTCGACGTCGCGCTCGCCGAACTCGGCCACCGCGGCGATCTCGAAGTCGGCGAAGGCCGCGCGGAAGTTGTCGCGCTTTCGCAGGATCGTGAGCCACGAGAGGCCGGACTGGAAGCCCTCCAGCACCATGCGCTCGTAGAGCCCGCGGTCGTCGCGCACGGGCCGACCCCACTCCTCGTCGTGGTAGCGCTCATAGTCCGGCGTCGAGCTCCCCCACCAGCAGCGCGGGCGCCCGTCCGAGCCCGTCGCGAGAGCCGTGGACACGAAATCGGACGCTATACGCTCGCCCCGTGCAGACTGCCGAGCGGCCCTCGTTCGTGACCGGGCTCGCGCGCACGGACACCGGGCGCGCGGCCGGCCTCGGCGTGTCCGTGATCGCGGCGAACGTGATCGCGCTGGTGTTCACGGTCGTCTTCGCGCGCGTCCTCGGCGCGAGCGACTACGGCTCGCTCGCGGCGCTGATGTCCGCCTTCATCATCCTGATGGTCCCCGGCTCGGCGCTCCAGATCGCCGTGGCCCGCGAGGTGAGCGCGTCGCTCGCCGCGGACGACGGTCGCGCCGGGGCGGGCGTCCGGCGCTGGATCGCGCGGCTCGTGATCGGCGCGGTCGCCGTCGCGATGCTCGCGATCCCGCTGCGCCACGTGCTCGCGGCGATCCTGAACGTCGAGCAGGAGTGGGGCGCCGCCGCCGTTCCGCTCACCGCGATGCTGTGGATGGTGCTGTCCGTCGAGCGCGGCGCGCTCCAGGGCTTCCAGCGCTACAAGCTCGTGGCCTGGAGCATCATCGCCGAGGCGGGCGCGCGGCTCGCGTTCGCGCTGCTGCTCGTGGCCGCGGGGCTCGATGTGACAGGCGCATTCCTCGGCACGGCGCTGTCGTTCGTGGCCATGGGGCTCGTGCTCGCGGCCCCGCTGGCCGCGTACCTGCCGGACGCGGACGCCCACCCGCTGCGCGACCTGCTCGCGGGCGCCTGGGTGCCGGTGCTGGCCCTGACGCTCCTGTTCGCCCTCCAGGAGGTGCATGTGATCGTCGTGAAGCATGAGGTCGACGGCGACACCGCGGGCGCGTACGCGGTCGCGGCCGTGGCGGCGAAGGCGATCGTGTGGGTGGCGGTCGGCCTCGGGATGTACCTGCTGCCCGAGACCGCGCGGCGCTCGCGCGGCGGCGAGGACCCGCGCCCGATCCTGCTCGGCACGCTCGGCCTGATCGCCGCGGCGGCCGTGCCGATGGTCGCGATCTACGCCGCGGCCGGGGAGCCGCTCCTCGGAGCCGTGTTCGGAGACGACCTGACCGAGGCCTCCGGCGCCCTGCCCTGGCTCGGCCTGGCGATGGCCCTCTTGGCATGCGTCTACCTCTCGGTTCAGTACCTGCTGGCCATGGGCCACCGGCGCTTCGTGGCGGTGCTCGGCGCTGCCGCCGCCGCGGAGGTGCTCGTGCTGCTCGCGGTCGGAGCCGACCTGACGGCGATCGCGGTCGCGCTGTTCGCGATCCAGCTCGCCTGCGCCGTGTGCGTGCTCACCGTGTCGCTCCGGACCCGGGTGCCGCTGCGTTGAGTCGCGAGGACGTCCTTCGCGAGGACGCGCTCTCGGCCGCGCGACGCTACGCCGAGGAGGTGCTCGCGCCCGCCGACTTCGTGCCGGGCGAGACCCCCGTCCCGGTCGCCGGCAAGGTCATCGGCGCGTCCGAGCTCGCGGCGCTCGTGGACGCCTCGCTCGACGGCTGGCTCACCGAGGGGCGCTTCGCCGCGCGCTTCGCCCCCGCCCTCGCGAGCGCCGTGGGCCGCGAGCGCGCCCTCCTCGTGGGCTCGGGCTCGCAGGCCAACCTCCTGGCCGTGGCCGGCGCGTGTTCCCGGCTTCGCGAGCGGCCGCTGGCGCGCGGCGACGAGGTGGTCACGCCCGCGCTCGGCTTCTCCACGACGATCGCGCCGCTCTACCAGCACGGGCTCGTGCCGGTCTACGTGGACGTGGAGATGGAGACGCTCAACCCGTCGCTCGACGCCTTCGCCGCCGCCGTCGGCGAGCGCACGCGCGGCGTGATGGCCGCGCACTGCCTCGGCAACCCGTTCGACGCCGCGGGCCTCGCGGAGCTCTGTGCGGAGCGCGGGCTCCTCCTGATCGAGGACTGCTGCGACGCCCTCGGCTCGACGCTCGGCGGCCGCCACGTGGGCACCTTCGGCGAGGCCGCCACATACTCGTTCTATCCGGCCCACCACATGACGACCGGCGAGGGCGGCGCGGTCGTGGCCGACGATCCGGACTGGGTGCGCGCGCTCGGCTCCCTGCGCGAGTGGGGCCGCGACTGCTGGTGCCCGCCGGGGGTGAACGACGCCTGCGGCCACCGCTTCGAGGGCCGCTACGGCGAGCTGCCGGAGGGCTACGACCACAAGTACGTGTTCTCGCAGCTCGGCTTCAACTTCAAGGTCACGGACATGCAGGCCGCGCTCGGCCTGGCGCAGCTCGAGCGCCTCGACGGCTTCCACGCCGCCCGCCGCGCGAACTTCGCGCGCCTCGACGCCGCGCTCGCCGACCTCGACGACCAACTGCTTCGCGTCCGCCCGATCGAGGGCGCCGACCCCTCCTGGTTCGGCTACCCCTTCACGCTGCTCGAGGGCGGCGCCGCGCGCCGCACCGCGCTCCAGCGCTTCCTGCTCGAGCGCAGGATCGACTCGCGCCTCCTGCTCGGCGGCAACCTCACGCGCCAGCCGGCGCTCCAGGGGCTC
>Ga0126307_10004015_pt1 | contig 10156 bp, 11 predicted proteins | sample Plot28_FD_89955 | JGI IMG/M metagenome (GOLD analysis project Ga0126307, IMG submission 89955) | Serpentine soil microbial communities from UC McLaughlin Reserve, CA, USA - Plot28 | ecosystem: Environmental > Terrestrial > Soil > Grasslands | place: USA: UC McLaughlin Reserve, Lake County...
ACGCTCTCGGAGCGGGGTTCTCTGAAACGCGGGTACCTCGGTGTTCTGAGCCAGCCGGTGCGTCTGCCTGACGGGGAGCGGCTGGGGCTCACGCAGCGGGGTGGGCTGCTCGTGGTCGGCGTCGAGGAAGGTAGTCCGGCGGGACGCGGCGGTCTCATCGTCGGCGACATCGTGGCGACGCTGGACGGCCAGCCCGTCGAGGACACAGATGATCTGCTGGTGCTGCTCGCCGGAGAGAGGGTGGGGAGACCCGTGCCCGTCAAGGTCGTGCGCGGCGGCGAGCTCGCGGAGGTGGAGATCACCGTGGGCGAGCGCGGATAGGAGCCCGAAGATGGCCGAACTATCTGGAGATTCCTCCGCCGTCCTCGCCGGCGCGCGCATGATCGAACGCGCCCAGAGGAGCGTCGTGCAGGTGCGCAGCGGCGGAAGGGGCACAGGGGCCGGCGTAGTCTGGCGTCCCGACGGCCTCGTCCTGACCAACCATCACGTGGTCGCGGGAGGGCGCCGCAACGTCACGGTCGCCCTGCACGACGGCAGGACTCTGGAGGCGAAGATACTGAAGAGCAGCGGAGGCCTGGATCTCGCGCTGCTCGGGCTGGAGGACTCCAGGGATCTTCCAGCGCCCCCGGTCGGGGACTCGGACGCGCTGCGCGTGGGAGAGCTGGTCTACGCCATCGGCCACCCCTGGGGCCGGGTCGGGGCCGTGAGCGCCGGCGTCGTCAGCGGCCTGGGCGAGCTTCGCGGGTCTTCCGCGCGCTACGTGCGCTCGGACGTAACCCTCGCGCCGGGGAATTCGGGCGGGCCTCTACTCAACGCCCGCGGCGAGGTCATCGCGATCAACGCGATGGTCTTCGGCAGCATGGCCCTCTCCATCCCGAGCAACGCGGCGGTAGCCTGGGGCGCTTCGGAGAGCCGCCGTGTGAGGCTGGGGATCGGAGTTCTTCCGGCTGAATTGCCGGCGTCGATGCATAGAGAAGCCGGTACGTCCGGGCTCGTCGTTGCCGCCGTCGAGCCCGGTGGCGCCGCCGACCGGTCCGGCCTGCTGGTCGGCGACGTCCTGCTCGCCGTCGCAGGGGAACCGCTCGACGGAACGGAGGCCCTTCTGGAAGCCCTGGCGCGGGCCGGTAACGTCGTCACGTTTTGCTTGATGCGCGGCGGTAAAATCGCGGTCATGGAAGTACGTCTGGCGGAGTCGGGACGCGCCGCATGACCCCGACGCGGGTTTTCGTCGTGGCCCCGACGCCCACCCTGCGCGCGGGGCTACGTGCGATGCTCGCGGCCGCGGAGGGTGCCGACCTGCTCGTGGTTGGGGAGGCCGGCGTATCGGAACCCGAGCCCCGGCCCTCCGACGCGGACGTGGTGCTCGTCGCCGACGAAGGCTGGCTCGAGGATACCGCGCTTTCCGCCTCCGAGGACGGAACGCAGTCGCTGCTCCTGCTCTCCGAGGATGAAGACGCGACATCCAGGCTGCGCGCTTTGTCTCTGAGGGGTTGGGGCGTGGTGCTGCCCGACGCTCCTTCCGAAGAGCTAGGCGCGGCCGTTGCCGCGGTGGCGCAGGGCCTTACCGTGCTCCCGAAGGATCTGGCCGAACGGCTGCTCGACGAGCCCACCTCGCCCGTCGAGGAGCTCTCCGAGCCGCTGACCGCGCGCGAGAGCGAGGTGCTCGGCCTGCTCGGAGAGGGACTCTCCAACAAGATGATCGCACGCCAGCTCCACATCAGCGAGCACACGGTCAAGTTCCACGTCTCCTCGCTCTACTCCAAGCTCGGGGTCAGCAACCGCGCCGAGGCCGTAAGCCAGGGTGCCAGGCACGGGCTAGTTAGTTTGTAGCACGCTTCGCCGGGCTACCGCCGGGCTCCGCTTGTCAGCACGCTCGGGCCTTGCGGCCCTCGCTTGTCAGCTTGCCCGTTACAGCCTCGCCCTGCCTAGCACCACGTACCGACCACGACGGCAGTCGGTTCTACGCTCAGAGCGGCGCATAAAGACGACTGGCTGAAATGCTGACAAGCCGCCGAGCAAAGCGAGGCGGCGTGCTGACAAGCGACCAAAGGGAGCGTGCTGACAAGGCGCCAAGCGCCGTGCTGACATGCTATAGAATGTGGTCCTTGTGCGGTGGCGGAAGGCAGGACGCTCCTGAGCTTCTTCGTGAAGACTACCTTGACGGTTCTGGTCTTGCTTTCGCTGTTGATCAGTTGCGGGGAAGGCCGGGATGAGGGAGAGAAGCGTCCCGAAGGCGACCACCAGCGGGAGTTCGTGGCTTACGAGCAGCCCACGGGGGTGATCGTCACCAGCAACGACCCTTCGCTCCCCGAGGGCTGCCATCCCAGGCAGGTTGCCGATCTGGTGATCTCCTTCGTTGGCGCCTTCAACAGGGGGGATCAGGCGACCCTTTCGCGCATCTTCTTTGTTTCGGAGGGCCCGAGCCCCCCCGATTTCGCGGACGGGGGTTACGACCCGTGGTCCTGGTACACGGTAGGCAAGGTCGAACCGGGCGGCAAGATAGTCGGCAGCTTCGTCACCTATGACCAGGGCGAGCTGCTGCGCTACTTCTCGAGAAGGCACGAGAAGGGGGAGCAACTGCGGCTGCTGAAGCTGAGCCTGGGGCAGACGGGCCTGCTCGGTAAGGAGGACAACGTCGGCTTCGCCTACGTCCTGAACCGGACCGCCAGAGACCTCGAACCCGACCTCGGAGGACCCGCGAGCATAGCCTCGGGCCAGGGGGCTATCAACTGCAAGAACCGCCGTATCTTCACCTGGCGTATGGACATGAGGGTCGAAGACCGGCGCACGAACCGCGAGGCCGCCGCCTGGCTGTGTACCGACCCACCAGGCTGGAGGCCGGGCAAAGCCGTCGTCGCGTGCGCATGAAGCCTGTACCCCGAAACCTACAGGATCAAATGCAGGTCCCCGAACTCGTGCCAGAGATAGCCTCTGTCCAGGGCCTCGGAGTAGGCGACCTGGAGGTGCTTGCGGCCCATCGTGGCGAGGGGACATGCGGAGGCGGGGGTGACGAGCGCCTCTAGCATCGACAGGTGGGTCGAGCGGGGTTCGTGCAGTCCGGTGAGCATAGCGTTCACTGACCTTATGCCGCGCTCCGGGGTGATGAAGACGTCGGTCCAGCCCTCGCCCGGGTGGGTCACGCCGTACTCGTCGGTGACGGTCTCCAGGGCGCGCACCACGGTCGTTCCGACGGCCACCACCCTGCGGCCCGCTCCTCGGGCCGTGTTGATCGCGGCCGCGGTCTCGGCCGGGACCCGGTAGAACTCTTCGTAGGGCGGCTCGTCGTCTTCGAGGCTGGCCACGCCAGTGTGCAGAACGAGGGGCAGGATCTGTACGCCCCTCGCGACGAGGCGCGTGATGAGCTCTGGCGTGAAGGCCCTCCCCGCCGAAGGCATCTCGGCGCTACCGACCTCCGTGGCGTAGACCGTCTGGTAGTAGCCCGAAGGCCAACTCTCCCTCACGTACCTGTACTTGATAGGCGACCCGTGCCGGACCAGGTACTCGTCGAGGTCCACGGGCAGGTTCAGGGTGGAGATCCAGAGCCGGTTCGGTCCCTCCCCCCGGGATAGGTAGGGCGTCTGCAACACGAGGCTCGCCCCTTCTGGCAACATCAACGTCTCTCCGGCCTTACCGTCGAGTACAGGTTCATCTCCGGAGGACGACCTCAGCTCGACCACCCACAGGTCCGCCGGCAGGCGGGTAGAGAGGTGCACCGTGAAGGGTGTTCCATCAGTGGACGTCGCAGGGAGCGCGGCGTTCATCGTGCCGCTGGTGTTGATGACGAGCGTGTCGCCGGCCTTCAGGAACCGTGGCAGGTCGGTGAACCTGGAGTGGACGACGCGGTCGTCGTCGAGGTAGGAGACCATCAGGCGGACCTGGTCGCGGCGTAGTCCTCGCGCCTCCGGCGGCTCCCCGGCCTCGAGTTCAGCAGGCAACTCGAAATGCAGCGGGGATTCCGCCTCGGGATAGTCGGGAATAGTATCTATGGGTTCTGGCGTTTCTGTGATCGTGTCGAACATCCTGGTTGTGCCTTTCTAGTGGTTCCTGGTGCTCGCGGTCAGCGCGTGGGCCTCGTAGCGTCCGCTCGGCAGGTCCCCTGTCAGTAGTCGCAGGAGTCCTGGCACGCTCTCTCCGGGGAGGGGGCGGTCGCTGATGTCCTCGTCGGGGAACGCTTCCTGCTGCATCTGCGTCTGCATGTCGCCGGGGTCGACGCGGTAGACGCGCCATCCCGGGTTCTCGGCTGCGAGGATATTGGAGAGCTGCTCCAGGGCGGCCTTGCTCGACCCGTATCCGCCCCAGCCTTCGTAGGGTTCGACGGCGGCGTCGCTCGTCACGTTGATGATGCGCGCCCCCTCTTTCAGCCCGGATTGGAGCGCCTGAACGAGCGCGAGAGGTGAGATGACGTTCGTCCTGTAGACCTCCTCGAGCACGTCCAGCGGGTAGTCGAGCAGGTCCGGCTGCGGGCTCGGTCCGAGAACGCTCGCGTTGTTGACGAGCGCGTCAAGCCCGCCAGCCTCGCGCACGGCGCCAGCGAGCGCTTTCCGGTGTTCGGGGTTGGAGACATCGCCCGGAATGGCGATCACGTGTGTTTGCTCGGACAGCTCCGCACGAGCACGCTCCAGGGCGTCAGCGGTACGGGCGTCGATGATCAGGGTCCAGTTATCCCCGGCCAGGGCGCGCGCCAGCGCCAGGCCGAGCCCGCGCGAAGCGCCGGTAATGAGCGCCGTGCGATGTGAAGGTAGTTCGGTCATTTCGTGTTCCTCCCGGTCTCGGTTGAATACAATGTATCGTCGTGAGTGGGGCCGGGAAACGTCAGGAGGAACGGTTTTCGGCCTGTACCAAAGTACTGGTAGGGCCCTGTCATCGAAAGATCGCCCCTCTAACGTCGGGCATTCCGGTCACGCGAGGCATGGCAGCGAGAGGGCTAGGGTGCCTCTACCAGGCCTCGGCGGACGGCGATGCGGGCCGCCTCTGTGCGGTTCTGGGCTTCCAGCTTGGCGAGGATGGAGCCGACGTGGAACTTGACCGTGCGCTCCGAGATAAAGAGGCGGCTTGCGATCTCGGCGTTCTTGGACCCTCGTGCCAGAAGCGCGAGTACCTCGAGTTCCCTGGGCGTGAGCCGCCGGTTCTGGGGAACGTCCTGCTCGCCGTCTATGCGCTCCAGCAGCCGGTCCGCGACGGCGGGCTCGAGGAGGGAGCCCCCGGCCTGGACGGTACGGACGGCGCCGAAGATCTCCTGCCGCGAGGCGCCCTTGAGGAGGTAGCCACGGGCTCCCGCGCGCAGCGAGCCGAGTATCCGGGCGTCCGTGTCGTAGGCCGTGAAGACGATGGACCGTGCCCGTAAGCCCGCGTCCCTGAGGCTTTCGAGGGCCTGGACGCCGTCCGTTCCCGGCATCTCGAGATCCAGCAGTATCACGTCGGGGTCGAGGCTCCGTGCCAGCCTCACGACTTCGTCGCCGTCGGCGGCCTCGCCGACCACCTCGAAGTCCGGCTGGGTGCCGAGCACGGCGACGAGACCCTCGCGCAGCATGGGGTGATCGTCGGCGACGAGTAACCTTACCTTATTCGCCACCCTGTCCCCCCAGCGGCACCGTAACCTCGACGCTCGTGCCCCCGTCCGGGCCATTCGTTACCTCCAGGGAACCGCCGATCATGCCTGCCCTCTCCCTCATGCCGACGATGCCGTGCCGGTCGCCTGTGACCCGTGAAGGGTCGAAACCGCGGCCGTCGTCCCGCACGACGAGCCGCACCGCGTCGGGGGTGGAAACGAGCCTGACCGTTACGCGACCTGCGCCGGCATGGCGTGCGACGTTGGTAAGAGCCTCCTGGCAGACACGGTACAGGGCGACCTCGACGCGCGGCGGAAGCGGGCGGCTGCCGTTCACGGCCCCGAACCTGGTGGCCACGTCCGTCTCGGCTTCCCAGCGGTCGACGAGGGTCTTGAGCGCCTCTGGCAAGGAGCGGCCTTCGAGCGGGGCGGCCCTGAGGTCGAGCACCGAGCGGCGGGCCTCGTCCAGGTTGGTGCGGATGAGCGAGAGCGCGCGGTGTATCGGTTCGCGGGCGCGCTCTGCATCGTCTTCGAGGAGGGCTTCCGCGGACTCGAGTTGCAGCCCCGTTGCCGTGAGCCCCTGGGCGATGGTGTCGTGGATCTCCCGCGCCAGCCGGTTGCGTTCCTCGACGGCGCCGAGCCTGGTGCTGCGATCGTAGAGGCGCGCCCGCTCGACGGCGATGGCGAGCAAATCGCCTGTGGTGGAGAGGAGTCGGAGATCCTCAGCCGACAGCTCTCGCCACTCGGGGCTCGCGACGTTCATGACGCCGAGCTTCTTCTCTCCGGCGTAGAGAGGTATGCTGGCGTGGTAGCGCAGGCCGCCGGTGCCGTCGAGGAGGCCGTCGAGGCGGCTGCAGGTCAGGACGTTGACGTTGGCCGCGCCTTCGAGATCTCCACGCTTGTAGGTGTCCAGGCAATAGCAGTAGCCCGAGCCGTCCATGCGTCTGGGGTCGTCGGCCAGGGCCGGAGGCAGGTTGCGGGCCGCGGCGAGGTAAGGCTCGGGGGAAGAGTCGTCTAGAAGCCAGATCCAGGCCGTCCGCAATCCCAAGAGATCGGCGACCTGCGAGAGCGTGAACCCCAGAGCCTCGCCGAGCTCCACGGAGCGGTTGAGCTGGCGCGCGATCTCATTGAGCACCGAAAGCTCGTGGTTACGCCGCTCGAGATCCTCCCTCCCCGAGGTGCTTCTTTCCGTCATCCTCGCTTCTCTCCAGTCACCCCAACATCAGATGAGTTTAGCAGCGAGACGCTCGGCGATTTCCTCGACGCGAGCTTCACCAGGAGCGGGCGTCCACCTGGCTGGAGCTGTTCTTCGATCTTCGCTTTGTCGTAGCGGTCGCGGCGTTGGCGCGGGCTGCACCACGAGCCGAACCTGGACGGGATGCTACGGTTTCTCGGGCTCTTCGTTTCGGTGTGGTGGTCGTGGATGATCTTCACCTGGTACGCGACCTCCTCCGACAACGACGACGTGCCTTACCGCGTTACGCTGTTCGTCGCGATGCTCTCCATACTGGGGCTCGCCGCTTCGGTTGGCGGTATCGGGGTGAACGCGGCCGCCTCGGTGGGCTTCGTGCTCGGCATCGCCTTCTTAGACCGGATCAACGAGGGCACCACCAACGACCGCGTGCTGCTCGCGCGGCTAGGGGCGGTGGCGTTCCTGGTTCTCATTACCGCGCTCGGTTCTCCCCTCTCGTCCCTGGCGTTCACCGCGCTGGTCGTGCTGGCGCTGGCGATCTTCGAGTCGCTAACCGCAGACCCGCCGGCATAAGGACCGTTCCGGGGTCGTGGGAGGTCGCAGGATTATGGGTTTGCCCAGGTTGGGGCCCGTCCTACTCGCGCTCCCTCCTGGACCAGCGCCGCCTGAGGAGATAGGCGAGCAACGCGAGCGCCACGATGGCGACGACGCCGTAGCCGAGGGACTTCACGAGGCCGAGGATCTCGTCCCAGTACTGGCCGAAGGCGTAGCCGACCAGCGTGTAGGCCACGGCCCACACCACGCCCGCGGCCAGGTTGTAAGGGAGGAACCTGTAGTACTTCATCCTGGAGACCCCGGCGAAGAGCGGGGTCATGCTGCGCAGCCCCGGTCCGAAGCGCCCGACGAAGACCGTCTTGCCGCCGTGCGTTTCGAAGTAGCGTTCCGCCCTGTCCAGGCTCTTCTCGTTGATCAGGAAGTGCAAGAACCGCATCTTGAGGATGCGGTAGATCAGGGGCCGCCCGCCGACGCGTCCGATCCAGTACACGGAGTTGTCCGAAGCGAAGGCGCCCACGAAGCCGCTCAACATAACCAGCGGGAGCTTGAGCTGCCCGCCGTGGGCGAAGAGCCCACCGGCCAGGAGTACTACGTCTCCCGAAGCGGGAAGGCCGAAGTTGTCCAGGGCCGCACCGAAGATTATGACGAGGTAGCCGTGGGCCAGGAGCAGGCTCGTCACGAGATCCAGCACACCCTGGGGGTCTTTCGGGATGGATCCGATGAAGTCCAGAAGGCTTTGCATGGGACGCTAGGGTTATACCACGCCGCGCGTGAACACTAACCTGAACTCCCGAAGCTGTTGACGCGTACCGATGCTCAGGCTATGCTGCCCGAGGACAGACAGGGGGCGAAGGGGATCAGGAAGCCGGTGCGAGTCCGGCACGGTCCCGCCACTGTAACCGGGGAGCGAACCCGAAGACGCCACCGCAGGCCAAGGCCAGCGGGAAGGCCGGGAGAGCAGGGAGCCGGGAGTCAGGAGACTGGCCTTTCGCCCGTGACCCCAATCCGGGGCGAGGACCCCGAGAAGGAGGCACCCATGCAGAAGTTCCTCGGACGGAGCCATCCCTCCGTCCCGCCGCTGTGGAGTCTGCTGGCGCTCGCGCTGCTGCTCCTGGCGCTCTTCGTACTGCTTTCGGCGAGTACGGACCTGCTCGTGCCGCTCCTCGGACGGACCGCCGGCCCCTTCGACTACCTGCACGAGTTCGCCCACGACGGACGACATCTGCTCGGCGTTCCCTGCCACTAGACCGGCCCGTGGTCTCGTTCTACCTGCGCCGCGGCCTGGCCGCCGGGCTGCTCGCCGGCCTACTGGCCGGGCTCTTCGCCTTCCTCGTCGGAGAGCCCCAACTCGACCGTGCGATCGCGCTGGAAGAAGCCTCGGCCCACCACGAAGAGATCTTCTCCCGCTCCACCCAGAAGGCCGGCCTCTTGTTCGTCACCGGGCTGTCGGGAACCTTCGTCGGGGGGCTCTTCGGGCTTGCCTTCGCGTACTTCCGGGGGCGCCTGAACGCCGGGAGCGACTGGGGGCGCAGCCTATCCCTGGCGGCTTCGATCTTCTCCGGCGCCGTCTTGATCCCTTTCCTCAAGTACCCGGCCAACCCTCCCACCGTCGGGGACCCCGCCACCATAGGCGCGCGCACCGCGGCCTATTTCGCGCTGGTTGGGCTCTCCCTACTCGCCGTCCTGGCGTCCTGGCACGCGTCCGGCCTGCTCAAGGGACGAGGCGTCAGCCAGCCCGTGCGGCACGTCACGGTGGGGCTTGGGCTGGTGGCCGTCGTGGCTGTGCTGTTCGTCTCGCTGCCCGCGGCCGCGAGCCCCGGCGACTTCCCTGCGGGACTTTTGTGGAGCTTCAGGATCTCATCGCTGGGCACACAGCTCGTCTTGTGGACGGGGCTTGGCGTCGTGTTCGGCGCCCTGTGCGAGCGGGCGAACCGGAGGGGGACGGTTTGAGCGGCGTCCTTCTCGTCGCGGGGACCCACTCCGACGCGGGGAAGAGCGTGGTCGTGGCCGGGATCTGCCGCTGGCTCGCGCGCGAGGGCGTACGGGTCGCGCCGTTCAAGGCCCAGAACATGGCGCTCAACTCCTTCGTCACGCGGGAGGGGGCGGAGATCGGGCGCGCCCAGGCCTCCCAGGCCACGGCAGCGATGGTCGAACCCGAGGCGGCGATGAACCCGGTCTTACTCAAACCCTCGGCCGAACGCACGACGCAGGTCGTCGTGCGCGGCAAGCCCTGGGCGACAGCGAGCGCGACGAGCTACGGACGGATGAAGAAGGACCTCATGCCCGTGGTGCTCGAGTCGCTCGAAGATTTGCGGCGCCGCTTCGACGTCGTCGTCTGCGAGGGGGCTGGCAGCCCGGCGGAGATCAACCTCCGCCAGAACGACCTGGCCAACATGGGCCTCGCCCGGGCTGCCGGCCTCCCCGTCCTCCTCGTCGGGGACATCGACCGCGGCGGCCTCTTCGCGAGCCTCTACGGGACGCTCGCGCTCCTCTCGTCCGAAGACCAGAAGCACATCGCGGGCTTCCTCGTCAACAAGTTCAGGGGGGACCCGGCGGTACTCACTCCTGGCCTGCTGCAGATGACCGCCCTCACCGGCCGCCCTTTCTTCGGCACGCTGCCCTGGGTCCGCGGCCTTGGCCTGGACGGGGAAGACTCCCTGGCCCTCGACGCCCCGCGTCCCGTCAAGCCTCCACTCGGCCGCGACGTGCTCGAAGTAGCCGTCGCCCGCCTCGGGCGAATCAGCAACTTCACGGACTTCGACGCCCTGGCTTGCGAGCCCGGAGTCGCGGTTCGTTTTACGGTGTCGGCGGAAGAGATACTGGACGCCGACCTGGCCGTCCTCCCCGGCACGAAAGCGACC
>Ga0126307_10004016_pt1 | contig 10155 bp, 14 predicted proteins | sample Plot28_FD_89955 | JGI IMG/M metagenome (GOLD analysis project Ga0126307, IMG submission 89955) | Serpentine soil microbial communities from UC McLaughlin Reserve, CA, USA - Plot28 | ecosystem: Environmental > Terrestrial > Soil > Grasslands | place: USA: UC McLaughlin Reserve, Lake County...
ATCGCATCACGCCCAACCAGGTACCGAGGAGCACTGTTGACCGCGGGCAGGAAGAAGCCATCCACCAGCCCGAACATCACCGCCAGCGCGCCGAGCAGCAGCGGCGTGACCTCACCGCCGGCTACGACGATTGCGAAGACCACCATAATCAAGGTCCGGAGCACATCTGAGGCGATGATGGTCAGCTTCGGCCCGATCCGATCGACGAACACCCCTCCGACGAGCATGAGCGCGGCCTGTGGGATCGCGCCGGCAACCAGGATCAAGCCCACCTTCGCTGGCGTGGTCGTTTGCACAGCCACCCAAGCGAGGGTGACCAGGTAAATGTGATTGCCGATCAATGAGGTGGCGAGGCCGATCAGCCACCGCAGCACATGAGGCAACTTTTCAACTCCCCTCAGGTGAGGGGCCGATCCGTCACGATCTGCTCGACTGTCGTAGAGCTGGTAGCCATGCCAAACATCATGGCAGTGCAGGCAGTGCTCGGGTCAAGGCGTCCAACCGAGCAGCGTCGTACCCGCGCGCAGGCCACCAAACAAGATGACCGCGGCAATGATCGGGAGCACCACCACGCGCCACGGGTGTCGGCGGATCATCCATATGCAGCCCAGCAGGAACAAGATTGCCCAGACTGCAATGAAGCCAATGAGAGCCCATAGCGGAGCCATCAGGCCGGTTGCGAAAAACAAGATCGACATTGCGAGCAGACCGGCGAGCGCCAGGCCACCCAGCACATAGCCGATGATCGACGGTCTGGTCTGTGCTTCGCCAGTGTCGGCGGTCATGTGCTTACTCCTCCCAGGGCAGCGGCTTGCCTTCAGCCACCGGGGCCACCGGAATCACCACCACCGGCCGAGGTTGACGATGTGCCAGGTGAGCGGCGACCGACCCAGTGAGGAACTGTTTCAGCCCAGCCCGTACGCCACCGCGCCGACTACCCACGATGATCATCTCGACATCGAGGATGTCGGCCAGTCGGGTGAGCGCGTATCCGACGTCCCCTGCTAGTTCTCGAAACGACAAGTCAACGGAGTCGTCAGCGACCGCGGCACGGACCTGGGCCACCAACCCTTGATCAAAGTCGGTGTCCTTCAGTTCGGGTAGATCGGGATCGAGCGGCAGCGAGGCGACCGAGCCGTCGGGCAGCTCTTCGACCACATATCGTCCGGGGTCGACGTGAGCACAGACCAGCGCGGCATCGAAGGTGCGGGCGAAGCGGGCAGCATGGCGCAGCACCACATCCGACTGGCCGTAGGTAACCCCGACCAGGATCCGGCGTGCTCCTTGATTCTCCGCCATCGCCTCACTCCAGTGCTTCGATCAGACACTAGCGCCGCTAGGGCACCCGAGCCAGGCGCTTAGCGTGACAATGTATCGCCGGCGATTGGCCCGCCCGCCTCAAGCGAGAGCAGAGCTGCCTTCACTTCAAGCCCGCCGGCGTAACCGCCGAGCTTCCCGTCGCTGCGCAGCACCCGATGACACGGCACCACTACAGGTAGCGGATTCGTTGCACAAGCAGTGCCGACTGCCCGTACCGCCCGGGCATGGCCGGTGGCCGCGGCAACCTCGGCGTAGCTCTCGGTATGCCCGTAGTTGATCGACACCAGATGCGCCAAGACTGCCCGCCGGAACCCGTGTGCCAGCCGGAAGTCCAACGGCAGCACGAAGTCGCGGCGTTCTCCAGCGAAGTACTCGGCAAGTTGCCGAGCTACCTGATCAAGGCGACGCGGAGCACGTAGGATGCGCGGGCTGATCAGCTCCGAGAGCCCTTGCAGCACATGATCATGGTCCTGCTGCTCGTACGCGACCCGGACCAGGCCCTGATCGGTCGCCGCCAAGAGCAGAGTGCCTACAGGAGAGTCCACTGTGCGGTAGGCAATATCCAGCAGTCGGTCCGCCTCGGCTGCTGCCACAAGTTGATCACGAAGCCGAGTCATCGTCTGTGCTTCATCGGCGCCGATCGGCGCCAGTACGGGGTCATTGGAGTTGATCATGAGTGGGATTCCTTCTGCAGTATGTCGGATTCGGAGTTGCGGTAACTGCGCCGGAGAGCGCGAATCCCGTCATGGGCGGCGCGTCGGGCGGCGTCGGTCGACCCGCCGACGATTGCGGCAACCTCCGCGTACGGCAGGCCGACCACATGGTGGTAAGCGACGGCCTGTCGCTGCTTGGTCGGGAGCGCACGGAGCGCGGCCCACAAGCCGTCGTCAGAGGGTTCCCAGGCATCGCTTGCGGACCTGGTCTCCGTGACGTGGGCAACCGGTACGGCCCGGCGGCTTTGGGCACGAAGAAAGTCAATCGTCTTGTGGTGGGCGATCGTGACTAGCCAAGCCTCGGTATTGGCGCCGTCCGGCAGATCTGGATATGCGCGCAAGGCTGCGAGGAAGGTCTCAGACCAGGCATCGTCTGCGTCCGGTCGCGCCAGTACGGCACGGCACACCCGAAGCACGGTCGGTCCATGCTCTGACACGATCTCTTCAAATGGCGGTTTCATTCTCATCAACCCTGTAGACGATGGCACGAGCCAAAACGTGAGATCGGCCCTGGGCACCCTAGGAGGTGATGCCGGCTCATCTATTCAACCAATCGGTTGACAACGAGTCACTCTCGACGTAAGGTCTTTTCAACCAATTGGTTGAATAACCCGCCGCGAGGAGGCGATATGAGCGAGGACCCACTCTCACGAGTATTCGCCGCCCTGGCCGACCCGACTCGGCGCGACATTGTGGCCCGCCTCGCTCTTGGAGACGCCACGGTCGGCCAGCTGGCCGCGCCATACAACGTGTCGATTCAGGCTGTGTCCAAACACCTCAAGGTGCTGGAAGACGCAGGGCTGGTGAGCCACAGCCAGGATGCGCAACGTCGCCCGCGTCACCTCGAGGCCAACGTGTTCGACATGATGACCGCCTGGATCGAGCGATACCGGAGGCAAGCTGAGGAGCGATACCGCCGCCTCGATGCCGTACTCGCCTCCATGGACGAGGAAAGTAAACCAACCATCAACCAAGGAGCAGCATCATGAGCACAAACGCTAGGCACGAAGCCGCGACGCGCGAGACCACGATCGAGGCTGATCCCAACCTGCCCACCATCCGCATCATTCGAGACTTCGACGCGCCGCCCGACAAGGTCTTCAGGGCATGGATCGAGCCGGAGCTGGTCGTTCAGTGGCTCGGCCCCAAGAGCACCGAGATGAGGATCGAGCAGTGGGACGCTCGCACCGGAGGGAACTATCGGTACACAGCGCTGCAGGACGGCGAGGAGGTGGCCGCCTTCTACGGGTCCTTCCATGAGGTGCGACCGAGCGAGCGGCTGGTGCAAACCTTCACCTGGGAAGGCATGCCCGATGGTGTCAGCCTGGAGACCATGACGTTCGAGGACCTGGGTGGTGGCCGGACCAGGACGATCGGTCTCTCTGTGGTTGATAACCTCGAATCCCGCGATGCGATCATGGCAAGCGGCATGGAGGTCGGGGTCTACGAGGGCTACGAGAAGCTGGATGCCCTCCTCGCCAAGGGCTGAACGATCCCGAGCTGTCAGCGTCTTGGCCTTGATTGGCTGAGACGCTGACAAGTCTTCCCAGGCTGCCTGTTTCGCTTCGAAGCTGGGCGGTTAAGAACCCTTTCTAGATAAGGGAAAGGGACGCCTGATGAGCATCACGACTGAACAGCTTCGGAACGCCTACCAACAGTCGGGCAATGTGTACGCCGGTTCGGAGAAGATTGGCAGGATCGGTCAGATCTATCTCGACGATGAGACTTCCGAACCGACCTGGGTCACGGTCAAGACCGGACTCGTCGGAACCTCAGAGTCGTTCGTGCCGCTGTTCCATGCTCGGATCGAGGGCAACGACATCTTCGTCGATTACGACGAGGAGACCGTCAAGAACGCCCCACGTATCGAGGCCGACAACGACCTTACGCCGCGCGAGGAGCTCGAGCTCTTCCGCTACTACAGCCAATCGGCGGTCCGCGGCACTGCTGGTCGGGACGACACATTCGATCGGGACAAGGATCAGTTTGGTCGGGACGACGACTCCCGCGATCGGGACTCGCGGGATTGGAATGACACCGCAGATCCCGACACGCGGCTGGCAGCCGAGTCGCACGTCAGCGAAGAGCGGGCCAGTGACGCACCCCGTCGCGGCCGACTGCGTCGGTACATAGTCACAAAGTTCAGCGACGAACCGATCGAGAACGATCCGGCCACCGACCGGCCTCCGCCGCGCTAACCACGCTTTCCCGTACGCCGGAAGCTCCTTCAGGGACGCTCTACACCCCGCGGTTTGCGCCGGGCATGATCGGGTACGCGTCAGCTACACCTGCTCTGCACGGGTTGCTAACGGTCTGCACACGTTGCAACCCATGCAGACTGTGCGAAACCTACGTGCACGTAGGTTTCGACAGCCCGCTGGAGCGGGTGGGCAGCGGCAGAGGCTGATCGAGCCGCGGCGCAGCCGCGAGCCCTGAGGAGGCGTAAATGACCGGTCCGATCGGAAGCTTGCTTCTGCTGGGTGCCAGCGGGGACTTGTCTGGGCGGCTGCTGTTGCCAGCCCTCGGGCAGCTGTTCGACCGAGAGGAGTCTCGGCGCGAGGTCGAGCTGGTGGGGGCAGGCTCCGAAGGCTGGGATGCGGATGCCTGGCAGCAGCGAGTTCGGACGTCATTCGCCGATGGGAAGGTATCCGACGCCGCCGTGCAGAGTGTGCTGGACACGACGCGGTATCAAAAAGCCGACGTGACAAGTCCGGACGACCTGCGGTCGCTGATCAAGTCCTGCCCGTCGCCCCCTGCGCTGTATTTTGCGTTGCCTCCGTCGATTACTGTCGCCGCCTGCAAGGCACTCCAGCAAGTGTCGCTGCCGGAAGGGACAAACCTCGTCCTGGAGAAGCCTTTCGGAACCAACCAGGAAAGCGCCGCCAGCCTGAACATGTTGCTCGCCGAACTTGTCCCGGAAGATCAGGTGCACCGCGTCGATCACTTCCTCGGGCGCTCCACTGTGCTGAATTTGCTGGGAGTTCGGTTCGCGAACCGCCTATTCGAACCGGTGTGGAGCAACCAGCACATCGATCGTGTGGACATCGTGTTCGACGAGCAACTCACTTTGGAGAATCGGGCGCGCTACTACGACCGCGCCGGCGCGCTGATGGACATGATCCAAAGCCACCTGCTTCAGGTACTCGCTCTGGTGGCAATGGAGCCGATCGCCACGGTGGATGCGGTGGATCTGCGGGACGCAAAGGCACAGGTGCTGCGGGCTTGCCGGCCCTGGGACGACGACCCGGTCGGATCGGGACGCCAAGCTCGCTACACGCACGGCATGATCGAGGGGCGTGACGTTCCCGACTACACGGCCGAACCGGGGGTCGATCCGGCGCGGAACACTGAAACGCTGGCTGAGCTGATCGTCGAGATCGAAAACTGGCGCTGGGCCGGGGTGCCGTTCCGGCTGCGCTCCGGCAAGGCGCTGCGGGAGCGTCGCAAGGAGGTGCTGATTACCTTCAAGCCGACGCCGCACTTGCCCACGGGGCTGCAAGGGAAGCCAATACCGGATCAGTTGCGGCTGACCATGGGGCCGGACCGGATGGCACTGGAGATGAACGTCAATGGTCCGAATGATCCGCTCGTGTTGGATCGAGTGTCCTTGGACGTCGATCTGAATCCGGGGCGGCTGCCGGCGTACGGGGAGGTTCTGGCTGGCGTGCTGGACGGGGATCCCCTGCTCTCCGTCCGCGGTGATACGGCTGAGGAATGCTGGCGCATTGTGGATCCGGTCTTGCAGGCTTGGCGCGAGGGAAAGGTCCCGATGGACGAGTACGCCGCAGGGTCTGATGGTCCGGCAAGCTGGGACTGACGCCGTACTCTGAGGTGTCATGATCGCTGCCCAAACTGCCCTAGCGGTCACGGGCTCAACCGGTCGCCTCGGAGGGCAGGTCGCAAGCGGACTTTCGCAACTCGGAATTGATCACCGCCTCGTGGTCCGCGATCCCGCCAAGGCGCCCGCCTTGACCGGCACACACATCGCGACTGCCGATTATGGTGACGCGGCCGCGGTCCGAACCGCATTGACCGGTGCCCACACAGTGTTCATGGTGTCCGCCGCCGAGACACCGGGTCGGGTCCGACAGCACGTCACCTTCATTGACGCCGCGGTCGACGCCGGCGTACAGCGAATCGTGTACGTGTCCTTCTTCGGCGCCTCTCCGACGGCGACCTTCACCTTCGCCCGTGATCACTGGGCCACCGAGGAGCATTTACGCGCGGTCGGCGTTACCCACACGATCTTGCGGGACAACATCTATGCCGACTTCACGCCACACTTTCTTGGCACCGATGGGAACATTCGCGGACCGGCAGGTGACGGCCGGGCTGCTGTCGTGGCCCAGGCGGATATCGCCGAGATTGCCATTGCGGTCCTTACCAGCGATGGCAGATACGACGGGCGGACGCTGAATCTCACCGGACCGGCGACGCTCACCATGAGTGAGATCGCAAGCATCCTCAGTGATCATCTCGGCCGGACGGTCTCATACATCCCGGAGACGATCGATGAAGCGTACGCATCCCGCGCCATCTATGGGGCGCCGAAATGGCAAGTCGACGGCTGGGTGAGCACTTATACAGCAATCGCCGCTGGCGAGCTGGCCACCGTTACCCATGACATCCCCGAGGTGGTCGGTCATCCAGCAAGGTCATTGGAACAGGTCCTTGCTGCCACCGACTCGGCCGGTTAGGCGTTCCGCAAGATCCGCGCCACCTCGCGCTGACCGCGGCGCTCAGCATGCTGTAGCGGGGTGACACCCTGACGATCGGCGATCCGTGGGTTCGCCCCGGCGTCAAGGAGGATGGTCACAATCTGTTGGTATCGCTTTGATCCGTCGCCGAGGATCACAGCCTCCAGCAGCGCGGTCCAGCCGAGGTCGTTCACGTGGTTGACGTCGATGTCGGTACGTACGACGCGCCGCACGTAGCCGACGTGACCGCGCTCGCTCGCCGGGATCAGAGAAGTCCCGCCGAACCGGTTGCGGATCGTCAAATCAGGCTGGGCAGGCAGCAGCACCTCGAGCATGTCGACACTGCCCGTCACCCCGGTGACCAACCATGGCGTGTCGTGCTGCTCGTCCAGCGCGTCGGGGTCTGCGCCTAGATGGATCAGCAACCGGGCAACTGCGAGCCGGTCCTCAGCGACAGCGCGCAACAGTGACGTACGTCCCCTCTCGTCGCGAGCCTCAAGATTCGCACCAGCCCGAATAGCGAGCGCCGCAGCAGTTGCGTCGCCGCGCTCAACGGCAGCGAGCAAGCGCCGATCGGCCAGTCGCTTCGACGGCTTGTCCGCCTCGAGGCCAGCGCGCAGCACCTGTGCGATCTCGCTATGGCCTCTGGACGTGGCGTGCTGCAGCGGGGGGATCCGGTCGCGTTGGGACGGTAGCCGGAGGTCCGTGCCGGCGGCGACCAGGACTCGCACGGTATCGACATAGCGGCGAGATCCATCGCCGAGGATGATCGCCTCGTGCAAGGCGGTCCACCCCAGGTTGTTGATGTGGTTGATCTTGATGTCGGCCTGAACCAGCCGGCCGGCGATGTCGGCGTGACCGCGGTCGGCGGCCCGGATCAGCCCAGTCCCGTTGAAGGAGTCCTTGGAATCGACGTCCGCGCCGTGCTGCAGAGTGAGGTTCAGCAGCTCGAGATAACCCTCGCTCGTCGAGATGAGGTAGGCGCTCTGTACGGTGTTGTCTTTGGCATTCACATCGGCGCCTCGGGCAATCAGCGAGCGCGCGCGGCGGAGGTCGTTGTCCCAGGCGGCCGCAATCAACTGCTCGTTGAGCCGAGCCTGCTCCTTGGCGTTGGGCTTGACGGCTGGAGTCCTGGTGATCGGAGAACTCGGCCGGTTGGTCGCGGTTGGGCGGCTCGAGGCCGGCGATGAGATTGCCCGCTCGGATGGGCCAGATGGTGCGGGCTGCCCGCCGCTGCAAGCTGTGGTGACAAGCACGACAACCGCCAGCATCGCAAAGCAGCGGATAGGTCTCATTTGTTCAGGCTACGGAGCCGCCTGGCTTCAAGCTCGCGGCGCGAAGCATGCCAAGGAGCTGTTACCTGGGTAAACCCGAGCCCGACGCCCTAGGGTTTCGCCCATGCATGCCGCCGATAGCGCCCGGCCGCCCGCTCACACGGCCGTGGTGCTCGGCCTCCTTACGATGTTCGGGCCGCTCTCGCTCGACCTCTACCTCCCCGCACTGCCCCAGCGGGCCGACGACCTCAACGCCTCAACCTCAGCCGCGCAGCTCTCGATCACCACCTGCCTCGTCGGCCTGGCCGTTGGCCAGCTGGTGGCGGGTCCGCTGTCGGACCGGCTTGGCCGCAAGCCCCCGCTAATGGTCGGACTGTTGGCCTATCTCGTGGCTTCCGTGGCTTGTGCCCTGGCGCCCTCAGCAGGCGTCCTCGCCGTACTCCGACTCGTCTAGGGTCTGGCCGGTGCCGCTGGCATCGTGATCTCGCGCGCCATTGCGCGCGATCTCTATTCCGGGCGAGCGCTGATGATCTTCTTCTCCCGGTTGCTCCTGGTAGCCGGACTGGCACCCGTGATCGCACCGATACTTGGCGGCCAGCTCAGCCGAATCATGAGTTGGCGCGGCCTCTTCGGCGTACTGGCCGGCTTCGGTGCGGTGCTACTGCTAGCCGGATGGTTCGGTCTTAAGGAAACCCTGCCTCCGGATCGCCGGATAGTGGGCGGCTTCAGCCACACCTTGCAGGGTTACAACAGACTGCTCCACGACCGGTTTTTCGTTGGCTGTGCCCTTTCGTCTGGCCTCGCCGGCGCCACGATGTTCGCTTACATCGCTGGCTCGACATTCGTTCTGCAACGGATATACGGCATGTCTCCGCAAGGCTTCTCGCTGGTCTTTGGTTGCATCTCCCTGCCTAGTGGCCGCGGCTCAGGCCGGAGCCCGGATTGCCCTCGTGTGGCCGCTCACCAGGGTGCTCGGATTGGGGCTGGGCATCAATCTGTTGGGAGCTAGCACGCTCCTTGCGGTGGTGATCAGCGGACTCCCGCTGTCAGTACTGATCGGCGCGCTCGTCGTCATGGTGTGCGCCGTGGGCCTGATCTTTCCTACCGCCAACGCCCTGGCGATGGCCAATTATCCAGACTTGGCCGGTACCGCATCCTCGCTACAGGGCTTGAGCCAATTCGTCTTCGGAGCGGTGGCGGCACCGCTCGTCGGCATCGCCGGTGAGCAGACCGCAGTGCCACTTGGCATCGTCACCACCGCGGTCAGCATGTGTGCGATGGCCAGCTTTGTGGCCCTAGTGCTCCCTGTGGTCCGGGCCCGCATGCATCACTGAGGCGCGTGCATCGCTGACGCTCTGTACGCCCTACTCCGGTGCAGGAAGAGGCACCGCCACCACCGGGCAGGTCATCCGACTCAGGACATGGTGAGCCACCGGGCCCGACACATCGCCCGTCCAGGCCGGATTCGTACGTGTCCCGATCACCAGAAGATCAGCATCAGCAGCCTCCGCCACCAGCACTTCTCCGGCGTCTCCTTCAGCGAACTGCAATTGCCAGCCCGGCTCGGGTGAAGCCTCCTCAAAGACGCGTCGGATTCCTCGCCGGTAAGGTCCGCTTACCTTTTCCTCCGGCAGCCGGCCGTCTTCACCAACCTCGACCGACCCGAACGCCTCGATGCCGATCGGCCAGTCGATGACATGCACGGCGCGTACGGTGGCACCGGTGAGGAGAGCCTGCCTCGCGGCCCAGCGCAGGGCGGCGCGAGCCGTTGGCGTGTCATCGAGACCAACCACAATCCGCTGCGGCTCGCCCCGATCGATCGGCCGAGCGGCCATACGGCTGTCACCGCGCGGCACGGTCGATGCGCTCATCATCACCTCCTTGCCCACCACTGTGGCGATCATCGATAGTAATTGAGCAGAGTCGAAAGTCCCCGATTCCCACCGCCCAAGATCTAGTCCACCAGTAGCTCCATGGGTAATGCTGGGAGGAACCGTACGGCGTCCGCACAGCGGCAGGGGCTGAGTACTGGGGTTCCCGTTGCGCGGACGGCGCGATTCACCGAGACACTCAGGAGGAGACGATGAAGGCGGAGGTCGGCGATCGGATCGTGGTGGCCTCGGGCACGCTGCACCGACCGATTCGAGACGG